>Ga0228710_1000055_pt1 | contig 83671 bp, 41 predicted proteins | sample MedpolnodulmetaG_FD_177995 | JGI IMG/M metagenome (GOLD analysis project Ga0228710, IMG submission 177995) | Root nodule microbial communities from Medicago polymorpha collected in Santa Monica, California, United States - pink nodules | ecosystem: Host-associated > Plants > Roots > Nodule...
TAGGAAAAAATGGAACAGCACTAACCATGAGTTACCTCCAGCCTCTTTAACCATCCTTGCACCAGGATACTTATCAGGACCATTTCTCACACATTGTCTCAACTTTTCTATGTTGTGATGTGTAACAAGCTCAGGATAAGTCAAAATACGAGCCATATGGATGGGTATTGCAACCTACAGAAAAAAAAGTTAGAAGGCATAAACATGAACGTTGAAAGAGAGAAGGAACTTTCTTGTATCATTGTTTTCATGGGAACTATAGTATTTTCAATGAGCATAGCTTTGTTGTTATGAGTGATAAACATTTGTATTCTATTAGTTATAGGCTTGTCACTTGTGCTTCATGTAAATAACAGAAATTACATCTGGCAAAATTGAAATGTCTAACCTCGGTAATCTTTAGATTAGGATCAGGTGAAATAACTGTCCTGCCAGTATACTCAACACGTTTTCCAGACAGATTGCTACGGAAACGACCTTGCTTCCCTTTAATGCGCTGAATAAAACCGGTTAAAGGCTTGCTCATTTGCAGATTGTATGGTCCACCTTTAACATCACTATTTATGTATTGAGCAACCTCGAATTGAAGCATAAGATAAGCATCCTAAACCAAAACAATCAACACAAAAGAAACAAAACAAATTACATCGTAGAAAACCCGAGAAGAGAGCAGATAAATGTAAAGCTCCAAGCAAACAGAAAAACCAATGTCTAGAGTATATACATTTCAATTCAATATTACAACAGGAATAAATTATATAGTTCGGTATTATGAGTTTTAACAACAGTGACAATCAAAGCCTTTTACTGCTGGATGGGGTCAGCAACAAGAATCAAAGATCACCATAATGTATGGTTGAAGTTATCAATAGCGGACACAATTGTGTGTTGTGTAGCAAAGGGTTCAAAAAAAAGGTTTCGCATTATCAATAGCGGACGCATTATGAAGAATCAAAGATCACCTTTACAATTTTTTATCGCTTACAATGTCCTACTATACCTGATATTTTTGGGTCTCAACTGATTCTTGTTGCATGATAGCATTTGCCTGGATTATTTTCTTTAGCTTCTCAGTTATGTCATTTTCATTACTGCCACAAATCAGGAATAAAATCATAAGCATCAATAATAGTATTTTAAAATAAAAAATAAATTAAGCAGAGAAAACAGAACAGATATCAGATTTAGAATCATCCAAGCCATCGAATCATTTTCTCGTACAACTCCTTGGCACAAATGGACCCTCCATTATCGTTCCTATTGAAACTATTGCAAAATTTCCCTTCCCAGCTTGTAAGTTCTAAGATTGAATCATAACTAACTTTGTGATAGAGAACATTTTGATTACATTGATACTCAATTAAAGAGGATTACATCCTATATAGACTTGCTAATCCTACACGCCTGTACAGGTTAGCAGTAACTGATTCTAATCATGTGCACAGGTTAGTGTGATGATGATATCATCGACATAGACCAAGAGATACACCCATTTGCTTTTGCTTAGCATAAGTGAAGAGGGAAGGATCATATTTGCTAGCATGGAAGCCAAACTAAACTAGAGTCGTGCTTCAACAATTGAACCACTGTCTAGGAGCTTGCTTGAGGCCATAGACAAACACAAAATTTTAAGTAGGATCGGTACGCCTATGAATGATTGTAACATGTGGATCGTAAGATCCTACCAAAGGGGAAACTTGTGATTCCATACATACATGTGGACACGATAAGGCATGAAATTTTGCGTACCCGTGCTACACATTAATCGAATGTTGGAGGATTCTGAGAGCAACAGTTCCTCCGGCGCAAATATTTGCACGAGGCTGCAGCTTTCATCATTTTGCGAAGCCTACAAATCAGCGCCTGCTAATAGTGGTGGAATTTTCAGAGTTATCGGAGGAGTAGCGGTTAGAGGAGCAGTTGGGTATCTACATCAATTCCTGCCTCAGCATCACTCTCAACAGACAATTTTGAAACAAATCCAAATTCTTCCCAATTAATCAAGGAAGCAGCATCCAATTCCAATGGGATGAACAGCTCCAGAAAAGTAGATAAAGCCTTGATTTGTAGAGCAGTGGTGTTTGTAAGGATGAGTTAGGCCCAATATAAAAAACTAATATGGTATTAGAGCGTATCCTAGATATATTGCTGGGCTTCCCACATCTCCCACGCTTCAGGCCCATTGGGCCCAAGTGTGAGGGAGTGTATTGGAAATTCCGCCTCATTGCGGTCCGCCCCTAGCCGCCTAATTGCACCATTTGGGTTGATTTCATTGCAACCTTCAAAACATTCATTGTGTTGAGTTTGAAGGCGTGGATTTAGTCCCACATTGCTTAGAGATATGACCTGTTAGTGTTTATAAAGTTTGGGCAGCCCTCATCTTATAAGCCGACTTTATAAGGATGAGTTAGGCCCAATATAAAAAATTAATAGATGGTCTGGTTGATTGGCACACTACTGATTGTTTCCTTTGTAGACTTGGTTGTTTTATGTTGAAGTTTAGAAGCTACATGATTTGTATGTGATTTTTGATTAATCAAGACTGGTAAACTACTACACAATATTGATAGTATTATTTTCACTTTGATAAGATCTTCCAATCCTAGACACAATCTTACGTGTTACAATCTTGCTACCCCCTGCCGATCTTCTCAATTTTGACAATGTTGCTCCAAGCAGTACCATAATAGGACCCCAAGTATCCGTAGCTCCTATGTCAACTTGATAATGACTAGAAATAATATGAAAATAAGGATTGAGCTCAAAGAGGTTCACAAGGAATAGATACTTAATAAATAAAACGCATCCTAAACTGAGGAAATGCAGCAAAAGCAGCAATGAGATGTAATTATTAGAGCTCATAAACCGGCTATACCCTACCTGAGCTAAGCATTTCAAACTGTTGATAAATTGCCAATGATGGCTTAGAACTAGTAGTTCATTATCAAATGGATTTTTCTACTATAATACTCTGTCAGACAGTTATCAATGCTTATCAATATGATGCTATCTAATGGAGTACTGTAGGTACACATAACAAAGACATTGTTGAGCAAAAGATGGTTTTTCACATACGAGAGGATTGGGAAGCGATTCTCTCCAAAATTTGGTTATTTATCTCTCCTATTTACCATCCCTTGTTCATATTACTTCCTTTCATTTCATTATACAATTGTCCTCTCAGATATCATGTTGCACGTGTTGATATTTTGTTACACTCTTCCACAACTATATCCTCCTTACGCCTAGCAGCATTCATATTTTCCACGCATACCCCGTGACACCAAAATCTAGTCCCCTCGCTCACCATCTTTTCTTCGATAATATGTTTGTAAAAGACCCAACAGAAATCAAATCACGATAAAGGGCAGAAAATACAAAATTACATCCAAATTGGCATTTACCTCTGTCCATCCATCATGACTGAAGGTCGAATAGCTATAGGTGGCACAGCAATGTTTGTTATGATGAGATTCTCTGGTTTTTCAGCAATATTAAGTAATGTACAGTCCTACAACAAAGAGTAACAAAATTGATCAGCTTGAGGGGAACCCTGCTTGGCATTGGTAATAAACCCAACAATCCTTCCTCAAAATGAAAGAGAGAAGGAAAAGCAACCCTAAAACATCTAAATTAGTATAAAAGTCTACCTCGCCATGCATCTTTTTAAACAATTCAAGAACCATGGCAGGGTAAAGAGTTCGAGAAGTCAAGTCGTTGCATGCCCTATAATTGTCTATATGAGGAAGAGCTGATTGGAGCTCTGCAACGTCATCATTGTTAGCCTTTGAGCAGTCATGAAGAATGCTCAGGGTAGCCCTCTGTTGCTTTACTGAACCTGTATTACAATATTCATCACCAAAATGAGCATAAAGATACAAAAAAGCAAATGCATACCTCAACATTAATTAAGCAATCCACTCCTATGATGACTGTGAAGTAGGACCCATTTGTACAAGTTCTATGATAAATGGCTTTATAACACAATTTTTAAAAACACATGTTTACTTACTACCATGGAAGCCTAAGAGAAAAAAATTGTTCAGCCTCAAGAAATGCATTCCCTACTATGGAAGCTCACTACATGTTGAGCCCCTGTTAGCTACTCCCTCCGTCCCAAATTAAGTGAGCTATTTGCTCATTTCACACATGTTAAGAAAAATGTATAAGTGAAGGAGAGAGAAAAATGGTTTTAAGTGCTCGTTTGTCAAGTATTGGTGCATTCTCCATTATCATAAATGCAAAGCGGAATATATTGAATTGAGAGTGATGAAAGTAATATTAATTAGAGTTATAATTGGAAAAAAAGTAATTAATATTGCATTGAAAAGTGAAATGAATCAGTTATTTTAGGACAATATTTTTCTTACAAAAGGGTTACTTATTATGGGACGCAGGGAGTACTTAGCTTATAGCACCATGTAGACTGATATCCAGGCTAACATCAGCAATAGAGTTTTTCCAAATCTCTGATCCCAAAATTATTGAGGCAAGCATGATCATAACTTTTACATGCCAGTTGATATCTTATGTCATAACATCTTCATAAGATGTTAGGGATCCGAATTGATGAAAAGAACAATTTCATTGAATTGAATGAACAAAAATAAGGGAGAGGTATCTCCTCCAAGGATTTCCGGACGGATTAATCTTTTCACAAACTACTGTCAAATGTACAGAATGAGTTCCCTAAACTGATATTCCCTTATTTAAGATGGAATCGGCACCAAAAAAGTGGAAGCAAGTATGTTACTATTGAATAAGGAAATTATGTCGCCAAAATACTACCTTCGTAAAGAAATTACAATGTTGAAGTCATTAGAATAAAGCATGAAACATACCATTGATATATCCACATCTTGGGCACTCTTTTTTAGCAGATTTGAAATTTTTCATTATATCATCAAACACACCCATCTTCTGCAACCCATCCAACTTGGGATTGATCATTTTCTCAAAATACTTTTCACGCTTGATGTGATCTTTATCAAGGAGAATACGAGCACAATTCTGGACAAAACATCAAACATTGTCGTATAGTTCGAGCAGGGTACTGAGAAACACAAATTTAAGACAACGACATACTGAAACCTATGAAGCATATATACATAATTTTGTATTACACAAGTAGCATGAAAAATAAAAAATCCATGGGCAAAATAGAATTTCCACTAGTAATGAGTATGAAATATACGTAAATGGATTTTTATGCATTGCAACAAACTTTGAATGAATTATAACCTTTTTTTTTCCTTTTGTTTAAGTACTGCATAATATATGTCTATAAACACTAAATTTTTCAGAAAAAATAACACTCATGTTTAGTCACACGGGTTTTTTTTGTAAGTTGATGAAAGCAAACAACAGCCAAGCCATATCCCACTAAATGGGGTCGGCGACATGGATCAAATTACGCCATAATGTTCTATCATAACCCATATTTGGATCCAACTCATTTACTACATTTAGATCCCACTAAGTTGATGAAAGCAACAGACCACAAAAAAGCATAAACTATACAAAGCTGAAATTGGAACAAAGGTAGCAATATCAACATTCTTATAAATTTGAGCTCTTTTCCTGATGCAAATGGAGACTCAGTCTCAAACCTCGAACAAGGAAATTTTTCCCCTTATCACCAAGTGAGTGACCACCAAACCAAAGGTCTAATGGTGCTTGGAGTTAGAGTTCTTACAGCAGGAAACTTAACAGTTCTTCAAAAGACTGACTCCTAAGACTAAACATACAGAAATAGTGCCATCCATATATACATGTTATGTAAGTAGACAATAAAGGAAAAAACAAAATCCAGAGAGAGTGAGTGAGAGTAAATAAGGATCATCTGAAGATATGGATACCTTACAAATGCACTTCAGTATTTTCACAATTGTATTTAAGTATCCAACATTGAAAACAGGTTGGGCAAGTGGTAAGTATCCGTAGTGCCCTTGACAATCCATAAATTTCCCATGGCATGTTTCACAGGAAGGACTACCCTTATTAGCAGGGCCCTGAATTGCATGAAAACAATGTTCATTATTATAACATTATTATTATATATTCAATACAGGAAAAGACATGGCCATTATAAAAGGAGAATACATGATCAAACAGATGGAAAGTCAAAAGAAAGTATTTATCAACCTAACTTCTTCAGTAAATGGAAAAATAACAAAAATCCATACAAGTTCCAAATGAATATGTTATTAATCATTTTTTAGGCAACAGTCCAAAAATCTTAAGAACACCAAATATGTCACATATTGAGGATCCATGGACACTAAATGTCACTATTGGCAAAAGCCAACCCATTGAATTAGAACCATTAAACAAGTAAATCTAACAAATCAAACCTTGAGACGTAGTTCGATTGGTTTAGTTGAGCTTATCTACTACATACTCCCTCCGGTTTCGAATATAATAAAGAAAAAAAATATATTCTTTGGTTCTAAATATAAGCAATTTTCAACAATTTCACCATATTAAATTTTTTTTTTCCACCTAAAAAGAATATTATATTTTTCAATAATACCCTCATTTAATTTAAGTTGTACTAATATATTTCCAACAACATCATTTCCTGGGTATATTGAATTAAAACAATGTGTGTATGTGAAGATGCACCGATCACTTCTTGTGCTTGTGTGGAAACCCATCTTCACTTCCTTGTAGCATTAAAAACCCATTTTTCATCTTGAATACTGAGCTATTTTACTAATTTTAAACACTATTAGTGAGGATGTTAAAAGACTTTTATTGAATGCAATAAATATTAATAATCGAGTACTTTTTAGAATGTGCGAGTTGTAACATCACATAAGAAAGGCAAGTATAGTCCGTGAGCATAACTCGGTAGATAGAGACATTACAATATGCGGGTATCGGGATTTGAACCCAGGATTTTCTACTTATTCACTCAAGAGTGAAATTCAAGCCACTAGACAATTTGAAAAAAAAAAAAAGGCAAGGATAGATTTGGAAGTGCAGTAAACTCATTTTTTTTTATTTTAATAACAAAATAAATGAATAAAATTGAATTTTTAATTTGTGTCGCACTTTTTTTTTTTGCTTATATATAGAACCGAAGGGAGTGAATCCTGGTGAGACTCTTTTCCATAGCTTGTGGAAAAAGATTGGTGTTACTTTTGTTTTCTGTTCTAAAGAGCTTGGCGGCAAAACTCACACAGGTGTTAAAAAAGGGAAAACCACAGTTTGAACCCTCTACACATGAAATGTCGTTGCAGATTTTTATCATAGGAGTTGTTCTTACAAAAAAAAAATTGTTTAACTTCATTTCATATTTTGTTAGCTTATACATAAACACTTATACGATAAACACCGATGATGATTGAAGAAATAGACAGTACCAGACGAGGATCCAACACGCCGCCTTCAACGGCCTTTTTAAATGCATCATAGTAACGATCTTGCCACACTTGAGCTTCACCAATTTTGGTGATATCTTTATCCGATAGCGTCGAATACAAAATTCCCGCGCTGCAATAAACAATCAATAAAAAAAATTAACAAAGTTTAATCAGTGAAAATTAACAAAGCTTAATCAACAAAAAAACGAAATTAAAGATTAACAAAGGTTAATTAGTTAGTTACATTTTGCGAGGTTCTGCATTCTCGATGTAAGGTTCCTTCGTGAAGATTATGCCGTTGGATTTTGACATACTCATCTCTTGTGAACGGAAATAGGGTTTCACGACGACGGTGGTTACGGCGGAGATCGACGACGGCGCTAGTGAATAGTGATTGTGACAAGGGTTTCAGGGTTTATGCAATTGTGTGTGTTGCAGTGAGAGTATAGATTATTAACTGAACGTGATCAAACAAATAAGAAGCCCAAGCCCAGTTGGTTAGTGCGTGCGAGTTTTCACCAAGAGGTCTTAGGTTCAACTCTTAAAACTGCCGATTTTCTTTTACATTTTTTTTTTAAGTTTTGAAATAAGTAGTGTATCAAAATTATATAATGTTTTTTATAAGTATAAAATGAATTTAATATATTATATAAAAAAAAAAATAATGAATTTAATATATGCATCTGTATCTTTTACATCAGAAGGAAATAAAAGAAAAACTACCGGGAATACTACTAACAATAGCGTAAAAATGACGTGAAAGCCTGGATTTGGGAGAGGAGTATTTATGTTGCTAATGAAAAGCGAACCTACATTACATGACCAAGATTTACAAGGTGATCATCGCAACAATTGGCTTGTCGATAAATTTGATGAACCAAGATAACTAAGACTCTAAGAGGTATCATGAAGATTTGTTTTTGTTCTTTTCTAATTAAGGTATCACAAAGTTGAGGTCTCATTCAGAATAGATTGTTATATAAATTTTTTTACTCAAAGATTGTTATATTTTTTATACATATGGTCCATGATTACATCTCTAGAATACATTTAAATGACCTTAACCATTAATAATTCCCATGATCTTTCAAAAAAGAATTAATAATTCCCATGATATTTTTTTTAATGAATATTTTGCGTGAGATTTGATTTCAAATCTGGCAATAGTAATTGTATATAAAAATATACTAATTGAGATCTTAATATTAAAACATTGATTGTTCAAAAATATTAAAACATGGAGCATACAATTAATTTTTTCAGGGGAATTAAATATTTATATCAACGCATTTGTTCAACCATATATGAATACGTGTCAATTCTCTCAACAAAAAAAAAAAAAGAATACGTGTCAATGTCATTCCCAAAAATTGTGAATAAATACGAGCCATTGATGCTGCATGGTTATGAATCGCTTGACATGAATTGGGACATTATTAATCACCATGATAGCACTACTAAACAAACACACAGAAGTTGTATGCAGCAATCAGTTGTGTTCCTGTGAAATGAAATGTGTAGAGATTCAAGCATTCCATGTCAGCTTTGGCTCTTTTTGACTCAACATTCCACAATGATACTAATCTCATAAGTGATTAACTAAAGCCTAACCGTCTTTTTTCCCATCCAATAACGATAAATTTAGGGTGAGAAGATGAAATTTCAATTCAAGACAGAGAAAATCTTAGAGAACAAGAAACACTTACAAACTTCAAAAACATTATTAGCATATCTCGAATCTGAGACTTATATATTTAAGACGTGTCTTTATACCACTGAACTAAACTTAAATTAAAGTATAACCGTTTTATTATTGGGAAGATTGAGTTGACCCCTGCTCACACAATAGTTTCAATGCCATAATAATTCAATTCTAGATTTCATTAGCCAAAAAGCCTATTCTTTCGGAGGGGTTTAGGTTTGTCTAGATGATGAATATGTGCACTTACATATGAAAACGACGAAATGCTTGTCAATCCATTGCTATCAAATATCATATAATCCCATTTGCGCACACAACTTTGCTTCAAATAATTATTTGTCAAACGTCCACCAATTTAAAGAGCATATGGGATGTGGTTGCCCACTTGCACTTTTTTCCAACCTAAAATGACCTTATAACGTGACACATGTGTAGTTTGATGCCGCCAAGAGTCGAAGGATTGAATCATTATTTTGCTCCATATTCCAAATGATTATATCAACAAAGGAATTTTTTCCCAAATTGTGAAAAAAAATTAAGTTTGAGACACTTTTATGGCTTGCCAAATCTTATAGTTGATTCAAATGAGGTTTAATTTGTAAAAAAAATTCTTAAGTTGCCTAACGATTAAAAATTCACTTTTAAGATGAATAAATGGGGTGTTTGGGATTCGAAATTTGACCCTTACATATATCATGCAATGTCCTCATTTAGATATTATAATGATATTCTAAAAATTAAATAAAACTCTCACACACACACACTGAATGTGAAGAATGTGATTATTTCAAATTCAAATTCTCGCCACGATTTACCAAATATTTTGACAAACTTTAACCATTGGATTGGACTTACGAGACAATGATATCATAATTTAATTCGATAGAGCAAATGTTTAGAAAGAAACAATGTTGGTGCAAAAATAATTAGGTTTAATTGCGTTTTTGATTCCTTAAGTATTGCGAATGTGCGATTTTGACCACTACTTTTTTGAGTGACTTTGACCACTTTTGTTTTCTTCGTTTGTAATTTGTTAGTCCCTCTTCAAATTTCTTTTAAATTTTACGCTCATATGATATCACTTAATAGGCATAAAAAGAAAATGTCAAAATCAACTCGTCCAATCTAGAATGAATATGATCCCTAATTAAGAATTAGTAATTATTAATTTCAAAGAAAAGTCACAAGGGCGGTGAAAGTTGTGTGTCACCTCAGTAAATAATGTTAACTTCATGTAAATTTGAGAAAAGAATTGGGATGTGGACCGCCAAAACCACAACAGAGAAGGAAACCAAGCGGAGGATCAAAATTGCGCAATCGCGACACTTGATCAACGCATAGTAGTATTGTACAATTAAACCTAAATATTCTTCTCTTAATTTGTTTATGCCAGAATCCATGCATGTTGTGAAGTTAATTTGTTGTATGTGGCTAGTGATGAAAGTTTGGACAAAATGGTTTTAATCAAGTTTCTCTTTTATTCAATTTTGATTTTCTATCACTTTATCTATGTCACTTTGCTCCTCTCCCTCAATCTTTTTATCTTGATAAGTAGAATAGACATTGAAACGAATATCCTAATAGACAAAGGTATCTATCTGTATAACATGATAACTCATCAAGAACTATAGGTTAAATTCTTAAAAAAAAAAAAAAAAAAACTGTTGATTGTAGAAAGAAACCGTCCACCTATAACGACTTGACATAGAGAGTCCAATTTTATACGTGCATACATCATTGTCTAAAGAATTACTACATAGACTATCTAACGATGTTACTCTTTGATGTGTTGTATGAGTATCTAATTGATGTTACTGTTTCTCGTTCAATTACAACGTGTTCATATTTTACATCAATTTTATGATTGCTAGCATGGAAGTTGTAGCAATAGGGGATTCTATTACTAGTAATGCACAGTAAAGCCATGCATAAAGGGAGAAAAAAAAACTATTTCTGTATTAGCTTAACAACATAGTACTCGATTGTTTGGTTTCAAAACAAACTCGAAATTTTATAAATTTTAATGATTTTTTTGGACTGATGGACCTGACTCTGATATGCCTACAGCTTTGATAAATTTTTCTTGTGTGACCCTTGTGTTATTTCCAAGTTCCAACCATTATCACCATTTTTAATTGTAAGCAACGTTTGTTTGTTTGGATACAATTACAAATCTATGATTATTTAGTCGCACTCAATAAAAGTAGAAAGGAAAGAATCAATATTATTTGTTATTTTAAAGGTTAATTGTTGAAATTGATAGTGTAATGTATGCAAAAGAAAGAATCTGTTACATAAAAAATATTTATTCTAACTTTATAATTTGAAATTCTTATTATTTTTTAAGTTCGAAAAAGTGACTTAGAGAATGAATTTTTTCATGATTTCTTTTTAGCATTTTTACGAGTTACGATATTAAAATATGACTTTACGCAAAAAAAAAAATAGAAATTTTCAATTATGGACGGATTAATTCTAAATTTGAAAGCGCCAAAAAGTAAAACAACAGAAATCTCGACCTAAAAATTGAATTTTGAAATGATAGTTTGTAGAGACATCTATAAAAAAACATAAAAAGGATTTGCAAAGTTCCATATCATTTTGAAAACGTTTCAATTTTTTTTATTTTTAAACTAAAACGTGCAAAATTCCGATTTTGTTCCGAGCAAGCGTATATTCACGGATCAAAGGAATTGTTAGAACATCGTAAGAATTGTCACTGTCAATTTTTGGAGTTTTTAAACGACAGACGAATTAATTGTGAGTTGTTTAAGAAATTCATAAATATGGGAAATAAAAATTCATAATTAATCCGTCCCTAATAGGAAAATTCTATTTTTTTTTGTGTAAAGCGACATTTTAACGTTCTAACACGCCTGGAAAAAATGATGAAGAAATTCAACCTCTATATCACTTTTTTGGATAAGGTGTATATTATAGAGTCAAAAATAAGGTCAAGCCCATTCCTGGGCATGTGCAAGGTGCTCTACGAAGTCGGGCCTCCAATTTATGGGGGGCCTCAATTATTTGTAGGGGTATGAGTATAATTATTGTGATGTAGGGTAATGTTTTCTTTTGTTATGTAGGTTCAAATCAAACACTTATTATTTGACAAAAATAAAGAGTAAATGGACAAGTTAAACCAAAACTCACACATCTATCAACAAAAAAAATTCAACAAAACAAATTAAAATCAAAATAATGCTTATTGTTAATTTATAATTGTTTAAATTATCATTAATTTTTTTATTGTGGGCCATTTTTAATATTATAACCGATCCAATTTTATTGGAACGGCCCGTACAAGGTTATAATATGTGCTTTTTATTTTATAGGGTGATGTTTAACATCACATATATTAATATTACATGGTTAATTTTAACAATTAACTCTTGTTTAAATGATTAAATGATATGGATTTTTGCATGCGTGTAAACAATTTTTTTTTGTGGTGTCCGAGATTCGAACCTCAAACTTACATATATAATGCATTATCCCTACCAACAATTGAGTTAAGCTCACAGAACATGCGTGTAAACCATTTGAATTTATGGTAATCACTACTTAAGAATTACTATCCTTTAATTGCAGGCGATCGTATATTTTCTCTCTGATTTTGGTGAGTCTTGATGTTGTGAACATCGCAGTTTGCAGAGAAAGTAACTAACTATTGTAATCATGATTAGTACATTAAAAATCATAATTAATTCGTTAAGTAAGAGATACTGGCAACAGAGTGAGAGGGTCAAAAAAGAGAATGATGGAAGTGGAGAAACTGTTTGTTTATCCTGTTGACAAGAGACCACAATCTTGTTTTGTTGGGCCATAACCAGTTTCGTCGTCTTCTCCATATTGGCAACAATTAAACTATCCATGTAAACATAAACCCCACTTCATTTCTTCAGAGACAAAAGTTTAACTTTACAAGTAAGCATAAACCCCACTCCATTCAATTCAATTCTCCACAAATGAAACACATACACACTATTATTGCATGATAGAATTTTGGCTTTGATAGTAAATAATATGTTTAAATGCATTTTTGATCATCCTATTTTTAAAATTGTTAACTTTTTTTATACTCCATTTTTAAAAGCTACCATTTTGATCCTCTAGTTTTAAATTCAACAAAAAAAAATTGATCTCCCTCCTATCATGATGATATGGCATACTCATTAATACGTGGATCATACATGTCATTGTCTACGTGGTACATTATTTGACACCTCATTTTCGTGTTATTTTAATTAAAAATTATATATTAAAATATCATAAAATTAAATTACAAATTAATATTGAAAAAAAAATTGGGGGAATAAAATTAGAAACCCTAAAATGTTCTTCTATTCCCAAATTGAAGAAAAAATTCTCAAATTGAGGAACACAAGAACAGATCCAGAGATAATCATCTTCCTTCCATATTCGTTTTGCTGAGACGATTTAAAATGAAAAGTGTGTTCTTCATGCTTCTGGCTAAGACAAACTCTCGATCCTCGAGTCTCAAATTCGATTTCAGTTGAGACGATTTCCCATCTTCCAATATAGAATTATCTTGTCGCTGAGAAGTCATGTCCTCCAACTTTGAATTCAATTCCAGCTTAGGCAACCGTCCTCCAATCTTAAATTTGATTATGTTCTTCTTCTTCTTTGCACGTGTCCGTGCTCTTTGTTGGTGTTTTTGTTGTTTGATGGTGTTATTTGTGCGTGTTTGTGTTGTTTGTTGGAGTTTGCTGTTCTTTTTCTTTATAGTTTCTGAAAAAGACGAATTTGGATGGAAAGGAAGAAGGCGAAATCGAAATGCTGGTTTTAAAAAATGAGGTATCAAAAGTTAACAATTTAAAAATAGGAGATTAAAATTGCATTTAAGTCTAAATAATAAATAAATATAATAGAAGAAGAATTTTGGCTAGCTAGCATTATGCATTTTGGCTTTTAATATAGTTTCAGCTATGAATTTCAATTTTGAATTTATATTTTTTTTAAAAAATTAAGTCACTCTCTTTATCTTGTCTCACTTTGAATTCACTCAATGTAAAATAAATTTTAATAGATAAAATTAGTTTAGAAATAAAAAAGAAAGCAATTTAGTGCAAAACATCTTGGACTAGCAAGCATGGTGTGAGCAATCAACTTGCAGCGCTTGAGATAACAATCCTGGGATACTCATGGTTTTTCTCACATCAATCGCACCACCCCCGTTAGACAAATTGATGACAGAGTTCGGTCAAATTTACCTATACAAACTTTTTTATTGAAAAGATAAATTTATATAGTGTTCACAAACTCTCACTATCCACTATCAAACTGGCTCCAACTTTAATTGAGTTAGGTTGTGGGGTGTCCAGGTTCGAACTCAAGCCTCTGCATATCATAATGCATATCTTTATCAATTGAGCTGCTCGGACATAACTGGTCTTTTTTCTTAACTAAAAAGGTTGTTTTCATACTTGACTAAACAATAATCTTTCTTCTTGATTAAAAAATTGTACTTTGTAGATAGCCATTAATCTTGATTCACATTTGATTAACAGGCTTGTCGAGAGAATAATTTTTACACGGTCCTTTCTTAATTTGGCAAGAAACATGAATCCTGTGTCGTATATCTTTCTAATTAACGATTGTCATGATGAGAAAAATGACCTCTGTTAAAAATCCAATCAATATATTTACCAAAAAACTTGTATTAGGAAAGTTTTATCTCCATGTAATTATGATTGTTAAGAAACTCTAACTTAATTAACTATTTATTTATAGGCTTAATTGCACTTTTGGTTCCCTATGTTTCACGAAGTTGCGATTTTAGCCCCCTAACTAATTAAAATACAAAACAGCCCCCTATGTATTGGATCTTTGGCAGTTTTGACCCCCTAGACCAATTTTGACTCGGTCAACGCTGACGTGACACTTCAAAGCCGCCACGTGTGCATTGCTTTGAAGTGTCACGTCAGCGTTGACCGAGTCAAAATTGGTCAAAGGGGCCAAAACTGCCAAAGATCCAATACATAGGGGACTGTTTTGTATTTTAATTAGTTAGAGGGCCAAAATCGCAATTTTTTAAAATATAGGGGGTCAAAAATGCAATTAAGCCTGCTGTAATGTTTCTGCACATGGAGGGACCAAGGGAGGCAGTTCTGTGTGGTGAAGTGGTGGGGTCAAATGCAAGTTGGGTACCATTGATTTGATGACATTTGGGAGGCAAAACTTTCATACATTCTACTGCACAAAGTTGAGACCACGTAGGAAAATATACTACATTTTTTTAAGGAAAATACACTACTTTCTACAGTTTTGTTTTTCCTTTGACCAATGTGTTAGAGAGAACCTAGCAAGCTCCGAAATGAAATGTGAATTATTTTATAGACTCAAAATGATTGAAAAGATTTCATAAGAGATCCTAGTGACATCAAGCCGTCATTTTTAGTTCTACTATCAAGTCCCTAACTTCTATGCAACCCATCCCTGCCATCCATGTTGAGGTCCATTTTCTAGAAACCGTTCCCTCTTTTTCCTTAATAAATTAGGCATATCATCACATCAAATAGACATTGTACCAAAGACATAGTTCAAGTGTTTCAAGTGACACAAGTAAAAGAATTTGAGAAGCATGTGCAAGGTGCGTATTTAAAAGAACTTGAGAAGCATGTGTAAGGTGTGTATTATATATATATACATGCACAATTATAAAGACAAATTCTTTCAGTCAGATAAGATCACAATGAATGTTTGTGTATTTTTAAAATTAAATTCAAACTTAGAAGTTCTAATTAAGCTAAAAGAGACTTGAACAATTTCATCTAAACACTTATGGGTGAAGTATAAGGTTTACATTTTTTTAATCTTTTCTTTTTACTGTTAAACTTTATTTACAACTAACCTAACTCATTAACATTTAATATTTCCATTGATAAAAAATGATTATGACTTAATTATTATGTAAAATTGATCATGGCTAAAAGTGAATCGAATCAATGTAAATGATTTATTTTTACATAAATTCATATAAGAATAAAAGTTATTTGAACAATAAATTCAAGACTAAAAATCAATTTGTAAGATTGAATCAATTTTAAAGGTAAAATCAATTTTACTTGAAAACATGTCAAAAGAATTATGCTCACGGGGACGTTAAAAGAATTATGTTATTTTGACACAAAACTTGGCATCAAATACAAACATATCTTATTGTTCACTTGAGGAACAATACTTCTTTGCAGGGCAATCTTGAGGAGTATTTTTGTGACACAGATACAACATTGTGTCATTAACTAATTTGACTGATTCATTAACCATTTCATACTCCCTCCAATCACATCTATAAGCAAAAAACTACTTTTTAAATTCATTGAATATCTAAAGTATTTGGTATATAGTATAGACAAAATATATGAGGTATTCGATGAACCTAAGAAGTAATTTTTTGTTTATAAATTTAACGGGATTGAGTTTGTCATTAACTCTTTTGACTACTTTATTAACCACAAAATTACAAGTAATTAACCACTTATTTTACCTAATTTTATGTATTTCTCACGGTATAAATCTATGTGCACAAGTCTATGTACATCTTGACAAATAAAAGAAAGGTATTGGGTGTCAACATTGTCTAAATAAGATATGAGATGTTAAAAAGAGTAAAAGTATCAATGGAAAAAACAAGTTAACTCTTACATCAAATAATGAAAAAACAAGTCAACTCTTACATCAAATAATGATTTCATATTTTACGTTTCACGTTTCATCACTTTTTCCTCTCAACTTATTTTTTCATTGTCTTTTCTTAGTTTCTTTTTCTATTTTTATTTTCCCTAAGAAAAGAAACAAGTGAAATTAGTGGGTTTATTGTTTGTCTGTTTTGTCATGTTGTGTGTGTGTTCGGCACGAAAAAGTATTAAATACTCAACAATCCCCTTTCATCTTCACTCACTCACTCTCTTCTTCTTCTTTACCATAATAGTGATAAATAGCAAATAGCAATAACTTGTTCAACATGTATACAAACTTCAACATCACATTCTCCACCACACCTGATCTGCAGCAGCACAACCACCACGGTGAGTACGAGTCGGTCCCACAGCTCAACTCTGGTGGTGGTGGTGGTGGAAATTATAATAGCTGCAGCAGCGGGTGCACTAGCTACTTGGGGTCGCCGGACCGATTGATGCAGAGAAGCATTAGTAGCCGCTATCTGCAAAAGAATGATGTGCCACACCACCACCCTTTTTCTACTTTGTTTGCTGAATTGCTTGATCAAGAAAATGGTCCGGTGCGGCGAGTTTACAGTACTGGTGATCTTGATCAGGTTACTGTCCGTTTACAATATCATATCTTTGTCTAAAATCCACTTTTTTATAAAATAATAACAAAAATAACCGGCCCATCAGCTGGATATCCGTTTGCAGAGGCTTGGATTCAAACCCACGACACTCCTTTACACTTAAAAAGTGTGATATTCTTATCTTTATACTACTTAACAAAAAAAATAACAATAATTTTTCGCTAACATATTGAGTCTAACGCAAGGGTTTGGACTCCTCAAGTATTAGGAATACGTTTTAAATTCCAAGTTGGAAAGTCATTTTTCATTTATGCAGGTTAAGAAAATAATAAGAGGCCATGATTTTAACCCTTCATATTAACAAAATTGGGAGAGTTAAAATCATTGTGTGTGTGTTCAATTGTTCATTTTATTCATTCCCCATTTCATCATCGTGTTTTTTTTTTGTTTGTAATTTATATTCCAATTTTGCATACATGAATTAGATGGAATTTTCTTCTTCTTAAAAAACTAGGAAGGATTCCTTGCAAGATTTCACTAGTGTGAGGAGAAAATGGCAAAAAATAATTGTGAAACGTGGTTTTAAATAGCCGTCACATTAACCATTGTGACAACGTTACAATCTTCGATGGTACATAGGATCATCTACAATTTTTTTTTGCTAAGTGTTAGAGACATTGAATTTAGAAATGAAATTCATTTTTTCTCTCTCTCATTTGTGTTGATATTTCAAAAAATAGTGCAATGCGACCTCAATTTTTTTTTTGTTGAGGTAAATGCGACCTCAATTGTTGTGCATCGTCTTCTAGTAGGGCAGAAATTCTAGAATATTAGATATATGCAAGTTATATTTTTTTTCATTAAAAAAAAGTCATATTTTTGTTAGAGGAGTTAACAAAAGATGAAAGAGACATCATAATACATACCATTTTAAATTGATCCTATAACTATCTTTATACCTCATTTTCCCTTAAAAAAAAAAAATCTTTATACCTAATTTAACATCTTAAACGAAACAATTATGTTATATGAACACACAATTGCATACATCTTATATCATTGAGTGTGGACATCGGTCTTGAGGAGAGAAAAAAACAATTTAAAACTCGGAAACAGTATAAAATATAAATTATATGTATCCAGATCTCTGTCAAAAAAACACTTTTCTAATGGAAACATTTACCTAAAATTTGTTTGCGGAGATTATGTTAACTCTATGTGATTGATGTTTCATGCCGGGGGTAAACTTTAGCTTACAACAAAAAAAGTACTAGTGTTTAGTCGATTGCCTTTATTATAGTTTGTTCAATTTCATAAGAATTTAATGGTGTTTTTGTTTTAATATATGTTGTCCGTATGTACAGAAAGTTGGTGGAATGCAACAATATTATCATCAATCAGATAGTCCTTTGTCAACAGAGAGTAACATGATAATAGAAGAAATGAGCAGAGCAGCCTGTCCTTACAGCCCAGAGGAAAAGAAGGTGAGGATTGAGAGATATAGAAGCAAGAAAAATCAGAGGAACTACAATAAGAAAATTAAGGTTAATTTTGTCTTTTTTTTATTAATAATAATTTGTCTCATTTTAATATATACATTTTAATTTGTCTCTATATAGTCTACTCCAATATTGTTTAAAACTTAATAAATATAACAGTCCTAAGACTTTGTTTGAGAGTTTGGAAGGGAGGAGAAGGAAGACTTTGAGGGATGGGAAATATAGAAGGAAATAGATAAATCTTTTACATTTTTCGAAAGTGTTTTTTTATAGAAAGGTATAACTAATGCTTATGATTCATATATTTTTAATATTAAGAATATTATTACAACATATGTAGAATAAATTTGAATAATTCATATAAACACTCCAAAAAAAACCTTAAAACCCCCATCAAATACAACTTTTTAGTTTCCCCAAATGAGAAGGGTTTTGTATTATGTTGAAAAATTTACCCCCCAAAACTCTTCAGATACTCTATTTCTTCTACTTGCTCCTTTCTTCTTTTTTAAACACTTCACTCCCTTCCCTTCAAAACTCGCAAACAAAACTCACGAGAAACTCCAATGAATGGAGAAAACTTTGTGAAAAGAAGAACCACTCTTGAGAAATATGATCTCTAAAATCACATCTAAGGTTGAAAGTTAATGGAAACAGTAAAAAGGTGGACAAACCCTAGTTTTTTCAAAAATAAACTGAAGTGGTAATACTTTCAATCGTCAAAATGATATGAAGAATGAAAACTAGGAATGCTAACAACACTTATTTTAACACATACTTTCCAACACACTCTCTTTGATTGGTTAAAATTTACATGGGTCCCCACCAAATCATGTGAGTCTCATATAAATTTAGTGGGTCTCATGTGAATTTTAACAAATCAAAAAGAGTGCGTTGAAAAATGTGTATTTCTAATATTTCTCAAACTAGAATTGACTCTTGATTTTGTTCTTTATTTCCTTTGCATGGTAGAGTCTTGCTAGCCACACATAAAATATCAAATTGTATGTATTGCAACATTTCCGAAATTTGTGATCTATGGAGCATGAACATTATCTCACATTTGTCTTATTATACGAGGTTATTGGTATAACCAATTACTCATAAATTAAGTAATTATGAGTGTTGTGTTACTCTCCAACACATTGTACTGTATATAGTTATATATTGCTCCACCAGAATACTATTTAGTCATGAAAATGATCCAATAATGTACAGTAACAAATCTTAGTTTGTTTTTAGGCTTAATTAATGATTTGGTCCTTAAGTTATTTGTTGATTACATTTTGGTCCCATAAGTTATTAATGTTACAATTTAGTCCCTTAAGTTAGTATCTGTTAGCCAAATAAATCTTCATCATCAGTCTTTTTCTAAAACGTTAAATAGGCACATGTGAACGGTAACGTGACAACTTGCAATGTGTATCCACGTTAGATATTGGGTAAACGGTTTTGACGGTGGGGATTGATTTGGTTGACGGAAGATGACTTAAAGGGACCAAATTGTAACATTAATAACTTATGGGACTAAAATATAACCAACAAATAACTTAATAACTCAAGGAGCACATCACTAATTAAGCCTTGTTTTTATTATGAAAATACAAAATCTTAATCCTGTTTTTTTTTGGGAATCAGTATGTATGCAGGAAGACATTGGCAGACAGTAGGCCACGTATTAGAGGGAGATTTGCTAAGAATGATGAAATTGTAATGAATCCTCCAAATCAATGGAGCCATATTAGTAATGGAGAGGAATTAGAAGATGAGGAAGAAGAAAAATGGGACAGTTTATTTGATTCACTGGTTCCTACTTCAAATCTTGTTCAGGACGAGTCTCAGCATACTTCCTCTTATAGTTTCTTGTATTAAAATAATTGTATCGTTGGTTAAGTATATATTTAATTAAATTGACGGAGAGTTTGACAAAATTACAGTGACATTGTAATTTGTAAAATTCTAACGTATGTTTGATAAATTGCAATAGTTCATCGTTATAATGTCAATTTCTCAACGAATTAAAACATGCACTAATTTGTTCTCTTTCACTTTTTTAAGTATCTTGGTTCATTGTGATCAAAGTAGATAATATAAATGTAAATATATAGTTTATTTTAATCATGGATGTGACCATGTGCAAACTTAGACTTTCAGTCTTAGGATAAATCTTTTAGTGCCTTTTTCATATCTTTTCTATATACTAGGCCTCAATAGCTACATTGTGTTGTTTGATAAAAAGTTGTACTTGAGGTTTGATTCCTATGTTTTTTGTATTTATAAAATTATATTATATGTATGTTCTTTTGTTGATTAATGATTATGTTTTTATATGAAAAAAGAATGAAGAAATATTAGTAAAAAAGAAGTCTTGAAAAGGACAAGAGATGTAAGGAGGTGAGATATTTTAGTGGCAATCACTTTCGGTAGTACCTACTGGCTACTACCTATTACCTATCACTTCTTTACAGTAAAATTTAGGAAAAAAAAGTGGAGTGCTCTGAAATTGTCTTTAAGCTCGGAAATAAAGGCTTTTCACTTAAAAGAAGAAGAGAAGATTTACATTAACAAATATTTAGCTTGTATTTTTAAGATATAATTTTCTTTTATTACAACTAAATTACTAATGCTTTGAAAAGGACAAATATAGTAAAAAAGCATGTAAGTTGTGGGGCATGGCACAAGCCAATAAGTGCTTGGTAGGCTTGAGCCAACATTTCCGTGTAGCATTCAAGCCAAGATTCAAAATCAAGTTTTTTCTTGAAGATGATGTAGTATAAAACTATAATGTATGTTTGGATTGACTTTACGTAAAATACGGCGGCATTGTAATTTTATGAAGCTCTAAAATATGCTTTTGCCGGTATTGGTTCACCATGATTCTCTCGATCCCATTGTCAATCTAAACACATGATAAATTTCGATCACAAATACAAGAACTTCAGCTTGATTATATATACCAAATAAGTTTGGGTGTAATTATCATCCTTGATCATCATTAGTTAATTAGAGATTCGAGCACATTAGCTAAATAAACAAGTTGTGAAATTGAGGATTGATTATGGTGATGTTTTTTGAATCATGTTGCTCCTAATGCTAAAGGTTATAGAGTAGTAGTTTTTTATTTTCTATTTCTAGTGTCATCCGGCGGTGTGTTAGCCACCATGTTTATGTGCGGCATTTTAATATCTAAAATTGAAAACCTAGACAAAAGTGAAAACCCAATTATTGTTTGTCTTTTGTTTGCTTAGTCATGATTTTTGTTTTTAATTTTTTCCTTCAAATAAATAGAACTTTAAATAGTTTTAGAGAAAGGAAAAATTAACCCTAAGAGTGATTAGATTAGATTGCATGCAACAACGTTAAAATTCATAAGGAGAGTTTGTCGTTTATTTAAGTCAAACAAGACTCGAGGGATTAATTTTACTGTCATGCGCGAAGGACATCCTATTTATAAAAAAAAATGGAAAATTCTCTCGTTGTGTATGTTCAGGAGAATTAGAGAAGCTTTATTTACATTTTTTTTTTTGTCAAAGCTTTATTTACATTTTTAGTTTAGTCTTCTAAATTTGAATTTGTGTACTCTAATATGAATTTTAAATTATTTGGCCTAACAAAAGTGTGCGAGAAAGATGAGTCATGAAGAACAAAAAACCAATAAGGTTTGTTGGTATATGGTGCTTTCTTTTCTACTTCTATAACAGTTTAACTTAACTTGCTGGATTTTGAAAATAAAAGGAATACTTTAAATTTGTCTAAATTCGTGAAAAGGCCTCTTGTAACATTAAGCATTGTTGATTTCTTATTCACTCTTTCATTTTTACACTTTCAAATGCATAATCATACATAACTCACTTTTAAAGTTCCTTAAACAAGAAACTTAGACTACTATGAAACTCAAAATCTTCGGTGTCACACCAAAACGTTATTTATTGGCAAGAAACATTTATGTCACTCCTATTGAATATTCTCTTACCAATAAATTCTTATTGTCCCGAATGAGTTTGTCATCCCATAATTCTTAGTTCCCTTTCAAAGTTCACACAACTTGATCATTTTCAACTTTTGTGTCCTCCACGAAATTCCACATACAAAACATTTCTCGAGACACTTTGCATTTCCATCATTGTTTAACCCTCAATGTCGCTAACTTTAAAATTCTATTTTCCTTGGTGTGTTGCCGCCATGGCTTTCTTTTCTTCACTGACGCTTTCGACATAAGCAAAATCCTCTAATTTTCCCACATAACTTTTGTGTCTCATCTCTTCCAATCTTGTAAGTATAATCCTCAAAATCCTTGTGGGAGTTCGTTAACTCTTTCATGTCGTACTCAATTCTTCCGTCCAAATACGCTTGCCTTTTCGATTTGCCAAACACAGTTATTGCACACCGTCAACGGCCACATAAGTAATACCTTCAAATCCTCAGTACAATATTGTTGTAGTAAGTTCTAAATTGCATGTGACACAAATCCTTTTGCAACCCCTAATGGTCAAAAGATGTGTCTTTCTTTTGATACTTAAACACATCTTGAACCTTGGAAAAGTCCTTCATCGTAGTCCCATTTGAATTTCCTTTAACCATGTATAGATCAAAACAAATGAGGTCGACAACCTTTCACTCAACCCTTAAACTACCTTTCTCGTTTCCTCGTCCATACAGAACACCAATCATTTGGTGTGACAACCTTGTAAATGCTACAATCTTTGTAATTCTTTTAGTCAAGTCTTCTATGACTCTCCAGTCAATCCACACCTCAACAAATTTTTTATTTAACTTCAGTCGTTGAGGCCATCCCAAGATAATGGTACCTTTGTACCCCTAAAAGAATCCATTCCTTTATAAAAAAAAATGGCTACCATTCTAAATAGATTTATGTACTCTTGGGTGTATACTCATCTTGCTCTTATGAATTTGGTTCAATGTTTAATCATTAAATACGTCCTCGAGTCCTCGCTAACTAGTCATTAATGTCGACAACACTAAACCTTAACATAGAAAGATTATATATTGAATCATGGTCTATGAGGGTCCACAAGATGACTGGAAACAAAGAACCATGCCCAAGGGAGACTTGTTGCACACAACCAAATTGTCGGGACACAATATAGGGGTACTATCTTTCAGTCGATGATTTATTATTTCTAGAGCCTAGCGTTAAGTCACATAAGAAATCCCTAGTTGTTAAAACATTTCCCCAATTGTGTTTGCATGATGAATCTATATGAAGGAAAAATGTTAGTTTAAGTTGAATGAAGCGGTTATAAAGGAACCTTATATGTAGAAAATACTAGAGCCCAATTGATGGGATGGTTGAGGAAATACATTGTCTTAGTTTCTTCACAAGCTTCAACCGATGTCATTGAGAGCCGCACCAAACCTTCCCATATAAGTCTTTTGGGAATTTTCTCTAGTGGTATAGGACTCTAGATACAAAATTATAGAAAGTAGAATTTGATCCACAGTTAAAGGAACCAAATAGGCCCACTATTCGTACTAATAGGTTTTCCTTTGCGCAATCGATCCACAATGTTAAAAAGGAATAGGTAGAAGGATTAAATGAAAAGAGAACCCCAAGACATCATGATTCCTTTTGAGTTGTGCAACAAGGCCGTGTATAGGTCTAGTTCTTGAACGACGACTACAAATCTAGAAGAAACAAAGAACTTGTTGAATTATTAAATAAAGAAGATGATGTGTTCGACTTTTGAAATTGAGCCATTGTCTTTAGCATTAGCTGACAAAAGCCTGAAGCATGACAACTTACAATCCTTGAGAAGAGTCCCTAGTTTCCCAAGATTGAAAGAATAGAGTGATTAAAAGAAGAGTCCCCAATCACCAATCCAAGAATAACAAATACATATATGAGGATACACGTCTTCACTCCCCAATGAAAGACGAAAACATTGACACTCGCCAGCCAATAGTTGAGGAATCCTTGGTAAAAGTTTGAACCAAACCTTATGGCAGATCCAAAAAGCATGATAACGTCATAAGTATCCCAATTTTTTTTCAAGATTTTTCCATGATTTTTCTCCACTCAACGTAACCAAGTAAAATAGGGTTGTATCAAGATCGGATAATTCATGAAATCACAAGGCTCAATTGAAAACCAAAACAGGAAAGATGATAGAGGGTAGTTATTTGTTAGACAAAGGGATTCCTGATAAACATGGCTCCATCTTCTATAGCCGAAAAAAGATGGTTTGAAGGAATGATGACCATGAAGAGGGAACAAAGCAGATGAGTGATCTGACGTTGGTATGTCAACTTAGTGTGAATTTGATGAGGATGGCGACGAATTTGAAAAAAGAACTTCCAACTCCACCATAACTATGTTCGTGTTTTTTAGAATCGACATAAGACATGGTTGTAATGGTCTCTAAAAAAATTCATAAACATAAAAGGGTTTCAAAGAACAACAAATTAAGAAAGAAAGGTCTTAAGGTTGAATACTTAAAAGGATGGTGCCCTAGTGATTGGAAGGATAAATCAGTTGGTTAGTTCAATTCTTCAATTGTTCTCAAAATACAAATTAGTGTTAATTAAGTAAATTGTCCTTATTCTTCTTCAAAAAAAAGTAAATTGTCCTTATAAATATTCAGAATTTCATTTACAGTCCATACAAAATAAAACCACATTTTTTAGTTTCTGAAAAAATTTCCATTAGCATTTTTAAGTTTTGTAAAATTTTCCATCAAAATTTTTAGTTCTTGTAAAATTTTCTCTCAATATTTTTAGTCCTTGTAAAGAATTTCGGTCAAGATTTTTAGTCCATAAAATGCTAAAGAAAAATGTCATATAGACTAAAAAATATGCTTTTATTTTGTAGAGACTAAAAACAAAATTCTGAATATTTATAAAGACCACTTGCTTAATTAACCCTACAAATTGTTTCCAGAATATTTGTATTTTACAGAAAATTAGTAATTGAGTATAACAAATAAAATAATTTGGATGATGGTTTTCCTATTTTGAGGAGGCGGCATTCCTACATTCGAAATTCAAAACCGCAAAAAACTGAAAAACTCTAACGCGCCAAACATTCCAAAATGCCAAAAAATTCGCAACAAAACAATTCACTAACTTTCTCTCGCCACGTCATCGATCCGTTCCAAGTTTAATCTCACATCTCAACCGCACCTTATCCTCCAATCAACGGTCCAAAACCCCTAACCAAATCTCACACGGATCGACCTATTGACCTGAATCCCAAAACAACCAATATAAATAACAACCACACACAAATGAATCTTCATCACAAACAAATTCTAAATTTCTTCATCTTCTGATTCAAAGAAAGGTTTTGATTTCTGATCAAAGATGTCTGGGCGAGGAAAAGGTGGAAAGGGTTTGGGAAAGGGAGGAGCAAAGCGACACCGTAAGGTGCTTCGTGACAACATCCAGGGAATCACAAAGCCAGCGATTCGTCGTCTTGCTCGTAGAGGAGGAGTGAAGCGTATCAGTGGTTTGATTTATGAGGAGACACGTGGCGTGTTGAAGATCTTTTTGGAGAATGTGATTAGGGATGCTGTGACTTACACTGAGCACGCTAGAAGGAAGACCGTGACTGCTATGGATGTGGTTTATGCCCTCAAGAGACAGGGAAGAACCCTCTACGGATTTGGGGGTTAGGGTTTCTTTTGGGGATTTTTTTTTGGTTGTAATTTGGGTAGGAATTGTTGCAATTTGGATAATAATGTAGATTTTTAGGGATCTATTTTATATTTTTTGTTTGCAGCAATTCTGTAATCCAATTCACTATAATGAATTATAAAGTTACAACCATCCTATTTTCTTCTTATCGATTTTGATTTAGCTGTCAAATTTGGATCTGTGAATGAAATTTCAGTGATTTAGATGTCTCCCTGCTGAAATTTACATGCTGATCAATTGAGTCCCTCAAATTTGCGAAATAGCAATTTAGTCCCATAAATTGAACAACGTGAGCATTTACATGTTTTTTTTTTTTCCTTCCAAGGTTCTATGCGTGTCTTGATGCTGCAAAAGACTAATCGAGTCAATATGTAAGTCTTTCATTAGCTTCGACTTTTGATAGATGTTCACCATAGACATATTTTGATGGAAGAACTAAATTGATTGTCGTTCTATAATTTAGGGGACTAACTCACTGATTTTATAAATTTGAGAGACTAAATTGACTGACCATTACAATTTCAAAGACCAAAATGCAGATTTTGTCTAGAGATTCAACATGGAAATGCATTGTTAAGTTAACAACTAGGAAAAGCACGTGTCATCATTAACTTGGTCTTTATTTACAACTCTGTTGCTAGGAATATCAGAACTACAGTTTAGAAGACACAAGCCACCAAAACTATAAAAAGTTATGTAACATGCAGAACTTTTAAATGTACTATTCAAAGTCACCTTCCCTCAGACTTCACCAGCTGTGAGAATACTTTACTCATAGAAACGCCTGAAAGATCATCTAAACTGGAAGCTTCAGATTGTTCAACAGAAACACTCGGTTCCTGCTCGAAATTGTTGATTTGCGGACAGAGTTCGCCGATCATATTAGTACTGTTTTCTTCAGGATCTCCTTTAACAACAGCCTCTTGAAGTTGAAGAGCATACTCCAAATTCCACAATACATCTCCCATAGATGGCCTATCAACACCAAAATCAGCCAAACATTTTTCAGCAGTTTCTGCAAACTTTCTTAGAGAATCCGGCCTTATTTTCCCAGCAAGTGTGGGATCCACGATTCGCGCAAGTTCCCCTTTTTTCTGCCATTTCATTGCCCATTCTGCCAAGTTCACTCTTTCTCGTGGAAGGGATGGATCTATAACAGGTCTTGCACACAGAACCTCAAGCAGAACTACCCCAAATGAATACACGTCCGATTTTTCTGTTAATTGTTGTCTTCTGAAATATTCCGGATCAAGGTAGCCGAAACTCCCTTTGACAGCTGTGCTCACATGAGTTTGATCAATCTCTGGTCCGGTCTTTGATAGCCCGAAATCGGCTACTTTTGCCATGAGGTTCTCATCAAGTAGGATATTTGCAGACTTCACATCACGATGAATAACTGCTTTAGCATAGCCGGTATGAAGGTAATGGAGTCCCCTAGCTGCTCCAATGCATATCTCAAGTCGTTCCTTCCAACTTAAGCCAGGGAGACCTGAACCATACAGATGACTCTTGACAGTTCCGCTCTCCATGTATTCATATATCAAGATCATTTCATTCCTTTCGTCACAATATCCAATTAATGATACTAGATGTCGATGACGGAACTGAGACAACATTTCAATTTCAGTTCGGAACTCTGCAAGTCCCTGATGCGACCGAGGGTTCCCCCTCTTACAAGCAACTTTAGTTCCATCGCTTAATTCACCTTTGTATACCTTACCAAAACCACCTACGCCAATAACCCAACCCTCATCAAAATTGTTTGTTGCCTCCTGAACTACCGCAAAAGGAAAGCGATACCCGAAATTTGAAGCAGCACTGGCTGTTGTGGCATTTGAATATTTACTTCCCATTGTGTGAGAAGTTCCATCCGATAAAGGAACCCATGTCTTTGAATCCCCTTGTTGTGCCATCTGTCTTCTTCTCTTTCTGAGTACAAAGAAACCTCCAACCATGGCCACGAGCGCGCAAAATATCCCAAGACTAACACCCACCATCACACCAACTTTCTTAGAATTCGAACCATGATTACTCGGCAAAGACATGGCTGCAGATGCGCTGAGACTGCTGATAGAGTTGTTCATTTTCATGATCTCAAGTCCATTCAAAATTGCATTAGGGTAATCACTATTTACATCAGAAGGCCCAATACTTACAAGAATTTTATTGTCAATCAACGGCGTCGTAACAAAATCCATAAAATACGGAGTGGCCAAAGTATTATGAGTCTTTTCACCGAGATCAAGATCCTTGGCAGCCAACAAGGAAGTAATGTAAACATTGAAATAAAGTTCATTAAGACCTTTACTGACAATGTCACAGAAATGAAGTCGAACAAGGTATTGAAATTCTGGTTCGACATCAAACTTCCATGTCACATTGAAATTACTACGCGGATCACTATCCGAGTTCATCTCAGTTAAAGTGCCATAGACACTAGGTGGAGCAATATTTTCTGTTGCACCCCCTTTTGCATATTTAACAGCACCTATACTTGAAAAATTAGTAGCAAGGTTAGGTTGTATCAGGAAGCTTGTATCCGGAACCCAAGTTCGATGAAGCGGGTCAGCACTAGAGGAAACACTTGGACCTCCCATGTTAAGCCTAAAAACCGTTTCAAATGCATCTGTCAACAACCCTGTGTACTCTCTACGCGGATTCAAGGCGATAGCATCATCGGCAATTAGGTCGTCAGGCACAGAAACAACTTCAATAGCATTCACAAAAGCAGTGGAATTGTTCGATGGGGTAAAGGTGATGACAAGTGTGTCTAAGGTCACATTTACCAAGTACTCCTTCATAACAGGATTTTTTTTCGGCACACTAAAGCTACTAAGAAGGATATTGTGTTGTGTGGTAACATCAAAATTTGCAGCACTAAGATTGTAATTTTGATATGAAAATGGAAAGAAATAAATACGGATCCAATGCCTACCCTTTCTGTTAATAGGAAATGTGTACTTTGAAGGTGAAATGAAGATTCTTGCAGTTTGATAAAGAGGGGAAAAATCAGTGGTGGAATTGATTGATTTTAAGGTGGTATTTGCAAGAATATCTTCTTGTGTTGAAAGGAAATTCTTAAAGAAACTATCTGATGTGAAATTGAGGTTACTACCTATTGAAGTATTTGTATGTGATCCACAATCTATAAGGTAATTATCTATAGGAACAAAGTTTGCAGAAAAACACACCAAAGGAAAAATTGATATGATATAGAGGAATATGAATAACCAACCTTCTCTACAATTCCACATGATAGTGATGTATTAATTAATTTCTTCTCTCTTTCAAATTCAATCCTGCTACATGCAATAAAACTACTTGTTAATCATAATAGCAAAGAGGTAAAAAAATAATAGACTGAACAAAATAAAAGATTGAAGGTTTAAATATTATATAACCTTAAGAACACAAGAACTAGGAAGATCTAAGGCAGAGAGAGGGAAAAAAAAACAAAACCACCCTGATGGAAAACAAAACAACCTTAACAATTTGATATAGTACTAGATTCTTATATGTACTAGTTTTATTATTTTATGTTTTTTATGTGCAAAAATGAAATAACAAGCTTAATGTTCAGGTGGCTGAGCTGGTAATTGAGGTGAAAGCATGGTAACCGATCTTGCCTGTGAAGAGAGAATAAAATAAAAGGAAATAAAGAGAGATAGATGAGTTGGTAACTCACTGAGAAGCAATAAAAACAAGAGTTAATGATATTGTTGTTATTATAATATGGGACATGCTAACCGGTGCCCTCGGGGCACTGGTTAAGCATACAAAAAAAGGAATTTATTACCATAAAAGGAAACTTTATTGATTTATTTATGGATTAATTATACAGTTTTCAATGCAATAATTACTATATAATTTTTCTTTTTAGTATCCTTAACCGGTGCCCGCACCGGTTAACAATTCCCTTGTAATATTAGGAAGCATGCAGTAAGTAACAGAAGGATATGGATGAGTGGTGTTTAATAATGTTTATACCATTAAGGTATTAACATGTGTTTGCTTGTGAGGTTCACTTTTTCTGCTGGCAATTAGTATCAAATCAATGAACCGAAAATAGTGGGTAAAGTCATGCTAGTAGTACTATAATATGCTACTGTCATATCAAGAATTTTTTATGTTCACATGATATAGAATGATGCTTTTACTTTCTTAACAACTATTTTAGAGTTTTATCTAACATGCATAAATAAAGTGGTTTTACATTATTCATTTTCCTTACAAAGAAATGATTTTTATTATTATATAGAAAATCATGTATATTTCATTTAATTTAATGATAAGATATAATGATTCAATTGTCAAAATATAACTTATATACGATGCAATATTCGTCTAAATAATAAACTATAAAATTCTTCCCTAAAATAAATATAGAATTTCTTTCAAAAACAAAAATAAGTTATAGAATTGACCATATTTTAGTTTTGATCTACAAATTTTCAATTGACCAAGCAAAGATTTAATTAAAACACCCACGTGAAATCACGAGCTATGCTCCAAATGCCTAATGGAACCGCAAATCAACGGATAAATGTGACGTTACTTATTTTTCTAATTAACTAAACAAAAATAGTGAAATACATTCCTTAAAAAAAAATAGTGAAATACAGGTATATATTTTTTTTTTAACAAAAACGATATTCATTCATTTAAACTGATAGAGTATATCAGTTTCTTTAAGAAGTTAAAATGAAATATATTACCACATCAAAAGACTTCCCAACACAAGATGTACTAAGGAAGAAATACCAAAGACTGTACAAATACAATAATGGATCTACGAACAAACTCAAGCTTTCGAGTCTGCAACGTTGACGCCAAAATCATTGATTTAATCTGTAAGTGATTGAAGTTGATCTTTTAATAAGAACCAAACTAACACCACAATACGACGTGAAATCAAACAATGCACCAAACGACAAACAATACATCGCTGCGCTTAGACGACGTAATCACACAAAAAACGTAAGAAAAGACTTGATATGCGTGGAAACCACTTGTTTAAATTGAAAAAAAGTATAAAAAGGATATAAAAAGGTGATTCTATATCAAAAAATGCTGAGAAAGAGAAATTAAAGACAAAGTAGAATTTCTCTCACCGAAAAATTAAGATCGACTACTATATGATGGTTAGTAGTTAAAATTATAGTCAAATACCTATTAGAAAAATGAAAAGTAGTGAAATGCACCCGGTTATATTCTATAATTTGTATACACTATTAATCATAATGTGAAATTTTTCGGACAAACATCTAATTATATCATTCAATGGTACCATTTTTTAAATACAGTTTTTAAAATATCTCTACATAGATTTATTTACTAACATGATTTGATTAAAAGTAGATGCAAAAAAGTTCACAACCACTATATTTTTTTTATAATGATAAAACTTAATAATTAATAGTTAAATTAATTTTTTCTCTTTCGTCTGGGTTTGAATCTAGAATTTCAAACTTTTTATCATTTATCTTAAATCAGTTATGTTATCCAACCTCAATAATTACTACATAAAAATTAACTTTTTCTTAAATATATTACATATCTTTGAATAAACTTGTTTAGAATTCTATATTTGTTTTGTTGTTTGGGTCATTCATAGTATTATCCTTTGATTTAACTTGTTTAGAATTTCACCTATTTTTTGTGGTTTGAGTTTTTTCTTTTTTTTTTTGGTATAAGTGATTTGAGTTTTATATAATATTATATCTTTAATTGAACTTTTTTATAATTTCACATTTTAGTCACTAAATGTATCCAAACTGCAAATACACCCACACAAGTGTCTCTTCTCTTGTGTGTAATTTTATCGACTAAATTGACTAATGAAAAACACATTACAAGACCTAAATGACTGTGAAAACACACATTTGAGGACATGTTTGCATCTCAACACATTCAGAGACTACAATGACAGTGGCTCGCACTATCACGGACTAAAATGGTTGCTTAAACCTCAATTTGAAACCACAGAACACTCTCCCAATGCATTTAACTCATTTTTATGGATTAAAAATAATGTATTATAAGAATCATCAAAGCTATATTAATCGCCACAAACCCTAAATCATCAATTTTGAAGCATATCTCATTTCTATGATAGTATAAACAAAACAACGGTATATGAAGAAAAAAAAATTGCATAAAGAAATGAAGCACAGTACATTAGAAACACGTTAGATTTCATTTCAGTTTCATTCCGCGGAATCAAATTACATAATCAAAAACATATACTGAAAATCGAAGCGTAAGAATATGTAAAAGCAGTGAGATTATGGTTGATAGTAGATCGAAGTAGAGAAGAGTATGAGTCAACTCGAAGAGTACGCAAGCACGCACCTGAGGAGAGAGAAATCTGAGTTCGAGAGCCCTAAGCGGAGAAGCGAAAGCGAAAGCGAAATTGATTATTCAGAGAAGCGCTTTTAGGACTAAGCAAGCTTTTATAATAAGTTTGCAATTAATAAACGTGCATAAGGCAAGGCATCTCTCTATCTAGCTGCGATTGCGAAACTGATCATTCACTTGTCACCGCGTTTGATGCGTTTTATTTTTTTGGATTCGTTCGTTCGTTACTATTCGCCACACAGCTTATGTTTACTTTATCACTCAATTTCTTACTCACCCCCCATAAAGAGTAAGTTCGGTAAGAAAAAGCATATATAGGTTTTTGGGTAAATTGAAGACAGGAAATCATATAGGTTTTTAGTAGTACTGTTTTTTAGTCATTTTGGATTTAATTAACAAGTTTTATTGTTTTTCAAGTAGAGTTTTGTAAATGATTCGACAAAAAGGCATGAAAGAGCAAAAATGCAAAAATATTCTTGAAATCATCGAAAATCACTCAAATTAGACAATTATGTGACTGTGATCTCTTTCTACAACCGTTGTCATCTAACTTTTGTTGGGTATAGGAGTAAAGAAAACAAATGTGTTCAGCCACGGTACAACGTGCAATGCCTATTAGGAGTTGCGAATCGTGTAGCTTGAAGGGATTTCAGAGTGATCAGCCTTGGCGTGATACGTGCTATGAGTTGTGCATCGCAGAGATAAGAAAGGATTTGGAAATGTACACTATATGTTGAGAATGTTTCGAAGTTACAAAACTTTGTTATCGTCACATGGGGATGTGATGTCACTATACATTTAGAATGTTTCGAAATTACAAAACTTTATGAATGTCTCTTATGTTGGTTAGATTCATTCTCAAATTTTTCTTTCAATACATTCAAAGATTACACTAATACATTTTTATTCCACTAGCTTGCAAATCAAATGGTCGTTTATATTTCATTATAAGAATCTTTCTCTTTGGGGTGTAAGGAAACAATAAGGGTGGACAAGGACCTGAAAACCAAATTGGATTGGGTTAAAACGGTTTAATGGGTTAACGAACCCAGTTTAGTGATTTCATGTTGTTTGCTTCGAGTGGATTCAGTCCAGCCCAACACAATTAGTTATACTCAAACTAACTCATGAATGCTGGTATATATAGTGGATTTGGTAATGTGTTTGAGTAGAATTATTCACGTATTTATACAATAACTAATAAACATATTTTTAGGAAGTAATCATTTACGATACAACCTAAGAATAGTTTGTTATTTCCTTCATTGCTTTGACATTATATTTATTTCATTTTGTTTAATTTTTATTTTAGAACCCTACAACAAATCTTAAATCTTTCTTCTTCTTCTTCTTCTTCTGCCTCTTCCTCCTCCTTCTATTCTTCTTCCTCTTCATTTTTTGTTGATTATTCGACCATTTCCGTTGGTCATGGGACACTGCATCTTCTCTTACATCATATCAAATTTACCTCTAAGTTCCTTTTCTCACCTGAAAAATTAAAATCAAGAGTTGTTTTTAATACATTACTCGAGTTTTTTTTCTCATATATCAGATTATATTAGAAAATTAAACTCTAACATACAAAAATACATCTGAAATAACAAAGTCGTAACTAGTTGCATTTATTGTTTAATAAATTTCAAACAACAAATTATATAGTTAGAAATACAAACACAAAATGCTATTAGATGATTGTGTAAAGTGTCTTTACATTGTTAGTGTACCACAATTAAACTCATATTTTAGTTGTTGTATATTATTCTTCATTCAAATATATTAAGTATGATATATTAAACAAATTAAAATTGGAATTTTTTTAACAAATAAACTAATTAAATAATTATAATCAAACCAGGTACAACTTGGTGACATTTCTATGTACTACCGTTGCACCACTAATGTTTATGATGTTTAATTGTTTGTTTTTCATGTCTAATTGTTTATTGCTTTCCAAGCAGATGTCCAATGAAAGCGAAGTCTTAATGGTATCGTTGCCCACTTTTTACCTCTAAGCCAAAAAAAAAATTGGACAACCACTAAGCTATTTAACATGCAATTTATTCATGCCAACATGTAAATAAATGTTCTTTATATGGTTAATTTTTTCCATGTAAAACTTATAACCACTATAACACATAAATACTCCATCACCTTAGGCGCTACTTTGTAATTCTTTTACTGTTTTTTTTGTGTTTATTTTATGTTTATTTTATGTGCTATTTTTCTTTATTTGGGTTGATAAATAAATATATTATCTATATATTATAAGTGTATCATTTATATTATAATCATATTAAGACCTCCCATATTCCTTCCTTAAAACCCTACTTTTTCTCCCCTCCTAAACCAAATTAGTGCAATTATCTCGTAACAATAAAATTACACTTTATAATTTATACGCATTGTTTGTCTTAAAAAAATATATATGCATTGATATGGCCAGACTTTGTTTTCCCATGAATAAATGTCTAAAAACAAGAAACAATCCACTAACCCAATGAAATGAATGAACTGAAGGTTCCTCTCCTACCTCTCTACCGCCCACTAATGTTTCAATTAGTTTCTCTCACATTTTCTTTCACAATAATTCAATTTCTGTGAATTTTGTTCTCTTTTTCTCTCCATTCTCCTTCCATCTCTTTCTCATCTTTTTATCTCCATTTCCTTTTATGTTAAGGTAATTAATCATAACTATTATGACAAGTAGGAAAAAAATTGTTAATTAAAGGTGGACAGATGAAAGTAAAATTATCAAACAATTCATGTCATGGGTCCACCTCAATTGTTTGATAACAATTTGAAGGTAAAAACTAACAACCTTAAGTTTTTTTTCTTCTAAAAATACTGAGAAAATAACATATAAGAGGTTTTATTCAACAAAAAAAACATATAAGAGGTTATTCCTCTCATAAATATATAAGAGATTCTCGAAAGAAATACTCAATTGTTGTGTAACGGGTCCACCTCAATTGTTAATTAAATATTTTTGATATAAATAAAATAAACGAATACATTTTTTTATAGAACTCACTCGTGCGTCTCACGGGTGTGCGATCTGGTAATAATTAAAACCTAATAAATGAGATAGTCCTTGCACATGTTTTGAGAAATAAAGGTGCTTACACCGATGTTCATTGCTGCAACAAATTGAAAACAAACAAAACAATATGTCTATAAACAATATAAGAAATATTAGAATAAGATATATATATATATATATATATATATAACATGAAATCAAATCCCGTCACAAGAAAATAACATATCAAACTAATTATACAAATCAATATTGATGCATTTTCAAAACAAAAATAATAGAAATTAATATTTTTGTAGTCTCCTATTGCAATAATGAGATCGGGAACAAGAGCCTGGGTATGCTCCTTTTAGGATTAGCTCCATTTAATCCATTCAACCTTTAGATGCAAGCCATGTGGCAAAAAAATAATGAAAGGTTGAGATTTAAAATTAAAAAAAAAGTACTTATTTAATAAAACATATGCAATTTCTCTTCCTTCATTCATCTCCCCATCTGAATCTCCTTCTCTTCTCCTCACATCGCCGCCTACCACTACCCTATCGTCGTCTCAGTGAATAACAATTGTATGGGGAAATGAAATGACCTTGTTTTACAGGGTATTTTGTTTTAGTTATAAAGGATCGAATTGTAAAATCTGAATGACTCAGATTATATAGTTTGATATAGAGAGACCTCGTTGATTTGGTTGTAACTTAAATTTTGATATGTTTGTTGCTTGCTAAATTTTGATTTAGTCTGTTGTCATCATGGATGATTTCAAGTTACAATTGTATTGTGTTGTGTCTAATACTGTCTTTCACGGCATGTTGTTCTATTTAGGTTGTTGATTATTTACAAGGAAACACTCTTCAAATTGTTCTGACGACTCTGAGTACAAAGGAAGATTCTTTTTTGCAACGGATGACTTTTGGCTTGACCATTTGAAATTCATGCGATGTCTGGGTTTCTTAATGTATTTCCTCATGACCTGAAAAGCTTTCCCTTCTTATCCTTGTTTTGAATTTGTCTTTCGGAATTTATCTTTGTATCTTTCCCTTCACTCTTTTACATTGATTCATTTTTATTGAAAACTTTTCTGTCTCTTGAAGTAGATGGTTCACATTGGCATTCATACTACCCCTGTTCACAATTTTGACTTGTGAATTCTGACTTTATATGTTCTTATTTCAGTTATGTCATCAACATTTCTAATCATTGATGTGTTTGGTAAATGATTTCTTGCATACATGCATTTGCTTTGAGTTTTTTTTAGAGGACGACGTGGTGAAAATCCATCACCACGCCTCAACGCGCCTTTTGCTATATGATTCCAGTGTTTCATGTTTGAGGCTATACTAGTTTTAGAACGGTCTCCCAACATTTTGATGAATGAGATTCTGGAGACTTAGGTTCTTACATTTTATGTTTTGAGTGTATACTGGTGTTAAAATGTTCTGCCAACATTTTGATGAACGAGAATCTGGAGATTTGAAGTATGCGGCAAACTGTCAAAAAGGAAAGTAACATCTATATTAACACTACATTTCGTGGATGGAGAAGAATAATAGAATGATCACAGGGTCTGGAGGATTTCACTACTAAACTAGATCTTTGGGCCTATTTTTCATTATCATCAACTTTTTCTGGACAGCTTCTTTGTATGCTTGTTTAATGCTGCAGTTGCCTCTATGCATGATTTGTAAATTATAGATTGTCAGGACATTCTATTAATTAATAATATTTAAATTTGCAGTCTTTGTTGAAGATTTTATGCCTCATGCTTGTTGCACAGATAGAATGATAGTATTTGTTTAGCAACTACTTTATTTAGTATTACAGTTATTTTCATATTTCCTAAGGTTATGATTCCCATGTCTAGGTTTATTCCTTTTAACATGTTATTTTGAATATGAGTTATAACTGAATTTTCTTTGCAGTCTTCTCTGAACGGATCTGCTTCAAATCTTCAAGATAGTGCTGGACGGTCTTTTGCGACATCTTTCTCTAGTCAGTCTGGTGCAGCTTCCCCAATTTTTCATCACACTGGTGGGGAGCCAAGCATTTTCTGGTTTACTTCATTTTCTCCTCTGTTTAGTCAAAATAATTGTTAGGTTCCTGCTGCAGGAGCTATTCAAGGGTTGCACAATATTCATGGGAGCTTTAATGTTCCCAACATGCCTGGTAGTCTCACACCAAGAAACTCCACAATAAACAATGTTCCATCTGGGGGTGTTCAACAACAAGCAGGAAACCTTTCTAGTGGAAGATTTGCATCCAACAATCTCCCTGTCGCATTATCACAGGTTTGTGTTGGTGTCATGTGTGTAAGACAGATTGAGTGTAAAAGCTAATAACTGAAAATTTGCTAATACTTTCACCTCTTCTTTCTGTCATTTTTATTTTTTACTGTTATGCTATTTACCAAGTTTTCACCTGTATCAATTGTATTTTGCAGCTATCCCATGGAAGTTCCCATGGACATTCAGGAGTCACCAATAGAGGAGGTACAAGCGTTGTAGGAAACCCTGGATTTAATAGTGGCACAAATGGAGTTGGTGGTTCCATTCCTGGGTTTCCTGCATCTATTGGTAATCGAAATGCTGTTCCAGGATTGGGAGTATCCCCAATTTTGGGAAATGCAGGTTCTCGAATCACTAGCTCTGTGGGAAATATGATTGGAGGGGGGAATATTGGAAGGACTGGTGGAGGATTGTCTGTGCCTGGTCTTGTTGGTTCTCGTCTAAATTTTGGTGGAAACAGTGGATCAGGTGCTTTAGGCATGCAAGGACAGAATCGATTGATGAGTAGTGTGCTTCCACAAGGTGTGCATTTTTATAGTCTAAGATGCTCTGAAAACGGTGTGAAAGTACTTATGTGATTATGATGACTGTGTCAATGTTATCTACTTATCTTCATATTTAGTATCAATTTCTTTTCAAGGTTTATACATTATTTTGTTGCTAACTTTGTTCATGTAATTTCTTTTCCTATAAAAATAATTTTTACAATGAAATTTACCACTACAATTCTTTTCAAGCATGTCATTTTCCTGTTGCGTTAGTTTCAATTTGATGAATGTGTTTTATTGTGATTGTGATAGGAGACCAATGGTCAAAAGAGTTTATGTTAGAGGAGATAACTAATAGCCACCAAAGTAGGAGAGTTAGTTAGGTGTTGTAAATTGTAATAGGATAAATAGTGAATGAGGAGAGTCAGTTAGACAGTTAGACACTTATTCAATCTTTGTTAGGAGTGAAAATTCAACTCATAGAGAATAGTATGGGTAATTCATTGATAGAGAAAACCAGAATTACAGTGAGGTAGTTCTGGAGCACCTCTTCTCTCCTAACAATGATTGAATGAGTGTCTAATTGCCTAACTGACTCTCCTCATCTACTATTTATTCTATTACAACAGCTAACTAACTCTCTTACTTTTCTGGCTATTAGTTATCTCCCCTCTAACACAAACTCTTTTGACCATTGGTCTCTCATCAGATTGCTTCCTAGCACTGATTTACAAATGGTTTGATTACTTTTAGTAGTCACTTACTAGTTGTAACGGTGATGGGTCAAACAGAATTTTGTGAAGTCACGGTCCTGATTACGAGACTTAACTCTTATGCTACTTTGTGGTGACGACATCTTTTTATTCAGGATCTCCTCAGGGGATTTCAATGCAAGGGAGTTCTTATCCTAGTGCTGGAGGCGCACTTTCCCAAAGCCATATTCATGCCGTAAATAACATGAACACTATGAGGATGTTCAATGATGTAAATTCCAATGATAGTTCACCTTTTGATCTCAATGACTTCCCTCAACTGTCAAGTCGTCCTAGTTCTGCTGGAGGATCTCAAGGGCAGTTGGGTATGTGAATGCAATTATGTTTTATATCTGATATATTTGTGACCTTCTGCATTAATGATAGACACACAAAATTGCAGGTTCTTTACGGAATCAGGGTCTTGGCATTAGTCCCATTGGTCAACAGAACCATGAGTTTAGTATTCAAAATGAAGATTTCCCTGCATTGCCGGGATTCAAAGGTGTACTGTTGTTTGGCTAAGACGTGATTTTTTATCGTTCTTTCTTGTGTGCTATATCAGTGGATCTATGATGCAATTATATTGTATGTTTATCTTCGGTTTTGATGGTTAAAAAGTTTCTTATTTGAGATGAGTTGTAGAATGAAATTTATGCTCTCTCTTTTGGAAGGTCTTTTGGATCTGATGCACAATTACCTTCAGTGTTTGGCTTTATTACTCTTACATTTTGCTCCCATGTTGCTCTTGATAGGTTTTTTTTAGGTATATGCTTTAGTGCACCGGGTTGCCCTTTTTTATGCTCCTTGTTGTGTCTGTCAAGCATCTGCACTGTATGTTGTAAATTTAGTGAAGATGCCATAATGTCAATAAATGTTGCTAAGCAATTAAGTACTTAGATTTGCTGGAAATGACAACATTGTTACTCGAGTGAAAGTTGCTCGATTTACTTCCTTTGATGTTTCTGACCATATTATGTGTACAGGTGGTAATGCAGATTATGATATGGATATGCACCAGAAAGAGCAACTTCATGACAATGCTTCATCAATGATGCAATCTCAGCATTTCTCTGTGAGTGACATGTTATAAAAGATCTAAAAGCCGTGCTGCATAGAGATCCATGTTTATAAATTATAATATTAATAGGCAGAAGTGCTCATTTCTCAATTTTCCATGCTTTCATTCAGCAGATGGGCAGGTCTGCTGGTTTCAGCTTGGGGGGAACATATTCATCCCATCGTACCCAACCGCAACAACACAATCCTTCAGTCAGCAGTGGCAGTGTCTCGTTCTCATCTGTAAACAACCAGGATCTTCTCCATCAACATGGATCGGATATTTTTCCATCTCATTCTGCCTATCAGTCACAGGTCTGCATCTTTTTTACTCCGAATGGAGGCGCTTCATTTTTTTTTAATGAAATCCCTTTTCAATATAGGGCCTGCTTAAACTAAAATGATGTAATCCTCTCTGAAATAAGTATTTCTGACATTCAAATCACTTTGATTTTGGTTTAGACCAGCGGACCTCCTGGCATTGGATTAAGGTCTTCAAATTCTCCAAATGCAGTTTCTGGTATGGGTTCATATGACCCGCTCATCCAGCAATATCAACAGCAAAAGAACCAATCCCAGTTTCGTCTTCAAATGCCATCTCTCAATCAGTCTTTTAGGGATCAGGGCATGAAGTCTATGCAAGCTGCACAATCTACACCAGATCCATATGGTTTGCTTGGCCTGTTAAGTGTAATCAGGATGAATGATCTTGACCTGGCATCTCTTGCTCTTGGAATTGATCTTACAACCCTTGGCTTAAATTTGAATTCATCAGAAAATCTTCATAAGACTTTTAAGTCTCCATGGTCAGAAGAATCAGCTAAGGGTGATCCAGAGTTTAATGTGCCACAATGTTATTTCACTGAACAACCACCTGCTCTACACGTGAGTTTTGACATTTGTTTTATAATTTCATTTTCCTATAATGAAACCTTTTCTTTGGGCTAATTGTCTGTTGCATGTTGCAGCAAGGTTATTTTTCAAAGTTTTCGGTGGAAACATTGTTTTACATATTTTACAGGTGCTTTTCAAATCTGAATCTTGCTTTAGTATTGACTTGTTTGGTACTGTAATTTTATATAAGTTTCTCTTTTCTGCAGCATGCCCAAAGACAAAGCACAATTATATGCTGCAAACGAGCTGTATGCCATTTTCTTCAATCCTTCCATTATTGGTTGTTTTAATTTTTTGATGATTTGGGATTATTAAAATTTGGGAACAGTTAACTTGATAAGTAGTTTGATTTTCAGCTATAAATATGAACTCTTGTATTTTGGATTGGAACGATTTTATGCAGTTTTCCAAATGGGAACCAAACATACACAAGTTCATACATGATTAACTCATTAAAAACTCTTTGTTAATCACTTATCCAGTTTTTCTGACATTAATCCCAAAATCTTGATTATCTGAAGTATTTCTTGATTCAATTATTTCTAACGAAGTAAGGGTTATTTCTTTCAGTAACAACAGAGGTTGGTGGTACCATAAAGAGTATCGATTGTGGTTTATGAGAGCACCCAACATGGAGCCGCTGGTGAAAACAAGCACATACGAAAGAGGAAGTTTTCACTGTTTTGATCCAAGCTCATTTGAAACGGTCCGCAAGGTTAGTTTTTACAAATAAAACCATTTTTGATGTTCTTTAATCCTTTATCTTGTTCCAGAGTCATTGTTGCATTCGTTTTCCCCAACTAGCATTACCTGATCGTTGGCCTCTAATGTACAACTCCTCTGTGCAGGATAATGTTGTTCTTCCGTATGATAAGCTGGAAAAGAGACATCATCTACCTCAACATTAAGGGGAATTCAAATCCTTTATTGTAAAGTGTCGATTATGGATTTAATTCCTCCGAATGTCATAGCAATAGTGTTCTCCATCAATTTGGTGTCAATTACATTTTTGCATTAGTGTTTCAGTCTAGTGTATTTTCTTTCCCCAGCCCCAATACAGACAAACAGAAAGTAAGATAGGTAGGCGTTAGAATAACCTAGCTGTCTGACAGATGATTTTGTTGTCCCTTGTTAAAATGTACATACAAAAACACCTGAATCAAAATTGGATGTAGTTTCCGGGTGTTATTCTCTGCGTACTTGAAATAAATCATAATCTTTTAGCACTGCTTGATTGATAGAGTGGTTTTTGATGGTTTTCCAAACATGCAGATTATGAATTTGGAGAAGGGGAAATGATTACGCCTCCCTCTTCTCCCCTACCTAAAACGAATGAATGTAGTGTTAATGTGTATGCGAGTTTGAAATTGCTGCTGTAGATGAAGCATTGTATGCAAGTTAAATTCATTTTTTCTTTCTTTTTTCACTTCATATTAAAATGCTTTTTTGAACTACATATTTTTTTTATTTTAAAATTCTGCCTCCGACCTAAAGACCAACACTATTTTCAAACTATCTTTAATGACAGTTGATTGTATTTATTGTTGATGGTCCTTACATTTTATTTCTCTTAAAGTAACAACTGAAGGAAATTTTTAAAATAATGATATTAAACAAGAGAAGTTAGTGAAAATTTGCTTATTGAAATAGCTTTTTTTTTTAGTTTAAACAATTGGTTTATAAGGCTTGTGCTAGAGCGAGTGAGCATGTGATATCTTGCACCGTGCCTATGATAGCCGTTAGATTCTGATGGTATATGGATTTTTTGACAAACCTGATTTTTACTCTTAACACATAAACACCATACTTCACTCTAAACAATCTAAAATGGCCCTTGCCTTTTTTTTTTTGTTTTTGTGCGTGTGTGTTTCTATTGTTAGTTCTTTGATGTTTAGCAATGATAATACTCCACAGTCATAATAATAATTGGTAACAATAATTGAATCATTTTTTCAATTTGAGTGGAAGCATATATTGGAATCATATTATTGACAGCCGGAGAAAGGAATTGTGAACGTGAATCTATGTCCCGCCAACTGTGGTGAGGTCACTGAGGTGGTTGACATGCACACCTTTAAAGAATTGGTATTGTCACACAGTCGTTGGATTAGTTGCATTTGCAGCCACCAACAACATTTGAGCACAAAGAGTATGAGGGAGAAAGATAAATGGTTTTGGCAACAATGGCTACGGAGGATGAAAGAGCAACACTCTAAACAGAGGGATGAGTGGCGAAGCGAAAGAAAGGTAGGCAAAGAGAGAAAAGAGACCGTTCAAGGTGATGATGGTACACCATAGCATTTCTAAGGCTCAGTATATAATTCCAAAGTAGAAGATATATTTGTTCTGAATTAAGTAAATGGACAACAAATAAATTTGGGTGAGTTGCATGATCTTCCTATTACGACGTGTCTTTTTGTGGGTCCCACAATTCAATTTCCCTCGAAAATCTTGCATGGATAAAAATCTTCTGTTCTTAAAAGTTGGAAATTGTTTTCTCCCGATTCTATTTTAAGATGCCTACTTACTACAATTAAACTAAGAATAGTAAAATACAAATTGTTGAAGCATAGTTAAAAAAGGTGATTTGAAGAATAAAAAACCCTCAAATTCTTGCTTCCTAAATTGGTCCAAAACTCTCTCTCTCTCTCTTCCTCTCAATACTTTTGAGTTACTATCTAATTTCTTCCAAAACTTAATGCCAAATGCTTGTAAGTAGAGCAAATTTTATTTGAGATGTTTCAATTGTGAAAATGATTAAAAAGTGTTTGGTCACACACATAAAAAAATATTTTTTAAATAGTAAAGAGGAAATTGATAAAAAAAAATGATTGAATATTTTAAAAACCATCTTTCTATGTGTGTGTCCAAACACTATTAATTTAGTCTCGTGACCATGCAAGAATACCACGTGTGTGTAAGCAAGAAAAGGTGTTAAACTGCTCCATAAGAAGGAATTTAATTGGGCACCACAGTTTTCTCTCATCACGTAGATACATAGTTCTCTTCTTTGTGGGGGCTTGGGCCCACACTGTCATAAAGGTGCATCGCAATCCAATGCGGTCAATAAAAACCTACAATCATGTTGTCAGACGATATGAACTGTTCCATCTTGATTACACGGTCAAGATTAAAGTTAAGTTTTAATTATAAAATAACAAGTTCAATTTGTCTAATTTTTGAACTGTCCGATTAAGATCGAACGGTCCACGTTGCCTGACTGCGTAAGTGTAGGCTTTTTTGAGTTAAGAGAATCCGTTTTGCTTATAGGTAGATATGCCACTAGTTTTAGTGGTGTATGAAACCTAAAACAAAATCTTTAAAAAAAATATCATTGGAACGTGTTGAACGACGAGTTTGAAGATGTTGGAAAAATTTGAATTGTTATTCAAATTCTCATGAAATAAAAATAAAAAATCAAAGTCTCTCTCATGTTTTCTGGATAAAGTGAATACAAATCTTTCTCTTATTTTTGTAAATTGACAACTAGGATACTTATGGAAGAATGGTGGGTAATTTACCTCAACTAATGAATATTCACCTTTTTAGAAGGTATCCATGAACTATCTTAACCCCACCAATAAATTGCTCATTTTCATTGATTGGTGGGTAAATTACCCACCATTATTCAAAGATAATCTAGAAAAAACCGTTGGTTTAATAATTTTTGGGATAAGTGGTTGATTGTTTTTTGTTGTAATTTGATTTAGGGTAGTGTTAACTTGTCTCCTTAGAGCACATGTTAAGAAACCTAAAAGAAGAAATATTTTCAAAAATTTTGTACATTCAATTTATTAAAAAATTAACGATTAAAGGTACTACACACATTCCAATAACTTATTTCTATTTTTAATTCATTAACTCGTGCCCTTTCCCTTTGATTTATGATAATTTAATATTTGAATTACGATATTGAAGAAGTTATATATTACTAACATTTTTCTCCTCCCCTAATAAATACATTTACTAACATTTGTTTATAAAAGAAATATGCATCACATGTACTACAATAATACCATTTTGCTTATAAAAAACTGATATGATAACTAGTATTACAAGTAAATTTGCAATATATTATTGAATTTTGCTGGAAATTCGTTTTAAAAAATCACATCAATAAAAATTTGATGTGTAGAGCAAATTAACCAAGCAACCAATATCAACGTGGGTAACAATTATAAACACAAGTTAAAGTTAAAACAACGAGAGAGAGAGAGATGAGAGAAAAGCACAAGAAAATTCATTTATCCAGCTCGGTCCAATATTAACCTACTATGTGGAAGAGAACATCTCTTCGTTCCACTGTAATGATGAGTAACTTTACAAAAGATTTCAAATGGTTACAAGAATCAATCTTCAAACCTAATTCTATCTAAAGTCCCGAATCTCTTCCTGTGCCCAAGAGGAACAATGAAAAATTCAATCTCAATCCCAATGTTTGTTGCCAAAAGAAATCTCTATAAACCCTAGTTTTATTGTTGGCTTTTAATCCTTGTTTTTGCTACTTCTCTACTCACTTTTCCATCTGATACATCTCTTAATTTATAGATAAATATAACTCGTAAATTTGAAACGGATATTGTAAGACCCGTAATTTTGAAAATAAATAAATACTAATAATATAGTATTATGTTCCCACATATAGCTTGTTTATGATCAATTAAAAATAAATAATATCTTCGACGATGAATTTTAGCTACTACTCGAATATTTTATGTGTTTTGCTGCGATAATGACCCATGGTAAAAATTTTGGAAATTTTTTATGAAACTTAATTTTTGGTCTCTTCAACAAACGAAAATTTTACCGCATTAGATTTTTTAAACAAACGCCGTTTACTATGAAAATTTTCGAATGAACTCGCAAGCTACCTAAAATTGCTTTGCTTGGATTCTTTTAACTATGTGGTCGTTGAATATATCTAAAGAAAAGATGTTGTAGCTGTGTGTGAGCATGGAGAAGGTTATTTTAAAAAAAAATATCTTCGGGAATTTAAAATTTAAATAAAAAGAAAGTAAAATGAAAAAGGACCGGATATATACTTTTAAGCCAAGACCCTCGCTATAAATGGAACCTTCCCGGGAACCATTGGACGATACATACTTCTCTCTAACATCAACATAACTCAAGCTTCTTAAAATTTATAAATTATGCATTACTTAGATATGAAGATCAGTAATAATTTTTAGTAGTGATGAATTAAGATATCGTTATTTTGGTGTGGGAAAATAAATAAATATTGGACTGTATTGATTTGGATAATATCAAGATTTAGATGGATCACTTGCTATAAAGAAAGAAAAGGAAGTTCCAAAAGCCAATTATTTAGTTTTCAAAGTTTATAAGTTTTAAGAAATGATTTAAGGATATACCTATATATCCTAAGATATTTGCTTTCCTCGAACAAGTGTTATAAGAAAATAAAATTAAACGTATGGACATATTGGTCTTTGATTTTTTTTTCAAACCATCACTAACAAAGTATAACCATGTGAGTTGCGTAAAACAAAAGTGTTGTTAATTCAGTAGACGTAAGAGTTGTAGTAGTGATAGACTTTGGAAAAGAACTTATTCATTGTGTGAAAATAGATTATGATCAGTATGATTAAATGTTTACTATTTTTGTCAGTTTTAAAGAGAATTTATAAACTGTGCCTTTGTAACTACTTTTAGTCTAAAACCAATGACTAAGTCACTAACCCAAAAAGGATAGTTATACCTTTGTAATTATTTTTCCCACCCTATGTCATACTCATGCGCCCTACAAAAATGACAAACTTACCTTCCGGATTATGTAATTCGGAAAACCGAAATAATGTCCGGATTACGTAATTTAGACAAATTCGAAGTATAAAAGGAAGTTCACCCCCCCATTTTACAGTTTTACATTTCACTCTCTCTCTCTCTCTCTCTCTCTCCCCCTTATCCCAATTTCCGATTGTACGGCTCAGTCTAAAATTGGAGTTTCTTTCTCAAAATCACCGCATTCCAAGCCTTATCAAACATCAAATTGAAGGTTAGTTCGAAATTCTTATGCATGCATGTTAATTTGTGTTTTTTTTTCTTTCTTTCTAGGTTACTGAAGCTGTCCGGATTTTGTTTTCCAGACCAGATTGTTGCAGTTCGGAAACTAAAATTCGGACAAATCCGTGTTTTATTTTTCTTCTTCCTTTTTTTGTGCTAAATATGAATCCTGTTGTGTTATGCATGTTACAGGTATGAATATGATGTTGATCAGCATGTTACATGTCACGCATCCGCTAGGAGAGAGCGGGAAGAGCATCGTCGAGCGTGTCGAGAGGCTCGAGCGACAAAGGATGTAGTTCAGGCTCCTAGGCGTAGGGCTGGCAGGCCACGCCGTGCTGTTGGTGAGGATGAGCCTCAGCCTAACCCAGATTACGAGGAGAATGACGTGGAGCATCATGCGGAGGATGATGCTGAGGCAATGGAGGAGGATGCCCAGCAATGGCAACAGAGGAGGGGGAAGAAGGTGGTGGAGCCAGACCCTGATCTTCTTGATGACTACTCTGGTGGCCCACACGACATTACCCTGCTGACGAGGTACCATGTGCACGTGGCTAGGAAAGCGGCTGAGGGAGTGGTACGTATTAATGTGATATAAGTCATTACCTCTGATTAATTCTTTGTATTTTAATTTGACTTCTACTTTAACTCACATTATCTTTGTGATCCTGATGTTAATGTTTTGTTTTTAATTGTTTGCAGTGGCGGAACAATTTAAAATGCATCAACAACATGAAGAAGATTGATACGATGCATGATGATGACACCCGACCTATCATGACTGCACGGTGGTGGCGTGATGCACTGGAGCCACTAGTCTTTCTTGGCTTCAGGATATCAGCTACAACCAGTTTGACCATAACTTGATTTCTGCATTTGCGGAGAGGTGGCACGAGGAGACTTCGAGCTTCCAACTTCTGTTTGGGGAGATGACAGTGACACTTGATGATGTGTCCTGTTTGCTGCATCTCCCCATTGATGGCATGCTTCTGTCCCACAAGCTTATTTCGAGGGACGATGCGGTGGATTTGATGATCAGGTATCCGGGCTCTGATATGGGAGATGCTCTTGAGGAGGTGACTAGCACCAGAGGTGCACATGCTAGGTTTAGCTACTTGAGTAAGATTTTCAAGCAGCGTCTCCTACGACAGTTGAAGGTATTTCTTGAGGATGGTATGGCTGAGAAGGTGCAGAGGTTGCGGGACCAGACTCTGCACATATATTTGATGTTCTTGGTGGAGATCACGCTCTTCACTGTCAATTTCCAACCATTATTATGATTAAAAGTAACAGTCTTTTAAGAATTGTTGTTTCTCTTCATATAATGATATGAGTTTCTCTATAAAAAGAAACACTTTTATGAGGAAAATTTGTGTCTAAAAATCATGCTTTCATTGATTGATGCATTTAATGTTAATATGCAAGTCAAGTAAAAAATTTCTCTTCATATACGTAAACTGACAGAGACAAGTCAAACCAAACTGGTGGGAGCGAAGCAATCCTAAAACTTAAGATTTAAATCATTATCTCATCATTTTCATCTTCTTCATATTATTCCTAGACACAAGATCCAAAGAGTACCATTTGAGTTATCTAGCAATTTTCAGTCCTTTTTCATAATCAAGTTTAACAACTTGAACTTTATTCATCTGTTGTGATTCGATTTACCCAACAATCTAGATTGATCAAATTCTAATAGACTCATGAACGGAAGAACTCTAGCCGATAAATGTAATTTATGTCAATAACTTTTCTCTTTTAAAAGCATGTATATTTTTTTTACAGTTTTACTTTTCCCACTCTGCTGCCTTCTCGCGCGCCCTGTAAAAATTTCAATAATACCCCTGGTCTGGATTTCGTTTTCCGAACCAGATTATTAGTGTTTCTGGAAAATAAAATCCGGTATGAATATTTTGTGTCTTTCTTTGATGTCAAGGGTCTCTGTTGACCGTTATACGACCCCTACATAACCTGCGATGCAATTGCAGGGATCGTATGAGCGGTCAACAATGACCATGACACCACAAACACTCCTAAAAGCTACTAAAAAACTAATTTTTTTTGAAGAAAATGTAAGAAAGGAGGTGAAGAAGAATGAAGGAAAATGTTGAAGATCCAAACCTTTTTTATAGAGCCTTAAATAAGTCATAGGTCTTAATTACAGTCAAATAAAACGTGTTCCACATTCAAAACCATCAAAAAATGCATTCAAACTGCACTAACCAGCCTAACCTTTGGTGAAACGTCACCGTCCAAAACGTTACTGAGGGTTTCCGGATTTTATAACCCGAAATGCATGAAGCTATTCCGGATTATAAAGTCCGAACTCCACCTTACCCTTTATTTGGATCGTTTTCGTTGCGAATGCCTTGAAAAATAATAGAACAAAGGTACATAACATAAATAGAAGCAACATAAGACAAATAAACAGTTAAAAAAAACCATAATAACAAAAATGTTGAATCTTTTAGGAATGTGTTTTCAAGAAGATTTCTTTGAGGTAGATCTTGCTGCCTTGCAGCAAGATGTAACTCATAACAACCTCTTGATTTTTTTGAGTTATCTATCTATCAAGGAGGCAACCTTAAATATATATATTTTTGAAAGCATGCTGAGGATCTTCACCATGCTGGCACATAGAGAGCAATCTATTTGTCACATAGAGAGCAATCAATCTATTTTGCGGCAGCATGACAAAGATCCTCAGCACAATGACAAAAATGTTCATGGTCTCTTTGGTGTGTTTGTTTGTATTTTTGACAGCATGCTGAAGATCTTCATCACGCCGTCAAATAGAGAGTTATCTATTTGCGACAGTGTGAGAAAGATCCTCAGCTCAATGACAAAATTTTGCATGGTTTTCTTTGGTGTGTTTGTGTGCTTTGCTGATATTGAAGCTGAAAACCGGAGAGAGTATATTTATAGAGGTCCTTGGATGTTGTGGACCACATAAACTCTTGTTGCAATGTGATCCATACAAAAGAATCCTATGCTGAGGCTGTCCGGATTGTATAATCCGAACCACCATTCACCCTACAAAAAGTACCAAGTTTCGTCTGTTTCCGGATTATATAATCTGGATATCCGAACTGCATCAGAATCTTTTGGTCGGTGGTCTGCACCACACAGAACACGTTTGTCAATTGTTTTGGTCTTGGGTCAAGTCAAGAAAACGTGTTTTTACACGTTTTTTGACTGCATTAAGTGTATATACACTTCATGAAACCATTCCTTCTGTATAAATAGCCTTCGAAACCACACCATTTCTCACACCACTCTCTCCCACCCTCTCCTCCTCTTCCTTCTACAACCCTCTCCTCCTCTTCCTTCTAAAACCATGGTTTTCACTCGTTGGTCTTTCATAGAAATAGGCCTCTTTGGAAATTTTCAGGGATTGTATGAACGGTCAATGGGGCTCAGGGGCATTGTTTTCTTCTTCCCGCCATCCTCTTTCCTCCTCCACTGACTCCCCTCCAACAGTGAAGCTACTGGTATGTCCTCTCAGTCGGAGCCACTGGTTTAGCTCCGTAGAAATAGTTTTATGTTCTTATGTAAAAAGCTTAAAAAACTTCAACATTATTGTAATGTATTATTCAAATATCAATGAAATGAATTATTTTTATCTTTTTGTCTTTTAATTTCTGTCTTATATGTTTATTTGCATTTAGTTTACGAATCTCAAAGTTTAAAATTGAAAAAGTTCTAGAAAATGGTCATTCCTGATTTTGAAATCCGGATAAATCTGGAAAATTCTAACAATTCAATTTGGAAAATGAAATCCGGATCAGGGATAATTTTGGAAAAAAATAGGGCACGCGAGGAAAGACATAGGGTGGGAAAATCAAATCCTTTTTTTTTAAGATTTACCTTCTTGCACACACAACATAGACGTTCATTAACTATGGACTGACGATCCAGTTAAATTTGAAAATTGTTACATATGAGAAGTGTTACCATCACATAATCATATAACATTAAGAAGATAAATATAGAATAACATAAAAAAAAAAACTAAATTATAAAATCAGTTACTTGTACCACTTGCCTAACACAAGCTATAAAATGTCATAAATAAATTTTAACCAAAATAAATCTCTTGATTTGCCTTCGGGACCCGAGAAAGATGCAATTCAGTGGCCATTAACATATAAGAAATATGCGACATTGAGGTACAGGATAAACAATATCAAAAGTGATTTTTCTGTTTCTGACCAGTGTACTTGGTATATGGAGGAACAACATTCCTCTTCTCCCACGCTCCTTCATCCTTTTTATCCATTCCGTTCCCTTTCCACTCTTATTATATTTCTGTTTCAACTCCTCACCAATTATGTAACTCAGAAGCGGTGCTTTTCTGAACAGGATGATATTGTGTATGCATGTAACTCCTAGCTTTCTCAGAACCCGGCTGCCCGAGCCACTTGTCATATAAACCTTTAATAATGGGATTGTCGAATGGTTCTATTGCCAAAACCTACGATATACGGAAACATAATCATTTCTGGTTCAAGATTATAAACCTCTGAAAAGAGAAAAAACAACTTGACAAACTAGGTCATCTACAATAATACTCACATTTTCCATGTAAACTGATTCTAATAACTGACTCAGTTCTTTAGCGGATTGACCTGAAATTGGTTTGATTTGACCTGCTCCATTTAAGCAACCTGCTTCGAGGAACATTGTGGAAAAGATAAAACACTAAAAAAACCAATAAATTAATGCAACTCCAGAGAATTGAGAAATATAGTACCCGAAGGGCATGCCATGATTTCCAGGAAATGATAATCAGATTTCCCTACTTTTAATTTTGGTATATTTTTTTGCAAGTTCGAGAAACCATAACAGAGAGCAAATTTCAACACTGTTTCTCCATCAACCTGCACAGACAATGATTTAGAAACAGGTTTTCAACACTCTCAAATCTCAATAATAAATAATAAGAACTAACCTCAGTGTAAAAACCCTGATTTTGGAATCAAAATCCTAAATAAAATACCAAAACTAATAGAGCAATCTAAACGACAATATGGCATGGGGAAAGTTGAAATATTTAGTAGAACATATACCCTTAAATTTATCTTCATTACAACAAAGCACAGATTGTAAGTGAGGGCCTGAGGGGAATAATCATGGACTAGTACTCGTGTCAGAATAATAAATTAAAAGAAATATAGGGATGAACTTTAAAACATATTGCCCCTGCAAACTTCTCTGAAAATTTAAGTCATTATGAAATGGTTTTTCATAGTTGATAAAACCTTTAGAGTTATAATAGACCCCTTACTAAGGTGGATAGAAACCTTAATAACATACATGGTTCTTCAAATGGCCCTTCAGTTTGTTATTATGCATAGCATAAATACCATATCTTTATATAATTTCAAATGTCCTAGGATCTTGCGAGAATATATATTTAAGTTTGTAAGAACTTGCCTCCAAGGTAACTTCTTGATAATCTGAATTTTTAATGTTTCTAAAGTTCAAAGGACCGTCAATATGTCTTCCAAAAAGTGTTTTAGCAGCATATCGAAATATCGTTTCTGCGTAACCTCCAGAACTTCCACGGACGCCATAGAGGTGTCCTTCTTCGTTAATATTAGATAGTCTGCAAGCACCTCAGTGCATGAGAACATAATTGTTTGACTATGACAATTACAATAACTTAAGCAAAGGAAGCAATTGTAAGTTTCTTACAGTTTATCCAGAGGAGCCTCTTCTAAGCTTTTAAAATCAACTTCTTTTGACTGAAAGATTGAACCAAAACATGACTTAATACCCATCATCAAGTAAAAGTATAAATCTCCAATAAAAATGAAGGTAAGCATAAAAATTTCTGACCTGAATCAATTCCAAAATCTCTCCAGTTGTCAATACGGAATCTACCTCCGAAACCCTGTTAACTTCACCTTTACGCGCTTCATCAAAATGGGACTCTAATTGGAAAACAAAATCGTCCCTAGAAGCTTCCAGCTTTTTATCATAGCAAGGCATCACAGTGACATGGTATACTTCTTCTGGCCTGTTGAAACAATTACTCAAGCTATCACTCTAGGAATTGCAGTATGGGAAACCTAACACAAGTTGTAAGATATCATCAAAACATTAGGTGACACCCACAACTTCAGTGTAAACGCATGTGATTTGCGTTCCCCCCCTATCAAGTTATTATTTAGAATTAAATCCAAACCTGAGTTCCATATCTTGGCATAGATAGCGCTTTATGATAGTTCCAATTGTTTGTTGGGGACTCTTCACTGATGAAATGTAAGGTAGAAGAACGGATCCATGACTCTTTTCAGCATAGCAAATCAAACCTGCATATAGATTTTCACGCCAATAACCAAGAGGTTAGTTTATCTCCTCATCACTAAAGCCTATATTTCTGTGTATTTAAAAGTAAGGGAAATGGTAAGTTTTTATAAAAGTGTGTATTCAATGCATTGGAAATTGAAATGTTTGACTTTTTTAAAGAATAATTTCTTAATTTGGAATGCTCAACGAGTGCCCCGGGGGCCTCGTTAGCAAGACCCTAAAAGTAATTATGCTCCTTCATCCCATATTTCCAACTAAAAAATGAAATTGCACAGATAAGTCACATCACAATTGAAACAAGGAATACAACATCGTGAATTCCAGTTTGATTTCCTAATTCTAAATTCAGAATAATATATGTATATCACCGAATAAATCTTTGTACCTTCACCAAAGTTCAAACACATCAAATATAACCCTTGGACATGTATTTGCTGGTAAGCTAATACCTTACGCAAAAAATAATACACTACAGTGTTTTGTTCGTACATTTTTTATATTGGCGACTCATAATGCATGTGCCAAGTCATGTTTGGCCTTCAAAGACACAATTTTTCAGAAATATGATAAGTTGAATTTCCATACCTGGGCATGCTGATGAAATCATTGGCAGGCTTGACTTACTCCTCTCATCATCTACGAATTGATTTTGTCTATACCTTGAGACGAATTCCACACAAGATTCGACTAGGGTCAAGTCTCTACTGCAACTTGTATCAAATACAGCCCTCACACCCAAGGATTTGAAAAATCTTGTCAGCTTTTTGAAAACCTGAAATTCTTAGAAGTTTGAAAACCTTGCGCTTCCAGAAAAATTTAAACGAAGAAGCATATAAGAAAAAGTGTAAAAGAAATTTATGAGCGAGCAAGACCAAAGTGTAACCTGAAGAGGAGAAATGCGAAAATGGGCTGCAATAGAAGCCCTTGACTGTGGAGAAACAGACACAATCACTGTCTTTCCTTCATTGATATTGGACAGAAACTCATCCAAACCTTGGTTATTCAGCAATACTGTCTCCGCTGATGTCACACATCCACTGCATTACAAAACAAACTTAGAAACTACGGATTTTACATTATCAACTACATCATAGACTAATTATTATTATTTATTTTTTTTAAAACTCAGTATCTGACTGAAGACAACCATCTACTAGCAGGGGCCTAATTGATGCCAGAACAAAGCTCTACATGTATTGGCGCCACCCAAATATACTTAGTTATTAACGGCAAAAAATAACTAACTCGACGGAAGCATAAAAAGAAAAAAAAGTGGAGGGGGGAGTAACCTGCACGCCAAGCAATCCTTGAGCGAAATTTTAACAGGTTTGGACTTCACTTGTCTGTCAGCGACTTTGACCTTCAAATAACAAACAAGTTTTGTTGGGATTCACAAGCATGAAGTAAAATAAATTGATTTTGTTAAGTAACTACATATAAATAGTAATACATACCTCGACTTTATCGGGTTTCTTCAACCTTCTTTCCTTGAGGGAGACTGTGCAAGCTTGTGAAGGCGCAATGAAATCGTTGACATCTCCAATACGAAGCGCTGGAGAGAATTTCTCAGACATCTCTGAAATTTTTGACAATGTTAATACCTTGTGGACATTTTATCAAATCGACATTCAACTTCAACAATAAAATTAGAAATCAACATTTACCTAACAGAGAAAGAAATTGGTAAAAACTGAAATTAGTTTTCCAAAAATTGAAATTAGTTTTTTTTGCATACAAGGAATTAAGTTTGGTAACAGAAGCACTTATTATATAGTTTTCTATGTTTTTGGTAATCAATTTTCCGTTAAAAATAGACTTAGTCAGGATGATGAAGAGTGACTAAACAAATAAGGATACATAAATTAGTTTTGCAATTTCTAAATGCAAAGTATCACCTTGAACAAGTAACAAAGACAGTTCGAGGGCGACTCTAACTGTCACGAACCAGAGAAGGCGATGCTGGGTTTTGGGGGAGTGAGGGAACGTATTTCCCTTTTATTTATTTGCTCTGTTTTATTTTTAGTATTTTTTTTTTATCATAATCAATCAATTGTATTATAAAAGAAGGTTTTTTATTATTTTCTAAATTAATATTTATTTGACATTAATATTTCAACAAACTTCATATATTTTCTAATACTTATCAACAAACTTCATATATTTTTTAATAATTATGCAGCATAAATATCTTAACAAATTACTCATTATATTTTAAAAGTTTCTAATCATCAATATTATCAATCAATAGTCTATCTTTTATTTTTTTTTGAATAAATAGTCTATCTTTTATTCGTTATTTATGAAAGTTATTGATCGGGAAAAACTCAATTTTTTCTCATCTAATCATTTAACACCTTAAAACATATTTTTTCCTTTTGTGTCTTGTGTAACAAAAAACTTTTGCAAAGTAGAGATAAAATAATTGTCAAAAGATTAAATTGTTTAATTGTGTTAAACAAACTAATTTTTTAATAATTTTATTACGATAAACAAACACGAAATAGATTTTAATTTTTTTTTATAAAATTTAAAAAAAAAATCTCTAAAGCATTTATATTCTAATCCGTAACAAACAGGTTCTGTGAGTCCGTTTCTTATAACTTTTTAAGAAGATCGCTTTAAAGAGTGTTGTATGTTTGTTATTTTTTTTTTTAAAACCAGAACTAGAATCTACAAAAAAGTAATAATCTAAAAACAGTTTCAAATGAAAAGATATTAAAAGTAGCTTTTCAAAAAATATTTTTTTAGAGGGGGGATAAAATAAATATCAAAAGATGAAGGTAATTTTGTAACAAAAAATTCATTATATATAGTTGTAACTAAACAAATTAAATTATTTTTTAAAAAAATTATTTTTATTACGATAAATAAACACAAAATTGATTATGTTTGTTCATAAATTATCTAAAAAATAATCTCTATTGTAATATTTTTTTAATCTATAAAAAGCAAGCCATATATTTAATTTACATTTTCTGAAAATAAGTTTATGATGTTCATATACTTTTATCTCACACTAGATCTATTCGATGCAATATAACTACTTTCTTATAAGTTTTTTTTTAGGTAATCTAAAGAAAAATGATAATTACAATATGATTTATTTAAGGGTACTTAAATACTCCATATGTGAACATGAATAAACTCCCTAAAAAAATATGGAAAGTCTGGCTACGTTGAAAGTGTGACACGTGTCCTTTCTTCAAACGCAAGTAAAAGGCAAAATTGCAATTTTGAATCTTCAGTCACCGAGTGCGTCATTTCAAATTCAAAGGTCTTTTGTTGGTTCTTAAAAAAAAAAAACTTCGACATCTAGCTAATGAATTGATTGATGTTACCTTCAAAATTCTAGCTTATGAATCTGATGTTCTTCGAAATTAAGTTTCCTACCAAATTAAGGTTGCGTTAACATTTTCCCAACCCTTGCGAACCTGTCTCCAAAAGTTTGATTTAAGGTTCTTTGTGTGAATTCTAGGGAAAACATCTTGATCACATTTGTACGTGACATTGTGGTGACACAAATTCAAACCTGTTTCCATCATCATAGACATTCATATTCTTGCAGAACCAAGCCCTTCATTAGACTTTGGAGTACAAATAGAATCCCTGGCAGCCAATGCAAGTTTATGATTAGGCGTGTCGCGCCATATAAAATCTCTGCATGTGCGGTCAATATCATGACAAATAGAAAAGGGGAGATATAAAGTTTGCATGGTGTACGGGGAGAGCTTGAACCACTGATTTAGCGAGTTAATCTACCTGCTTGGGATGAATTAGAAGCTTCGACCACACATGTTTATATTTCAACAGAACTTTTAAAAAAGACCAATGGCGCAAACGTAACACAGATTAAAGGACATGAAAAAAAAAACCCTAAGTATTGAAAACTTTCTCTACTTTAAAAGCCGGTAAAAAATTAAAGAGATAAAAAAGTAGAAACGTGGCACCATACACGGTATTTGTGGGAATAAGTAAGTGTCCCTAACATCACTCATTTTATAAATTCAACATTCTTTTGGCAAAAATTCAAGTTTCTAAAAAATCCCGACAATTTATTGCTAATTTGACAATTTTGGACTTTTGGTTAAAAGACAAATTTAATGGAGCAAAAAATAAAAATAAAAAACTATTTTTTTTGCAGTGTACTGTATAGTTTATACAAGTTGTATTACACTAAACTAACATAAAATTCGTCCATGCTAGCAAAATACAACAGAGCATCATTCAGGTGGTAGATTTGACTTGAAAAATATTTAGGACTGCGAGGTAGTCAAAACCAAGCTTTTGAGAGCCGGCATTTTGCTCTCCAGAAGCTCTCTTGTACTCAGAACTCTGTCAGATGCACAACTGTCTTCCTGCACAGCGGAAAAAGAGGAATAGTTTACAATCTATACCTACCCAATTATCTGAAATAATCTTCTAATTATTGAATTGAGCGGATCAAAACATTCAAGAATATATCACACCCCATTAACCTCATATCATATATCACGTTACTTTTTTTTTCAATTTCTTTTTAAAAAGCTAATGCAAAAGAGTTCACATGAAATTGGAGTTTTTTTTTATCTATCTATTCAATGAAGACATTGGAAAAATTGCTCGAGAAATATTATATGAATGCATTTGCCAATTGATGTATGAAATTGTAGAAAAGAATCCCAGTCTTTTTTGATAGTTGCACATTCAGAACTTAACAGAAAACAATTTAAAACATAGCTTGCGTTACTTTGATATTTTAGAGTGTGATCAAAATTCTATGTCAAAATTAATGACATGTACATATGAATAATGCATGAATAGAAATTACTCACATCATCAGGAGCAGCTGATAATAGTGCCAAAAGAGTCACAGTAGCAGTTTGATAATCAGCTAAAGTCTTGCATGCTGACTCATCTAGTTTATCCTGACAAATAAAATGCAAAACCAAAATACGAAAAAAGTTAACAAAAATGTTTTTGTACAATATTTTATGGAAATAAGACTTGGGTTTCGTTAACCCCTTTAGATGCCCAAAGATATTCAGCTTTTGATAAAAATATATTATTGCAAGTTTTCAGTCCTAATTATTCATTGTTCTTGCTGGAATCCCAGAGAATTACATTTTCTTGGTTTCCATGTCACATTAATGTTAGTGCATAAATGGGTCTAAAATATTCATATTGCATGTGATGTATAGCAGTATAGGTGTTACAATTATCTAAGTTAAGAAAGACGGTAGTGTTTACCACTAAAACATAAGAATGTATTTGAATTTGAAAATGTGAAAACTTAGATGGTTAAATGCAACATGGAAGAGTTGTGAATACTAGCTTTGCATTATACAACCATTCAAGCGTAATATGGGAAACATTGAGCTCAGATGAAGGATCTATGCTCTATCTGTGGGAGATATTTGAACACCAAACATAAGAAGTCTAGAGGGGATACTCCAACCACATCATATCTTAGTCAAATATCAACAGCAGATCATATTTCAATTACAATGGAAATATATTTGGCATCACTGTTTATTTTGTGCTTCAACTTAATATTTGACTACTTACTGTCAACAGGATAAATTAATAGACAATGGATACCCTATGTATTTGGTGACCATGTCAGTAGTAATACTTGGTTTGGTTCGTGCAATTACTATTATTTCAGTTTTTTTTTTATCATGATGCATAACTGAACCATCGGACATAGAGAACAACATACCTGCAAGTGAGAAATAGCAACGGAAATGGCCCTTCCAGGAGCTTGGAGAGCTTTATGGTGAACCTATTAATACAAATATCACTTTTTAAAATGGGGATAAGAGTTTTCTTTGGTTTGATGGGGGTGGAGTAGCACTCAAGTTACCTGGACATAGAGTAAAGACACAACTTTTGGTAGAAGTGATACAGGGTCAGTCTCAGCGGAAACTTGAGATGTCAATTCCTGATAATAACAATGATAGAAGACAAAAAGTTTAAGATCATCCGAATTGCAGAGTAACATTGCAAAAACAACCAAAAGTTCCGTGTGGAGTTGGCTTGCTGCTAATATTCAGGAGAATTACAATTTAAGAATTCTTGACAAATATCTAATATTAGAACTAAATGAAACTGAAAAGAATACCAAATAAATGTTTAAATATGTTTAACGGTATAGCAAACACTAGCTTGATTATTTTACCATAAACTCCCACTTAGTAGTTTCCCGTGTTAGATTGTTCTTGTAACTAACTGGTCAGATTGTTAACTAATAGCTAAACAATCAGAACATGTAATTAATAACTAACCAATCAGATTGTCCTTATAACTCATTTAAGTTGGTATAGAAGTGGGGAAAAGGTTATAGACGAGCAGCAAGATTAGAGGAATACTAGAAAAGTCATTGGCTGGGGAAAAGGGCTGACAGTGTGTCTGGTATCAAGCTAGTTGTTTATTTGTATTGTTGCGGTATAGTATTTTGTGTCTATTTTATCAGCATTGCTTTTTCGCAGAACAGATTCGGTGAAAGGAGCTGAGCTCCATCACTATTTGAGTTGAGTGGAATTGGTTCTTTCTTACAATTTTTGTAAAAGAACAAATTCAGTCACATTTCTTCCTGTTATTTATAGTTTTACCAAACAGATAGTCTCATTGCCAGAACCAGCATCATCTAACAATGTCTGTGTGAATCTAGCCTCAAATAAGTTCTTGTAAATTTTAACATAAATTCAAGCATAAATACCTTACGATATGAATGTAAAATTGTTCTTTCTAGTTTCTTGTCAAGCTTTTTCAAAGGCAACCCACTGGAAAAATTAATCACATGAGGTTTCACGTCAGGGCTATGTCAAAAGCAATGCTATCAAGTTATACTAACAAAAAAAACACACATTATTACCTCTCTTCCATCACGCTTCTGAATGCAGACATGAATGTTTCCACACTCTATAAAATATTGAATATTAAAATATTAGTTTACAACATTCAAGAATCAAACGGAAAAATTAAGTTTCGAGCTATAACAAGAGATTTCGACTCAACCAGTTGCAATGGTGAATTGAGTAAACCTATACAATAAGTCTTAACCATAATCTGAGCAACCCTTAACAAAGAATTGTTTCAGAAATAAAAATGCTAACCTTTCCTTCCAATGCTTCTACAACAGCAAGAGCCTTATTTGCAAGAGCTCCGGGAAAACTCTTGGACTGCAAAAAAGGAAAGTATTTTAAGCCATTTTATGTGCTCCTCACAAAAGAAGATAGACTGCAAATATGAGACTGGTCTATGGTTTGATACACTAAAAACATAAGAACATAAAGCATAACTTTCCAAATAATGCACTATTCTTACTGTTGGAAACATAATGTATAATTATTGTTCCACATTCTAAGTAGCATTAAATTTCGTTGCATCATAGGATTCATTCAGATTCATTGTATCTCACTAAATTATGTTAGTTTTAATTACACTTCTGTTAATTGTGATTATTTTGATTATAAATATCATTCTGCTGAGTATTCTCATTTCATATTTTCCTCTCAAGTCTTACAATTGCAGCTCTTTCTCCAGGACCAAACGAAATAGACTCGGACTTTGGAGATTCCTGCACGTCAACTCCGTTCTTTAATTTGTTGTGCTCATCCTGCAAAGGTTGAATCCATATCGTTTTTAGACCTTTGCTAAACCTCAAGAAACATCAACAGAAATCTCGCTGTATGTAATACCATGTCATGAAGAAGCACATCAACCATAGGAGCTGCTACTGTCCTTAGTAAATGCCTATGCAAAACAACCTGGGCATCAAATACACATTAATTTACTCATGTTTCATTAATGAAAATAACATCTTCAAATTTCAATTAACTTGACTTACAGAAGTTGATTGATCATCTTCAAACAATTCTAAGGCTTTTTCATACAGCTGCATGTTTAAGAAAGACTGCCGAAAAAACAAATCAACACAAGGACATGTTAAGATAAGTATCTTTTAAGGAAAGAATAAAAGTTATAAACATGGACACAACGGATGTAGAAAATACAAAAGATACTACATAGCAGTCAAACCTCATCAAGTTTCTTTTGCAAACTATCAAGCAATTGTTTCATTCTTTCTGCATTGTCTTTAAATAATGCCTTCTTTTTCTCCATCCAAGTACCAATTATTGTAGGCCTTAATTTGTTAGCCAAAGGCCTAAGAATCGTTTCGGGATCATCAATACCTGTCAATTTATAGCACATAGTTCAAGAAATTATATAAAATGCATATGCAGGAAGAATAGACCCAAAGTCATTCATAGCACACCTTGTTCTTCAAAATCAGGAATCAATGCTGTAATCTTCTCCATGATCCATTCTTCTGAGGGATTACTGAGATTATCCTCTTTCATTTTGAGTGATTCTTTCCTAGAACCTGGCTTTGAATCTGATGTTTGTGAAGATGTATCCTTACCCCTTCTCTGGCCTTTCTTAGATTTTGTGGAAGTATGCTCTTGGTTATCAGGACCACTTTCAGATGGATTTGCTACTGTATTTCCAGTGGCTTTCCCCCTTTTCTTCTTTGGCCCTTTATCACCATGCTTGTTTGAACCACTATCACCTGCCATATCACTGCACTCACTCAACCTGCTTGAATCATACCCTGCTTTTACTTCATTGGCAATTGGTAAATCACCAGGTTTTGCAGTGCCTAAAGACCTTGAAACAGTTAATGTCTCTAATTCTTTCACCATGCGATCACAAATGTCCTGGTAAAAGGGGGACAGAGAACCATACATGCATTAGGAAACCAATGGTAAAAAGAATAGTTGCAGGTAGACATTTTTTACTCAACGGTAACTTAATTCTTGGCAGTTGGATCTTAAGTAATAAAGAAAAGAAGATAAAGAAACCAAAAGCTTGAGTAGTGAGGAAATAAATAATAGGAAAGGAAGCTGAACCCCAGCAGGGTGCATGCATATTAATCAAGGATCTAATACAACAGTTCTGCACATTACATGACACTGCAGTCAATTTATATCATCACTTTTCTTTTGAGTTGTCAATGTAGCTATGGAATGCTTAGTTGATGACCATGGCAGTAATTTGATGTACTATTGATTCAGCACTTCTGAATCTATTATGAGCAAAACTCATAATATAAATAGCATAATTTTTTTGTTCACGATGACTATACTAGTGGATAAATCATGTTTATTAACTAAATCTTCTAAACAAATATTCAAACCGAGCCTTAGCAGCACCATTTGCACCACAAAATCAGTAATATGGCTTGTAGAATTAATTTATTTATCTTGAGGTCTATATGGCTACAATAAATTCGACAACAAACCTTCATAAAGCTGCTGCTCAGCACATAAAAGTCCCCAAATATGTGTGCTTTGTTAGACTGCAAAAAATGGGAAGTTTATCAACATGTGAATCAACTGTGTGAAGCATAAATTAATGAGGTGATTAGTTTCACCTTAAGTGCCAATTGTACAGATTGACAGAGGGACAACATTTTAGATGCATCTTGAGGTGTAAACGATGAGGGCAATAAGGAAAGAGAATCACTCCTGCAACATTATTAAATTATATCAGCAAGGATATGATGCATTGATAAACATCCAACATATAACTAACAACAATTTCTGTAAATAATGTCAAGAGATCCCTTGCACAGCATTAGGGGGTGGGGGTTATGCTAATGCCCTTACCAGCTTCCACGTTCTAGAGCATCTTCAGTAGCAGCATCTAGCATCTCAATCATTGATGGGTGAACAAATGTTGTAACAAGAGGTTTGCCTTCAGGATATCTGGACTAAATTGGATTGTGCAAACTTAGGCTTCATTATGAAAACTAGTACAAAATATTTATTTCACACGTATCTATATATGATCCAAATGGTTATCATTTGGAAATAGAATCAACATAAGAACAACTTAGTTACCTGCAAGAATTGAATGGGCTGGGGAATTCCAAGTTTTTGCAGAACATCGTAGCTGATAAAAGAATTCTAAAGCACACAAACACAGCAGTTTAGTATGCATGTCCTTTAAACTTATAATGGTAGTTATCGAGCTCAAAGCAGTTGATCATATGCTAGAACTAGGCGAAATGTTTGGCATCTTAAGCAAAAGTTAAAGACAAATGAAGAGAGAGTTCATACTTGTGAAAAGAATGAATCCACGGATTCCTTTTGAGCAACAGCAAATACCTATCATGTGACATAAAAACACAATAAACAACTTCTGATAATTGCTTTGAAGTAAGCCACTCCAAAGGCCTGACTCAAATATGAAAACCATAAAATTAAGGCATCAATTTAACAAATATCAAATCTATGTCATATCATGTCACTCACAGCTGGTGTCCAATGTACTCCAGCGCGAACGGACCCTAATATCTCGCCTCCCTTCACAAGTCCATTAAACAAAGACTGGAAGAAAGATCCATCAACAGCCACACCACTAGCCCCATCCATTTCTTGTAGTAAATTCTGCAACGAGCTCCATAACACTGTCAAATTTGTCGGAACCGTGATACCCCTTGCAGCACCTCGAACCATGGCACTAACACGAGCAACATAAGCAGGAGTATACAATTGTCCACCTTCCAGCCTTCCTTTCACCTGTTTCCAAACATCACATATGAAATCACAATTTTCACTTATCATTCCAAAAACATATCCAAACAAACACACACACAAAAAAAAAACTCACTATAGTTCCAAGGCGCGGCTCCAAAACGGACGCAATCAAATCCAAACCAACATTCAACTGCGCCGCAAGTTCCGTCAATGCAATCTGACTACATTCTTGAAGCCTCTCGTTAATCTCCTCAGCAATGGAATCCCAGTAAGACTCCGTAATAATTTCCCCTTGATTCAACATCAATTCTGTGTGATCCGTTACTATACTCTGAGCCAACTTCTCAACATAGTACAAGTCAACTCCAGTAACATCAGCAAGATCGATCACAGAAATTCGCCCTAACTTTTTCACCTCAGCAACCATCTCATTTCTCAGTTGATCCTAACAGCACAATCAATCACATATACAAACACTTAATTAAGATCACTTATAACACAGTAATTAAGCAAAAGGAAACAAAACAAAATCGATTATCAATTACCAAATCTGTTAAAACTTCAAACGACTAAACAAACACTTGATTAAGATCAATTACAACAACACAGTGAATTAAGTAAAAAGCAAGAGAATACAATTGATTGTCAATTATAAGTTTATAACACAGTGAATGAAGTAAAAAGCACAAAAATATAATCGATTATAAAATCTTTTAATTACAACCTAATTTCTTCGGTAATCATCTCACATCTCAGTTGATCCTAACAGTATAATCGATCGTGTAAACAAGCACTTAATTAAAATCAATCAAGACAGAGTAAATTAAGTCAAAAGTAAGAAAATATAATCTATTATCCATTAAATTCGCCCTAATTTCTTCACCTCAGTCACAATTTCATTTCTCAGTTGAACCTAAAAAATATTCATGATCGCATAAATAATTAAGATCAATTATAACACAGTGAATCAACTTAAAAAAAGCAACAAATGAAAAATCGATTATCAATAATCAATTATCAAATTGGTTAAAACTTCAAACTACAAGACTTAATAACAAAAAAGACGAAAATGAAGCATAGAGCGTTACGAGAGTGATGTATTCTTTGCCAGAAGCAGTGTGAAGAAGCTCAAAATCAATGAATTGAAGTTGTTGCAATTTTTGGACTAATTCAACGACGTTTCGATCGGATAATCGAATACTGGATTTTGCTTGTTGAGCGAACTCGAATTGTCGCTGCAATTCGAGCAATTCGTCGTCCATGTTAAGATCGATCGATCTTCACGAACGCAAAGAAATTTGCAATGTGTTGAGATTTTGAGATACGGTAAAGGGTTTTGATGATCGATGAAAATGAAATGTTGATTTCAGTTTTTCTTAGCGGTGCGTTTTTCAGCAGTTTCTGTACTCTTTGTCTCTTTGATTGTTTGTTGTGGGACGAAATTGGATATTCTAACAAATGATAGTACATTTTCGTAAATTAAGGGATAAAACTGAATTTTAAAACAACTTTAAAAAGTGTTTTAAAACCCGGACCGACCCGGCCGGTCGGCCCGCGAAACGGAGGGTGCAGTGGTTCGGGCATGCTACTGGACCGGATATGCAATTAACCCACTGAAATCCGTGTGACCCGTCCGGGTCAGTGGGCGGACCAGTTTAGCCCACCCGACCCGTTTTTCCATTATTTTTTAATAAAAAGGCACGGTAAAGACAAAAACTCTAGTAACACATACTCCCAACCTAAATGTCATTTTCAACCGCCGTTCTCCTCTCCCATCTCAACTGATGAAGATGATGAATATGGATATCAAGACTATGACAATTTGACTCCATGGGCATAAATAGTTTATTGATTAGTGAATTGTTACAACTTATTTGAGTTTCTGTCTTTTGTTGACTATGCAACTTACTTGGGTTTCTAGGTCAGTTATATTTTGATTTCCAACAATGTTTAGAATATACTATGTTTTAAAGATGAAATATGAATTAGAACTTATTTATGAGGTTTTTCATGCAGTATTATTGTTTAATGTATGAGCTAATTTAAATTTGAATTGGAATTAACTTGAATTGTGCTGCAGTTAAGAAATTAACTTGCAAACTTGCAGCTGTGAATATAATTTTTTTAATGTATGAACTTTAAATAGAAAAAAAAATGACAGGATTTTTTTTATCAAAATTTAATTCATAATGTAATTTTTGGTCATAAATATTTTTATATAGACTAGGTCAATAGTCATGCGGTCCGACCAGTGACCCACTGGTTCGACTAGCGACCCAATGCCTTGATCGGGTCGATCACCGGTACGGGTTTTAAAACATTAATTTTAAATGATTAAATTGGTCGATTTTAAAGTTAAAATATTGAATTAACTTTTTAGAAAAAGTTAAAGGACAAAATAGGCATTTAAACCTTTTTTTTAATTTTTTTTATGGACTATCTTGATTAAAAAATACATTTAAAGAGCAAAATAACTAACAAAACACATCTTTAAAAATGAAATAACTAACTAAAAAAAATATTAGAGGATGTCTTTGCAAATATTTAACACATTCAAATATCAAAATAGTTATTTATCTCATTTAAAAAGAACACAAAACATGTTTTAGGTTTATTTGCAAGAACGGAGATGATTTTATTGAAAAACTATTCAAGATATTTTTTCATTTTAAAGTGATTTCAATTTTATTTTCTTCGAATTTTTCTACTTTTTAAATTTTTTGACAAAAACAATAAAAACTTATAAAAGTGATTATTTTATTTTAAAAAATAATTTGTTTTCACATCTTTATTTATTGATGGATTCTAAGGTGTATGCTCAACTAAGTCCCTCACTAGTGGGCCATGAAAAATATATCATTAGATTTAATCAAAAGTTTATACTTGCTAAAAAATAAAATGAAGAAAATCACACATTCCCACACACAATACTACCCATATATCCCCCATTAGTATCCATGAATGAATGCTCCAAAAGAAGCCTCTGAAATATCCATGAATAATTACGAATGATACTCAATGGATATGAACAAAATTGAATTGATTAGCGGTCAATAGTTTGGCTTTGTAAGTGTTTCTCGGAGAGCTTGTTTTAGTGATTTAGAACTCTTGTGTTTAACATCACTTCTAATAGCATTTAAGATCTTTTATGCAGAGATGATTTCTTCATCGTCCTATGCAATGACATCAACTAGTGTGGCTAATCTTGACGATTGATGTTGGTTGCTGATTAATCGATGAAGAACTTCTTTTATTTTTTGGTTATATAGTGATTTATCGAGAATTTGTGATGTTGGTTGTTGATCAATCGATGGAGAACTTCTTCTTTTTTTGGTTTTAACATGAATTTGTAATGATGCACTTTAATCTAATTCATTTTGGAGATTTGATCTTAATTTGGATTGCTTTTAGGAAAAAAAATGTTTGAAGTAAAAGTTCGGTTTTTTTTTTTTTTTTTTTAAATTAAACAGTACACCATTTTGAAGTAGTAGTTCAGTTTACTTTGAATTCTTTCATTACAGTTCAGACACAATTTTGGGTCTGAACTGAACTTTGCCCACTCCTAAATGTCTTTTGTTTTATTTGTTTCTATTCACAACATCTTTTCCAGCACTTTGTTTTTTATTGGGTTATACAAGCATTTAATTTAAGAATGAAGGTGTTGTCTGTGAATCAAGGACGGAAACTCAGCATATCAGTGTAAGACGGTGTCGAAGTAAAATGCTTGATTTGCCTTTAAGATCATCGAAAATTGAAGGGAAACCTAACCGTGTGGGGGTTAAAAATTGTGTGCAAAATGTTCTCATTCTTACATCTGAAAAATCTGAGCCATCGATAATATATGATATATTTTTTATGGTCCATTTATGAGGGACTTAATTGAGCCCTCACCCTAAAATTCACCTTATTTATTATGACATGTCATAAAAAATAAACCAAAAATAAAATTGTGGAAGCAAAAAGTACAGTTAAACTTTTATTTTTACATATTATATATTTCTTTTTGTAATCATTTAATTATTTTCTATTACGTTCTACCAAAAAAATTATATTATAACATTAAAATTTATTTTTATCGATCACTTAATTATCCCCCCAAAATCAATCACTTAATTATTTTCTTTTACGTTCTAATTTTTTTTTTTTTGGAGGGAAGTTCTAAAAAAAAATTGCAACGTAGTATGTTATTGTTTTCAAATTAAAAGAGGTATTTTTCCTTAAAAATAATAATTAAAAGAGGTATTTTGAAATACCTACTTCATCTACTTTTCTTTTTCAAGCTAAATTTCAAACCGAAGACAACTAAATCAAAGATAATCTTTTAACTAAGTGGTATGTTCGAGAACACGCACGTTAACATACATGAACTGTACTTAACTATAAACGTGTGCCTTTCATCTCATATGTTAACTACAATTAGATATTAGAAGATCTTCAAAATTGTATATATAATACTATTCTTTATGTGAATAAATTGCACAATGTAAAAGAGAGTGGAAGTGAAATTTTTTTATTATAATAATTTCTAAATTTCTAAATAGCATACATTTTAGTACGCTCATTGTTTAATATCTCAGAATCAGACATAACAACTGAAACTGAAAAAGACCTTGACCTACTTCCCATTGAAGATTTTCGTATACTTGAAGCTTCAATTCTATGCCTAATAACCCAATAACTCATAGTACCCAATGTTGTAGCCATTATGGTAGTCCCAATAATAGTTACCCCAATTGCAAGCCACCTTTGTTTTTTCCCCACAACTAAAAAAGACAAAGCCAAAAATGACACAGAAATAAGCACACAAGCCAACCACATTAGTTTGTTAATGATAGCCATCATTTGCTTCTTTGCTTTACTTTCAATAACAACTATTGATGTTTGAACCACCACAACCGCGAGGGAGATGAAAAGCGCGACTGAATCAAACACGATGAATACTAGAAACGCGGGTTCTGAAGCTATGTTTGCTTCACCAAGGGATTTTCCTTTAGGAACGTCTTTTGGATCGTCCACGAATTGGCCTGGGACGGTGAAGATGGCTGCGAATGCAACCGTTGCTATGAGGACCGCGACGACGGTTGTTGAGTTTATTGCATTGTTGAGTCCTTCTGTGTGCATTTTGTTGAGACGTTTTGCGATTCCTTGAACGCTTCTTCGCGTTTGGCGAGTGTGTTCTAGTTGGTGATGGACTTCATGCTTTATGTCACTCACTGTCTGTTTTAATTCTCTGGTTGCAGCTGTTTTTGGTTGAGATTTTATGGATTTGCTGCTTTGAATACCATGTTCTGTAAGAATGATTTTTACTTCGGAATTTCCTGTTTTCTCAGCTGTGTCTAATGCTGTTTCGCCACTTTTGTTTACTGCCATGCCATTTGTTTCACTTTGTCCAAGTATCAACTTGATAATCTGAGTATACAAAGGTTAAAGGAGGTTAATTACTCAGCCTCTACCCTGAATAATCCAGCACTTACTCCAAATAGATAGATACAATTCAATTATGCATGGGGAATATCATATCATGCTCTATGCTCTATGTTATTACTTATTAGAATTATATTCATGTTCTTCATCCCCAAGAATTATCACAGATCTTATTCTTGTTTTCAATGCAAAACATGCACACCATGGAATATATAGTAGCTATGAACTACAAACACTTACGGAATTAGGTGTGTCTTCGTGTTCGACACGTGTCTGTCTGAACTCGTACGATACCTATCAGTGCCAGTGTCCTATTTTCTTTACATTAATAGTGTCGACATGTTTGTGTCTGTGTTAATGTCGTATCAGGTGTCTGTGTCGGAGTCAGTGCTTTGTAGGATAATAGCTGGGAAAATCTAAGTCTTGCATTGAAAAGAGATAAAATCTGAACAGAATTTACAAAGGACACTCATCACATTATAAACCGGTTTTTTAGGATTGAGTTAAGCACAACCCAAGTTCTAAGATAGTACCAAGCTTATCCATTGGGCCATCCAACACATCATCCACCTACAGGTGTAAGGGGTATATAGGGACCCAAGTCACACTTTGAACAAAGATAAAGAAGGGCAACTCTCACAAACCTGGTTTGTAGGACTGAGTTAAGCTCATCCGAAATTTTAAGTGATGACAAGTTTATCAACGAAGATGGTGATCTAAATGACAAACCTACTTCTTGTAAACACTATCTTATATATGATGTAATTGTTTGAGTAAGTGTTAGCAGAATTATATATGGCAGCCATAGTCAAGTTTACCTGAGTTCTTCCCTTCCTGGTTGCTATATGCAACGCTGTATTACCCTTATTATCAACCATGTTTATTGTTGATGGATCTGCTTTTATCAACTCCTCTACTACCACAAGACTCTGCCCCTTCACAGCCATGTGAAGCGCCGTCTGTCCCTTTTTATCAGTCCTTGTAACGACACCAGGCTCCTTCTCAAGAATCGCTTTCACAACCTCCAAATGTCCATTTCTTGCAGCAGAATGCAAAGCTGTTTTACCATTACTTCTAGCAATTGTTGCCAAGCTACTACCTGCTTCTAATAGATATTTCACTATCTCAGTATGTCCTTGTGTTGCAGCAGTGTGCAAGGCTGTTGTGTTGGATGGATCCACAGTCATTGACAATTCAGAATGAGCTTCCATTAGGATCTTTACAATATCTACAACAAAGAAACTGTTAGAACAGAAACCCGGGTTCAAAATAAAATAGATACGAAGACGCAGACAAAAACACACAAGATTTGATCATAGTTCGGCTAATTGTGCCTACTTCTCCGACTGCAAAGTGACTGCAACACATTTCTATTATTCAAGTTTAGAATTACAGATTGCAACTTGTGTTTAATTACTACGGTTCAGTTTGCAAGGCGGGAGCGACTTGTCTACTTATCAGTAAATTATAAGTCATATCCAATATAAACAAAACTGAAATTTCATTTGAACATCACAAAATGAGCAACTTGGTGCTATAAAACTCTACTCAAGGTTTTCTTTTAAAAAAGTCTATGACTGCAATTTGGATTGCAACATCAAGATTTTTGATGTCTTCGCAATCATAATTGAGGCTGCATCAGCAGCTTTTGACTATAATTCTCTAAATTACAAAAACCGCAACATGACTTCAACCGCAATTTAAAATATCGAGATTCCACTCATTACTCCTTTCACAAAACACAAAAGAACAAGCAATTGAAAAACTACATAAAAGCCATAATACCTAAATCCCCTTGTTTAGCAGCAATATGAAGTGCATCAAAACCATTTCTTGCTTTAATTCCAGCATCAGCAAGATCATAATACTGAATCATCTCCCTAACCATATCAACATAACCATACTCAGCAGCAACATAAAGTGCTGTTTCTCCACCTTGATTCTGTTTAGCAAATATTTCGCGCAGTTTACCCTCTTCAGCACCATCAACTGTATCCTTCAAAGAAGCCATGTTCCCGGCTCTTGCTGCAGAATGTAAAGGCGTATCATCGCGTTTCCCCGTCAATTGTTTCGTCATTTTCTTCCTTTGAGCCCTTACTGGTGCAGCCTGAGGCTGCACAGTTTCAGCTTCTGTGTCCATTGAATACAATTCACCAAACTAATGAACTCCTTTTGTTCTTATGACTTCAATTAGTTTATCAGAATCAGAATCTTCTGTTTCTTCATTCCAACAAAAACAAAAACACAAAATCAACATCAACATCTTTCATCACAAATAATTGTCATCTCCTTGAAACAAATCAAAGAAGATAATCATCAAAATCAAAAATAAAAAAATAAAAAAATTATTACATATTAGTTCTCCTTTTGATAATTCTGTCTTTCTCCAAAATCATTGCTCTGATTACACAAAAAAAAAGGATTAAAATTAAAAGTTGAAACATACCAAAAAGAAATGAAAAAAAATTATTGCATTTTCTTCATCTTTAAGTTAAGAAAGAAAAAAAAATATCAAAGATGGATTGAAAACCTTTAAGCATTCATCATAATCCTTCACTGAAAAAATAAATAAAAGGTAGAAAGAAGAATCTCACCTTACTTGTGTGTTCCACTAAAAAAGCATTGAGATTTAAGGATAGCTTTTAGGGAACTAATATATGATGTTGGTGTAGGACAACCTGTAACAAAAAAAAAAAAACTTTAATATTGATATATTAATATATGCTATATAGTGCAAAAAGAAAGTGATATAAGAAAGAAAACCAATATAGTAAAAATATTTAGAAGGAAGGAAAATGACAAGAAGAAAAAGAACAAAAGAGGTTAGTGATAAAGAGTTAAGACACTAAACTCACATGTAAATAACAACTTTATGTATGTTATGTGAATCTAAATCAGAATCAGAACACTATAGTAGTATAGTACAATTATACAACATAGAGTTCAATGCTCAGATATACATGCACCAACAGAAAACAAAAGGTAGTGATGATGAAATCAGAAAGTGTTACAAAAAAGTATTTTACAGAATGAAAGAGAAAATGAACAGAACAAAAGAAGAAACAAGTGTTACAAATAGTGGGCAAATGCAAATGGATTAATTATGAAAAAACAAGATGAGAGGGTCCCACCTAAGACATAAAAACTGAATTAACAGAACCACACGCGGTAGCAAGAGAGTGCTTCTGGTTTAAGGAACAGTTTTCATAAGTTGACTCTTCCTCTATCGTTGGTTTTGGTCCACGTTATCCACACTTTTTTATCACCTCATGTTCATATATGATATATCATTTGCTAATATAATTATTTTTCACTTTGAGTAAAGAAATTCTAGTTATTGTACCCAAAAAAAAATAAAGAAAAAGAAATTCTACTTCATAATTTTTTTAATGAAGAAAAGGAGACTAAGCCCAAAAAAAAACATATCAGAAAAGGAAAGGAAAATATAAAAACTAAAACTCCCTTTAGAAAAGGAGAGACAAACTTTATCTATTACATGTCTATTATACAAAGTTTCTTTTTTCATTTTGAAAACTCACCTATATACAAAGATTTGTTTTTGAGAGGTACCTATATTTTTTTTTAGAGGTACCTATATACAAAGTTGAAGTCAAGTTTTGGTACAACATTATTTCTATTTCATCTTTTACTTCAATTATTTTATTAATTTATAATTTTATCATCTTCAAAAAATCATATAAATTTTATAAGAGCCATGCTATTGATCACGATGTATAAATCACGAACTCTTCACAAATAGATTGCAGCCGTTTGATCTGATTATTATTTGAAAACATGGATGGTTGGCAAATAAAGAGGTGGAAGGGGTGTTAGTTTAAGGACAATTAACAAACGCTCGTGATGTTACTGTAAAGTTTTTCTAGATAAGTAGCATTTTCCATCTTATAATATTGTTATAATATTTAACATTTAATAATATTTAATACAAAATTGTTAATACTCTCAAAAAAATAAATACAGACTTGTTAATAAAACTAATTTTGTAAAGTTGTTACACTCATTCACTTTTTTCTTAATCTGCGCGAACAACATTAAAGAACTTAACATTTTGGATTACAAAAAAAAAACTTATTTTGGAATGAGTACTGGTGATATTTAATGCTAAATACAGTCTTTTAGTTTTTGCGTGTATTTTTTAAAGAGAAAGCTAGCAGCACTGATTTTTCAACACTCTCTCTAGCACTCACTCTTTTATTGGATAGAATCAATGTACATCCCACTATTTTGTGTAGGTTCAATTTTCGAAGTGATGAAACACAATGTTTTAAGCCAATAAGAGAGTGAGTATGAAGAGAGTGTTCAAAAGAGAACTTTTTTAAAACGCAATTGTAGTAGATAAGTAAAATTAGGCATGCCTAATACGTTCTTTTAAGTTTAGCCCTTATTTCAAATTTTCCTTTTAATTTTTTCTTTTTTTGAATTGGTCTTTTATGTTACATATTGTTTGCACCTTTAATCTTAAAATTATGATTCGATTGCATTGTTGGTCTATATGTGATATTTTATGTCTGTATGAACTACAACTAGAGATGAACCAGATTAGGTGTTCATCAGGTCTTACACTAACGATGAATTACTCGTTGATTTTGGTTCGTGAATTCAATCCATTGCTTTATGAATGGAGACATTTCTATGAAAAAAATTAGGTACTTCTATCATAAGATTTTTAGATTTGGAATTTAGATTTAAAGTTGAAAAAGTGACAGGAGAAAAGAAATAGATGAATTTTACCAAATATGTGAGTTTTCTAAATATTAAAATGTCACACATGCATTTTATTAACAAAATTTGTTAAAAAAGCAAGCAATGCAAACTTAAAGGAGCAATCTAGAAAAAATGTCAAATTTAAAGGACCTCAAACATGATTTTGCCTAAATGATAAAAAATAAGAAAGAAATATAGATAAACATATATGATATCACATATAACATCTGCATTTTGATATTCATATAGCACAACTCTTTAAACCAAAACGAATATACCTTATTTTTAAACAAAATTACATTAGATCATCGATGCAAGGTTAACTTTTCAGACCACTTGTGTTACCAAGTTTTTGTCTACATATAGAATGTTTCACTATTCAACACAAAAATTAGGCTTTTTTTTAGATAATAACGAGATCACAATTTTAGATAAAACTAAAAACAAGCATGTTAATTTTGTTGAAATAAATATTGCAAAGGGTGATTATGATGGAATCTAGATAGTATTTTTTATGAATTGAAGATGTAATTGACCTTTTTAAATGATTAAGTAAGACTTTTGGTAAAATACATAAATAAATTTATTAAATGGAACTGCAAAAAAGTGAAAATAGAAAATGTGCTTCCCCTACCATTGTTTTTTTTATAAACGTCTAAAATTTTCACCATTTGTAAATAAGTGAATCATCACTTACTTGCTCTATAACAGGACAAATCTAACTAATTATCCATAGACACATCCAACAAATTAGTACTATAAATTTCATTGAATACTCGTTTGAAAATTGGGTCAATAATGGCCCTCTCAATTTGTCTTTTTTAAATTAAAAGTGCTTCCTTCAAAAAAGATTAAGGGCTCAAAAACACATGATCGAATTTGTTTTGTGCATGTGGTGCAGGCGAATTTTAGTCACTGCAACAACGTTGATATTAATATGTTCCATTTGGGAACCTAACCCGACAAACTCTGAAATTATCATGTGAGTTTATCCATGCCATGAGTGTAGATAGATTTCACCAAATGTTTAATACTAGAAATTTGTTTTTTATGATCAATAATTGATAGCTGATTGATTCTTCATTTGTTTCAAGTTTCTTACGAATTTCAGTCAAAAAAAGGTTTCTTAATAGATTCCATTTAGATTTTTTTTCTTCTTTCATTATGAACGTTTTAAAAATTATTCCCATGAACTAATATAATTTTTAAGTTTTATGAGTATTTTCTTTTTTGAAAATACCAAGGATATAGACCAAGTTCAAAAGTAAACGCATATTTTTGTTAGCTCTTCTTTCTTCTTCTTCTACTTGTGTATTCTTATGCGTCTTCTTGTATTTCTCCTTCTTAACATTTTTCTCAGTGTCCCTTCTAGGTCTGTTGTGTCTTTTTTCTTAATGGATATTGTGTTGTTCGTTTTCTTATGCATCTATTCATCTTCAACATCGACTTTAGACAAAAGTTATGGAAATGTATTAGGGTTGTAATGTTTGGCTTTTTTAATATTAATTGTTATAGTCCGATTTTCAATTTTATTTTTCTAGTTCTAATTTTTGTTATGGAAATACCTAGCTTTTATTTTGAAAATGTGTTAGTATTTCCAATCTACTGAAAGTTCATATTTGATTTTGCATAGACGAAATATATAGTTGTAAGTTATTTGTGTGAGCTAATAATCGAACAGATAATAACTACCTTTTCTTTAAAAGTAAATAAATAATTACCTTTAAGAACAAAATAAATAAATAATTACCTTTAAGAACCTATTAACATAAGTATATACCTTTGGCACCGTATGATGTGTACAAATTGCATCACAATGAGTCTATTTAACACTGGGATTATTAATTCAGCTGTTTGACACCTTAAAAGAATTAGGTAAGGTAACCAATGCTTTAAAAACCTAATCAACTGTTAATGAAGATTGCCTCGATTGAAAATAAGTTGAATCACATGTAAAATTATGGTTCAATTTTCGTTGTTGATGTGAGAATCTCTATGATATATGATCTATAAATACCTCTATAAAAATTTGTCTTGACTTTAGTGAGCCCTCAGAGTACAACCCACTTAGACTTTTTATTATAAAAAGTTAGAACCTTAACAGCTGGCCCTAACAAAATTGTTAGATCACGATTTAACAATTTTAATTGTTTGAGTTAAGATGGAATTATATAGTTGCACTATTCAAACAATCGAACGTCGACAAAGTTAGTTTGCAGTTCAACCAATTGAACCGTCCAATTTAATTATTTTTTGAAATGTTAATGACAAATCCAAACTAAGATAAATCATATACTCCATTATTTTAACCTTTGAATAAGATATTATTTTGTGGCTCTACAAAATGGAACCAAACCAATCACCAAACAAATCATGTGATAATCAAATAGTACTCACATGGACATGACATGGTGTGCATTGTGCAAGCAAGCAAGCAGCCATTCCAAAACCGCCAATAAACTGTTTTTCAACAGCATCTGACCAAGGGCAACAGCAAGACAAAAATGGTAAATAAAAAACAGTAACATCATTCATTTCATTCCAAATCCAATTGATAACGCACGTGGGACTTAGTTTGCGCGTGAACATCATCAAAATTTTCATCCCATAAAAAATAAAAAATCATCAATTTTTTCATATTAAGTCTACTCGTTTGGTCGTTGGGGAGATATGTCATCAGCCATGAACTAACAACGTTGCTGTCACTCTCAAGTCATAGTGGCACGAAGCATATACTTATTAGTATAATTAATGCAAAGACCATATTATAAATTTTGGGTTGACATTAAAATTAAAATTGACTTGCTAGGCATATCAATTTTATGGTTCTAGTTGTTGATCATTGACTGTAACAATAATAAAGTAGGTCCTGATCACATTAAGTAACATATCGGTTTAATGCCGCTATATACGGTCATGATTACTTCCATTAATCCATATTGGTATACTGGAGTATACATCTCTTCAACTATAGGACTTCTTTATTTGTTATGCAACGAAAGAAGCTTAGGGTTTTGTTGTGACAATAATGGGATACTTTTTCCACTGCAACGCAATGCAATCCATATGCCTTAATTCGAAAAAATCACTAAATTAGTTAATAGAAAATGCTAACCGGTGGCCGTCAGTTAATTTATGTTATTTGGATGTATATATCCTCTAAAAAAATGTTATTTAGATGTATGCTTTTCTTTGACAAAAAAAATAGTTATCATCCTTATAATTACCCTAAATTTAAATGAGTTTGAATGTTGTTACATGCACCTAGGGGTAGAGCAAAGATGAAAACCGTTCAGGGTCTCAAAAATTTAGTCTAAAATTAGGGCCACAAAATAAGCAAAAAAATTAGTGTTCCATTAAGAGAAAAAAAAACCAAATTCTATTTTTTTTTACTATTCCATCATCACTACCACCAACGTTGAAGGTATCACCACCGTTCCTTCTAATTACCACTTTGAACAATTCATGAATATGATGAGATATTGTAAACCATTAATCATACACGTTTTTTTTCTAGTTGAATCAATGTCCTAGATTCAAATCTAGTTTTGGGCATGTAGCAGATAACGTTAAAATTCGTGTGGAGAGGGAGTTTGACACCCATTTAAATGTTATAAATCTTGAAAGATTAATCTTTACAGTTGCACATAGAGAATACTTAATTTAGACACAAAAAATTGTGTTCAAATATACCAATTTTTTATGAAAAATAAACATAATATCCATGAACCATGATATGTGTTTAAATTATATACCCATGAACTTTATAGTGGGTAATTACGTTTGATAAATGTTAAATGATTTGTGTCAGCTTGTTATGTTCACTAACCATACCATACCTATGAGTGTAATAACTCACAAATTTAAAATGCATAAACAATCTAAATTATTGTAAGTTTGTGTCTGAAAATAACATAACTCCGAAAAATAATGCCAATAATCTTGTTTGGTCCTTATCATCCACATACAATTCATACAGCATAGTCTACTCACGCAGTAAGTCAGTAACTGTGTTCATACCTTGTTAGTGACAAAATTTACCCATTAGGCAGTCATAATTACAAAATATTAGGTGAGAATAAGAGCATTATGTAAAATAATTTAAACGGGGAAGCCTATCAAAGAATTAAATTTAATTAAATATACAGTACCATTTCCAGGATGAATGTTTTGGCTTTAAAGAGGCCATCGCCTTCCTAGTCTAGCCTTTCACGGGTAAGATTGCACCAGGTGGAAAGCGTCTTGTATGCATATGAAGTATTTTTTTTTATTTTTTTAAACTCGGTATTCGATCCAATAATCGACTAATCCGAGGGAATCAATCCTACTACCCACTTTCGGGGACCCGTTTAAAGTCAGAGCAAGCTCTGTATGGACTTAGCCCACCGAAATTGGCACAAGAGGAAATCGAACCTGAGACCTCTGGAGGAGCAAACTCCAAGATCCCAAGCCAACCACTAGGCCAACCCCAAATGGCACAAGATCCCTGCATATGAAGTATTTTAAATCAACAATCCTCCCTCCAGTCATATTTATAAGAAACAATTAACTTTTTAGATTTGTTGAATAATTGATGTATCATAGACCAGATACATCAATTATTCAATGAATCTAAAAAAGTCAATTATTTTTTATAAATAGAACCGGAAAAAATATTAGGGATGTAATTCGGTTTGACTATAAAAGAGATACTATCAATTAGTTCTTTACAAAGAGATACAAAAATGTTACAAGAAATTAGTTTCAACAAGCTCTTCAGAACAAAACCTAATTTCTACCATTTACCTAATCTTTTCCCAAGAACAAGAGACTAAATGATTTCATTCACTCAGGGTGTACAACTGTTTCACAACCCAAGAGAACCTCTCACCTAATACCCTCAACACTACCTCATTTGATTTTCCAAGTTTCTGTCTCTTGAAGCCCCCACTCAAAACATGAAGAATGGCACTTATATCGAATGTAGATCTCGAAGCATCGTGTCACAATTTGTACCAATCGTGCCACGATTTCACGTTAGTACACGCTACAAAATTAAAATTATCCTCAAATCGTGACACGATGCCTCTCCTTCGTGCCACAATATTTCCAGTGATAACCTCCGAACTCAAGACCAAAATCGTGCCGCGAACACCAAAACACGTGCCACAATTTCATTCAAACTTCAACATCAATTTTGGGACAAATTTTCAACACCTTATAAGCCGATTGTGTAAGATTGAATAAAACTCAACCTAAATTCTAACAAGTCTCAAATGTATTTTTTTTAGGGGTAGTCTCAAATGTATTATTCGACTCATTTTTACATATTATATCTTAAGATAAATCATGACTTTACATTCAACTATGTATTTTTTTAGGGGTAGTCTCAAATGTATTATTCGACTCATTTTTACATATTATATCTTAAGATAAATCATGACTTTACATTCAACTCTCTTCTGGTCATAATCAATTTATTCAAAATTAATTTTTATCACGTTTATTGGAACACCATGAGTGTTAATTTGTGAATTAAAAAATTCATATGTCAACTATCCCATTGAGTGCTCATTTATGAGGAGAAATCATGTCATTGATTTTGTAGCGGTCAACGAATCCTAGCCATTGGATTTGTAACTTATCTTTGGCTCCTCACCTATAAATAGAGCTTTCATTCCTCACTTGTAATCACCCCAAAAGTTCTCTTGAGTTGTCAAAGAACTTTTCTCTCTTCTCCCTCCTTTAGCTTGTGTTGACGAGCTATTCTTTTCTTCTCCCTCTTTTTCTGTCCCTTCGGATTTAAAGAGTCTTCTTAAGGCCATAGTCCCTTCGGTTTAAAATGTCCCTTCGGAATTAAGAATGGTCTTAAGAACATAGTCCCTTCGGTAAAATTCGTCCCTTCAGAAAAAAGAGTATTCTTAAGATCATAGTCCCTTTTGAGATAAAGTGTCCCTTCGAAAAATAAGAATGATCTTAAGAATATAGTTCATCTATTTATGTTTTATGCCCTTGGAGAAGTTAGAGGTTAGAGTGGTGGAGACACCATATAAGACTGGTCCTAGTACCATATAAGAGTGGTCTTAACACCATAATAGAGTGATATCAATACCATATTGGAGTGGTCTTAGCACCATATTAGAAGGTGTATTTCTAGAACAGATCCTATAGTGCAATAGGACTCTGATACAGTTATAGCTGGGCTGTTTTATCCTGGGGACGTCGTGGTTGATAGTCTGCTTGCACAATTTTGGGCAGTGCCACGAAACGTCTTAAAGAGAGCGGCCTAGTCCGCGACTCAGCCTAGTAATCTCTTCGGTGACAAATTATTATTTTTTAACTAATTTTGATTATTGTTCCAACAATTTTGAATGATCAGCCATAAGATCATAAGTTAATAGATCATGAAAAATGTTAGGGTTTGAAACTTTAAAAGAAACCTTCAAAATGGAAAAAAGTTGAAAGACCAAGAAATGGTAAATACGTACTACTAAAACAAGCAGGGTTTAGCTGTTTACTCGTACTCTTTCAATCTCGAAAAAGAATTAGCAGCAGTAGAAATTCTGCATCTAGATATACTACATAGTACTTTTCATAACTTTTGCAATAAGTATTACGAAGAAAATAAATTAAAAGAATCTTATATTACAAGGAATTTTTTAAATATTTTCTTGTTTGTATAAACTGAAACTATTATTCTATTGGAAAACGTTGATTAAACTTCTTCATGAAGACTTCATAACTTTTTCAAAGTAAATAACCATAATTATATTGAAGTCACACTTCCACAGACTAAACTAATCTAAACTAGACAATCCATTAGCTTAAAGGTGGACAAAAGAAAAGAAAAAGTTATCACCTTTGACAAAGGTCGTGTCTTAATGTGTATCAAATGCATTAAAAAATGTTACTAGTATTTTTCTACGTCTGATCATTCATAGACTTTATCACAAGCTCTTATTCTTGCAAAAAGTCTCATTTCCTGAACCAATGAAAAACTATATTTATTCAAAATTATCATTGTTGAACTAGATGACGATGACAAAATATTTGCAAATCCCTTCAAACAAAATAAAATATTAGCAAATATCATGAAATCGTGATTTGGTACTAGATGCAATTCAACCAGCGCAGTAACTTTCAATATGATCCAATGAATTAGATTTAGTTTGGCCTTTTGGAGTCTTTAGTTAAGACTATCTAATTTTGCGAATATTGATCTCATTGTTGACAGCAAAAAAGATCAAATTGCAGTTAAAGCAAATATTAATATCAAACCAAGTGGTTAATAAGTTTCTCCTTGGACGAACTTTTCGAGAGAACCGAGTTCGATTTCAAATGAAAATAATTTGTGGTCGAACTTTACTCACCTTTCAACTAAACTCAGAATTACTATTGTCCTAACCAGAGGATTAAAAAAAAAAAATACTAATATCAAAATCTAGATAGTATTCCTATGGTTCGAAAACATCATTGAATAGACCAAATTTTTTTAGTCAAATTATAGACCATGTAATCATGGCATTGATTCCTTTGACAAATCGTATATAAGAATGTCTGATATGGGAGGGAGAATAGTTTCGAGGGAGTTGGAAGATTTTGACAAATTTTCTAAATATTTTTTTATTTTTTATTTTCAAACAGCATGAGAAATTTTTCTTCATTTCCCTCCTTGCACCTCCCTTCAAGTCCAAAGTTCATTCCTATTCAAATTAGAGAAACATTTTGTCGTCACAAGATTTTGGACATAAGATTTGAAGAAACTGACAAAAATAAAAAAAGATAAAAAGAGAAAAGAAATATGTATCTTTTTTAGATAATTAAATGATATGTATTTCTATGTGTATCCAAATCTTAGGACCCAAAATCTTGTGTCCACTCAAGTATTTTCATCCAAATTAATATGCAAAACAAGAATACCAATTAGAAAGGGCTCTGCTCTAGAAAATGTTAACGAATAAGTGCAAATTATTGATCAATTAAATAGCAGCATTATCTTTGAAAAAGAAGGGTAGGAGTTACAGAAATCAAGAACAGTAATTTCCCCTCACTCCTTCCTTAGCTTTAGTTAGTAGCTGACAAAGGCAGTGTGGTATGGTTCCATACTTCCAGAAGATAGTATGATGGTATCCACCAGCACACAAACATCAATACATTATTATCATGGCTTTAGATCAAGCGCGATCTGGCGAAAATTTCAGTAAAATTACAGAAAGACATATACCAATATCGGCGAGATGGTAAGTTGATAGCTGGTTTAATAAACTAAAAAACAAGTAGAACATATATGTTTGTGTTGCAAACTAATGAAATTCGAGATAGGGTTGGCTTGGTTGGAGAAAAGGCCTTAAATCAGGTCTTAGTAACCAGCCCCACCATCACAGAATATGGGAGCTCAACTGCTCCAACGAACTTGCCACACTCCCATGACAGTTATAAAAAATTGTTGAGTTTAGTTATGCAGTTAGTTGTGTTAAATTGCATGTTTTCACGCCTTGTATATAGAATTGATCATTGATCTTGTAAACAACAACAGAGCACAAATCCATTTTTCTCATTCTCAATGATACGTGGTATTATATTTATATTATATTTATAATATTCCAAACTGAAAACAGACAATGCATAGAATATTTCTTTTCAAGAAACAACGCATACAATATTAATGTTAAGTATTTACCAGGTATGGCATATAATACATTACATACACAGCATTAGATTGACTTGTGTATTTTATCTTGGGCATGAATTGATAGCAAGCATCAATAATCTATTAAACAAAACATGACACTTGTTTCTGTGAAAGATTTCAGCCTGGTTAAATTCTGTCCCATTGGATAGGTTCAATCACCTCAGCAATGTTGGCATCGAACTTAATCACACAGGAAAGAGACTCACTTAATAATTAATATAACACCATGCGTGAAAACTGAGAGCATTACAAATTTCTATCAGGTTATCTTCCTGGTGTCAACCATCAATTTATAGAAAGCAAATCCGCCTCGGTGACAGCCAGGCATCCTAGAGGCCATATTTTCTAGTTCAATCTGAAAAATTCAAAAATAATGAGAAAGCGTTTAAATGAAGAAGGTAGGTGGTTGTCAATAGAGGCATTAAAATGATCAATTTGAGTAACAACTAAACTAGCTTTTAAGCTTTCAAATAACAAGCTTATGAGTCCAACTAGATCTCACTATGACCAAGAGAAAGAAAAAAAACAGTGAGCATTCAGTGCTAGATAAGTAGCTATTCTTGATCATCACCTCATCATGATATGGCACACCCAACTAGGGGCCTCCTCTAACCATAATCATTT
>Ga0228710_1000056_pt1 | contig 83596 bp, 50 predicted proteins | sample MedpolnodulmetaG_FD_177995 | JGI IMG/M metagenome (GOLD analysis project Ga0228710, IMG submission 177995) | Root nodule microbial communities from Medicago polymorpha collected in Santa Monica, California, United States - pink nodules | ecosystem: Host-associated > Plants > Roots > Nodule...
GTTTTGCAGCAGTTTGGGATGACCCGTTGCGAATCAGATCATTCTGTCTTTCTTAAATGTTCATCATCAAATCAATATATCTATCTTGTAGTTTATGTTGATGATATTGTGATTACAGGTGATGATTGATTATGAAGGTATCAAAGCCTTAAAATAACACCTATTTCAAAACTTTCAGACTAAGGACTTAAGTCCTCTACGTTACTTTCTTGGGATTGAGGTGGCTCAATCAAAGTCAGGCATTGCTATCTCTCAGAGAAAATATGCCCTTGATATTTTAGAGGAGACAAGTCTTATAGATTGCAAACCAGCCGACACTCCTATGGATCCTAATGTGAAGCTCCTTCCTGATCAGGGGGAACCTTATTCCGATCCAGGAAGATACCGGAGACTAGTGGGAAAATTGAATTATCTTACCCTAACAAGACCTGGCATATCTTTTCCAGTTAGCGTAGTAAGTCAGTTCCTTAACTCTCCGTGTGACAGTCATTGGAATGCAATTGTTCGAATTCTTAAGTACATCAAAAGAGCACCTGGAAAAGGACTTGTTTTCACTGATAGAGGCCACACTAATATCGTTGGGTATTCAGATGCCGATTGGGCAGGAGATGCAAATGATAGACGGTCTACTTCTGGTTATTGTATTTTTGTGGGTGGAAATCTCATTTCATGGAAGAGCAAAAAGCAAACAGTCGTTGCTCGATCAAGTACGGAAGCCGGTTTTGTGGGATTGTGTTAGGCCCAACCACAATTTCTAAAATAGTATCAGAGCCTCTCCAAGATTCATTGGGCCACCTGCTATCAGGTTTCCGCTATCGGGCCACCCACCATTTATGTCTACGAACCAAGCCCGATAGTGCTGGTCGTGAGGGGGTGTGTTAAGAGTCCCAAATCGGATAGATGATGGCCTGACAATGTGTTTATAAGTGGGGCAATGGCAGTAAGTTGGCCTAGTCTATTGCCCAGCCTTCGCCTTCTTCAGTGGCCAAGTTGAAGCGTTCAACGGTTCTTCGGCCTACCACCTTTCTTTTTCAACCTCACCTCACAAGCCGGTTTTGTGGGGTTGTGTTAGGCCCAACCACGATTTCTAAGAGTATCATATCATTGTCTAAAATTATGTAGATTTAAGCTTACTTTCTAAGGTTATTAAATTTAATTTTTCTTTTTTGTCTAACAAATTACAACGTCATATTGCCTGAAAATAATTTTCATGTTACGCCGTTGATGGATTCATTCTGCATACCTTGTCAAATAAGCATTACGACATTTTGGATTTAGTCCACTATTGCATCCGTGTCTTGAATCTTCGTTCTTCTATGATCTGAGACGCCGTGCTTTTTACATGTAAAGTGTGAGGTCGGTTCACATAGCTTGCCATCACCACTTGTTAACAATATTTTGGATTTGGTTCAGTCTCAAGCATGCATCATTATTAATGGTGCTAATAATTTATTATCCTATTGAATGTGGCCAGTTTTTAACAAAATATTGTTTTGGTAACGGCATTTTGTTTGGATATTTTAGTTAGTGATGTCACATGGCTACCCTGTTACGGAAATTTTGTCTGTTTCGGTACAGTTGAAAAGACTTTATTCTAAAGATGATTTCATTTTCTGCTGCTACTTTATATTTAATCTTTGGGTTGTGTATCCCACTAGAAACAATGATAAAAAGATCATACTTTTCTCAATTAAAGCCAGAAAGAAGTTTCTTGCCAAACCTTAATCTGTCTATTTCTTAATTAATGCATCTGGCATCACATGCCCTTCACAAATATTACAAACAGCAATTGATTCCACATGATATCAGTTAAGTTTTCAGAATGATGGGGACAAAAGCAGATTGAATTTATCTATTAATCAGCACGTACCCATTTGTGACAACTTTTTTCCCTTTGCAGGCTACATAGGTGATGTACCAGTTATACTTGCAAAGCCGCAGACTTTTATGAATTTAAGTGGTGAATCTGTAAGTTTTCTGTTTGGAGAATCTTCAGATGTAATGATGGAGTGTAGTTTTCTGTTTGAAAAATACTGTTTCCCACATTACTTGATTCTATATTTCTGTATATTTGGGGAAAAAAGTTATTACTAAAATTTCCATGACTTATCGAATGATGAATTGCTGGGGGGAAAAGCATAATACACCAAATTACAATTTTTTAAACCTGGAAAAATAAATTTGGTCATTAAAGTGCATTTAAACAGTTAGATTTGAAATTTGAGATTTGTCTAAACAGTTAGACGTTCATATAATTTTTAATCTGTAATGTAAGGGATTGTTCCGACATGCCACAACTATATATATATTTTTTTTTTTAGTATTTGACAGCTCAAAATTGACACCCCTTGGGGTAGTAGCCTTAATGTCACACTAGTGCTTTCTGGCTATCAATAGTCAATGAATTTACCATTGGTAGCATAAGCTTCAAAATAGTAGCCATACACTTCATGAATACTTCAAATACCCCCCTAGCTACATACTGTAATAATTTTATTTTATTTTATTTTTATACCAATACAAATGGGAATATTGCTGTGGCAGAAGCTTTATAGCACCTTGTTGTTGTCAGGAACCCGGGAAGAGAAATGGAAACTGATATAAGCAATGAAAGGAAATGAGCAATTTTACTGAAAGCTAGGAATAGAACAAAGAATTCTCCTCTATGGGTTTCCCTTTACAATTGAGCCATGACTCCATTCACCCAATGCTAACAAATTTGAATGATCCTCTACCATTACATCCCGCTATTTATTCATTTATCTAACTGATCCCTTCTAACTAAATAACTTTTGCAGCTGTCCCCTTCACCTCTATGCTAACAATCACCCCTTTTTTTACAATGGCAATGCCATAATAATAAGATTTTACTATGCTAACACAAAATCATGTTAACTCAATTCTATCTTTTGATTTAAGATTTGAGTTTATATGTCTATTCTAGGCTAATTTAATATGGTGTAGTATAGTCGTGTCATGTCTTATAGTTTGAAAAATCTGTCATACCCCCTTGTATCCAGTTAGTAACACATATCCTTGACGTTTATTGTATCCATGCAAATTTACTATAGTAAATACTTATATTTTAATGCTGAGTTGCTGGTGTTGGAATCTGTTTTGAAGGTTGGAGCCATAGTTTCATATTACAAGATTCCATTGAAGCAAGTACTTGTGGTATAATATCTACGCTATGACTATGTTCTTTTTGCAAGTGATGAAGAAATATTAGAAGGATTATCTGCTTGAGTGTTCATTTCAATCAATAATTCTTCTTTTTCAGATATTTGACGACTTGGACTTGCCTTTTGCTAAATTACGGCTTCTACCAAAGGGTGGACATGGAGGTCACAATGGGTAACTATAATCATCTATAGTTTCACTCTCTCTTTGCTCCATTGCAGCATTTACTTGGGTTTGGTGTGACATCCTATCGAGTTTACATTTAAGCATTTCTAATTTTGTTCTCCCTGCAGAATGAAGAGTGTTATTAGTCACTTCAAAGGGAATTCTGGCTTTCCTCGCTTAAGAATTGGTAAGTTCGTGTCGTTTTTATGATTGAAATATTCATCCATGTTACAGTCACTTACTCACTTATAATATCTATCGTCATTTATTGTTGATTTTGTTAGGCATTGGACGACCTCCTGGGAAGATGGATCCTGTGGCATTTGTTCTTCGACCTTTCACTAAACAGGAAAAGGAAGAGGTGTGTATTTCTTTTCATTCTTTTTGAACCAACAAATTGGCTTTTATGTACATGGAAACCCTAAATAATGATAATTATATAATAATTTTCAGCTGAATTTTACCTTACATGATGGAGTAGAAGCCGTGCGGATTATTTTGTTGGATGGATTTGATAAAGGTGCAACATTTGTTAATAGTGCCAAAAAGATGGAGCAAACAGGCTGAGGAATTGCACACATTGAACATCCTCTTGACAATTATATATAAACAGGATCTTTTTGCAAGAAGACACAAGTTAACTTTAAGCTGCAAACTCATTCAAGCCTCCATTCAATCAAAAGACATGTGTTTGGAGGAAGTGATATTAATCATCCATTCTTTCAGAAAGCAGTTCAGGTTTCAGTACAGTGAATTCGAACCTAATACATATGGTTGTGTTTCATTAGTTGAGTGATTACGGTGCAGTGAATTGTAACGTGATAGTTATGAAATTATTAGTTCTGGTTCTGTTGAGGTATTCATTTTTCTCATTCTTTCGGTTGTAAGGCCTCTTGTACACTTTTTTTATACATATAATAAAATAATAACGATGATAAAAGGAGAATCTTTGGTTGTTTCATATGGGAGCTGCATTTTCTTCAACCAAGTATTCTGTGCATTGTCTTTCGAACGTATGTATACGTGTAAAATTAGCATTTCCCTGTTATTAAAATTATGCTTCTGCTTTCATTTCAAATGGATTGGGATTTGGTGACTTTTAAGATGGAAAAGTCGTAGTGACTTTAGTGTAATTTTGTGTTTATGAGATAGAAAGATGAAGGGGAAATAATAAATAGACGAGAGAGAATAATATAAGCATATGAGAAACACAAAGTCACTCTCACTTTCCACTGAATTTCTAATTTCTAACCCCATTTCAAATCGTGATTGATCTAACACTATGGTGTTTGCCTTCTCTAGCAGTTCCCTTTTGGTTTTTAGTTGTCTTCCTTGGGGTATTTGGCCTTCTTCCGTCACAAAAAGATGTCAAATACATGTGAAAAGAGGTTGATAGCTGCAAAAAAACATTTGATGCATTGAGGTGTAGGTTCAAATATAAGATTTAACAATTCTCTATACTTAAGATTTGTGATTGTGGCCACTAGACTATTCGAAAACCAAAAAAAAATGCACATCAAGTCATCAGCCATTTTCACCTGCAAAGGAAAATATAATCAATAATAATTTTTTTTTTTGACAAAATAATCAATAATAATTTAAGAGTGAAACACACGGTATTTATTAGAATGACACACTCAATATTTTATTTTATTTGAAATATAAAAAATCTTCTTCTCAAGATATCCTCACGACTTGGTTGTTTGAATTTTGTATAGGTTTTAAGTGGGTAATGGAACATCTGCTTTATATTTTTTTATAGGGTTGGACTACCTCCTAAATAGACGACTCCATAATCAAAACTCAAATTCCTTTTTGCGGGGAAGAATCATATTGGCAACTCTTCCAACATAAAATATAAAAAATCTTTACATTGATAGTATACTAAATCAAACTACTTAGTCAATAATATTGAATTAAAAAGGTGAAAGTTAATAAATAAGTATTTAAAAAATATGTATTGGCACTAATTGTTATATTTATAAAATATATTACACTGATAACATATATTGTTTTTATTTTAATAATGAGAATAATTAATATATTTTAAGTTAGTATAATTAATAAATTCATATGAGAATAATCAATATTTTTGTAATAATTAATATATTATTGTAAATAAAGTCCCTAAAATTTATTTATTTTAATTTGGGCATTGGATCATCTACGATGAATGAATATATAGTCTAGTCTAGTTACAACAGAGGGTGTGTAAATAAACGAAAGAGTTAACAAGATCAAAGGTGACACGTGTCCCATATTGCTGTAAAGTCCCTAAAATTGAAAACGACCCTTTTGAAGGTGCAAACGCAAAGCAAAATGTTTCATTCTTATCCACTGCATACAAATAACTCTCCTTCGGCAACAACCACGATTTCCCATCATTTACTTCAAACTCCACTATCGGCAACTCCACAGTATTCTTAGATGACAAATTATAACATGTGTCAAACTGTAAAAAAGCCTTTGAACGTTCCAAATGTTGAGTCTTCGCCACAAAAGCATCACGCACGACATTATAGGTGTTATTCTCCAACAACGTTATTAAACTACTTGAACTTACGATCATTCCTCCGTTTCCGGATGGATCAATCGTGAACGTTGAATCAGGAACGTCGATCTTTTCACCTCCCACACTAATTCCTGTTAGTCCTACATAGTATAAACTCTCAGCCTTAGGATTTTGCAACAACTTAGCTTTAACGGAATCACTACATGTCGGCAAGTTGAATTCCAAAGTTGATGAGGAATATCCATTGTTACTTTCCACTAAACAATATGACATCGACGACGCATTAATACGAGATGGAAACGACAGAGGCCCGCGGCCCAGCCCAAATGTTCCGTCAGAGCCTACAAATGGACCTTGGTTTTTATTACCACAACCTAATGAAACCCTATCCACCCATCCAAAGCTTTCAAATGACACTGTTTCATTTATTAAAACACCTTCAGTATTTGTTCCGTCCTTGTAGGTAATATTGTATCGACAATAACCATCAACACTACAAGAAGAATTTTGAAGTAGGTTGCAATGTTTGGTTTCGCAGGAAAGTAAGGTGTAAGAAGAGGACTGTGACGGGTCAAAAATCGAATCAGGTTGATCATAACATTTGATACATGGTTGGCATTGAAGCCAAGTGAAATCGGTTTGGAGGTCGAAAATCATGTAGAATTTTTGTGGTGGTCTTCCAACTCCGATTTGTACTAAGAAATCGCTGGTTCCTGTGGTTATGCCGGGGTTCAACGAAGCATTTAGGTCTAGGCTACGGTAGTTCTTGTGTTGATGATGAGTATTAAAGAGAGACGCGGCTGGATATAATTTGAGCTTGAAGGAAGAAGATGATGAAAATGTTTGGGGGAATTCTTCTTGATGATGAAATGGTTTGAAGGAGAGGATTTGGCTGGTTTTGTGGATTGTGGCTGTGACGTTGAAAATAGTGGTTGTGGAATATTCGGAGGAGGAATTAGCTTTACTGTTAGTAGCATGGGGAAGAAGAGTAAGCGAGAAGAAGAGTGACAATATTAAGGAAATAAACAATTGATTAAGAATTAGAGCCATAGTTCTATTCTTGTTTTGCATTGCAACTTTTGGTAATATATAAGCGTAGGTAACCAATTTCCTCCATCCGTTTTTAAAATGAATGTCGTTTAAGGTTTTTATGTATAAATTAAAAAATTAAATGAAATGTGCAATTTGAAAGAAAAATTTATTATTGCATTGGTAATCGAAAATGACATTTATTTTCAAACTTTTTATTTTTTACAAAAACAACACTCATTTAAAAATGGATCGAGTATTTGATTTCTGCATTTACAACTTTCGTATCTAATTATATAACCCATTTGAAAAACACAACATTAAGAAGAAAATTGATTGTTGTATTAATTGTGTTGACAATTGCTATTATGTACAAGCTTATCCTTTATGAGAGATAATTAATTAATGTTATCATAAAATATTTATTACATATTGTTGAAAACATCTAACATAAATAGAGGTATATTGATAAAGAAATAATTAATATACTTTGAAATTTGAAAGAGATCTTATAAAAAAGACAGAAAAAATTTGAATAGGTCTTGTAATTAAAGACGGAGGTAGTATTAATTGAGTGGGTCGGAAGTGGCCACCCATCCGTTGTTCTGTTAGTTAAAATTGGTTTATTTTACGGGAGAAGTTTAAAGTTGCAGTTTCTTTTAGGGGTGTTCGCGGTGCGATTTGGTTTGATTTTGAGGATAAAAGTCATTCAAACCGCAAGATAAATAAGTATGCGGTTTGGTTTGGTTCGGTTGACTTTTAAAATAAGACCCAAACCAAACCAATGCGGTTTGGATTGGATCGGTTGGTGCGGTTTTTTAAGAGAATAACTTTTTTTTTTTACAATGTTAAAAGCAAATTAAAAAGCTAAAACACAATATATTTTCAGCAATGTTTTAAATTTCATCCAACATTACAATTTTATTTTCATCCAACAATGTTTCCAACTAGGTACACCAAATTAAAACATGGACAAAAAGTAATAATATTTTGTAAGAAATACCAAAGACTAAAATGTTAATCATTCTCAAATAGTTCAAGTAGCACATAAATACTTTTTTTATATAGAAAAAGCAAAGAAGAAAGTTAACAAGAGAAAAAAATATGTCATTTTATTAAAGTTGCCATTGAATTTCTATGAATATTGGTCTAAATGATATATATATTAAATTAGTGTTTTTATTATATTGCGGTTTGGTTTGGTTTGATTCGGTTGGTAAAATCAAAACCGCAAACCAAACCAAACCATGCGATTGAGTAAAAAAATGATCTGAATACATCCGAACCAAATGCGGTTTTGGTTTGGATTGGTCCAATTTGCAGGAACTAACTCATAGGAAAAATGAAAAACACAGACATTAAAAAAATTGATTGTCGTATTAATTTTGTTGACAATTGCTATTATTTCACAAGCTTATCCTTAATGAGTGATAATTAATTAATGTTATCATAAAGTATTTATTACATATTGTTGACAATTATTATTATTTTACAAGTTTATCTTTTATGAGAGATAATTAATTAATGTTATCATAGAATATTTATTACATATATTGTTGAAAACATCTAACATAAATAGAGGTATATTGATATATAAATAATTAATATATTTTGAAATTTGAAAGAGATCTTATAAAAAAGACAAAGAATTTTTTTGAATAAGTCTTGTAATTAAAGACGGAGGTAGTATTAATTAAGTGTTAATATATTTTACGGAATAAGTTTAAAGTTTCTTTTACTGGATAAGTGTTGGACACACTTGAACGAACTAACTCATAGGGAAAATTTGCAAGTAGTTGATAGGTTGAATTATTGGTGTGTTGTTTTCCATTTGAATATAATAATATATTGTCTGTTCAAGTTATTCAATTTATTGAAACATATATAAAATCAATTTATTGAAGGATATATAAAACCAAGTATATATTTGAATTGAACGGGAAAATTAAAGGCTGAGATTAAAAGGAGAGAAAAGCATCGAGATTAGAATAGATAACTTGATTGTGGCGCGTTTCATTGTTGATTTGGAAATGGCCTCTTCTTCAACTTTCTTCAAATTCAGTATCCCCACGGCCACGAGAGCAGCTTCACAAATTCACTGTCAGTGTAATACAAATTCCAATTCTTGTCGCGGAATCCAACGCCGTTGGGTTGAAGCATTCGATCAATCCCTCGCATCACCTGAGAGATTCACAGTAGCCTCATATAACATACTTGCTGATAGAAATGCTTCTCAACACACTGATTTATATGTTAACACTCCTTCTCGTTACATTAATTGGAATCGTCGTCAAAAGATTCTTTCTGATGAACTTTTTGAATGGAACCCTGATATTATCTGCTTACAAGTAAGTAATAACCCATGCAATTAACCACTTAATTAAGTTGTTTAGCTCAAAAATTTAGTATTCTCACTCATTCATCAGGAGGTGGACAAGTACGTTGAACTCTCCAATATTCTGGTTAAGGCAGGATATGCAGGTTCTTACAAGGTAACTTTCTTTTCCAATTATTTTTGTATAAGCTTAAAACAGCTTATGAACGATGTAGTCATAGGCTGTTTTCATAATTTCTCTCAAATAGTCCCACAAAACTTATGCTAGTAGATAAGCTCTAATAAGTCAATTCAAACGTGCTATTTAATTTGCTTTCGGATGCTCATATAATTTGCTTGTTCCAGTTTCATAATATGTTATCTAAATTTGACTTTCAATATCAATGTTGTATGTTTGACAAAAATTGATAGTTAGTTCTCTCTATATTATGGTATAGAAACATAAAGTAAGACTTCAACTTAGGGTTTGAGTTTCTATTATTTACTTTGGTTCTGTAATGCCTGGTATATTCTCAATCAATTTTCGGTTCATTAACAAATTAATGATAAAACTTTGTTGATTTGATCTACATTGACAATAAAACATGCTGATTTATCTATGTGAAAATGTGAGATATTCCTGAGCACTATAGTAGTAGCAGCAGCAGCAGTGCACCTTCATATGTAGGTTTATAAGTTATAACTAATGGGAGCCTAATGAATTGTGGAAATCGAGCTGCAGAGACGCACTGGAGATACATCTGACGGTTGTGCAATGTTTTGGAAAGCTGATAAGTAATCTACTAGTAGCTCACTTTGCTTGTCATGTTAGATAAAAATTGATACTAGTTTATTCACTTTGATTAGTCCTTTTCTTATTTGTCTGTTAGGTTCCGATTATTAGATGGAGAAAGCATTCAATATAAGAACATTGGCCTTCGTGATAATGTTGCTCAACTTCTAGTTTTTGAGGTATCAGTTCCCTGATGCCAACTAATTTCTTTTAATGTCACGAATGCTTGTTCCTTTTGGCATTTCAAAACTTCACTTCTGCTCTTGTATTCTACAGTATTTTTTTTTTAAAAAAAATAAATTACTTGAGCACTGCATCAGACACAGTTAAACAAAACCAACATCAGAAAACTCTTAATCAGAATACTAAACCATTACAGGAAAATATTAGAGATTGTTTGCTCCCATGGAACCATAAAACAAGCAAATTCAAACTTTCCATCCCAGTAGGTGTTACTACCTACGGGGTTTGAACCATTGATAATTTATGACTGCATTGCATGCATGACTTTTGAAAAGTAGAAAATTTGCATGTAAAGGAGAACATCTTATATAGTTGTGACATTGATTATTAGCATTGCTGTTGTGGCCATATTTATCAAACATCAAATTTTGTATGATAGTGAGTGCTGTGGCACTTGAATGCTGCCTGAATTCCTTGCTCCTTTCGTCATCTCTTGCTTTACGTAGCATGGGCTCTTATATTAGGCCGAACTTAAGCAGTAGCAATCTATTATTATCTTAGCTTTATTAATGTAAATATTGTCCTACCGTACATCTATCGGTCATCCTTTGCATCTTTAACTTCATCCTGTACAGGCAGATGTCTGGATCTGACTCAAGAAGACTGTTGGTTGGTAATATCCACGTACTATATAACCCAAACAGGGGGGAAGTTAAATTAGGTCAAGTAAGTGTTTTATTCCCTCTTTGGCCTATAAACAATAAATTTTACTCCCTCCTCTGCATAAAGGTCTAGTTGATCAGTTGGGACCTAATGCTTACAAGAAATTTTACTAATGCCTAATCCTAAAATGTTTTTGTTATCTTGGAAATGCTATTCAGTATTTACATTAGCTTAAGTTTGAAAACCCTATTTATATCTAAGTATTTTCGTTAGCTTAATGCCTACACATAATCCTTACATTATCTTGAAATATTAAATGTTGCAGATTCGTTTTCTCTCATCAAAAGCACAGTCCCTCTCAGAGAAATGGGGTAATGCCCCTGTAATCCTAGCTGGTGATTTTAATAGTACTCCTGAGGTGCATATTTCAGAAAATAGATAGTAGCTATTCATTTAATTACTTTGTGTTGTTCATTTTTGACATGTTGATTTTTATTTGTACTCGTTCTTCAACAGAGTGGAATATACAAGTTCTTGTCAACGTCTGAGGTGAATTTCTTTGAATTTTTATATTACATTCTCATAATCTTAGTTTTGCAAATTCAGTTTATACTGGATACAGCAATAAGATTGATTATGCCATGAGTCCTAGCAAGTATTTTATGTTTAAGATGCTTCATTGAAAATGTATGTGGTTTTCATTTGCAGCTGAATATCAAGCTATATGACAGAAAGCAGTTATCTGGACAGAAACGCTGTCGTCCTGCTCAAGTTTTAGGAGAGAAAAAAGAAACAGTTGGTCCGTTTAGTTCACTGGATGGGTTTTTTTGCGTTTTTTTTTTTTTTTTGCTATTAACTCTATATCATAAGCTACCACGTAGGATTGCATGAGCAGTTAATACGGTAAAGAATTACCATTTGATATTTAAATTATAACAAACTTTTGCTTGACATTGTATGACTGTAAATTCTTCAGTTTGACTAAAACAAATTGATTAATGTTTGGTTATTTTTATTTTTTTGTGAAATAGTTTGATTAAATATTTGAAATCAGGAAGTTTTACATTTTCACAATTTATAACTAAACTCCACTCTTGAATGTGTGTTCTAAATCAGTGTGCAACAAACTCTGTATTCATCTTTTACGATTTCTGTTCACTTCCAGTATTTCCTAAATAATAATTTATTTCTCCTGAAGTTTTCTAAAAGCGAAAGTTTCTTGACCTGCTTTTCGCTCATTGGATTTGCTACAATTTACGCATGAATGTCCTCTCATGAATATAGGTTAGGCATTGTTGTATATGATACCTGCATTTTCATGCAGTTTTTTGTATAATATAAATTGGAACATTTTATGACATTTATACATTAACTGAAGAAGGCATGTTTCTTACAAGTGTTTGTGCAATTCAGTTTTTTGATATCACATTATGATGCTCTGAAGCTACTATTTCCAGATTGTTAGACTGCTGGACAGATGAAGAGGTAAAAACTGCAACAGGTGATTCTGAGTGTCACTTGGCTGTTCATCCGTTAAAGCTGAATAGTTCGTATGCCACAGTCAATGTACCTATTCATTCTTTTGTAGCCTGTTATTTATATTAATTTCCATATTCCTTCTCATGGTCTATGTCTATAGAATATTAAAATGATAAACCTATTCAGGGATCAGCTAGTACACGGGGATTCAATGATGAACCCTTGGCAACTTCCTATCACTCAAAGTTTCTTGGTACTGTAGATTATTTATGGTAATAAATTCCTTCCTAAGCGCTGATAACGTTTGGGTTATGAAAAATATGATGTTTATAATTATAGCCTTAATAATGACAATCGCACAACAATAAGATGGATTGATTGCTCATGATGCAGGTACTCTGAAGGTATTGTACCAACTAGAGTTCTTGATACCGTTTCAATTAGTGATCTCCTGAGGGAAGGTGGTCTCCCATGCAAGGTATTACTGCTTCAATTTTTTGTTTTCTAATTGCAATCTCTTCTCTCCATCTAACTAGTTTTTTCTTGATCAATAGAACGTGGGAAGCGACCATTTGGCGTTGCTGTCTGAATTTTCCTTCTTAGTTGCTCATAATAAATCTACAGGCATAACTGCAGCAGCGGCATCACCTAGATTAGATATTGAATAGCATGTACCTGCAGTCATAGGAAAGCAGCTCAGCATTTCTGTTAGGAAACCAATTTTTTTCTTTCCATATTTACTTATACTGTTTCGAGCGTGTACGTAGCTCAAATAGTATATTCAATTCAGATTAAGGTTGGGTTCATGTAGTGGTGTAAGAATTTCTTTACTTGGCACATAAATTATATAAAATCACACGTTATCATATTCATTTGAGAAATTAATGAAAAAAATTTATCTGGAAAATTGTGCATCTATTTCGTTTGAAACCTTTAAAGATTGACTTCTTTGATCAAACTTATCAATTATTTCCTTTTTTTTATCTTAACAAATATTTGTTAGCATGACTTGTAACTCATGTATAGTAATTAAACTTTATAATTTATGATTAAAAAATTATCATACAAACTCAAGTTGCGCGAATGACTTGGTAACAAATGAGCGATAAAATTTTGAAATGAACATTGCCATACATTTGTTAGCATGACTTGGTAACAGTTGTTTTATATTTATAATTTATAATAGGGTTTAAAAACTAAGATGTAAATGAAATTGTGAATAAAAAATAGAGAAAAATATGAATATGAATATGAATATGAATGAATATGAATATGAATGAATATGAATATGAATTTTGATTATATTAAAATGGACCTGCAATACTATTTTTCTTCAAAGTATGTTCGATATTTTTTTTGATAAATTACTATAAATAATAAAAAAAAACTTATTAAGGGGGATATTGTAGATTTTAACATAAGACGAGTGGGGATCTCCTCCCCTCTTAAGTTAAAATATACACTTCCCTCCCTTGAAAAATAAAACTTATACTCTCCTTCCCGTAAAATGCTTGAATTACAACACTCTCTCTTAATAATTAATTATAAAGTTTCTATGAGCCTAAATGAGCGACAAACTCTTAAATGAGCGACAAGTTGTGGAGACTAATCTCTCAAGTTTTGCGGGACCTAAATGAGCGACAAACTCTTTGTAAAAATTTTATCGTTGCTGCATACTTAAGATTAGATTCAAACTCATGACCTTAATTAAGGTAAAGGATAAAACCCATCATCTTTATATAACAAAACTATAATTAAAGATACAAAATAAATATTTTCTTTCAAATTAACCGGCATTTATTTTTTGTACCAAAAACATTAAGGGAAATGATAACTTGTGCCCTTAGCCACATGCTAAGAATTCCAATAATAGAAATAATGTATTGAAAATTGTGTTAATTTATTGTTTAAAATGTTTAATACTCCTTCCGTCCCCTAATACTTGACACAGTTGACCTTATTACGTATGTCAATGCATAAGTTTGAGCTTAAATATCTTGAATAATATATTAGAAAAAATTATGAAAATTTGATATTTTGAAAATACTCATTGAGACAAATCTAACGACATCTTATGTGATATTATTTATTTTTGTATATTAGTAGAAAAATATGGTCAAAGTAAGTTAGGTCAAAATTACACATTTTCAAATAGGTCATCTATTGCGGGACGGGGGGAGTATTATTTTTTTCATTAAACTAGAACGCCGACCCGTGCGCCGCACGGGTCTTATATGCTGAAAGTTATAATATATAATTTGAAGAATAACAATAAACTGATACATCGAAAGGGCCGAATGTTTGGATAATATTGCCATACTAATACGACATAATAAAATATGAAAAGTTTTAGATACTCAAAACAACATGGATTACAATGTAATCATACCCTCACATTTCGAAATACTTCTTCGTAGACTACGTTAGACGTCTCATTCGTATCTTCATTGTCTTCGTTAGTTATTAGTATCTTTAGCCCTTTTCTGGACGTAACTCTAGAAACAGCCACATATAACTGTCCATGTGAAAATACAGGCGTAAGTAGGTATACACCAACATGTCCGAGTGATTTCCCTTAGCTTTTGTTGATAGTCATCGCAAATGACACCACAATAGGAAATTGCCTTCTTTGAAACTTGAAAGGAATTCGGATGTCTGAAGGTGATAGAGATAATCGAGGTATATATACTTTGTCTCCAACATTACTTCCAAATATTACCCTCCCCTCCAGCACAAATTTACTCATCCTGGTTATAATCAATCTGGTTCCTTTACACAACCCATATTGTTGATCTAAATTCCTTAATAGCATTACTGGCACGCCAACCTTTAACCTTAACTTGTGATTAGGAAGGCCTGAAGCAACAATTGTATTTAGGAATTCTGGTGTATGGACGTCCTCGATTGCATCGCCACTGCTATTTTTTGAAATGGTTGAATCATAACTCAGATAGATCTTTTCTTCACCTGGAATCATATCCAACATGTGTTCGTTGATTTTCTCAACAATTGAATTTCTAGTGGTCATTATAGCTCTATTTTGGAAGTAAGTTATGTCATCCATATTTTCCAGAAGTGTTGGATAAGTGTTGTCATCTATAGACGCACGAGGGTCGCCTGAGCTAGGGATGAGCAAATCCGGAGGTATGATAACTGTTTTATCAAGTTCATTGTCTTCACCGATTCTACCGTCACCTATTCCCAAAACCCATTCTGAAAATAACCTTCTATGATCAATGTCTGCATCAGATGCACAATTTAGCAACCTCATGTTTTTTGCTAAAGTAAGGACTTCAATATAATTCTAAAGGTTTGATGAATTAAGTGCAGCATGTACAACCTCCTGTCTTGTACCTTTCGGTATTACCAGCAAAATTTGTCTAAAGTCACCACCAAATACCACAACCTTCCCTCCAAATGGAATTGTCACCTCCTTCATTATGTCTCTGAATGTTCTATCAACGGCCTCAAAGCAAAATCTATGTATCATTGGTGCTTCATCCCATATTATAAGATTGGCTTTCACTATTAATTTCCCAAGAGGGGAATCTGGTTCAATGGTACAAGTAAAAAATTCATTTATTAGTAGAGGAATGCAAAACCTTGAATGTGTTGTCCTTCCATCAGGAATTAACAATGCAGCTATGCCTGATGATGCGACAATTATATTATAAAACGTATACATGGATTTTAATTATAATGAACTGATAAATCCAAAAAACAGCTTGTATAGAAATTTATATTGCAGCAAAGGCAACTGCATCGTTATTAAATTTTATTATGGTTGTCAGAATGGTTGTTTTATAAACCTATTTTTTTTTCAAAAAATTAATATCAAATCGTGGCAATGTTGACCATATTGTTGTTGGTTATGAATTTGGAAGAATAAAAGCACCATGACATAGATCAAACTCAAGCAGTACTTAATATTATTTAATAATAGCTACCTTAAGATCAAAATTGACATAATAAGGGACTGTCTATGTGTTTTATACATAGTCTTAAAAATAGAAATTTTAGATACATGTTGATTGCCACATAAGATGTAAATTTGATTGCCAACTAATCGCTAAATAATAATAAAATTGCTCATTTAAATTATGACATTGGAAAATTTGACATAAATCATACATGTATAATTTGACATATATCCTGCATATATTAATACTTTTTTTTTTTGAAAGAACATATATCAATACATGTATGTAGAAGATTTCAAAGTGCGAAAATTCTAGCATTCAAAAACACTCGAGCATTCTTAACTGATATCTTCACTAACAATTGTAAGTAGCTATCAACAATGAAGGAATATGTCTTCATAATGAATAACAGGTAAAGTAAACTGAAGATAGTATCATAAATGGTAGCAAATACATAAAGTCTTCATTAACTAAAACAGCGAAAAAAGAATCGGCTTAAGCATAATTGCTTCTAAAATTAGTCTCCGAGAAATCAATTGTCCTCCTTTTCAACTTTCACTCGAACCAATTCTGCTGGCTTGGTGGTAGAAGCCGATCCACCTTCTAGCTCGACATCAGCAGCAGTATCATCAACATCAGATCCACTCTTCACACCTTATTTGTTAGGGCATGAACACAACGTAAGAAATCAACTATAAACCTACAGTTGGATCAACAGTCTTTGCAGCCAAAGGTTCGACACGTCCAGTTACCTCTTCATCGTGAGAAACCTGTTGCATATGCAACCATCAATAAAAGAGCTCTATAGTTCTGTAGATGCGTGCATAACTAAATAAGCATAAATAAAGGAACATAAATTGACTCGGAAATTTATCAACCTTCAAGTCATGCTTATTCAAAATTAACTTGAAAGGACCCTCGTTAAATCCTACCATCACGTTCTCTATGAGATAATCCTGACCCTCTTCAACCTTTGTTCGAAAATCCTTAACCAAATGCTTTCTCACGGTTGCGTGAATCCTGTCAGCCTGAACAATCGGCCAGGGAAAAAAAATATTTGGTGCTTTGCTTAGGTAAATGGACAAAAAATACGCAAGAAGACTGTACGATAAATTAACATACCTTCTCATTAACCAACATGATATTCATACAAACAATTTCATTTGGCTTTTCTTTGTGAGGAATTAACCAAATATGAGATACTCTTGTCTTCAGTGTTAGGTTCTTCCTCCCCCAGAGACACATGAAATCGGAGTGCACATGGATGCCATCACAAACAATCTGATATTTATCGATTAGGCAAAGGAAAAATAGTGAAGAGTTCTGATGCTCTCTGATATATGAAAGCCCCCTTAAGGTAAACCAATAGTCTCAGCAAACAGAAAAACTAATAATGATCAACACCAAGTGATTTCCCAATACACGAAGTGCAGTAAATGCAATAATCCAATATCCAAAAAAAGGTGGCTTGGTATAGTAAGAGGCGTTCAATGATTCCATGTGAACGTTTACATTCACAATAAAGGCTTTGGGAACAAAAAGGACTACGTAACATTGAAAATATATATTTCATTATATATTAGTAATATATCAGTTCCAATTCCCTAATAATTAGATAACAGTTGAATGCATCCCCTAATATTTAGATTACAGATAACCACATAATTTTTTTTAAAGTGTCATCCCTAAATAAATAAGTTAATATCCGATAATAATGTGAAAACCTGATTTTTTTTTTTTTAAACACCTAACTTACGACGTGCTACAATAATGGCTGTTCGATTATGCCAATTTTGATACTTAATCAGAAACACATGTGTTAGCTGCAACTGGCTATGTAAACGTCAGCCCAAAACCCCTATTATTATTAGATTACAGTTGCATATCTCCCTTATTTTAGCTAACAATTAAACACATTTTATAAATTTATAATAGTAATGTCAAACCAAATAAGCTTATATAAAAGAATTTTATATTAACATAGAATTCGCAGAATACGAAATGCCAAGAAAATGTCATTTCCATTGATCAGATTTTGACATGAAAGCAGAAACAGAAAAAAAAAAACAACCCTTGGTATTTTGCTTCATCAATAGTTCAAATAACGTCCATTGATGATTCATGCCAACATTCAAATATGTAGAGGGATAGTAACCTTATGCACTAAAAATTATGATGTAGTGGTTTTTATTTTAGATAAAATGCACAGAACAATGTTTTTCAATAATGCATGCTATCATTTTCCTCAATTTACAGTCAGTCATCCTGAAAGATCCGCTGTTAAGTATTGAAATTTTTTTGCGTCCCAGCATTGCATATTCTGAATAATCTTTTGATGATTTAACATTTATTGGCAATAACATAATTTGGTTCACTTGTAAACACATTTGAGAGAAACAGAACTATAGCGAACTATCCAGCACCACAAACACCAAGGTAACCCATGCTCCTAAACATATACCATAAAAATAACAGAGGGCCTTCCATCCTTTGGAGAGAAAAAAGGACCCATTGATCCACTCAACCAACACTTCGAACTGATTGTTAACAGCCTTGTCCATCTCGCAAACATGGTTGTTCATTCCCCTAAAGAAAAAACCAACAGAAACGTTAAGAAAAGAAAGAAAAAGAACTAAATCTATAATCCTGATATGCATAAGGTAATACATCTATACCAGTCAAGCAGTGGAATGCCAACACGAGTTCATGGTTGCGTCCAGCCATTGCAAATTTGAAATAGGAAGGAGATTTGGATGAGGATACGCATGTTCTGTATGTTAAGTATATATAGTGCATAACTGGAGGTATAAGGGCTGTGTTGGAAACAAAAACAGGATGGAGAAGTGGGTTGCTGATTTATTTTGCATAGGGTATGGGAAAGGACGAATTAAATAGCAAACAAATGACCAAATGCATCTCATGTTTTCTATTTTCAAGCCAAAAACCAAGGAAACAAAACAATAGACATTTGAATTTCAAAACAAGCATAATAGTGGAGGGAAAATGTGTGAGGTTAAGTGACTAATAACAATTAATACAAGATAATTAGAGAGAAAAATTAGGTTAAATTGTAGCATGACCTAATAAGCATTTAGAGTAAGGGATTCTTACCATTAATAGAACGACATTAATGCTTAACATGTGTCATAAGGGCACAAATTAACATGATCCAAATATTAATTACCATTTTCGGCATCAATTTTTTTTTAAAAGATGTACTTACTTTAACGCACAAATCTAGTACTCCATTATGTCCCTTATTAAAGCTTTTTTATTAAATTCACACATATTAATGTTAAGAAAAGTTGATAGCATTGTTAATTTATGAATTTTATTAAATCGTCTTTTGTTTTTATGTATATGTTTAAAAATCTAATAATTTGTATAGGAGAACAAGACTTTATACTTGATGATTAAGGACGGATGGAGTATTAGATTGCGATAGGAATGCTTTCAATGATCTTTCATTTTCTAATTTAAGTTAGGTCGATGCTATCTCTTTTGGGTAAAGTGATTTCCTCCTTACTTAATTTGTGTGGCGTGCCTCCCCAACTAAACTGCCACTTCATTTATACCACGTGTGAATCATGCGCAATCGTCAACATCTTTATCCACTTACAATCCTATCCGTTCATCACACCCACACCCACTAAATCTCAACGGCCCACATATTCCCATAGAAAATCCTTTGTTTCGTAAACGCTACGTGTAACTGTCACCGGCACCAAAAATTCACCGCAAGAAGAATAAGACACGAATCACATCCACCCAATCACATGCATCCACGTGGAATCGGAGACAACACTCGTAAATCCACCACCGACTTAATAACGTTCCTCGTAAGAAAAGAAAAAGATTCTTGTTCGATCGTCGTAAGCAAAGAATTGTGTTTATCGTTTTCTTCGTTGGTTTCGATTCGCTTCGTCTGTCCCTGATTTCACAGAAAAAAACAAATATTCGAATTTTTCTCGGACGCAGTATATTCTGAATTTTCACATTTTCGTAATTTGAAAGAAAGAAAGAAAGAATAACCCAAAATTTGATCGAGAGAGAGAGAGAGAATATGCAACGTTTTGCTGATAATGTCATCGCTGTTACTAAAGAGTAAGCACATTTCTCTGTTACCAAATCCATTTCTTGGATGTGTTCATTTGGTATCACGGTGGCTTCACCAGAGTCATGGTGGCTCACCGTGATACCAAACATTTGCTCAATCTTAATTATTTTGGATATATATTTGTTGATGTTTAAGAGGAATAATCTGAATTTTGGTATAGGTCGGTGAAGACGTTTACTTATGAGTCGTTGAACAATATTGTGAGGTTTATCAATGGAGTATCAGCTCTTTTGTTGGCTTTACTACCTGGCAAAGCTAATATACTTGAAGGTATTCAAGGTTGGGAGCTTAGACCAACTTTCCGTGGACCGCGATTTCCACGCTGGATGGAAAAGTAAGTTGGTAAATGTCCATGTAGAATCATTCAGTTATCTTATAAGAATTTAGTGTTGTGTGTTTTTGTATTTGTTATCATGTTTATGCTTTGCATTCTTTTTTGGATGAATGCATATAGTTATAACTTAACTTGTGACATTTCCATAAGCTATTTTCAGCTTATTTTCATAAGCTCTCCAGCATAGCTAATGAAAACAACTTACAACTTATGTGAGAACCATTTAACTTTATTTGATATTGCATAAGCGCTTAATTGAGGTGCTTATCCAAACAAGGCCTAATAACGTGCCACATGTAAACGAGGATGATGTTCTTGACATTGCTTTGGTTGCCTTGTTTTCCCAGTGGCGTGTCCTCTTTCAACCAATTTATTCATGAACTTGCTGTGGATTCTGATGTTTCAAGTGTGGAATACTCTTCTGGAGAAGAATATGATGAGGATGATGATGATGATGGGTACGATTATCCTGAAACTCCCTCATCTGTGGGTTCTAGAGCCTCCTCTAGAGCCAGTTTTACCAATTACAGTAGGAATCATGTGGATTGGATCCAATATATCTTACTTTGGATTTTGGTTTCTGTAAAGTTTTTGCTTGGAATTCCATTTCATCTTTTCCAGTTAGCTTATTCTGGGTTGTCCAAACCGCGCTCCATCTCTGAAAATCAGCACTCTGGAGCACAATCACATTTACATGCGAGGGTGCAAAGCCTCAAGGACCAAATTATTCATAGAACTACTGATAGGAGACGTGGGATCATAGAGGTTGTGAAACTATTTCTATCCTTATTAATTTGTTTGTTGTATTACTTATCATTTATATATATTTTTGTTGATGATTCTCACGTGCATTTAATTTTTGTCAATCAGGATCTTCATTTAGCCATGGAAATATTCATAGAAGCTGTGTTTGATTTTGTTCACAAAGCAGTACATCTTCTTCTTTCCCCATCAGAAGCTTTTGGAAAATTGTCTAGGTTGTTTTCATCACAAGAAAGAGGTGTTGAAGATGATGATAATGTTGTTGAGAATGCGACCATTTATACAGCTACTCTTGGAGAGAATGTCCCCACACCTACAGAGAGGAATACTGATTTTCGGCAGTCTTTTAGCACGGATGCCCGAACTTGTCAGGATGTCATAACAGAGCTTGGGTAAAGCTTATTGGATAGCCGCATTTACATTTGTTCTTTTTGTTTTGGTTATTGCTAGTCCGCTTCATGATTTATCCTTCTACCTTTAACAGGTATCCGTACGAAGCTATTCATGTGATCACTGCTGATGGATATGTTCTTCTTTTGGAAAGAATACCCAGGTATAGTAAACACTTCTTAGGGACCTTCATATAACATCTGGTTTTCCACGGTGAATAACTATAGAAATGTAAACATCGTGCATGATACTAATTGATATCTATTGATCTCTCAACTATTTCATTGTGTTTTATGCAATGAATACAACTCATATTTGAAATGAAATTATTATGTTCACATGTCTTTTTTTTTTCTCCTTCTTTTGTTCGTATTCGTTTCAAACTTGTGCATCATTTCTGACATAAATATAGCACTTATGGGATCATAACCTATGAGTATTATGTGCATATGTGGAAGAGTTCTGTGAAGGCATAGTGCAGTGTTATCATTCAGAAAATATTCAAAAATCATAATTAGAGAGCAACATGTAGGAAGAATAGACATAAAGTAGCTTGTGTTACTGATATAACGAAATTCTATGTGTACACTCTAATGCCTGTAATCTGACTTCACAGGCGAGATGCTCGAAAAGCTGTTTATCTTCAGCATGGAGTTTTTGATTCATCAATGGGGTGAGTAATATTGACGCGTCTTGTACAAGCCTTTAAACCATCCTGACTTAGATTTAGGAAGCTTTGTGTGTTAGCGAGTTATGAACTCATCAGGGCATGTATGGAATGGTGAGAGTCATGACTCATGAGCTATACTGTTCTGTATTGTATCCCACTTTCTCTGTTTTTTCTTTTACTTGTACTCTCTGAACTGTGATCTGTTTTCGATTATTGAAATGATTTTCTCTGTTACATTGTGGGATGCAAGAATTTTATTTTCTGGTCAATTATTATAGGATCTTATTTTCATTTATCAATGTACTTGCATTTTAACCTTCCAAAATTTATCAAAGCAATAGTGGTAGTCAAATTCATTTAAACCTTTTTTTTGTTGGTTCAGTTGGGTATCTAATGGTGTTGTTGGATCTCCTGCTTTTGCAGCCTATGATCAAGGTTTGATATATTTGTCAATATAGTTTGTATGCTCTAAGAACATCAGTTTTTTTTCTTCGAATTATTACATATACAAGTTTGTTTTTGTTTTCAGGGTATGACGTGTTTTTGGGAAACTTTCGCGGTTTGGTTTCTAGAGAACACATCAACAAGAACATCTCCTCGCGCGAGTAAGTCCTCAAAATAAACCTATCATGTTATTGCAATGTCATACTACTTATTGCTGTCAGAAACGATAATATTGTCATGGTATCGATGTAATGCAGATACTGGCGGTATTCAATCAATGAACATGGGACTGAGGATATTCCTGCTATGATAGAAAAAATCCATCAAGTAAAAACTGCCGAGTTGAAACTTAGTAAGCCTAATATTGAGAAGGATAATAATGATGATCAGCTCTACAAACTTTGTGCAATTAGCCATAGTCTGGGTGGAGCATCTATGCTGATGTATGTCATTACACGTAGGATAGAAGAGAAGCCTCATAGACTTTCTAGATTGATTTTGTTATCACCTGCTGGCTTTCATCATGACTCCAACATAGTCTTTTCTGTGGTGGAACGTGTAATATTTTTTCTAGCTCCTGTTTTGTCTCGTATTTTCCCCGCCTTCTACATACCAACCCGATTCTTTCGTATGCTTGTTAACAAGTTAGCCCGGGACTTGCAAAACCTACCTGCAGTTGGAGGATTGGTTCAAACTTTAGTAGGTTATGTTCTCGGAGGGGACAGCTCGAATTGGGTGGGAGTTTTAGGAACACCACATTACAACATGAATGACATGCCAGCAGTATCTTTTTATGTCGGTCTTCATCTTGCACAGATAAAGAGAACTAGAAGATTTAGAATGTTTGATTATGGAAGTCCCTCTGCTAATAGAGAAGTTTATGGTTCACCTGAGCCTTTGGATTTAGGAGAACATTATTGGCTCATTGACATTCCTGTTGATTTGGTTGCTGGTCAGAAAGACAAAGTCGTAAGACCTTCAATGGTAAAGAGACATTATAAATTGATGAAGGAGGTTGGTGTAGATGTGTCATTTAATGAGTTTGAATATGCTCATTTGGATTTTACCTTCTCTCATCATGAAGAACTTTTGTCATATGTCATGTCCCGTTTGTTTCTTGTGGAGACAAATTCAAAGCATGAGGTGAACCGAAGATCTCTAAGATTGAGAAAGAAAGCACAGGTCTCGGCTACAGGGTAGAATGTGAGAAAATCTATACACTGTCATTCGATACTAAAGCATATTGGCCATGTCATGTAAATCAATGTCAAATGGAGCTGTACTGCACACATGTCTATTTGTGGAGCTTCTCTGATGCATGTGTCATCATCTCTTCCTTCAAAACTATGTTTTTTTAGCTTGAAGGAAAAGATAAAACCTTAGAAACAATGTTACAATAGTCTGTAAATAGTGTTGATATCTGAATGAAACAAAGAGTTGGTGAATCTTTTATGTTGGTCGTTCACTAGATGTTTGTTACAATAGATTTCCGTATGTACTGTTAAGGATAAAGAATAGAAGTAAGTTGTAGTAGTTAGGATTAGAGATAGGGCAGTTTGTCGGGGGAAAGGTTTGTGGGAAAGAAAAAAAAACTTTCTAGAAGGAAACTCTCGATCGACAGATATCTCTATTCTGATTTTTATTTTTTTTCATTCTGTTTCATTTTGTCAAATTTTCATTTTTCTTGTGATAAATGCCTCGTCATTTGGTATCTCCTGTTAGCCATTATGGAAGAAACAGAGGGTGCAGGGCATACTTGAAGTGGAAGATATTACGGTCTTGTTTGATGGAGTCTCATTTTTCTTGTCTAAGGATTATACATTGGTTGATGAAGAGAAGTGGAATACTTAATTTGAGACGAACACACAAAAACAGTTTGATATATCAGTCACTTCATTTTGAAATATAGAAAATATGTTAATTTATCTCATTACGTGGTTTCCTCTCTTAACAAAGGATTTTCCTCTGCATGGTGCGTTCAATTAAATGATTTTTTCGATTTCTCTATGTGTTGTAGTCATATTCAAGGTTTGTTAGGAGTGTTTACACTAAATGCGAGTACCTCTTTTGGTCGTGATTTTAATTTTAGTCATTCAAAATGTGAGTACTTCAGCTGTCATCCAAATAAAAAAAATTGCGATACAAACATAAGATAAAATTAAGGAAATCATAATAACCTTCACCATTTCTATGCAGACACACTAGAAGCAACATCATCCCTTTGATTTTCAAGACCATGAATTTTATTTATCATGATTAGAACAATACAAGCAACACTAGACAGGACCGGATGATAACACCATCTATTTATTTGATTCAGTGTTGTACAATTCAGTAATGCATTCAATGAAATGAAACCTTTCCATCGAAAATTACACGGGCAACTCCCCCACCTCTGCTCCTAAGGGTTTAAAGACGGCTTCAACCTCACTCGGATCAACTTCCTCCAACCTTGATGGTTTCCACTTCGGGTTCTGCAGTGAATACTTGTTTAATATCATTGAAACAAGAACATGTACCAAATATCGAACAAAACATAACTGTGGGTTAAAGAGGATTTGTACAAATCTATCAACAACAAAAAAGGATTTGTACAAAGGATCCATAGAACCAGCATTTGAGCTCTCCCCCAATATATGCAGATACAACTATAAGATATTGTCATGCTTGGATAAACAGCTTAAATCAGCTCTAATAGCATAAGCATTTATCATATAAGTGATATGTACAAATTTCTTCTATAACAAAAAGATAAAATGAAGTCAAAGTCAAACTGTTTTCATATAAACTATAAGTTGTTTTCATAAGTTATCCTCAAAAGCTTATGGAAATAAGCTTAAAACAGTTTATGAACATGTCATAAGTTGTTTCTAGTGTCTCGCGAATGCTTATACCAATATAAATAAGTTCAAACAAGTCAATCCAAAAAGACTAGATACTTTAAGCTGTATATTCATAATTTCATATGCAGAGAAATCAGAAACAGTAGATTCTAAAGAGTTTGCCTGGTTTAGAAGGCAGTTATGAATATAAAAGCATAAACGAGGGATTTTATGCGTCATTTCATTCCACCAATTGTACTATCTTGAAAGTAAAATTTATCAATAGATGTTAGCAACACCTACAATACTTTTCTGCATGCATGTCAATTGCACCTATACTTGGTTTGGCAAACAATTGATAGTAAAGTTTGCTCATCAGATAAAAGTATAAAAAAATCATGAGAAGAAGAGAGAACCTGATCTTTATCCACTAATACTGCTCGGACACCTTCTACGAAATCATGTCGCAGCGAAGACCTCAAGGCAATGCGATACTCGGTTTTCATTACGCTGGTAAGCTGGATTATCACAAATACAGATAGAACATTCATTAAATTCATGTTTGAAAACATGGAAACTATCGCCATCACCAAAAAAAAGAAAAGGAACCTGCTCACCGTGGATAATTCACTGTCGTTTTTGCCTAGTGCAGAGGCAACGGCAGAGAAGTACTTGTTTGTCAAGAAAAGGGAGAAGGGAGCACCTTTTGCAAGGCCTTGGAGAGCTTCATTAGCCCACTCAGCAACTAGAAATAGGAAATATTAGCATACTAAGCATTCAACAAGCAATTAGCTATAATTTCAAACAGTAGTATTTGACACACAACAATGACTGTGTCTAAACATTTCAGTGTAAGCAAAAAATATGGTGATAATAATAAGCATACCATTAGAGTCAGTGCTTGACTGGTGTTTTTTTAGCTCCTCGATGATTTCAATAACAGATTTATTTCCTCCAAATGAAGAAATTATCTCAGGTAATAGCAACTTTAACTGTGCCTCACTGTCCGGATTTGACTCATATCTTGCTAAAAGTACTTTGATGTCCTGATGGGGATCCTGAGAACTAAATAACCAATTGTTTTGTGTAAGATCGTTGCAGTTATTACGACTAATATGTATGCACTCTTTCTTTACAATTATATACTTCTGAACAAACTACGCTGATGGAGATTATTCAAGAAACAAAAAAAAAAACCATGAGCGTCACATATGGTGCATGCAGTAAAATGTAAAAGACTTGTCTTATATTATGGACACAATCAGGCCAATGTATTATATTATAATTTTATTGGTCCAATTCAATCTTAACTTATGAAGTTTAAAGGGTAATAGTTTAAAGAAAAAGACTCAAGAGCCATTCAAAGGTTAATGCTGACATACAAGTTTGTTGCCAAAAGGGCCTCCTTGAATGAACCTAACTTTCCCGATGGCACATAGTGTGTTCCTAGGCCAACATATATTGCATCTGCTGGAGTAGAAACCCTCTTTCCAGTCAATCCAAGATAAGCACCTGCAGTCAGTAAAATATTCAAACCGAATTCAGAGATTCCACAGAAAGTAAGTGGAAAAACCTTTCAACAAAACCTATGAAAACTAATAAGCTGTTAACGAAAACCAGAGACCACATCTAGATGTTTTAATAGTGTGGCACAGAATTTGTATTTGCAAGAAAATTATGAAAATAGTGCACAAAAAGAAGAAATAGAAGGGTTGGTAATTCAATAACCCTTAGTCCTTATTAAATCATCGAATAAACAAGAAAGAACTACAAATGACGTATCATGAGAAGAAAAAAAAATACCAACAGCTCCTTCTCCTGGACTTTGAGCCGCTATATGGGCAAATCCTACATCTGGGAACAAGCCAATTCCATTTTCTGGCATTGCAAGAACAGTCCTCTGGAAATGTGTTAATAAAAAGATGTCATAAACAAGATATAGAATGACAGTTATTATGAATTTAAAAAATATGTATAATTAAATTAAGCAACTATACTATAGTGGTCATACCTCTGTTATGATACGATAGCGGCCATGACCAGATAAGCCAATTCCAAAACCCATTGTTATTCCATCCATGAAACTTATATATGGTTTCTTGTACTCAGAAATTTTGCATATCAAAGAATACTCGGTAGTGAAGACCTAAAATATGCAGCATAATAGGTATGTTATTTAGACGCTCCACTTTAACAACTTGTGCAAAAATGCATGATGCAGAAAAACGTGTAATCACTTAAAGTGCTGACAGCAATTAGTAACAAACAAAATGTAAATTAATCGACAAAACAACCATCTAAAATCAACCAAATTACAAATGTAATCTAATAGGCACACACAGAAACATCCATAAGGAAGTTCAGTGTCTTTGGAGGACAAAAAAGATGTAACTAAAGGGTGACCCTGTAATGAGAGAAGCTGGTGCATTTCAAAGGATAAGGCATCATCAGAACCTCAACTGGAAGAACCTTTTAACCCAGGCCAAACTAACTCCGAGCAAGAGTTGCATATTTAATACATTTTATGTTTGATCTACTTGAACATGAAACTTCCTTAATAACTGTTTATTACCAATTATCTTAAAACATTGAAGTTTTCAAAAGACATCATGTTGACAATGGAGCTAAGTTTGTCAGTTTAGAAATGTTAATAGTTGCTACTACATAAAAGGTATTCATTTTGAATTGGCATGGTTTTTATAAAATGAAAGGTTAAGAATTTGATGGCATATAATTACGAAGTACACAACTAGACCTCAATCACATCTGATAGGTTGTTTTTCATTGCTATGTGCTTCACATCACCGCCTGCAGATAAACTAAGATCTCGGTTACCAAGTAAGCGGTCATCGAGAATAGATAAACAAAATTACTTGACAAAACAGAAACTATAAGAAAAATTGCATAGCAAAGAAGGATGATGATGATGGCGAAAGCGGCAAAGAATCAAACTATATATCCAATGAAGCATGTAAAAAATGCAACTGGATAAACATGTATTAACAAATAATATATATTGAGACCTTTTGCACTAAAGGTGTGCTTTTGTCCTTCTGTATTTCAGCAACAACCCCTTTAATATCCATACCTGCATTGACCATTAATGGTGACTCTCAAAACCTTACCTACCACTCAAAACCAAATAAGTAGAACATCTGCAAAAGAGACTAATTTGTAATGTATTTGAGCTAGAAACATGCTTCAATATTGCATTAAAAGAATCATAAACTGTGCATTTTTCTCTAATATGACTCAATCATACATACCGGCACAAAAGGCACGAGGGGAACTGCTATCAACCAGAACACATTTGACATTTGGGTCAGATTCCCATTCATCAAGATAACTTTTATACTTTATATCCATTTCTGCACCACAAAGATTTCCAAATCAAAATCAAGCCAACAACACTCGCACACACAAAAAAAAAAAAAAAAAAAAATCAATTTTTTTGAATCCTACATAATTAACTAAAAATTCAAAAAATTATACATGTGAAAGATTCTTAGTTTTTCTGATTCCATGATCAACAATCAACACCTAGCTAGAATCATCCTTTCATTAAAATATGAATCAAAATAACCCAAATTATACATATTTTTTTCAAGGGCCTTATGATAATAATCAGAAATAGTATTTTTCAAGAAATTCAGAACTACACAACATGAATCAGAATTATACGAAAAGTGCAATAAAATGAATGAAAATAAAGAAACCTAGGTTCATGGCGTTGAGAGCTTTGGGGCGATCGAGGGTAAGAAGGGCAACACCGTTAGAATTAACGGTGCCTTTGACGAATTCATCAGCCATTGAAGAAATGGGTCGGAAAGAGAAGAAAGGTTTGATCTTGGAGAGAGAAGAAGAGGACGCAAATGAACTCTGAACGAAACGATTAGCTACAACAGTACGAAGTAGTAGCATTCTTTTCCTGTGATGCCGTTGGTTGGTTGGTTCATACTTTGTTCTTATGTTTTAGTTAACGACATCATACATTTATTGTCTTCTGACTTTTTAGCCCCTCCTTTTTCTTCCTATTTATCACCATCTACTTTTCTCTGCTTCCTCTTCTTAAGGTTACATTAGTCACAAAACTTTAAATTACTCTTTATTTTATGTTATAATAATTAATTTCGTAGTTTCATTATATTTTTTTCTTAGCATTTTTTTGCCTCGATTTGGTAACGTCAATAAGTTTGCGGTATTTTACTAACTGAGTTAAGTTCACATGGACAACTTATAAACTTATTTAATAAAATTAAAAATTCATTTGTTACGGATTAAAAAAATGATTTTAATATTTAATAATTTTTATATTACTTTTTAAAGATTTTATTACAAAGGGAAATGTTAAAGATAGAATTATTTGTTGGTAACTTTTGTTTATTCAACGTTACAAAAGTTTAAACATTTATACTTTAATACAAAATTTACTGCTTATTTCCTTTTATAACTCCTTAACTTGTGCCGTTAGAGCACAAGTTAGCATGACGAAGTTATTTTCTATTTGTTTAGCATAATAAAAAAATTACTTTTTTAGGTGAAAGATGAGGCAGAGGGGTCTCCTGCAACCACACCCAAAAAATATATATAAAAAGGAAACAAAGTACAAAAGAGGGGGGACATAAACTAAAACCGTAAAGAAAACAAAAAACGATAGAAAGAGAGATCAAAACTTCAATTGAAAACCTTTAGAAGTACTTACCCTGAGCCTTGTAGGGTAAGTCTCTTTGCTAGCCTTTGTCTGCTGCTTTTGATGTTTCTTCTTTTTCTTTGAGACAACAATTTGAAATTATTGATTGAAGACATCAACTTCAGCCATATTATCTCATGATTGTCTTAGAAAATCCACATCACTTTGGACTGCAGCGGGAATATGTGGAGCAACTATAGAAAGTTGCCTCTTATCTGATCCAAATTCTTGCTCAAGATCACTGGGGGTGGTATCTTGACTGTAATCTATATTGGTCACTGCATCACACTAAGGGCCAATAATACACATATCAGGAAAGTGTTGGTCCCTTTACCCTTCTCTTTATCCTGCAACTTCTCAAAGATTTTGTTTTCAACTCTTTGTTTCTTAGCAACTTCCTTAGAAGCATTCCGGTTGTTATGTAGTCATTTACATTGACCAATTGTTGCACAATTTTGACAATAAGCAGGGAGCCGCTCATAAGCAATTTCAGCGTAAAAGAAAAATCATTCACGTTAAACCATAATCTCATCAAAAATTCTTTTGGAAAGGTCAATGTCAACCAAAATCCTTGCATAATGTCCAAAAGTGTGATTCTTAGTCGCAATGTCTACTTCTAGAGGGGTTCCCCCCATTAGCAATTTCAAACCAAGTTTTAGGTCTTCAATATTCATGTGGGAGATCTATCAATCTAATCCACTTGAATATGAGTTTGCTTCGGATTGTGAATGCTAAAATCTGGAGACCGTTTAGAAAGTCAAAAAATACCTGATTTAAGATTAAAAGGATTTTTTAAATTGGTTTTAACTCATCCTTACAAAATTAAAATGATTTTTTTAATTGGACATAATTCATTCTTATATTTATGGCTTTTAAGACTTTTCTAACCCTAGTTTAACGTTTATCTTTTTAATATCAGTGAATGTTTTTAATACTTAACAAATTTCTACGTGTATATTCATATAAACATTCAAAAAGTTATAACAACCAGTCATTGTCTTTGTTTAGGCGTTTTCTAGTTTTTGTTCTTATGATAAGGGACGGCACTGTTCCATTCAATTGCATCCTCAATGTGGTTCCAAACAAGCTGTATTGTTGAATACAAGCATGCAAAGTCTGATGTATGACCCAAACCCAGTATTTTGAATTCAAATTTACTAGAAAATAACTTATTCAGAGTTGCCTTAAGATCTTCAATACCCTTTTAAGAGTAACCAGCAAAATAAACAAAGGTTGCCTCCATAGTTGTGTCAAAAAAGAAAAAGGCTGCATCCATAGGTTACAAACCACGGTAAAAATCAGTGAAGCAGAACTATTTTCCTCGCAATTAGGTTGAAGCGAGCATTATCGTTTGTCCGATTATATCATGTCGCTTTTTCAAATGAAAAGAAGGATTCAATGCTAACATCGTCAGGTGAATAAATTCATACTGAAAATAATTACAGGAATTGACTAAATAACAATGTCTTCTACATCCACAGTCAAATAAAATGGCCATTAATTACGCTAATGTCTTCCTTACATTCAGAACTTTAACCACATTTACTATTTCTCATACACAAAACATCAAATTGAATTCCTACAGCTTCTGCACCATAAAACAAATGTGCACGATCCGAGCAGGAGAAAGATCAACCAATAAATATTCCATTTCTTTCTCTCCTTTTCAACTTCTTTCCTGCAAGAGAATTGCTAGAACATGCATGGCACGGAGTATTAATTATTTAATAATCTTATTATTATATACTCTTCATGAAATAACAAAATGACAGAGTATGTCTACTTTTGTCTTGGTCGAATATATATATTTTTTTTCTTTATTAGCAGGTGGAATTCCAAAACTGTGCATTTTTAACCTTGGATACACTTTGCAAAACTTCCAACGGAAGAATATCGCCAATGACAGCAACCATTTTGGTGTCTAGATCTACCTTATATGAGCTAACTCCTGTTCATAAGGGCAAAGAGTCAATTAAAATAAATAAATACTAAGCAAACAAAATAGCCCCATGTCTATACTATACCATGCCACATTTTGATACTATATCATATGTGAAACTAAATTACTAATAACAATGTTGACTTTTTCATAGGTCACTTAGCTTTTATATATCAAGATGGCGAAAATAATTTAATACAATTTGTTTCATCTTCTATGAACTTTTCAAGCTTGAAATAAATAAATATATCACATTCAAACACAAAAAAAATTAAAGGAAATGAAAATACTCACCTTCAAGCTTTGATATATGTTTCTCAACTTTTCTTGCACATCCATGGCAATGCATGGAAACCCTCAATATTACTATCTGCATATTTGAACAACAAGATATCTGAATTAATTAAAGCAAGTTGTGTTATGTAGTATAACAGAAACATTCTTAATCAAGTATCTCTTTTGTTTTTTTTACTCGTATGAGTATCCATAATGAGAGTAAATATCCAAGTTGATCCCTGAAATATTAGTATATTGTATCAACTTAGTCCTCTACATTATCAATATTCTAAAATATCCTTGAAATTGTAAGATGTTAATCAAGTTCATCCTTGGTATTTGCAGGAACTATAATGACAGAGATGTATTTGATATCAGATCAAGATAAAGGGGGAGATTTGATTAACATTGTGCAACTATAGGGATCAGTTTGAAATATAGACAATCTGGTGGACTAAGTTGATACTAGTGACTAATATTGCTACCAAAGAAACATCAATTAATGAAGAAAAAGAGAGAAGAAAAACTTCACCTTAGGTTTCAATTGAAAAGCCAATGTTTGCTTTCCAGCAACAACATCCTTCAATCGTAGTTTTTGATCATCTCTTTCACTTGCAATCAAGGGCTTACTCTCAAACTCATCATCAAAATTTATGGAATTTAGACAGAAGCATGAATTTGAACCAGAAGAAAGACATAATGTGTCCAACATTTTACTAAGTTTCCCCATTATGTGAGTTGAAGGAATCTATAGCTTATATGCTCTCAAAACACAGCACAACACTTCCTTATGTTAAGGAAAAAAGGAACATCAAGTATGGGGAAAACGAAGAAGTTTAAGGTGAAAATTGTATTGGGGAAATAAATCAAATTGCACAAAAACCAATGGAATTTATCTAGAATAATGACAGAAAACAGAACCAGTGAGACTAAATTTTGTCATGTGATAAACCACTAAATTACATTGACCAAACTACATCCAATGGAGACAGATGCCAAACATTGGTGACTTAAAAGTAGAAACATGGTTTGATAAACATCTTATTAACTATAAATGGAAGAAACAGAAATGTATTAAAAGAGGAGAAACGTGACTCATATAATCAAATTAATAGAGAGATTAGAAAAGGAAGAAACAGTGATCACAGATGGGAAATAGAAATAAATAACCAACTTTATATATGAAAATGTGTGATGAGGCTTAGCACAAGTTGGAGGAAAAGAATATGTATATTGATCCATGTGGATAAGTATAATTAGTTAGCATTTTCCTGAGTATAAATTATAATTAGTGTAACATTGAAATTAATGAACTATATTATTATATATTAAGCATGGTAGAGAGTTCAAATATGTATAAATAAAGAAACTTGAAAGCAACTTGTAAGCAACGGGTGACTAATCATACTCCATATTACTCATAAATTGTGTCATTAGAAAATATATTGATTGAAAACCTTTGCATGTTTAACGTTTTAAACCATGTCATTAAGTTAATTTTATATCCATAAGTGGAAAGGTGGGAAATAATAGAAAAATTAAATCTGACCCATTGTGACCTGAATGAAGCTGAATACGTTGACGTTTTTATATGCCTCAATCAAATGTATAATAGTGCAAAGATGGGACATGATTTCTTGCATTATTGGACTCAGAAGCATTTCCGATCAAATTATTGAATAATTGTATTAAATAAAAGGTTCTTTTTTTCAATCTACAGGTTGGTCCATGTGATAGTGGTTCATTTAAAATATGTCTCAGATTGAGGAATTTGACAAGGACAAGGGCAAAGACATTTGTTGGAAGAGTGTCAGTCACATGAGCTTTTTCTTATGCGGCGATAAAATAAATAAGGGCATAATTTAAAGATCTTAAAATGGAAATTACAAATAAAATTTATATTGAAAGTATAACTTTTGTAAATTTTGGTTCATTTAGCAAAACTATGCTTCTCACCCTTTTCTTTTATCAGAGACATTTTGGTCTCCATTTTTAGACTCTCTCATTTGTACTGTAATAGGGTGCATGCCCACTCCTGCCAATTTTAATGCATTTCTTAGTCTTTATCAACAAAAAAAAATAAAATAATAATAATAATAACTTTTGCAAATTTTAAGACATTGAATGTACAAGTTCCAAGAAAAATCTTCTACATTTGTCTTCTTAACTTATACCCCAAGGGCATAAGTTAACATTTCCCAATAAATAGTGATGGCACACTATTTCAATGTTTCATGTGCTACGAAGTTTAGGCCATACATCGAACACGAACTGGAAGCATTTGGCTGGGTATATATTATTTGGATTTGTCTTGTGTGCAATCACTACCACCATGTTTGGTTTAGAAAAAGAAGTGGAAGGAAAGAAAGTAAAAAAATTAAATTATAGCTCTAGTTGTTTGCTACATTTCTACTTGTATTCTACATTCAAACCATACTTTACAAAAAATAAAGTCTAAGAGACAATAATAACAAAAGACACCAACCCCGGTTAAGAACCAAAATTTGATGGCAAAAACATACCTAGATTATCGAGATAATACCACAGCAACACTCACAATCTTTTCTTTCAAAGCCTCGTCCATAATGTTTTTAAACTACTTGACTGCTACTACCAAATTATGAGTTACTGCAGGAAATTATGAAGTAAAAAAAACCATATCAAATTCTGAGTTAATGCAGCGAATTATGCAGTTAAAAAAAATACTATGCCTCTTTCACAGAGACCCCATGACACAGTCGAAAGCGTAAGATAGCAAACACTAAACCTGTGAAAATAGGGTTTCGAAATCCACCAAAAATTGAGAAAACTCTCTGAAATTGTATTGAATGAAGAAAAAAAAAATGTCTCTCTTGCTACAACAAGTGTTTAAATACTAAGGAAACCCAAATGAGCCGAAATCTAAAACAGAAAATAAAACTGAAAATTATTAAAATTGGGCTGAAATAATAAAATCGATTTTTCGACCTTCAGATGAACTGGAAAATATTTCAGCTCAAATGTCATGACAAAGGGATGTGTTATACTCGTGGACCAATTCCCTTTTCGAAAAGGTACCTTCGTTACGCTCAACTTCATCTTGAAAACATGCAGCCAACCCTCCAACATCAACCCTTGCTTATATAAATCACGGAGTAGCTTTATTATCATTAGATACAAGTTGAAGGAATAAAATCAAAGAACTGTAAAATATATTCAAAGCATGAAACGACTTAATAAAAACACATTAGTCTTTTACTATAGGAAAACACATTAGTCTTTTACTATAGGTCTTAATAAAAATTCAAGGCCTGTACCACTAGCCCATGGATATTATCCTTTGCAAAATGCATAAACGAAAATTGTGATTGCAGAGCATATTGTCGGGATAAATATAATTTTCCATCTAAATATAGTACAATACAAAAACTTGTAAACAAAGACAATTGACTCAAATGAGTTATAAAATACCTCTAAATCTCCTTCAAAAAGTTATAGATTAAGTCATTAAAAAATACATGTAAACTAAATATATATAACATAACAAGTGTTACAGTTATAAGGTCTCGTATGATGCCTTAAATATATACAATCCCAACGAAAGAGCACATCCACAACCACTGCAAAAAAGCAATTCATGATAGGTTGTCATTACTAATGGCATCACATGTTGTCCTAAATATATAAGACCAAAAAAGGAGCACTACCACTGCTCTTACTCAAAACAAACCAACATCGGTCATCATTTTAAGAAGAGCTTCTCCTCTCATATGAGGAGGTACGCCAAAAAGCTTACGTTTTTTGTGATCATTATCACATAAATAGTCATAAAACTTCACGTGAAATGGATTTGTCACTATTAATTTCTCTAAAAGATCCCATCCATCAGATTCTGAATAATGGCGAGTTCGAGTTTGTTGCATCACATTAAGCCGTTTTTCAGCAATTTCTATTTGTTTCTGAACGACTTCAACTTGTCTTTCAACGACTTCAACTAGGTGTCTGTAGCTCCTTAGAAACGGAATTTCCCTCCTTCAAAGCTTCAACTATTGTCATGACTTAAATTTTGCATGCCAAGATTAATTAAATGATTTATTTAGGAGGAATTCTTAGTTGTTTGGTCACACACACATAAAAGTGGCATTTCTTGAAATACTAAATCATTTTGTTATCAATTTCTTTTTCATCATTTAAAAAAAATCTTGTAATGTGTGTGTCCAAACACTATACATTTGTGTTTGTGACTATAAAAGAATTTTTCTTTATTTTGAACTGCTCTTCCTTTATACCATCCAATGCGACCAAACTCCATATCACAGAGTATAAATGTTAACCTTCAATCAATATACATTTAATAAAGCAATGAGTTTTGATATAGTTTTCAACACATATTTAAATAAGTACCAGTATGGATAATAGAAGAATCAAAAAGCAAAATATCGCACTTAAAAGGCTTAAGAGACAAAAAATTGTGCCAGAAACCAATTATCTTCCCATACATAAATCAAATGATAACCATCTTCTTCCTCTTCTTTTATAAAAGAGGGCCGGAGGCTCAAAAGAAAGGAAAAAAAAAACTAAGGATAAACACACATTTTTAAGAATGCAGGTTCCAGGGATAGTCTTTGAAACTCTCTATAACAAGAAGATTTCAAGAATTTAAAGAGAGGCTAAAATTTGTTAGTCAATCAGTACATTTGTTGCCTTTGCTTCAAGTGTGAATAACCTGAGTATGTCAATCACACCGAAGAAGTGGTTGAATACGCCGAATCAAGGAAGATGTAGTTCCATTGATCTTGCAATTTTTGGTAACCATATCTATAAACACTTTCGAGTCACTTTCAACAATTAGGTGAGATAGATCTTCTCTTCAAGCCATATGAAGTCCCAGATAGAGACCCCATATCTCTGCATACAGTGCATCACAACCTTAGACTTTACGATTAAATCCCTTAAGCCGCCAACCATCTGAATTGCGAAAAAGCCCTCCACATCCCGCAATCTCTCCATTGCTTTTACATGCTCCATCACGATTAAGCTTCACCCAATTATCAGGATCATTTAGTGTCTTCTAGCCAATAAACATAGTTTCTTAATGTTGGGGATTGACCAACACATGATTTTGAGAACTTTCTTCTATAGCTCTAATGAAATATTGGATAACAAATGTTGGGTTAGTGATGAGTCAATAATTAGTGTTTTTAATATAATATTTGAGTCCGTTTATTTAGATTTGATTTCGTTTTATTTAATATTATTTCCTTTTTAGAACTATTTTACTTCAATTGCAAGTTATTATATTTCAGGAACAAATAATTGATAGATTGAGTCTTGGAGCAAAAGAAAGAGGATTAGGAGCTGATTCGGGAAAAAATACGAAAATATGGGACAAAAATATGTCACCCCTAAGTCAGGAACTTGGCACGGCCCGTGCCACCAGCAGCACGGCCGTGCCTGCCTTCAGGATACTCTTTTACTGCTTCTGCTTCATGGACAAGCTACCAGTTTAATTCTGACCTAAAAGCCTGTGGTTTCTTGTGGAACATTCTAGTGTTATATTTCTTAGGGCTTAAGTCATTGTAAACTATAAATAGAGTAGCTAGCTATCACAACAATTCATCTTTTGTTCTTGGAATTCAATAGTGACAATTGTCTTTCTTAATAAAAGTTCTTTCTTTACTTTCTTGTTATTTACTTTATGTTCTTCTTCTTCTTCTCTTCTATGTCTACGATGAACATGAGTGAGTAGACTCTTCTTGTCTTGGGATTGTTGGATAAGTCTAATGACATAATCTTAATCAAACCAAGCCATAAACCCTAATTTTATATAAATCTACTTTCTAATCTATTTCACCGTTTTTATAATGAATTAACAAATACCAAACTCATAATGCGACAGCGGAGGGTTAGTATTTGTTAATTCATCATCTCAAATATCAATTCATAATGCGACATCGGAGCTTTGATATTGGAACAAGTGAAATTAGACAAGGGTTGCGAAACATGAGAATAGTCTAGCAAACCTTGAGACATATAGAGTTTCGTTCTTCAAGGATTCTAATAGCAATCAACCATGAGAATAGGCGTGGTTGCTAGAGGAACACACTCACTGACTTCGAAAGAAGCTTTGATACGCTTAAGAGAAACTTGTCTTTAGAAAGTAGGTCGAATATAAAGTTTAGGTTTAGGGTTTGTTGTTATGATGAACCAATAATCTCAAGGCGCTTTTTATTATTCTTTTAAAAACTCAATTTTTACAACTGAACTTTCTTCTAATCATCTTCTAAAAGTTAATTAAATTGAACAACTTCCTGTTGGAACGATACTCTCTTTTTACTACTTCGGTAGAACCGTACACTTGCCGTTTTACTCATCAGTTGGCTGGTCTTTGGAATCCTTCTTCGAAAATTGACTAATTTTTCCAAATCCACAGATGTCAACATGTAGCCATAAATGTTGTTTGCCACCTAGCATAACAACCTCATTCCACCTTTTTGTTGAGGTTTTTGAAAGCACAGACTCTACAATCAACAAAAGAAAAAAAGTCAGTGACCTAATCCGGAGACACAAGTCTATTTCATGCCTGGTATGTCTGCGTACAATCACGAAGCACATGAAGAACAATCACATCTTCATTCTAAATAGGGACACGTGGGTGATATACCCACCCCCATCTGCTTCGGCAGTAGTTAGTAAGAATATGTCTATGAGCCACTAGCCACATTAAAGTTTGAATACGATGTGATCCCATCCAATTTCATAGAACTTCCCAATCCCCTTCACAGTAACACGATTTGAAACAAGTAAATCGTAAGCACTCATGACCGAGAATTGACAAGTACTAGCGCCACCTCACCCAATGGTGTCAAGCCCATCAGTCTCAATGGTGGTAGGGATTGCTACGATTTTATTTGCAATATTATAAAGTACGTTCTCAAACAAGTAATTGTTGTCCCAATTTCCAAAGCATTAGTGACATCATTAACCGTAAGAGTGGTATTAAAAAAAAAAGATTGATTAACTATTGTGATAGGATCCCATTTATCCAATCAAAAACTAGTAAGAGAGCCCCATCCATTTTAAACAAACAAAGAACGTCTCACTTAATTAAATGAAACTTACGGCTGTGATTATTGTCTTCCAAAATAAAACTTATTTAGATTGTGGAGAGCACAGGGTAGAAATGATACTTTAAGTCTAATCTTTCATAAAATAAAATAAAAAACTAAGTCTATGTCATATTATTATTTTTTGTTCTTCTAGAAGCCGGTTTATATTATTTTGAAGAATGTGACTGTCATTGGTCTTAGCCATCATGAGTCGCCATGCCATGTATGACCATCGCAACTTAACAAGAGACTGTCCAAAACTCTTACAAATCAATATTTAGCCGCACAAAAAATTCTTATTACTATATCTTGACTAAAAAAAATCCTTTTACTATTCAAATAAATCATTTTTTCCTTACCCTTTCTCCCTTTTTCTTCACTCTTTCTCTGGCTAAAACCTCATTCTGAGCTGTCTAAAGCCGTAATTTCACCAACTCAGAAAGATCTCTCTGTTGTTGCGCTGTGCTGCAGGATCTCTTTTATTGACCATCACCGTCAGCAGCTTAAACAAAAAAGCTGCTTAACTGTTTCTTTCTTCTTCTGCAAAATCAGGCACTTCTCATTTCAATTTTTTTAACTCTTTCTATATATCAACTTTTAGGGTTCTAACTGAATTTCGACTTCAGAATATCATTTGCAAACTTTCTTCTTCTTCTTCTTCTTCTTCTTAGTTCTTAGGCAAGTCTTCAATTCTTAGATCTGATTATTTGCATTCTCCTTCAATTTGTATGCTGACTGCAAACAATTATTTGTGAAATTTAATGTTCTTGATTTCTTCATATTTGTTTGTTTCATGTTTTGGAAAATTCTAGAATCTAGGTGCATTGTATGGATGATCATATTTTCGGATGAAAGCATGATAAGTTTTAGTTAGTGTTTGGTTCTACACCGCGAAAATTGATTTTGTAAAATTGAGTTTAGTTAAAAAGCGAGCTTTAAGTAAAATGATCATGTTTATGAGAATGTGATTTGAATAATAAATTTGAGTGACCAAATCATGTTTCAAGGCAAAAGCTAGAAATTCTAGAGTATCAGGTTAGAATCAATTTTAGCGGTAAAATCAGTTATAATAAAAAACAAGCAAACATACCGAAATCAAATTTGAGTCTTCAGAATCACTTTTTTCAATCCAAAAGCTGAATTCAAACATAGTTAATTTCTCTGTAGCTTTTGGAGCAATTTGATAGAAATTTTGATAATCATTTGTGAATTACTTGATTGGATTGGTTTGGTTTATGTTGATATTTATGAGTTATGATGTGTTTAACAGAAGCGGAGATGACAAGTCGACTAAAGGAAGATCAGAAACATGAACGAACTATTCGAGGTCTTCTCAAACTTACACCGAATAGAAGATGCATTAACTGCAACAGCATGGTAGCATCTTTTTCCTACTCTTCAAGCAAGTGAAATTTCTTACTCTGTAGTTTATGCCATTTAATATACAATAGGACAACTCATTAGAAATGCAGTTAGAGTGTGAAACATTTTAAGTCACAATCATGTAGTGGTAACCATTCAATGCCTGTGTAGAGAACTTACGAGGCCTAAGGCGAACTTTAGAAATATTTAATAAGATTCAATTTCCTATCTACACCAACCTTTTTAAATTAATTATTCAAGATGAAGGGGTTGTTATTTGTCAACGGCAGCAAGTTTAAATATATAACAGCAGCAAAAAATGGTAGAATAGAAGGTTGTAGTACCATGTTCGAGCAAAAAAAAAGGTAGAGTTGTAAGTTTAATCTTTTGTTGCTTGATGATATGGCATTAGCCATCTTAATTGTCCTTAATAATATAACAAAAAACGGTGAAATACACTTTTTTCAAAAGAAGAAAAGTAAACTGTAATGCATCGAGATATGAAAATCCAAACAACTTACCACCCATTTTTTTTTTTTGGTACAAACTTACCACACATTTTATTGACAATTTAATGCGATTTATATCTATTATATTTAATCATATCAACAAAAGAAATAAAAAGTCAATAAAATAGCGAGAGAGGTACATTACAAGCTTATGTCAGTAAAGTGGGAAGTAATTTTATTCAATATAAAGATGTAAGTTATGACCTGTGGGGAGAGATACTTTGGTCACGAATGAAGCACGGATACGGACACGGACACCGGACACGCCGACACCCACTAATAATTTGAGAAAAACACATAATTCAGTGTAATTACATGTGTCGGTGTTGTGTTGGACACGTGTCCGACACCGGGACACGTCTAATCCGAGGAGTGTCTGTGCTTCATAGGCACGATAAAGTAATATTGGTCTTCCATGAGATACACTTCTTTTTTACCATCTACCCATGGACAAATTAGTGAGACATGTATAAAATAATGGAGGCATGGGTGGTTGGCTTGGGGCCTAAGCAACAACCGTGTTTGCCTTGCCGTTTACACTGCTTTTTAACGATATATAATCTGCTAGTGTCTGAGAATTATTCTATGGATTGCTACTTTGTAGCAACTTTAAACGGGTTGCTACTTGTTATATTTGAATATGCTTGAGTGTATAGCACAAATCATATGACTTTACCTGTGTATATCTTTTGTCAACGGACGCTGAATCTTTTATTAAATGCCAACTGTTGAAAGTAAGACCAGAGTTTGATATTACAATCAGTTCAAGCGAGGCTTCGCTCCATGGATTGTGTTTTATTTTTACATTTTATAGACAGGAAACAAATGTTCTCAGAATTTTGTTTATGCTGTGGTTGTAGACTATTAAAATTAAAATCAAAGAGATGATAGCAGTTCCCTGCCCTAATTAATTAGTCTCCTAGATTCCATACTACAACAGAAACCTTGAATGAAGAGATAAATTTGAATATGAGATAGAATGCTTATGATGTGCATATTTATGCTCACGTTGTACGCTTTGATTTAAGTGTTGGTGATCTTTATTCTTTGCCAGCTTTTTATAATGTTGGTCTGCTTGGGCTCTTTGAACGTAGCTAGGAAATGGTTGAATTTGATACCGTGACAAGTCTGTTACAATAACCCCCTTGTTTCTTACTCTCTTGTTAGGGACCACAATATGTATGCACAAATTTCTGGACGTTTGTTTGCACAAACTGCAGTGGAATACAGTAAGTACTTAATCTTTTTACTTTCAAACTGTGTCGAAATGTTGAGGTTGATGATTGTTGAATAGATATTTCTTAAGGTACATTGAAACATATCGTACTGACTAATACTGCTCATTGTAATGATATATTTCTCACTTGAACTCGAATTTCTACTTCACTAATAACGAAGCTTTATTCCTGTACATCAATTGTATTTTTCTTGTACCTTTTGAGTATCGTTTTAGTGTTGTTTTTGATGGACCGGTGTTCATAAATTGTATACTAAATATGTTTCTCCTTCGGCAATATATCCTGTTGTACTGGAGATAGGAAAGTAAAGTTTCCCATTTCTAAACTGTTTATGTTAATTTCCAGCCGGGAATTTACTCATCGAGTAAAATCAATCTCCATGGCTAAATTTACTGCACAAGAAGTAAGTGCACTTCAAGAAGGAGGAAATCAGGTACCGATTCTTATATGTGCTTAAACTTATGATAGATTTATTCCGTTCCATTGATGTTGCGTATTATTTTTAAGTTGACTTTCATTCGCTATTATACTTTCAGCGTGCAAAAGAAATATTTTTTAAAGAGTGGGATGCACAAACTCATTCTTTACCTGATAGCGGGTAAGTATTTGCTTGTTAGTTTTTTGTTTTATTTTAATTCTAGGGTGCATTACTCTGATTGTCATGTTTGGTGCCAGTAATGTTGACAGGCTTCGGGATTTTATCAAGCGTGTTTACGTGGATAGGAGATTCACTGGCGACAGGTCCTATGACAAACCTCCAAGAGTAAAGGTTGTAAAGTGTCCGTTGTCCTTTACCAGATATAATGTACTCCATTTTAAGCATATTCTATTTATTCTCTCACATGTTCAATTTTAATGTACGAAGCACAAGTGTGATACACGAAATTTTATTGTAGGACACAATGTGTGTGTATGTCGTGAGTTTAAGGAAAAAGATTCATATCATTTATATATGCTTCAAGACTTACAATATTATGACATATGGTACATGCTTAATGAAATGAAAATGTTGGGGGAAATAAAATTGGTACTGGACAAAAACACCTACCTTATTTTCCATTATTACTACAATTTACTTTAAATTTTATTATTGGTTCTATTTGTTTACGGAAAAAGAACAGCAGTCTTGCCCTACTGTGTTGTGGTAGCCATGTTGGAGTAAGATTTTTGTTTTGTTTTGGAATTCGACATGTAGGGATTCATGCCAATGTGTTGTGCAATATGTGTTGATGCTTTATATAGATAGAGTCATGCTAACTAGTGCCCCTGGGGCAATAGTTAAGAAAGTTGAAAGTAGAATATACAACTTTTCCACATTTCCCAATACAATATTTCTATATTGGTTTCCTTAACTAGTGCCCCAGGGGCACTAGTTAGCATTTCCCTTATAGATTTGTGGTATGTGTGAATAAATGGCCTAATTAAGCGCTAATTGAATAAACATTCATCATGCAAGTGTTTCTCATTAAAGCTATTTCTATAATCAAAGAGAAAACATGATTGTTTTTGTGTAAGTTGGTTGTATGCTATCCTGAAGAGCTTATTGAAATAAGCCAAAAATAGCTCATGGCAATGTCATAAACTATTTTCATAAGACTTCCCAAACACTCATACAAGTGACTATGCTTAGTCAATACAAATACACCCTTAAACTAGTACACTCTTGGCTTTTGCTTTAAAATTGCTTAAATGTATTGAGAGAAACCTCATTTTCTTATGCTGCATCTCATACAGGGCGACAAGGATGATTCCTATGAAGCCAGGAGGACGGAGTTGTATCAGGGAGGACCAAAAAGCCCTCCGTATGAGGATACATATGAACACCGTTACAGTGACAGGTCTAGTTCAGGTGGAAGAAGTCCTGGATATGATCAAGAAAGACATTATGCCGATCATAAGAGAAGCCCTGGCCGCCCTCCAATAATCAATGACTGGCGCCGTGAAGATAGATTTGGAGATGGGCGGAAATTTGAAGATAATCATATATCCGATGGAGGTAATAAGATGGAAAACCAATCTCCTGATCGAGCCAAAGACCTGGGTTCTTCAAGCCTACTACCTGTTGTCCGACCTGTTAGAGAAATTTTGGGAGAAAATGTAGTACCTCTGCGAATTAGTGAACCTCCCAAAGCAAACAGTGGACAGGCTGCTAATGGCTCAACACTCACACAGGTGAGATTATATCAATGATGTTCTTAATAACGTGGCTCGGTATTTACTTGGCACTTTCATAAATTTTACTCCGTATTTACGTTCTTTACTATCAAGTTTTTTCAAGGGCTTAGTTTTCCTTTCCATTACTAGATATGATTTACGTGGAATCATTATGGTATCCCACCCACCTAATGGGAAAAAGGCTCTTTTTGGTTGTTGCGGTTCTTTCTGCAGTTCCCAAAATTGATTTTCTATTCGAAACATTTTATCATACCTTTGACTACTATAATTGCAGAGAACGGCATCTTCCAGTAGCTTGGCATCCAGCAATGGAACACCGTCAGAAGTTAAGCTTGAGACTATCAGGAGCCTTATTGATTTTGATGATGTTCCTGAACCACCTATTGCTCCAGCAATTCCTCATGCCACACAAACTACCGTGGCTCAAATTGTGAACCCAACAAATTCTGATGATAACAATTGGGCCTCCTTTGATGTTGCACCTGAGGTAAAAGTATCTCAGGGCCTTTCAAATGTAAATCCACTCGAATCGATGCTGTCCCAGTTGTCAGTTCCATCATCTTTACCTGATCAAGTTTCTGGAGCCCAAGGTGGTCACTGTCTTGCAGTAGCTATTCCTTTGAGCAGTATCGTAACATTGCTAACGATTCAACACCTTTTTATCTGTTTCACCTGCAGGGCCTTTGGCGGGATCAGCTCTTACTGCTACTGTCGGAGCTCCAACAGTGAGCAGCCTCACAACATTCCCATCCAGTGTTGCTTCATTAGCATCTTCTGGATTGACAATGGAATCACCTTTCAATAATGCACTCCCATGGCCTAATTTGCAGTATCAGCAACAACAACCGTTGTTCACGTCTGCTGTTGGTCAGCCTACTATTCAACAATCTACACCACCAGTAGGTGGAGCTTTGAATAACCAGGTTTGTCTTATTAAGACGCTGTATAAAATGTTCTGTCAATTAATTAAGATGTGATGTTCATTCATCCTTTCATAGAAATATCACTCAGACCTGTAATACATCTTCTGTTCCCACGATACAGGGGCATCCAAGCACGCTAGTGCCACATTTCTCAAAGGTTGTCGATGGGGAAAAATCTAATTTTGCGTCACAAACTTCTACTGTAGACATAAAACCAAGTGGAAGAAATGAACTTCCTGAGGTATTATCGACTCCTTACTTAACTTCATAAAGCACTATAAAATATGGCACTAGCAAGTACACAATATATGATACATTTTTTCCCAAGGTGGTCACTATTTTATTGTGTATTTGCTTGTATATGTCTATTGTTTATCTTAGTCTTTAGTTGTGATTTTTGCAGGATCTATTCACTATAAAATATTCATCCTTCCCTGCTCCAGTCCCAGGCTGGCAAATGGGTGCGCCACCTGGCATGGGTGTCTCAGTTCAATATAATAATGTGATGGTACTTTAAATTCCAAATCATTAGCTTACCGCTTTATAACTTAATCTGTGGCTACATGCCAGTACCATATTATGATACATTTTCTTATAAATTTCTTCCCATTGTTACAGTCCATGCCGAGTTTCCCACAACCATCACAATCTACAAATCCATTTGACGTGATCAACGAACCAACACCAGTTCAAGCCCCAACCGTAAGTAATTTCAATTTATGTAATAGTGTGTAGTACGCCTGGTGATAGTTTGTGCACATTTCCTCTTTTACATAGGTTTTGTGAATCTTTATTTGAATCATTATTAATTACTATCGGTTGGTGATTTGGATCTTCCAAAGTGCATGATGTGCTTTAGAGCCATTGGTGGAAGATAAATATATGTTTGAATCTTGTCCTGTTAAAAAATTGAGTTTTTCTATCATTATTTACTGAAGTGTACATTAATTTCCGAAGATTGCTTTCTTTAATAGAGGAGCCTTATCGTATTAATAATATGAAGGCTTAATTGCATGTTTGATCCCTTATGTTTATTTTAGGTTTCAAGTTTGTCCCTTATGTTTTAAAAGTTTTAAGTTGGTCCCTTACGTTTTTAAGGTTTCAAGTTGGTCCAAAACGTTACTCATGTTGAAATAAGTTAGTCCCTTCAGCATTTGTTCAAAAAAAAAGCTAGTCCCTTCAGCAACATGATATTGAGTTTAATAAAACAAAAAAATTTAAAAATAATGTTTTAAAACTGATTTTCTAAATAAGTTAAATTCCATCACCCATATTGTCAACTGAATCTTTAAACGGTTAAGTGACGGAAGGACTAACTTATTCCAATGTGAGTAACGTTTTGAACCAACTTGAAACTTTTAAAACATAAGGGATCAACTTGAAACTTTTAAAACATAAGGGACCAACTTGAAACCTAAAATAAACATAGGGGACCAAACATGCATGCAATTAAGCTTAATAAGAATGATGGATAACTGGTATATGATGGATATATTTATTTAGTTTCTTTATCATCTGACATTGAAAAAGCTGGAATGTTGAAATAGGACGTGCTGACTTTCTAATATATAAATGTAAACTCTTAGTTAATTCGAGCTTAGCAATGCCTGTCAATTTATGTTAGGAAAACAGATAATGGCATAATATTCTCCATAATTCTTTTAGTTAATGCGCATTTTGGTCGATGCTTTATGATTGGTATTCCTTGAATGCAGTTTCCTTCTATGTCACCTTTGCAAGGTGCTCTGCCTAGTGTAGCGCCTTCAGCTGCAGTAAACCCTTCAAACATGGGTAATCAATCTCTTTCCTGGAATCCACCCTCCTCGTTATCATATGCACCAACGCTCCCTCCACAAGCACATATTCATGCCTCAGCAATGGGACCAAGTATACCTTCTATCATTTCCCCGATCAATTATTTTTTTGCCTATGCTATTTGATCTTTATTTGTATCATAAACCACGTAAAATCTCAGGGGCGTACATGGAGCAACAACTTCCCACTAATGTGTCGATCCCAAGGTAACTATTTCAGTACTCCTGATACTATTTACTGTTTGCATAGCCTGTTTTAAGTTAGATTAATTTTTTGATCTTGGAAAGTGGAAACTCGTCTTTTGACATTCATACTATGCAGCATGAATATGATACAACAACAAAGTTAACACGTTATTCATAATAAACACACAAATTTTAGCACCTCAATTCTATATATTCAGTGTTGTTTCTTGAGTAGGTTAGTTGTGATTATCGAGAGCTGAGTTTTATTTGTGAAGTAATCTGTTAAAGGTAAATTTATTATGATTGTATGGAATATGGATAGAGTTGATAATTATTGGTTGTGGTTTGCATTACCTTACCTTGACACTTAACTGAATGTGTAGGCATCAAGGAATTGGGACTTTTGGTAATGAGGGAGCTGCTTTTGGCTTCTCTAATATAGATCAGCAACTGAATGGTAGGTCGTCGGCCTCTGCTACTTTAAACCCCTTCCCTGCAGGAGGTAATCCATTCGGATGATCTTAAGATTTTCTGCTCGGACTCTCTTTTCAAGCCAAGCATCAATTTGTTGCACCCCTGTACAAATATGGTTGAAGTTATTTGTACCATTCTTTAGTCAAGAGGAAACACTCAGGCATAGTGAGATTTATAGTCAGTCATCATTCAAATATGTGTACCTTGCTTGTAAATTATTTGTTGTTATACGAAAGATGAAGGCCAAATATCTGCCTGTCAATGGGAGTCTTACAGTACCTGATATAATGAGCTGATGAATACGAGAAAGGAGTGTAGAAACCCTTTCGCCTAGACGAGTAATTCTTTTAGGTGCAGCCTTGTGTTGTAGCGTCGGATGCTTAATCGTGTGTTATGGTGATCATGGTTGTATTATTATTTTTATTTCCTGGTTGTATTATTATTCTTGGATTTTGCTATGCCGGTATTCCTGTAATCTTATTATTTTGGTAAAGGTCTTTTCTATCCCTGGAAGCATGTTGAATTAACTGTTTGGTGTTACGATTGAGTTCTATACCACTATAGGATTACTGCAATGTTTTTGATAATCGACTAGTGTTCGATTTTTGTTTTCTTTTATACACCGCTGCATATGCATTGTACATGGCCGTGGTTCTTTGTAACTTTCTTTTTTGATAAATGACTTTTAAAATTTAACAAGATGAATATTGATATTTTAAATTATATACTCCTTAAAAATATCTTAACAAACCTTCTCTATTTCTTTTGAGGAATATAGAGCCCTATTACTGATTTTTTTGTTTGTTTTGTGAACCCTATTACTAATGTTTATACTGTATAAAATAGGCATTTCTGGATTTAATAACACAATTATGCTTTTATACTGCAAAACCAATTCTAGAAACATGTGTTTAATACTTCTGTAAAAGAAAGTGTTTTATACACAAAAAATTACTCTTTCTAATTTGCAAAACTATAGTAAGTGGTGGTACATTTTTCACACCAAATTTGCCCCCTCATCTTCCTCTCCCCCACAAATGCACCATAAACCTCCAAAATATTCTTCAAAAATCTCAAGCTACTCTATCATAAGCTTTCTCTATATTCAAATTAGAGAGGCCCCGTTTGATTTGAGCTTATGAAAAATAGCTTATGTAAATAAATAAAATTTTATTTTAATTTATAAGCTCTCACTGATGAAAATCGTATTTTCATTAACTTTTTTTTTCATAAACTACCTTAAAAACTTATAAATAATACATAAAAACTTATTTATTTGCATAAGTTGTTTTATATAAGCTCTAAAATAAGCTATTCCAAACGGGCCCTAAATCTAGAGCTTATTGAAGAGACTATTTGTTGATTGTAGTGGTCGACAAATATGATATAAATTTGCTACTTTTAAGGCAGGAAAGTCACAATGACTCTCTCTCATCTTATCCATCATTTCTCTTTTACCTTTCTCTTTCATAAAATTCACAAAAATGCACCGAAGTAAGTGACTTTTCCGCCACCAAAGTCACTGAATCTCAACCCCTCTCGAGTCCATTTTTTATGTAATTTAGAGGGGGTAATTGCTATGCAGGTAATCACTTCCTCAGTCCATTGCCAATAAGAATCAATAAAACAAAACCACAAGATCCGGAAAATGCCGTTTTGAATATTTTGATTGCACATAATCTGCTATTGCTGCTACATGACGACTGTTATGGGATGAGAATATAGCATATGTTCTATGCGATAAAACCCCTTCCCTGAAGGAGAGTTTCAACTATTTTGACTCCCCTGATTTTGCCAAGGGGACTTGTTTTTAGGAACTAAGGTAGTAAAAAGCATACCTTATAATCGTAAAGTTAGCTGTTAGCATTAAAAAACTTCTCTATCAATGAGACTGATATTCAAAAAATTATGACTGAAGAATGCATATATTAAATTGTATAACATAACATTATGATCTCTCAGTGACACATGTACAGGTAAGAGTGTAGTTGACTTTGTTAATCCCTTCATAAAGTGAAAGGACTATATATCTTCATGCGGAAATCGCATAAATCCAATCCAACCAGTATGCGTGCATTTGTGCCAGAAACATTGATTCTGTCCAGTGCACACCAAAGATCAATCAGTTTTTCAGTTTGAATTTCATGGATGCTGCAGTTGCAATTCTTTTTTCCTATCTGCAGAGCTGGAGGAGTCCACTATATGTACATCTGAGATTTGGGGCTGTCTGAAGATCTTAATTCTCAACAAAATTTCATAACTAGGATGGTTATATTTCGACTTTCTCAGGTAGAACCAACTTGTCTGCACTTCCATATCATTGGAGCTATCAGCATCCATACTATCAACAAAAATTGTTTTAAGAATAATAAGGAAAGAGTTAGTAAAGCCCTGTTAATCTGAGTTAATAAAAAGAAACATTTACTATATTAATAGCTGAAAAGTTCTTTAATACAACAGCATTTACTTGCTTTCTTTAAGCAATTTGGTTAAATCAGGCTATGATACCACTAATTCTGAAATTCACTACCCGCAGAACAAAACTAAGTCATAGTCATGCAAAAGAAACTAGTAAAACTTGTACATAATTTAAATCTTTGTCGAAGGGCATGACTACCACATTCAAACAATCATCACTTAATGTGGAAAATAAAAAATAAGCATGCAAATAAATAATTTGAGGTAAAACGATAAATCATCGTCACTACCCTATGGAACTGGATAACATCAAACTCAAGCAAATGAGTTTTAACCATTGCTCCTACAATGGTCAAAGGCGATTTAATAGCCGCACGAGACATGAGACATGGGACACTCCAACCACGTTCATCAAAGCCCTAACTACTCATTTCCATTGAAGTCATTCATGCCCTTCTGACTTTCCAGATTATGTACACATGTTGTGTTAAGAATGTATGTCATCAAATCCCTAACACTCCAACCACTCCTACAATGTTGTTTTAAGATTATTTAAACATAACAAGAAAACCAATCAATTTTGTTACTTTTGATGAAATTATTTTTCTTTTTCCTGTATAAACCTTAACTATTTATGCATAGTAAAGTTAAGGGTATAAGTTACAAAAAAGTAGTTTAGGATAAAGACAAATAATTTAAAAAGGACAAAAAAGTATACTTTTGATGAAATTATTTGTTTTTTTTCCTGTAACACCCTTAACTATTTAGGCATAATTGACAAAATAAAAGTTAATGTAACATTAAAATTTGAAAACGAAAAATAAATAAAACATGTTTTTAAACAACTGATAATTAAAAAATAATGCAGAGGTGTAATGATTTTCTTACAATAAACACAGACTGCCAGCCATTCATTTACTATTCTGACCCAGGTGCTGGTCCACCCCACATCAATTGTCCATCTGCAGAAGAATGAAGGCATACCATCAACTTGCTATAACATTTACGTGTGCACTGAATGAAAGAAACTTCCAATGAACACACTACAAGTGAGAAGCTGAAACAAGTTTATTTCAATAATAATGTTTTTGTGGCAACTGTATTAGCTTATTGAATTACTTGGTGTCAGGGATCCAGCTGATATTCTGTCATGCAAAGACAGCTATAAAACTTTACGGGAACAACAGTTATTGAGTTTTGTGGTTTCTGGATTTGTATATGATCATTGATGAATAACAACTGGAAATACATTTGCTTTGACAGACAAAGCAAAACAAGAAAGCATATGATATGAGCCAAATACAGGAGGGTAGGATATCATACTTTCTCATAGAATGATGACTATTCCATCCAACCAACAGCATAGCAAAATACATTGCTCCTGTGGCAAAAACAAAATGGAAAAAACCATAACCATATGGGACATCATCCTCTGCTGGTGTATCGTCCTTCCGGAACTGCAGGTATGTGTAAGAAAGTTATTGGAGAACCTAATAATAAAATTCAAGCTAAATTCAGAGTTTATGCTAACCTGGAAGCATTTGGAATCTATGCCTGTTGAAAATGTCGCAATAACAATGGCAAGTATTGCAATAACAAAGCTCTGCCAACAACAGCCATTGTCATTTGTCAACCAACAATGAAAAGAAATGTATTTTGAGATTTTTAAATTAGTTACTAAGCCGTCATAAAAAATATATTATGCTATGTACAACCAAAAGTAATAAGATAGATAAAGGTTCTAACAATAGACTAGAAACATTAGGCTATAATTTTTGGGAATAAGTATTAGTTTTTCATGGCATTTATTTGATGGATACACGTATGTGACAATGGTAATGACTATTCACTATAGACATAGACCTATATTTGTAAGCTCATAACTATCAGGTTTAAAGAGATGTTCTAATTTCTGAAGGAAGAAAAAGATAAGTATTACAATGATGCTTAGCCAGTCTGTTTTGGGTGCAGAGTTTGACTTCCTGATGCAGTTTTCTCCAGCAGGTTCACTGCATACAAAAATATCCCGAGGCTCAAATATAAAATAAGTAAAAAATGGAAATCAAGAGAGGTTGCATAAATAAAACTTGAACAAAAGCAAAAGTTGGTAAACCTACCTTCTAATGGCGCACCAACAAAGGAAGACAATATAAAGCCCCATCAGCCCTGGAGTTAGAATACCAGCATTAACCTATTGCAGATAAAATTGGAAATTCCAAATCAAGTTATGTTGTACGATAAAATGTTTTGAACAAGTAAAGGTATGGCTGCAAATAGAACATACTTTCGGGTGCAGAGACACGCTGGTCATGAGTTGGACAAGTACTAGTGTCCAAGTAATGAAGAAAATGTTGAGAAGGCAAGAAGGCTCTGGTGTATACCAAATGTACATCAAAATGATCCCCACCAAACAGACGACATATGCGGTCGTTGCAAACAACATCACATGAATATGGCTGTATGGAAATTGATGATTATTGCAAACATTTCAAAATACAGAATCTTATACCTTATATTACCCTTAATAAATTGATCAACTTGTTTTTATGCCTAACAGAGCTTTCTAGGTAAAATAGGATAAAATGCACAAGCAAAATATTAGGTTGATGCTAAATTAGTGGGTTTTTTCTATTAGAAGAAAAAGTTAAATAACACTAATCAGTAATCAGACAACAATTGGTTATACCCCTCTATACTCTACAGTATTTTTGACGAAAAATTTAGAAAATTCAAGAAATTTTTATCCTTTCCTTTTTATATAATATAAGCATTCAACATCCAAAAGAAAAATGAATATGCCTTGCTAAAACGTTGAAAATTCAATGATCAAAATTTCTGCAGCGACAATAATCTCAAGCATATTATTCATGGTCGAGAAGCCTGTTTTTCTGTTAGCCGAAAAAAATCTTACCAACGTGCTGCATATTTTTCAGACGCACAGTGATCATTCAGCCACGTGATGAAGCTGATTATGCTAATTAGTTGGATTAGGAGGAAAACCCTGAAAAGGAATTACAGGGACACTTTAAACAATTACATATTGTTTGAAGAAGAAAAAGTGTGTGATGAAATCATCTATCATATATAAGATTAAGAGGTAAAAGTAAGACTATACCCGGCACCAAAATGCGCCACCTCCCCTGGTAAAAGAATTGTATCAAAGGAATTACTAGGTTAGTATAATATAACAATCTTTTGATATCACAGATGATGCATTTATACTTGGAGGCTTGTTGAAAGATAAAGTTTACTAACCATAAATTTGAATAAAGCCAGAAGGTAGAAAAAATGGGATGACAGTCATGACGACCCACAAAGCAATCTTGACTAACCACCATCCAGAGTGCCATGTGTTTCTCTTTTGCTTTAGTTTAGAAGTGCCAGTAGTTGACAAAAACATTATGATATAGAATGTCTGAACTTGGATTAAGGTTCACTTATATATTGTAGGACTATACGACTGACCTTAGATAAGTGGCTTAGTTATGATATAATATAACACTTTCTTCAAAGATCGATCATCTTTTTAATTACTATTTTTCCATCCACCATAATCAAATTATTAATTTTGTATTTTCTCTTTGTGCAGACCTTATACAAAGCCTTTAGTGACTAATTAGTAATTTCATGTATATAACTGAAAAGGATACAGAACAACCCAAGCTCACACGCAAAACGCCTTCAGCACCCAAACAGTCTTTTCCACCATTGCATCCTTTTAATCCTGTAGGTTGAATTTATTATTAGATTTAATTTAAACCAATGGCATCATATTCATATGAAATAACATCCCTCAATGAAAGCAACAATCTATTGGATGGAAGTGAAAGTTCTAAACTTACTCTCCATTTCTGTTAAAGCACTACGACCATAGTCACGAGCAGCCCATGCCAACAGATTAGCCAGAAGAAAAATCAAGGCATAAGCATATCTTGCCATCCAAGGATTGGATGCATTTCGGAATTGACTGAACCATGAAGAATCATTGGATATGATACACCTCTCATTACCATTGTTGCTTTCCCCAGTTTCCATATCTTCAATTCAACAGAGCAATGCTACGCAGTACATGAATGAATGGAGCAGAAAAGAAATGGACGTCATTCAATTAAGATCTTCTATTCTATAATACATTTCTCTGCACTGTAATGCAGAAAAGAGTCATCTGTCATGGGAGATTGTTTACTGTTAGCAAAGCCGTATAAGTAATCATGTGACTGAAGAATAATAGATATTTTATTGTTTATTATCTTAGTCATAGCTTTCTCATATAAAAATCAACATATATTCATTCTCTTACGAAGGTTTGGCAATTGGGAAACATACTTCCAGCGTTTCAATTTGATTATTTTTAAGTTTTCATTACAAGAGTTAAAATACAAAAAATAATAACTTCTTTTTTAATTGTCATTTTACTATTATTTACAAGTATAAAAAAATCAATAATGTCGTTACTTTTGATAAAAAGAAATTCTTCTTCCAATACTTTTTTGAAAGATTCTTCCAATACCGTAGTACTAAGATTTATTTTATATATTTCTCTATCAGTAAGTTTATAGTGACATATACTATTTTTGGTAGCGTAGTTACACATACTATTAACAAAACAATAATAATTTTGCACATGCACAAAATTTTAAAAACCACAAATAAATAAGATTATAAGCTCTTATTTATTTTCCACAATGGATCACACCAAGATACATTCTTTTATGATTAAATAAAGTGATATTCTCTTTTGATGAATTATTCAAATTTTTGTCAATCATATTATGATGGCTCATCGATCGTCGAGTCAATGTCAATGTTCATGTTACCTTCAAATATATCAATCATAAAAGAGTTAATTTCTTTTTTTTTAGTCTAAAAAGTCAATCTCCTAATTCATATTACTCTAAATGTAAGTTTCCTTTAGCAAAAGTTAATCTATATAAGTTTACGTTTAAATCAATAAATACAGTACACTTTTTTTAAATAATATATATAAGGGTTTAAACCACGGATTCCTTGTTTATTTAATTTCAAAGATGAAATTCTAGCAATTAAATTACTTAATAAATATTTGATAAAAAATAAGATTACTTAATAAATACTAAAATGCGCTTTTTTCTTTCTAAATACATATTCTTTTAATACTATAATTCTGTCATAGAAGATGAAAATAAGAGTTAAACACATTGATACACAAACTAAGAACATTTATGCACAAAAAACATTATATAAACTATATTTTCAATATCAAATTGGTTGGTAGGGCAGACCAAGGGTAAGTACTAAAATCCTAACTTTAAGCCTACCAACAAGAAAATTATTTATCATTGAATTTTACAAGCAAAGAGGTTATATGCAGAAAGAAAAAAGAAAAATAAACAAGGTCACATTTACCATTGAAAATTATTGGGTCCATCCTAGTTTTGTCTGCTCAATCATTCAAAGTGTTTTCACCCTTGACGCTCGAAGCTTGAGGGTCATTGATGGACCCTTTAACATCAGTGTTATTTATGCAAGTTTTAGGATAAATTTATTATTTTTGACTTTTTAATTTATGCAAATTTGTACGTGATAGAAAAACTCATTATACACAAAATATTATTTTTTTTGAAACATATACACAGAATATTATTGAGAGGTATGTGAAATTAATTTTTCATTAGAAATTAATTAAAATTACACTAACAATTTATTTTTAATACTAATATGTAACGTTTATTTAAATATAGAAAGGAGGGACCAGTAAAAAACTCATCAACAAACAACACAGTTTGCTGCTAGAATTGTGATTGCATCGGCTGTATCGGAATGCGCAACCTCGATCATAGCATGATGAGAATGCATTGACTTAAAAACGCATCTACCTCAACGAGGAATGCTTGCTTGCAATTTTTATCTCTTCTGGCTTTTTCTGAGGGGAAATTCTTGACTAGCTTTATCAACAATTTTTTTTTTATTGAGATATCACTTTTGAGAATTTTAATTAATCAATATTTTTTTGAAATAAAATGAAAAACAATGCAGGATCTACTTCATGTGAGGATGAGGGTAAAAAAAATAGTTCTACTTATTATATTATTTTTATTAGAATTTAGAAGCAATTGAGTACATGATTCATTTTCCTTTACTCCAAAGTAACCAACCACCATCTCAATTCTCAACTTTTCCTTTTATTCTTTTCTAATTTTCTCGGCAAACATATATCAAAACCGTTTCACAGCCAAAACCATCGATTATGCAATTGCATTGGAAACGAAAATCTATACGAACTACATTATATCAAACACATGATTCATAAAATATTGTGAAAAAAACATAGAAACTGAATTTTATTTTCACATAAAACAAATTATAGACAAATGTGGAAAAATAAAAGAGGCATGTAAATGGAATTGAGAATTGCTTGATAGAAAAGCGAAGAATCTAACGATTGAAGAAATGCAATGAAGTACCTGAGAAAGACGAAAAAGATGAAGGCAATGGTGGAGAAAACACAGATCTGTTAACGAGTGAAAACTGGAGCGGTTGGTACCATTCTCTTTTTCGATCTCTCACTTTTGAGAGAAAGAGTATAGAAAATGAAAAATGGAAACAGAGAGAAATTGTTGGGGAAACGCTTTGTTTGTGCTTTCGGCTCTTAAAAAATGATTTAAACTTGATTGCTTTTCTTTTGTGTTTGTTCATTTTTCTTTGCTTTTCTTCGCTTTTTCCTTTTTATTTTCCCGCCGCAAGCTTCCTCTATTTTCTACTTTTTTATTTTTATTTTTCTGCTTCGTATTTTTACAAGGTCTTACTAACTTACATTCACTTATTTTTTTAGTCGGTCCAAATTAATAACTTTCACAAAATTTTATTTGTATCTTATCAATTTAAATCCACCAAAAAATAAGTGAATATAATTTGTTATAGATGGATTTGATATGCTAAAACGTAAGTATTGGATAAAATGAAACAAAAAAAGGCATAATAATATTGTGTTATATGATGATTGATTAACAAAATGTTATTTTGATATTTTAAATAAGCATAAAAGTTATTACTTTGGATACTTAAACAATATCATAAGAGCACTTGTTAACATTTTCTTTTTAAATAACTTGTACTTAAGACAAAGAGTTATGAAATGGTTTAGTAAAGAACATCAATTTCAGTTTTGTTTTTGTTCCTTACCTCCAATTTGTCAAGTCCTTGGAACACTTTTACAATCAAACACAATACAATTGTAGTTATTCTGTCTATTTTTTTTTTTTAGTAGATAAAATGCATCATAAATATAAATAAGGGAAATGTTAACGAGTGTCTCTGGACACTCTTTAAAGGTCTTAAATGGTACTCCCTCCGTCCAAAAATGTAAGCAAAAATTGGTCAACAAAAGTTAATGTATTTTGTTCAAAATCTGTACCGGATACATCAACTTATGTTAACCCATTTTTGCTTACATTTTAGGACGGAGAGAGTAACTTTTTATGAAAATTTATGTATTTAATGCATTGAAAAATTGATCATTTGACTTTTTTAATAAATAATTTCCTAATTTTAAATGCTGAAAGAGTGTCTGGTAGCACTTGTTAACAAGACCCAATAAATTGAAGGAGAAAATGGGAGGAGAAATAGGAATGGTATTTTTTTACAATCAAAAACTCTATTTCTCTTATTCTCTCAAGATGTTTTTAATCTCTTTCACTCTCTCCCTTCTCTCTGTATTAGTTTTGCTATAAAAAATGAGAGAAGAAGAATGTTCTAAAAAATTATCACAAAATGATGCTATAAATATCATTACTTGAGGAGAAAAGTCTAAAGAAAAAACTTTTATAAATTGGTATGCTTTCTTAATTTTTTTTCTTTTCTAAATTTAAGTGATGAAATAATATATCGGGCCAAAGCAGAGCAATTGACACATTTTCTATATATGTTTATTTTAACTGGTTAATATTTTTATTTTTGTTCCTTTAAAAAAAATTATCCTTGTTACTATTTAAATATTACGCCTATTATTGAACGAAGTTGAGCCTTGGAACCTTCAAGTTCGTAGAGAGGTCAGGCTAAATTTAGATTGCTCATTTTATTTTCAAATTAACGAATGGATAATTGTAGGAATATTATATTATATCTATGCCTATAATTTTAATTATAATTAAAATAAAAATTTTATAAAAAATTCAATGTTCGCATTAGTACAATAAGAAGATGAGAGAAACATACACAAAGTGCCGACTTAAACGTTAGTAAATAAATAAAGATGATACACTTTTTTTATCTATACTACGACTAAACTAAAAGAGCATAACTTGACAAATAAAAAGAGCATAAAAAAAAATTCAAATCGCAGGTTTTTTATTTGCAATTCACTTGATTCAATGCTAACAATATAAGGTCTTGAACTTATGGAGCACTTTCCCTCAACAAAAAAAAAAACTTATGGAGCACTTGCATATGTAGACATCATCTGTTTGAGCATAACCTCGTTGGCTTTCTCATAATTTATCCATCACTACAACGAGCTCTAATGATCGTTTCATGAATCAAATTGACATCCAAGAGATTTGATAAAATATGTTCTGGACTTACTCGAGACCTTTACGTCAACGCGCGAGGCCCAAAATACATGTTTGACACGAATAACCTACATTTGACGACGTTTTCATCAGCTTCTAAAAGGATAGCATTTCAATAATCGAAAGTTTCAAATTCTCTAGATCTATAACGCTTCCGACCTTCAACAATCCTTCAACGGCTACGTTCAACAATCACATTGACGACCGTATAAAAGGGTGCTGAGACTACAGCTCAATATACACGTTATCTACCCCATTTTACCCTTCAAATTGGTCTTAAGTCCAACGCAACACACAACTTTTTTTTTTTTTTTTTTTTTTTTCTTTTCTTTTAAATTGTGAATGAGCTCTACTTTAGGAGGGATCCACCCAATAATTTCAACCTCGGATAATTTTATTTTTTTTAATAACATTAACTTTCCAACTTACCTCAGATAATTTTTTTTAACACGAGCTCAACCTGAATATGATGTGTCCAATGGAGAGCGTGTAAAATGCCCATAGCTTCTCCTTCAAAATTTGAATATTGGACTTTCTGAAAGGTTTGTTCTTGCCAAATGAAATTTCTACGTGGTGGTCACTAAGACAAGCATCGGTTCACCAAATTTAAAGATTATTGAAAAATTGAAGTCAACGTTACATTTTGACAATAGAGAAATGATATTTTGACAACCATTTTGTGACAACCTATGTGACAATTTTATCTCTCATACTCACATTATTTTTTTTACTTTCTCTCTATTACTTTGGTTTTCGTGTCACTGTCTACTTTCCTTTGTAAATTAATGGTTGTTACAAAAGTTGTCACTTAAATGGTTGTTCAAATAACACACCTCTTAACAATATATTATGTGGTGGTTCAAAGAAAGACAATCACATAACCCTTACTTCCACCCACTTCCACCCAAACAGTGTACCATCGTTTGCTCTAGCAATAAGAATTCTGCTCTTAACCCAAACGGATTTGCTCATTTCCTAAATTAATGTTCATATTGCCCTTGTGTGAGTTAACTCACGCTAGTTATAATTCTGCAAAAATCACATTGAAATCCCAACGTGAGTTAACTCACGTTGGTTTTCATGGCTAGTGGACAACAAATATAAGACAATATATTGCATTAAGCGGCACAATTAGATTGACAGTTTGAATCCCTTAATTTTCTTACATGATTCAGTCTTGAAATCAATGTCTTCTGTCTGTGCTAGAGGGGTAGGTTTACATCTTATATATGTTACTGTCTTAAATGGATTTTGATAAAGTGTATGGCCGAATAGGAGTATATATATTGTTATGACAAACATCGAATGATTTCTTGTTGGTATGCGTGTTCTTGCTGTTGCCCACTAACCATGACATGATTTTATCAAATGATTTCAATCATGTGGTGCCTACTATGAATGAATGTACTACTACTACCAATGAAAGAAACCAACGTGAGTTAACTCACGCAAATTTAACACTAGTTTGAGTTAACATGCGTAGGGGTATTTTGGTCATTTACTTTGTAAATGAGAAAAACTTTTGGGTAAAGAGCAGAATTCTAGAAATAATTTTCCAAGTGTTAAAGGAATATTGTCCCAACAAACTTCATTCATAAATTTCTACTCAAATTCCGCACCTCAGTTAGAACATAGCACCAATGAGCTTGTTTCCAACAAGCTTGAACAGTAGTGCATGAGAAGAATAGATGTAACAGTGTTATCCATATTTGTATCGCAAAGCACACGTTCACTCCGACAAGATAATCCTTTATATTGCCAAAATCAATGAGACTCTTTTATAAGCTTATAAATCAATGATCGAAAATGCCACATTACGCTGATTTTAGAAAATCAAATTTCAAAATCAATAGCCACGAGGAACTCAGAAGCAGACACAAACATAATGTCATGAATGACCATCAAATTGTCGTTCAAGACACGTAGTGCCTTGAGAAAGAGTTACCTGTGTCTAGTTCACTTATTATTTTACTCCGCAACAAGCTTAACAGTTTTAACGTTCACAATGAAATGGGAAAATGTGTAACTCAAATCTCAAAATTAAGAAGACAGTTTGCACATGGAAGGATGGGTAATCCTAAACAACACTTCTACTATCCTACTATTTTTATTTATTTGGGTACAAGAACAACACTACTAGTATTAATCAAATAAACCGTTTCAAAAAAACTATTATTATATCAAGAAATGGACACCATTAAATAAATTGACTCTTGCTGGATCTCCATCCACCAACATGATTGTATTGTATTTTATTGAAAGATCATTTCTATCTACAAAGATGTTCTTTGGCAAGGCAATTATTTTCAAGAAAAGCCATGAGAATTTGCTTAAAGCCAACCATGTTTACACAAAGGATCATGCTACCAAGTATGCATTTGCTAAGAAATTAAAAAAAGAAAATTGTACATCAAAAATATCATTTTTACACTTTTAGAACTTTGACCGCACATTTTTTTAAGACAAAATTGTTTTAAGGCATTTGTTAGCATTTTCATTAGACAAATGAAATGAGAGGTAATATGAAACACTGAATGGCATGTCCTAAAACAGCTTGGAAAGATTATCCCTCCAAGTGATGGGAAAGAAGCTGCTTATAGTAAGACAAGCTGAGAATGATGAACAGTAATGCAAAATCATATTGACGACAAGCTGAGAAAGACGTTTAAATCAAAATTTTATAGCATATCATACAGATTTAATAGGCTACCAAGAGAAGTAAGAGAAATGAGTTATCCCAAATCTGATTGCATAAAATGAATAGAAGTGAAATGTTGATTAACTATAATACATACTAAATTGGAAAGCAAAAGTTTCCGTGGCCTTGAACTGTGACTTCCAATTCATTCCCATACATACATTTTCTTCTCTACATACAAGCTACTACTCATTCTCTGTTACATCAATTTCACAACCAGAATGTTCATTACAATTTAAAATCAATACGTAGAGGTAGAGGCTTTCTCAATAACAAAAATGTGACTAAGTGACTTGTGTCATTTGTTGAGGGAAAGGGTAATAGGTGATAAGATACCAAAAGAATTAATAGAAAGGAGGTGGTGGAGGTGAAGCGTATGGGAGTCCAACGATAGGTGGCAATGGTCCTTGATATGCAGGGGCAGGTGGTGGAGGAGGCGATAATGTTGGTGGCGGCGGTGAACTGTAAATGTAATGAACAGGGGGTGGTGGTGGTGGGGAATTATATTGAATTGGGGAAAGGTGTGGTGGTGATGGAGGAGTATATTGATGCGGTGGATGTGGAGAAACATGTACTGGTGGTGTTGGTGTGGAAGAAGATGGTGGTCCAGGTGGGGATGGATGCTCTTCACAAGGTGGTGGTGATAGTGACGGAGGAGGTCCTATAGAAGGTGGAGATTGAGATGGTGGTGAATGAGGTGGTGGCGGTGATTGGCCATAATGAGGACCTATCGGTGGGGGTGGATATAGTGAATGAGACGGTGGCATTGGAGTATGTGAGGGTGGCGATACAACAGGAGGTGTCGGATGTGCTGGCGGAGAAGAGTGTGTTGGTGGTGGAAAGGAAGGTACCGTTCCTGGCGATGGTGGAGAGGAAGGGGACGTTCCCGGTGGTGGTGAAAAAACAGGGGAATGAGGGGGTGGGGATGATCCATAATGAGGAGCAGGAGTTGTTGGAGATGGTGTATATCCCGGTGGAGAAGAGTGTGTTGGCGGTGGAGAGGAAGGTGTCATTCCCGGTGGTGGAGAGTTGGGAGTTCCCGGCGGAGAAGAGTGTGTTGGCGGTGGAATGGAAGGTGTCGTTCCTGGCGGTGATGGAGAGATAGGTGTCGTTCCTGGAGGTGAAGGAGTGCTAGGTGGCAATGCCGGTGGTTCTGGAGATATAGGTGTTGTTCCCGGCGGTGATGGAGAAATAGGTGAAACTGCCGGTGGTTGTGGAGATACAGGTGTTGTTCCCGGCGGTGTTGGAGAGATAGGTGTCGTCCCTGGCGGTGATGGAGTGCTAGGTGACACTGGCGGCGGTGATGGAGTAATAGGTGTCGACCCCGGCGGCGATGGCGATGGCAAAGGCAAAGAAGGATTAAAAGCTTTACACCCAAACGACTTACAATCCACAGGCTTAGACAAAAACGACGCACATTCCAAAAGCGTCTTCTGGAACGGCCTCGCCGGCAAACAATTTCTCTTATCATCAGAAGCCGGCAAGCCAAAGCACGCCGGAGGCTCACCAGTAAAGAAATTGTCTGAAAACGTAAAGTTCTTAAGATTAGGCAACATACAAATACTTGACGGAATTTTACCGGAGAACATATTATGCGCCACATTAAGCTCCTCCAAACTCACCGCACCACCAATAGCAGCCGGTAAAGGACCCACCAACTGATTAAAACCGACATCAAAAACAGTGAGATTCTTCAACAACCCAATCTCAGAAGGCAAACATGACTTAAACAAATTGTTCAAGAAATTGATTTCGTTTAAGTTAGACATGTTTCCTATACTGGAAGGAATGCATCCTTGGAATTTGTTGTTTGCAAAAACGACAACTGAAACAGGTGAGTTACCAAGATTTTCTGGAAGATCAAAAGCAAAACGATTGTCGTTTATGAAAATAGCATCTAGGTCTTTGTCAAACAACTCTTTTGGAACCGTTCCTTCAAATTCGTTGAACCTAATGTCCAAGAATTTAAGAACTGGTAAGCGTAAAACAACATTTGGAAACTTCCCTGCGAATCTGTTGTTACTGAGATCCAATTCGAAGAGAAGTTTCAACTTTTCAAAAGTGTGTGGTACAGTTCCACAGAATCTGTTGGAGTTTACGTGGAAAAGTGCGAGATCTGTCAGAAGACCGAGTTCATCCGGTAAATAACCAGCAATGTCGGCATGGTTGAGATCAATACCGGCAACGGTGCTTATACTGGGGTTATCTAGTGCTTGAGCACAGTAAATACCCGTGTAGCTGCATACATTGGATCCAACCCAGTTGGTTGTGAAGTTTAGTGGATCAGAGAGAATGGCTTGTTTCCAAGCTTGTAATGCTATGTAAGCATTTTGGATGCGGTTGTTTTCGAAGACAAGAGATGGGTTGTCTTTGTCTATGGTTTGGGCTGAGAGGGAGAGTGTATTTATGGTTAGAAGCAGGGTAACCAGGAGGAGAGTTTGTGTTTCTGATTTTTTCATCATCGTGTTAATAAACCAAATGGGGGTAATTACTTCACCTTTGCATTTGTCGGAATGTATGTGAGGTTTTGAAAGTGTAATGTAAAGGAAGATGAAGTTTGTAGGTGGCTGAGGAGTTTATATTTCTATGGTGTTAGTATATGTTTGATACAAAACCAACTTCATGAGAAATTTAAGGACCTTATTCCAATTCCAACTATTGAGTTTACGCGTTGCCTGCCAGCCAGCTACTCTACTGCACAATAATAATGGAGTAATAATGAGATTTTTTTTGAATAATTGTGTTGTCCTTGTGACGCTGTTACACCTTTGTCTCCATAGCGTACTTCTGATTTCGATTTTAATGTATTAATAATCTAGTATCATTGCATTTTTGTCCGAGAATTATTTAATTTGTGGTAAATAATTAGAGTTTTTTTTCTTTGTCTTTTGTGATACCCATACTCATTTCATTTTATTTTTTTCATAAAGGTAAACCTCTTTTTAAATTACTAAATACATTTATTATCTTTTTTTTTTCTTAAACATATCTCTAATTAATACTATAATTTGTCTTGAAATATGAAAAGTCAAATTTAATACACATACTAACAAAAGACAATTTAGTAATATTAACACACAAATCATACACATTAATTACGTTGACAATTTTTCTTAAAAAATGTGAATAATGCAAAAAAACTTACATATAGAGACACAGAGAGTAGTAAATAAACAATGAGTCTTCCTAATAGACTAAAGGCATTAATTAAGGAGTCCCTTAATAGAAATTTTATCTTAAAAACAGTTGTTCTATTTCAAGCGAAGAATTTTGTCCATAATTTATCCTGAATAGTTTATAACTGTTAGTTTAGCAATTGCTACAATTCAGGAGTGGATTGAATAAAAGGTAGATTGATGTTGCACTTAATTTAACATTGTCGTAGTCTGGTCGTGGACTAGTTTATCGGGACAAATAGCATTTTTCTCTTAAAAATACAAGATTTTACTTTTGTTTTAATAATAATTACACTACTGTTTAATGAAAACTTATCTATTTTAGAAGTTTAATAAATATCACAAGGCATTCGTAAGCATTTTCAACAAATTAGAGACATTCCTTTATTTTCAAAATTTAATATTCTCATCCTCTCTAAATAATTAATAGTTCTTCTGTCTTAAATTATATACCATTTTGGCATTTACACAAATTGAAAAATATAAATAATGTGTATGGAAAAAAGAAAACATTAATCATTTTATAAAATTAATCTTCATTAATCATATGAGAAAGATAATTTAAGGAATTAAAAGAATAAGAGTAATAATTACAAAAGGGTATGCTAGTAAAAAGAAACATTAATGCTTAATATTGTAAACCGACTTATAATTTAAGACAATTTTTTTTAAAACAAATTATAATTTAGGACGAAGGAAGTATTACATTAAATCATTAAATATATATATATATTATAACTAATTTGTTTTCTTATCACTAATTTTTCCCTAAAAAAAGAGTGATAAAAAATTCTAAAAATGACGATGTAAAAGGAACAGGAGAGTATTTGATTAATAATTTGGTTTTGTCTTGCTAAAAAAATTTATTTGATTTGTCAAAAAAAAAATGACAATGGAGTCGTTATAAGTGGAAAGCCTACTTGTATTTGACAAAAATTGTGATTTTAAATGGATTTAACTTAGTGTAATAAAATTATTATTTTTTTCTTTGAAAGGAAATATTTTTGATTTATAATACTGGTAATTAATTGGAAACATGTTCCCTTCAATAAAAAAAATAGTAGTAGGAAACATGTTAGCATGATTGTCTTCCTCAAAAAAATGTTAGCATGAATTTTTTATTTTTTTAGGAAAATGTTAGCATGATTGTGGACTTATAATTCGTCAAATAAAAAAGACTGATGACTTATAAAAATGTAGATGAGTAGCCGGTGCCGAGTTAAGGCGAGTAATCTAAATTCATGTTTGGTGGTTGAACTAGCGAAGCATTCCAAACGGTGAGAGAATAATTAAAAAATTGTGGACTTATTGTTCTCTTCCTACTCATTACAAGCCTATGTTTATGCTTGGGAAACCACATCTGCTCAATGGGTCACCACTGCTGCTCTTCTACAACGTTTTCACTCTGAAATTTTGAACTTGGTATTGTAGATTCGCACTAATGTAAATGGCTGGGTAATTGTCCTCAAGTCAAGTCATGGCTTTAAAATGTCAAAATTGTTAAATACAATGTTTCAGGTGTAAGAATTTATTATAGCTTTGTCATTTTGTCCATCAATCTAAGAAAAGTTAATGGGGCAATTTTGTACAAATTATGTTAAAAGTCACTTGGTAAGAAATTAAAAAAAAAATTGAAAATATTATTTGTTAGGCTTTTAAAACATTGACTAAACACAATCCAAAACATAATTTTTATATATGTTTTATAACAAGTGTCTTTCTTTAGAATGCTTGTTAACATTTTTGATTTTGTTATTCTCCAAACACACACTAAGAATCTATTTACAATATATTTGTTTATTTTAAATTAGTCATCACTTTATAATATCAATGATTTTTTTTTATAGCCAATATAACACTTTGACTATCAAGATCAGGGCCGTTCCTACAAAAATGGAGGCTCGGCTCTCAGATAAAAATAGGCCCCTAGTAAAAAAAAACACAATTTTTTTAAAAGAGCAAAAAAAAAATTATAATGTTTTTTATTTTATTTTTTGAGAGAATAATTATAATGCTTGTTGTAAGAGCTTATTGGAAGAAGAGGATATAGTATTTAGGATATATAAACCTCAAATCCATAAACATTAGGCAAAAAAGAGGCCCTATTATGTTGGAAAAAAAATTAAATAATAAAAAAACAAAAATCAACCCTCACGAACCAAAGTACACAAGTTCAACATCTTTGTGTCTCACCACTAGGGTCATGACTTCCATGCTGTGAACTTTTCAATGTTATTGGTATATATTAAAATCTTCAGTGCATTGTATATATAAAAAAGTATATATATTTTGGGCCCCAAAATTGGGGAGGCCCATCTCAATAGAGCTGTTTGCACCTCCCCAGGGACGACCCTGATCAAGATAATATCTTTGGTTTTAATTATAAACAATTTTATTCTTTATATTTATTAAATAAATGATGTATGTGGTTAAGTATGATACACTAAGTGTCTTTCTTTATGATACTCAATTGGGGTTAGCCTAGTAATTAGATCGAACCTTGGTGTGCTCCTCTCAAGGTCTTACATTTGATTCACACTCGTATCAATTTTGATGGGTTAGGTTTGATTCCCTTACAAGTGGACAGTAAAATTAAACCCCTAAAATCAGTCGGTTCTGGAATCGAATACCGAGTTTTTTTTAAAAATTAACGAAATGCATAATGCCACTTGTGAAAACTTTTATCATGTATACATCAAGAAACACGATGAGTATCAACTTTAAGTTTTTCATATTTATTACTCCATCAATGTTTTCCGCTTTATGGAAGATCTAACGCTCATGAACATTTCGTGATTGAGTTAAGATCATCTCCATTTATTAGTCTCTTTATTTACTTTTTTGTATCTATCTCTCGCCGCCAAATGACATTGTCCATTTATTTTAAGCAAGTGGAGAGGATCTTAACTCTTCGTGATTATAATGAGTAAGGATCATCTCCATTTATAAAAATAAATGAAGTTTGTCATTTAAAAAGAGACACACAAAAATAGACTGTGAGTCTTACCAACGAGTAGGTTTCACCATCATTAATCATTTTTAGGTTTTATTGTGTCTTTATCTATTCACATGAAAGAAATGGAGAAAATATGAAATGGAAAGGATCCTAACTCTTATCGCTGTAAATAGGGTTGAAAGAAATACTATAAATTAAGCTCTGTCATAAACATCTTGTTGGTGGATAAGTACATTTTGAGTTTGAATTCCCTCCATTTACCTATTACAATTTTCTTTTTGTCAAATAGAATAGTGATTAAAATTCACCTTTTAAAGTGAATAACATGTGTGTCCGAAGTTCAAACTTGTTCCCTTATATTATAATGTATTGTCCATATATTTGAGATATGTTCTACATAACCCTACTACTATCTATTTATTGTCCCCTTAAAAGATAAGATACAAATGCAGTTTAGTGGAAACTAGCTAATTTAATAAAATGTATCTTATTGATGGATCATGTTTACTGTAAACTTTTATCTATCATAGTAAATTGATGTTGGATAAATAAAGGAAATCCAGACTCACAATTTTTTTAATTATTAAAATAAACTCTAGCAAAAATTAAAATTTGAACGTCATTTAGGGCCCGTTTGTTACGGATTAAAATAAAAGTGATTTTGATATAAAATAATTTAGAGATTATATTTTAGAGATTATATGAAAAATCAGAATCTATTTTGCGTTTGTTTACCGTATTAAAAATCACTTTTTTAAAACAAATAATCTTGTTTGTTTGGATACAACTATATAAAAGAGATTTTTTGTTACAAAATTAGTTCAATCTTTTAAATTATATTTTCTCTCCTCTAAAAAAAGTCTATTTTATTTTAAGCTGCTCCCAACAGCTTCTTTGATTTTTTTTTAAATCTATAACAAACGGATACAATACTCTTAAAAGTGATTATTTTTTTAAAATAAATAATTTTTTTCTTAAAAAGGTTATAACAAGCTCGAATATGTTATGGAATGAACTTCTTTAACGTATAAAGTGGAGCAATTTTGTTTGCGTGCGTCGGTATCGGTTGTGAAAGAACCGTAACATTGACCGACCTCACACAGAGAATGACGCTCTCTGGATTCTCACGTCACCACCTTGGACTTTTTCAGTTCGTATGATCCCGTGAAAGTTGAGACCCATCACTTGCTAACCCTACCCCCGACCCACAACAAAAAGAAAGAAAAAACAATACAAGTGTGCTGGTCAAGAGGACGAGTTGCAAAAAGTCATGGACCTATTAAGAAGCATGGTTCCAGCCGTTGTTTCGATACATCTTTACTCATAAATCATATCATGTTACATGTTGATGTATCCGTGGGATGCTTCTTAAACCGAAGAAAATATTTATGTTCGTGTATTTGCTTTTAGTTTAATCCGTGGGTTGCTTCTAAACTTGAAGAAAATATTTATGTTCGTGTATTTGCTTTTGGTTTAACCATGCATGCGGTGGATGCATATGTAGTATAAGAGTATTTTAAAATACTCTCTATCATGTGTAAATTTGTTCCTTCAAAAAAAATAAAAATAATCATGTGTAAATTTGTATATTACAAAAAAAATGACAATAATAAATTTATTTTGACCTAGAGAATAATGCATAGGATAGATAAACTCATAAGATAATTTGTGTTTTTTATGGTACCAAAGAACTCGCTCAATATTTGGTTTCTTATTTTTCATTTTCAAACCAAATAATTAGTCTACTAGTTAAAATCTCTCATTATACACCACAATCGGTCAAAACTCCGAGAGAGTTACCTAATAAAATTCCAAACACCATGACGTCTATTATGGGAAAATTACTGTATACACATCTAATAGGGCTGAAAAGCAAATGTAAAATACTAAAATGCCCTTCAGCAGTTAACTGTCGAGGAATTCAAAAATCGGCTGCAATTAACTACCGAGGTTTTCTTCGGCAGTTAACTACTGAGGCAGACTTCTGCAGTTAACTGCCGCGGAAATTGAACATTAATTACATGTTTAATTGATTTAATTGTAACAATAAATTGAAATAACAAAATAATAAATTCAATTAATATATTTAATTTGAAAAGTCTAATTGTAACTGCCACGTACATTTTTAAAATAAGTTTTGAATGATGTTTACATGTGTTTTTCAGCCCTATTAGATGTGTATACAACAATTTTCCTATTATGGTCATGAACCTTTTGGTAACTGGTAAATCTACATTCTCCTCTTGTACTCTCTTCAACATCAACACTAATATGGCTTTGAGAATAATTTGTAATTTGACCATTAAAATATGTATGCCTGTAAGGGCTAAGCCTCTGCCCCTTTCTTCTTTATCAACAACAAATCAATTATAGAAACCAATCAAATAACGTAGCTCGTCAATTTTATTGGTGTTGATTATTGTCTTGCACATGAAGAGGACATATACATTATAATACCAAACAAGGTGTTTTCGCTTAGGAATTGAACTCGAGCTACCTGTACCTCATCAGTTCTAGCAAATGAGGCTTATTTCTCCCGGTAGGCCTGATTGACAGGTCCCGTCGACACAACATTTATCCAATCGACGATGCCGGATCAAAGCATCTAAATTAGATATAATTGGAGTATCTCCATCATCATGCCTTCAATTGCACAGAAACCAGCAACACTAAATCATCCAACAATAACATATATGAGAACCGAGGCCAAAAGAGGTGGAATTGTCGACCAATTTGACGAGAGAAATACCTGCATAGTGATTAGAATAGGCTTGACCCAAGCAATTGAAAACTCGAACACCCACATGGGTGTATAGAAGAAAACTCTAGTGGGAGAACATGACGATAACCACCATAATTTGTTGAAGATTCGATGACAATGGTGAAACTTATTCAACAAGAATGACAAAAGATATTGTTAAGTGACTCTTATTCTTGGATAACACTTGGGTGACATTGTAGTTGGTGACATTGACCAACTACAATGTCACAAGTAGAATTGTCAAAACTGGTTACCCAGTCCGTTTCGGACCGGTCAGAACGGGCTGCGGACTTTTTAGAGCCGGGCTAAAAAGCCCGATTTAAATACGGGTTGTAATAATAGAGCCCGAGCCCGGTCCTTTACAGGCTAACGGGCAGCCCGCACACACCTTATTTTTTTAAAAAAAATCTTTTAATGATGACCCTAATTACTAACCGAACTTGCACAAGCTAAAAAAACATAATCAAATTGCATACCTATATGCACATAATTACATAATTTACAGTCTCACAGTTTATAGCATATTCACAGAGCTATATTATGAGACAACTCATAATTGGCGATGTTGAGTTGAAATAATAAAGCATATAACAGAAGAAAAATAAAACTTGTATTTTTTTTAGAGGATAAATCTTATATTTTGATGACTTAACACTAAATATTTAATGTCTATAAAAATAGAAAACAGTAAATATCAATACCATGAATAAATTTAAGGAAGAAAAAACAAGCATTTTTTCCACTGCGAATGATAAAACATGATTTCTAACTCCTTGATCTTTGAATGATATTTTCAACCTCAACACAACAAGATTTGAAGCTCTAAAGTCCACTCTGGCAACTTCTGTAGTCTCCCAGATAGTGTAAGTTTTTTTATTTTTCCCGGGCTGCCCGTAGCCCGAACGGGTAACAGACTTTTTTCGAGACGGGCTAAAAAGCCCTGCATTTATTCGGGCTGCAATTTTTAGGCCCAGACCCTACGTTTTATTCGGGCTTTCGAATGGTGCGGCCCATTTTGACAGCTCTTGTCACAAGTGACTTTATTCTTTCTCTTTCACAAGTTTTTTTTCCTGTTTTTTTGTACACTTATTACATTGTGGTTGATTAATGTCACCAACCAAAGCATTTATTCATAGAATAAAATTGTACATTAAAAGGTAGGTCAACAAACTTCTGAACCATTGTTAATTTGAGATAATTTAAATACATTCATCTATAACTTTCATGATTCAATATAAAACTTGACAAAAACAACGATTTAATAATATTAAAGAACTTTGAACATTTTTTCAATCGTATTATAATAATTTTTAATAGTTTATTGATTTATTTTAATTGTAATGTAAGTAAGGGTCCAAACATGAGTGTTTTTCTATATGAAAAGTATGATACCCTATCTCATAGACTTAAAACTGCATCTTTCAAAGAACAAAGTGAATTCCATTGTTTTATTTTAAACAAAAGTAATGCAGAGAGCGTTACTGAGATTCATTAACCAAAAAGAGAAAGAAGATATAAAAAGAAAAGGGGAACTAGGTCAACACCTTTTCATCAAAAAATGAACCTATAGTTAGGGAGACCAAGTCTATTCCTAACATAGTGAGTGCTAATATAGTCAGGGATGGAAGGGAACCAAACTTGTGAAGATAGAGCTAAACCTAAAGTAGCTAAACCATCTGCATAGGTGTTCCCCTCTCTATACATATGACAAGCCAAAAAATTCATGTTACTGATAATATCTAAACAATCAGACCATCTATTCCTAATGTTCCAAGGAACCATTCTAGCATCTTTTAAAGCAAGCACCACCAATTGAGAGTCGGTTTCAAGCCAAAGAAACCTCCAATTTTTTCTATCTGCAATTTCAATAGCAATCATGACACCATATAATTTAGCAGTGAAGGCAGTATAGCAATCCGGAATGTTCTCAGCAAAACACCCATTACAGATAGCATTAGCATCCCGAAAAACACCCAAACCAGAATGTTCACAGCAATCCAGAATTCCATTGTTTTCTTCAACCTTGATAAAAGAAAAATAATATGTATACAACTATTTTGTAATAATTTTTTGTCATCTTTCTCTCTCATTATTTATATTGTATTCATACTCTCTCTATGTCTCTCTCTCTCTCTCTCATTGTTGATCAATAAAAAGTGAGAAAAAGAAAGTTGTTTCAAAAGTTGTCACAAAATGATTGTATAAATATTACTCTATCTATTTCAAAATACATGTCATATTTTTGTAATGTGCACTATTCACTTGACCTATTTTGATCATATTTTTTAATTGATATATAAAGACAAATATTAGAATGTAAGACATTGTTCAATTTATCTCGATAAACTTTTCAAAATATTAAATTTTTATAATTTTTTACTTTAAATAATTAAAAATATTAACAGTCAAAATTATATATTAACATATGTAAAATGGTTGATTGCACATATATTTTGAAAAGGTTGAATTGTTACTCTAATAAAGACAACTAATATGTAAAATGTTATGATATTTTAGCAACTAAATTTGACAACTTTCTTCACAAAAAAAGACATCTTTTTAAATGGTAAATAACTCAAATATGTTTGAAGTTTATTAAGATGCTATTTTTAGTCGTGTTTGTGCTTATAATTTATAACTTTTTATATTACTACAAGTTTTAACCTTATTAATTTATCTTTAAAAAAAGGCCTTTTTTTTTAAAGGAAAAAAAAAGCCTTATTAATTTAATTATTTTTTAATAGAATAACTACCCACATTCATTCCCTCAAAAAGAAAAAAAAAACTACCCACATTCATAATTAATAAGTGGCCACATTTTTTGTTGTTGTTAAAATCAGCCTCACGCACGTTTGTTAGTACTACTACCCAGTACTCACGTTATTTATAGCTTTTTATACCTTTTATTGCTCTGATTTTTGTGTGACTTGCTCTTAATTTGTATATTGGTTAACATTTTTTTGTCAAGTAGTCTAGTAGATATAATTCACCTTTTTTAAGATGAATAAATAAAGTGTTCGGAGTTCAAACCCCAATCCCCTGCATATACTAATGCATGTCCATGCCAACTATTATTTACAAGATTCTTATAATATATAATATTAAATAACTTATAGAATCGAAGCAAGTTTAGTTTAATAAATCTTGTACAAAAAGTTTTGTTAAAAAAATGTCAATTGAAATCATAAAGTATATATGAAAATAATTTGAAATAAATTAAAATAGTTTTTTAGTTACAAAATAAATTAAAATATTTAAAAAACAAATACATTAAGAAAACAAAATGTTAATATATATACTCACTCCGGTCTCAATTACAAATAATTTTTTACTTTTTAAATTTATTAAAGGCTTAAATATGATAATAATCCCTGTAAAAAAAATAATTTGAAATACACCGCTGTAAAAAAAAATTGTTTGAAAAAGGTCCCTGGCCCCACTATTTAGCTGATTTGGCATGTTTTGGCTACGTGGCAGTTGCTGACTGTGCAACTTTTGCCATGTGGCACTGACGTGGCGTGCCACATAATATTAAATTTTATAAAATATTTTTAAAATTCTGAAAAATTGTTTTTAAAATTAAAAAATATGAAAATAAATTTAAAAAACAATATAAAAATTTTGAAAATAAATTTAAAAATATTTAAATAATTTTCTGAATTTTTTTTAATATTATATATTCTGAAAAATAATGTTTTTTTTAAAATTAAAATTTTCGTAAAAGAACAAGAAATTAGAATTTTTTTAATTTATAATTTATTTTTGAAAATTATAAATTTATAACTTTTGAAAATATAATTGTCATTATTTTTGAAAAAAATTTAATATATAATTTTCAAATTAAAAAAATATATTTTTCGAATAAACATTTTTTTTCAAATTTTTTAATTTTAACAGTTTTTTGTCAAAAAATTTAATTTTCAAAGTTTTTTTTTGGAAAAGTATTTTCAGATTTTTTTTCGAAATATTTTATGATTTTTAAATTTTAAAAAATAATTTCCAGAATTTATTTTTATTTTTAATTGCGTGGACTGCCACGTCAGCACCACGAGGCAAAAGTTGCATAGTGAGCAACTGCCACGTGAGCGATTAGCATGCCAGGTCAGACATGAAGTGGGGCCAGAGACCTTTTTCAAACAATTTTTTTTTACAGGGATGTATTTCAATTTTATTTTTTTACAGGGACGAAAATCAAAATTGGCCCAAATTACAGGGACGATTATCATATTTAAGCCTTTATTAAATAAATAAATTGAGTAAATAGGCAATTACTCCCCTGAAATTGTAAGTTTCGTCAATTACCCCCCTGAAATTAACAAAACTTCAATTACCCCCCTGAAATTGCACAACGTTAATCAATTTACCCCTCCGTCAAATTCCTCTGTTAGTCAACATGATGTTTTGCAAATACCACCCTCAAGTTTTGCACTTATGTGCAAAATGCCCCTCCGAACTTAAAAGTTTATATTTTTTTTAATGCTTTACTCAAAAGATATTAAAGGCAAACAAGGAAGCTTGAGAAATGTATTTAGGATTCAAGAAAGAGCTTAAAGAGTTACTTGGTGAAGGGTACTATGGTAAAAGAGGATTACCAAAAGTGTTTATTGAAAAGAAATACATTGGTGGAGTTGAGGAAATTCAAAAACTTTATGATGACAAGAAGCTTGAGAAATTGCTTGTTTGTTGTGAAAGGATTGATGACATTGAAGGAGGTGATGGTGGATATGAGGCTTATGGTGATATAAAGTTTGTTCCTTATGAAACATGTTATGGAAGTTGTAAAATCTACTATGAAGGTGATTATGAAGAAGATGATAATTGTGAGGTTGGTGGGTGAGTGTGGATTTCAAAGGTGTTCTCATTGCAATGAAAATGGTCTAATAAGATGTTCCATATGTTGTTTCTAGTTCCATATTTTATTTTGACATTTAACAATGAAAATGGCCTAAGTTAATAGTTAATTGTTTGCCTTTAATATCTTTTGAGTCAAGGATAAGAAAAATAATTATAAATTTTCAAGTTCGGGGGGCATTTTGCACATAAGTGCAAAACTTCAGGGGGGTATTTGCAAAACATCATGTTGACTAACAAAAGAATTTGACAGAGGGGGTAAATTGATTAACGTTGTACAATTTCAGGGGATAATTGAAATTTTGTTAATTTCAAAGGGTAATTGACGAAACTTACAATCTCAGGGGGTAATTGCCTATTTACTCTAAATAAATTTGTATGAGTAGTTGGTAATAATTGAGATTGAAGTGAGTATATAGATTTTGTTTAAGGAAAAAATATACTTTTATACACGCACTGTATATTAAGAAAATATACTTAAAATACATGAATTTAAACTGACTTTTTTATTACCCAGTTTACTCTTCCTTTGAATTATTTTATTTACAAGTTTATCGTTTAATAATATTATTTTAATTTTTAATAAAAAAATTAAATCCTATTAAAACAGTAAATATCCCAATACAATAGAAACAATATTTTGAATATTATATATGAAGGAGATAGAGATTTTGAGCTGAATTTTTTATAATTTCAATTATTTTCTTAATTTTTTTTCCTATATTAATGTTATATTGTTGAAAAATAAGAATTTATATTGTATTTATTAAATTACTTGTTGTTATTGAAAAGATAAACATATAAAAATTTCATATAAAATACCGTTCATAATTTATACGGGTTAACGTAATAAAAAGAGCGGAAGACAGACACGTGAGTACTCGTCTTTTCGCTGATAATTTATAAAAAACAAATAAATTATTTTACGTGCCTAGAGCTCACATATTTTAAATGCAGAGAAATGAGGTTTCTGGGATTCAAACCTCAATCCTTAAATATAATATACAATATCCCTATTAAGTGAGTTAAGCTAACGGAAAACAATTTAATTTTAATAAGTTAGTTTTTCAGCAATTTAGCGTCATTTATAAATTAATTAATTTTCAGGTATAATATATTAATTAATTTTCAGGTATAATATATACTAGGTACAAGGTTTGAGGTTCAAACTCATACACTACCAATTATTTTTTTTTTTCTCTCTCTCAATTATCGGTTATTGTTTATGTTTTTTACCAAACAAACCCTTAAAATTTAAATTTAGTTGGAGAAAAAAATATCATTTCTCACGCTGGTTTCGTGGCGGTAATCTTTATCCCAGATAAATCAACACCGTCACCGATCCCCACCGCACAATCAAGTCTACTCACCAGCGCCGCTTTCGCTCACTCTTGCTCTGACGACGCTTTGAGGTATACCAGCATAATTTTCTTCCTTTTTAGCAATTTCAGTTCAGTAATTTTTTTGTGTTATTTTTTGTCCATATATTTCACAAACAAGCGAGTTTCTTAATGGTGTTTCTCACCCGGGCTGCAACAAGGGAGTTTCCATTTCTGACGTAAAAGATTGAACAGCCTTGCTACATTTTTAGCTTTTAATTTTCTTTGTTGCATCCCTAATTTTGTGATTGGAGAAATAATTTGTGCTCCCCCACTTGTACTTCCATTGAGAATAGAGAAACAAGGAGAAATATCTTTATTGTGGTGTCACGGACGGACCAACTATATTTGATAATACAAAACTTATTTCTCTACGTTTAGTATAAAGAATTAGAATATTGTTCTGTGTTTGCATCAAATTCTGCAACAAAATTTTAATTAAGTTCAATTGCTTAAACATGTATTTCAGATTCTTGCAATGGCTTTAGGAATGGCAGCGGTTTACAGTCTTTACATCATCAATAAGTCTGGTGGATTGATCTACTATAAGGTTCTGCTGTTCTAATTTTTTCAATTGCTCTCTAGTCTCTACCGTGGGCTTGAAGTTTTTTTTGTTTCCTATGAAAAATGTTTTACTCAAAATCAGTAGTCCTGTTTGATGAATAAGTTTGGTTGTTAATCAGGACCAGGTCACTTGAACATATTGTAGATTGAGCGTCTGTTGACAAGTTTTATTAAATTTAAATATATAAATACACAATATATAAATATAACTAAAAATTTAGGCTTTAATCTATTCACAACCTCTTCACATGTTCTATCCAAATCAACCAATATCGCTAACCTTAACAGATGGGAAGGCCGTTACTGAAAACACTCAATAAGTGTGATTTCACTCGAGTATGAACTCTTCACCCCCTTTTTTGGTTACATAAATTTAGGGTGAGGGGATGGTGCTCCAGTCCAAGGAAGGGACTCTGCATTCGTTTTATTTGTTTGTTTCTTTTTATATAGGCTTAAATAGGTCTTTCGTCCCTGCAAATATAGGCCATTTGAATTTTCGTCCCTGAAGTTACTAATCCTTCCATTTTGCCATTGCAAATATTAATCATTTAAAAAATGGTCCTAATTACATCTGATTAGTAACTTCAGGGACGAAAATTCAAACGGCCTATATTTGCAGGTACGAAAGACCTATTTAAGCCAACCACCTCGCCCAATCATCACTTGCCACATGGGCATTGGGCACCATGTCACTAATGACAGCCCAGCTCAGCAAAAAAACCTAATTAAGACCAAAAGTCAAATGATTAAATTTTGCAGTGGCAGATTGGAAGGATTAGTAACTTCAGGGATGAAAATTCAAATGACCTATATTTGCATGGACGAAAGGCCTATTTAAGCCTTTTATATATACACTTTTACAAGAAAATTAGGAAAGAAAACGTGTAAATTTCTTCAATTATTTTTCTAAAAATCCTGATTTTTTTGGAGTAATAAGTATCCCGTGCGTAGCGTAGCTCCATGAAATAGCTGTATCTCAGTCATATCGGAAACGTATCAGCCAATGTTTTTTAAAAATTAAGATTCAATTGTTGGATACTTCCCTGGTATGTATCAGGATGTATCACACACGTATCGGTGTCAGATACGTGTCTGACACCGAGACTTTGGCATTTTTGGAGTATCGCGGCTTCATAGCCAAGATACCTTTATGTTTTCATCCCATTGGTTTTCACTATATTTAGTGGTATTAAGTTATAGCCTTATTTGAGATTTCATTATGTTTAAGAAATTTGTTGATTTTTGGTTTTAGGATACGGATTCACGTCGTAGATGGAAATAAGGCTAATTCAATTTTCTTTCCTTAAGTTTACAATAAAGATAATTATAATTTCAGTAGTTTTTTGGTTTTAGGATATGGATTCACGTCGTAGATGGAAATAAGGCTAATTCAATTTTCTTTCCTTAAGGCTATAATTTTATTTATTTTGAATGCTTGCAGTAGTTTTTTGATATAATTGCAGACATAAGAAAGACTAGAAAAATTCTCAACAGAGATTTTTAGACAAGACCTTGATTAATAGCCTTGACAAATCACAATGGCGTCATTTAATCTGTAACTATAACCAACCCCATCTAACACAAAGAAAGCTTTTGCTGTTGTTGGTGCAGTCGAGTTGCAGTAATTATTTTTAATTTAATGATTGTAAAATATGATTTAAAATTATGTTTAACTTTCTGATATTTAGGATTATGGGTCTTCTGGACGAATGGACACCAATGATAGCTTACGGGTGGCTAGCTTATGGCATTCAATGCATGCCATCTCTCAGCAGTTATCACCTGTTTCTGGTTGTGCAGGAATTGAATTACTCCAAGCTGACACATTTGATCTTCATTGCTTCCAGCCACTGACAGGTATTATTTTCCATAACTCATTATGTTAAGATTTCAAATTCACACAGTGAGTAAATGAAGAATGAATGCCAAAAATCTGGTACATTCCTTCAAAAAAGAAATCTGGTACACATCACTGATTGGTATATCTAATACCAATGTTTTGCTTTTTATTCACATTGGTATGTAACCTTGGAGGCACTGTACTGTGCAGTCTGTGCTATGGCTGGGTTTTACTAGCATTTAAGGAAAGAAAGTTTAGTAATATTAGCTCTAGATAATTATTGGTAACATAGTCTTATGTGCCTTGGAATTTTACCTGTATGTAATGCCTTGGTCATTCAAGGTGCCTTGCTGCACCAGTTACAAATTATGTTAGAATTCTTATTGTAGATTTGTCACCTTAATTGGCCTTTGCGTTCACTGTGATGCTGTATTCTATATGTCTGTGTTAAATTGAAGCACTATTTGATAAACTACCATCTATAACCTAGTAGTAGATTTTAAATGTTAATATAATTCATTTGATATGAAATTAATTCTTCTCTGCCACAGGAACAAAGTTTTTTGTGGTCTGTGAACCCGGAACTCAACAAATGGAAAGTTTATTGAAATTCGTATATGAATTGTACACGGATTATGTTTTGAAGAACCCCTTCTACGAGATGGAGATGCCTATACGATGTGAGCTCTTTGATATCAACTTAGCTCAGGCAGTGCAGAAGGATCGTGTTGCATTGCTGGGTCGATAAACTGCCATGGATCTGGCAAGTGTTGTTTTTAAAAAATTGTTATAGTGGTGCCGCTTTCTTTTAATGCTTATAATACAAAATTTTAGGAAGCCAATATATGCTTTTCGTCATTTCCTACTATTCTTTTTCCATACAAATGACTAATGAGGAATGATGTCTATGTAGATCACTATTATCTTGGCCATATCTTTCTAATCTGTACAAAATTAAACATGCATCTAGCAGGTAACATGTAATTTGGTACTTGGATATTTAGGTATCCAAATTGATAAATTGACTTGAAGGCGCTTAATGAAAATATAAGCAACATTTGAAACACTCCCTGGATGCTTTTCATTGCGTCTATCCTTCTCTCACACATTCTTTTATAGAGTACTAAGCATATGGTGTGGCTAATATGTTTTGCATAACCGTGTGCATTCAACAAGAGTTACCCCACGTGGACTTTGAATGTATATAAACCAAATATCCATTATTACAAAACTGGTCTTTATATTTGCCAGTCCCTAATAGATATTATAGAAAAGATATATAGAAGCAAAGAAAACAAAATAGCTTACATAAATACACATGAATACATGATGCACGGGTTGATTTTATTTTATACATGTAGGAGACATTCAAAGCCAGGGAGAATTGTAAATAGGTGTTACAATGGATTTAACTTGTAAGTACTTGTGAAGAGCTTCTAATCCATAGTCTCTTCCAAATCCACTCATTTTATATCCTCCAAAAGGAATGTCACTTCCCCAGGCAAGATAAGAGTTGATCCAAATAACGCCTGCACGGATGGACCTTGAAACAGTGTTTGCAATATCCAAGTTCTTGGTCACAATACCTGCTGCTAGGCCATATCTGGTATTGTTAGCACTCTTAATGGCTTCCTCAATAGTCCTGTTATTCACATGGCATACTTAAAATTAATCAACCATTCATCAACATGCCCCTAAATGGCATGGTAATTAAAAATAAAATGTAACTTACTTAAACTTCATTAGTGCCATCACAGGGCCAAATATTTCATCCTGTGCTATAAGCATGTCCTCCTAAATAGGTTATTCAATTCAATGTTTTTGATGAGATAAAAGGAAAGAAAACATGATGGTTAGTTATCAACCTATGATGAAGATACCCAAAATTGATACAAATATAATTGATTACCTTTACATTGGAGAAAATTGTAGGCTCAATGTAGTAGCCCTGACTGCCCACTCTTCTACCTCCAGTCAAGAGTGTAGCTCCTTCTCTCTTTCCATGCTCAATATAGGAAATGATTTTTTCGAATTGGTTCCTATCAGCCTACAATAGAAAACTGTTACCAAGCCAACCTAGTAGGGTCCTTATTTGACTGCTTCTTCAAGCAGTTAGGTATATTTTTGAACTATAATAGAGAAATATTTACTAGAAAGCATTTGTGAACTAAGAAAGTGAGGCATAGGCTCATAGCATTAGCATGGAGAAAAAGAAAAGAAGCAAGTAGATATATTTTTAGAAATAGTTTTAATAACATGATTGATGCACTACTATATACACTTTTGTGAATGTCTTGCATTCCAATTTGAATACTTCCTGTGGTTCAGTGGTTGTGAGATACTAACTTCTTCTGCTACACCATTATACATTGACCTTACCTGAGGTCCTTGCTGAGTTTTAGGATCAAAAGGATCTCCAATGACCCAGGCTTTTGCCTTCTCCACCAACTTCTTCTCAACTTGATCGTAGATCCCTTCCTGAACAAACACACGGGAACATGCAACACAAATTTCTCCCTACAAAAACAACAAGCTTAGAAATAAAATGTTGGCTACACAACAATATAGTAGAGGATGCTCTTTGTAAGGGAAAGATTTTCGGCAGGCAAAATGAACCTTGTTAGCTAGGATACCATAAAGAGCAAGGTCAACAGCTTTGTCTATGTCTGCATCATCGAAAATTATAAGAGGTGACTTGCCTCCTAATTCAAGTGAAACATGTTTTAAATTACTCTTAGCTGCAGCTTGCATTATTCCACGGCCTACTTCAACTGAACCTGTAAAGCTGACCTGAAGATACAAAATCAAAGGGAATGTAAACTCAGCAGTCATTAGTTGATTACAAACTTGGTAATTGAACTTCCAAATATGATTTAAAAATATCTCTTTAGACTTCCAAAATTGCTCCAAGACACTCCGAAATTACACCTTTACCCCCAAAATTGCAAACGAGTAATAGTTTACCGCTATTGTGGGTAAAAGTGTAACTTTGGGGGTCAAGAGAGCAATTTTCATATAATTAACTTACCACATCTATGTCCATGTGTGAGCTGATTGCTGCACCAGCAGTTGGACCAAATCCAGGTACTACATTCAGCACTCCATTTGGGATTCCAGCCTTTAGAACACAAACAAAAATGACTGGTGAAGGTCCAAACCAGTCCTCCAGAAAAAATATTAAATTATATCTGGTCTATGAAAATTAAAGGTACTGATCTAGGTGCATTACCAGCTTAGCTAGATGGGCATAAAACAAAGCAGAAAGAGGTGTTTGTTCAGCAGGTTTGAGAACCATGGTGCACCCAGCAGCTAAGGAAGGGCTAACTTTTGTGAAGAAAATTATAGTGGGAGCATTCCATGGAATGATGTGTCCAACAACACCAATTGGTTCCATCAGTGTGTATGCGTGGAATTGGCCAGAAGATTTTAATACCTCACCATGAATTTTATCAGCAGCACCTGCATAGTAACGTAGTGTATTTGCTGCTGAAGGAATTTCAAAAGCCTTGTTTATAAAGTACACCTTGCCAGCATCAACTGCATCTAATGTTGCTAGTTCTTCTATGTTTTCATCAATTAGTTCTGCAAATTTCATCATTATTTTCCCACGTTCCTGATATTTAATATCAAGTTGTCATTAATTTAGATTATTAGAAGGCAATGAAAATAAATAAGAAAAATAATAGAGAATACTGTAACATACAACACCAGACATCCGGGGCCATGGACCTGAATCAAATGCTTCACGTGCTGCTTTAACTGCAATGTCAATGTCTTCTTTTGCTCCTTCACTTATTCTTGCAATCACATCTCCTGTTCTTGGGTCTATTGTTTCAAACGTGCTTCCTAATTTTCCATAAAAAACCACATAAAAATTATCAATGTTATTTTATGAAAATTTTAAAATATCATTTCAAATTTGTTTTTTTTTTTTTTTTTTTTTAAAAAAAAAAATT
>Ga0228710_1000057_pt1 | contig 83365 bp, 58 predicted proteins | sample MedpolnodulmetaG_FD_177995 | JGI IMG/M metagenome (GOLD analysis project Ga0228710, IMG submission 177995) | Root nodule microbial communities from Medicago polymorpha collected in Santa Monica, California, United States - pink nodules | ecosystem: Host-associated > Plants > Roots > Nodule...
TCAAAAATAAATATATATATATATATATATATATATATATATATATATATATATATATATATATATATATATATATATATATATAAAGTAACGTTTTTTATGCCACATGTCGCTTCCACATTTATTCTTAATATTTTATTATTGTTTTTATTTTCTAAAACTAATATTTTATTTGATATAAATATCTCAACAAACTTAATATATTACTTTGATCTTATCAACTAAATATTTTATTTAAATTTTAATTTTTTTAATATTTATGTAGCATAAATATCTCAACAAACCACTTTTTAGATTTTAAATTTGTTCTAATCATCAATAGTATTGATCGATAGTCTATCTTTTTTTTTTTGAAAAATCAATAGTCTATCTTTTATTTTGTAATTCAGGTTCAGGCTTTATGCTTTTCTCTGCTTGATAAAAAAAAAAATTAAAATTTTCTATCATCAATAGTATCAGTCAATAATATATTCTTATTTTGTATTTATGAAAGTTAATGACTATACAAAAATACAATTTTATATCATCTTTGTCATTTGACACATCTGCCTACGTTTGCTCTTTTGTAACAAAAAATCCTATCTAGAGGAGAGAGCAAATAAATATCAAAAGATTGAAGTGTTTTTCTAACGAAAAATTCCTTTTATATAATTTTATTAAACGAACTAATTTTTTTTAATTATTTTATTACGATAAAAAACAATTGAATATAAAAATTATTTAGATTCTAATCTGTAACAAACAGGCTCTATGAAGTCGTTTGTTGCTTTATGAAGTCATTTGTTATAACTTACACAAAATTACTTTAAAGAACGTTGTATCTATTTTTTTGGTGGTGGCTGGGGTTTGAACCTGAGACCTTGCATATATTATGCATTATTTCTATCAATTGAGGTAAGCTCAGAAGGACAAAACATTGTATCTATTTGATATAGTTATTTATTTTTAAAACTAGGATAAAATACCTTTCAAATGAAAAGATATATATTAGGAGTAGCTTTTCAAAAAATATATATTTCTATGGAGGAGAGAAAATAAGTATCAAAAGATGAAAATAATTTTGTAACAAAAAATGGTTTTATATAGTTGCATCCAAACAAATTAAATTGTTATTTCAAGTTAGTTCATATGAAGGATTTTTCTCCTTAATATATATCCATTTTATATAGTTGCATCCATTTTATGTTTCAAATGATAAGACAACAATATTATACCACACATTTTCACTTTGACAACAAATTACTAATCAAACAAAAATCATTAATTTGAAAATCCCGTTATATTTTATTTCATGATGAGAAGATTTTGATTTAAGTAATATGACAATGATATAATTTTATTCTTTTAATAATGAGTACCGATTTATGCGAGTCAGGGTACTTAAAAAATGTTTAATTTATTGTATATGTGTTAATAATTTTACTAAATCCAGTTTGTTTCATCTTTCTGTATATCTATTAATTCACGGGTACTTAGAATATGATTTTTTTTAATTCTATTCGCATGTACCTATTAATATATTCATCCCATGCCAATCTATGGTAATTTTTATTTAAAAATACTATGTATACAATATTCCGGTCTTCCGTAATTAGATGTTTAACCCACACAACGCCTGGTAAATACACTAGTAATAAATAAAAGCTTGATTTTTTTAAGAAATAAATAAAAGCTTGATATTTCCTCCTCCATTGTGAGATTTGATATGCCTAAGCTAAGCACGGAATGTGGTTAACAATAAGATAGGTGAGAGTTTTTTTGCTTAGCTAGGGTTTGCAATTTGCAGACTCCCTCTTCCCTTCGTTTGATTTTCCTCTACTGATTCCTCCAAGCCGTGGTGCTTTTCTCTCCCTGCCTGCCATGTTCGACTGGTAGACGGAACTAGCCCCTCCAATTCCATCTCCACGGGCGCTTTCTCAAGCTCCACCCTCTCAAAGTATTGTGTGCTCCTCGCTTGCGGTTACCGTGTCTGCTCAGAATGTAACACCTCTACCCAAATCCTCTGCTGCGGTGTTAGGAGGTACCTCATCCAGTGTTGTCGATGATACTCCTCTTCCGACTCCTTGCCTGAAGGGCGCCTGAAGGGCGACACACTCTCAATTAAAATTGGCCAAGATGAATACATAAAAGGCCTAGCTAACTGCCAATATGCTTTATGGGGTCGTATTACATTGTCTAAGGGCGACAAACCCTACACGGCGCGCGACTTGGCCTCCAAATTAGGCAAAATTTGGAAAATGGTGCATGAATGGAAGTTGGTCCCTCTCAGAAGTGGTTTCTATGATTTTTTCTTTCAGAATCCGACTGATCTTGCTCGTATCTGGGCTGCGGGTAGTGTTTCTCTCCAACCGGGTCTGCTTCGTCTTTCTCAGTGGACGAAAGACTTTCATCATGATACTCAAAAACAAACTCACTCCTCCTTATGGATTCGACTTGTCGCTCTGCCCCATGAGTATTGGCGTGAATGAACCCTTAAGAAAAAAGCTAGTGTCGTTGGTACTCCTATTTCTATTGATGCTCCGACTAGTAAAAGGGTGTTTGGTCATTATGCCCGCATCTTAGTGGATATTGACCTCTCGAAGAAGATATTCGATGAAGTCCTTGTGGAACGGGAGGGGTTTGCATTCAAAGTAGAAGTACAATATGAACGCCGTCCTTTTTTTTTTGTCACCATTGCTATGTTATTGGGGACGATGTAACGACGTGTAAGTGGCTGCACCCAAACATGAACAAAGAGAATCAAGGTAAACCCAAGGTGGCAGCCGGTCCTAAGAATGTGTCACAGCAGCCTCGCGGTGACAAAGGGGCTTCTTCTTCAAGTCAATATGTCCCTGTGGTTAAACAAGTTTCAGCCACGGAGGTGATGCATAAGGTTCCTGAAGGTACGACAACAAAAGATGTCACAAATAATGTTCCTTAAGGGACGCTTCCTAAGCAGACTGCCGTGTTAGAACTTGTGACACTTGATGAGCATAATGAGGAACACACCACTGATGAGGAGGGATTGGAAGTTACGGTTCAACCTATTAATAGGTTGCCCCCTGTTTCCAATGTTGGAAACGCTGCTGAAAATATTGAAAATGTTGAGAACTTTGATGCACAAGAAGAGATTGTTTCTCCAGTTAATGATATTACACCAAGTTTTGAAGAAGCTTCAACAACTGATCTTGTTGATACTGAAATTGAAATGGCAGCAGAGCAGACAATAGACCATCAAATCACGGTTTCACCACCTACAGACACTGCCGGCTCCGCAATGGCTACCTCTTCAGCAAATGTGGATACTGTTAACTTGATAGATAGCGCCCCCCATGATGTTGTTCCTGTCCAACAAGTTCCTCCAAGACTTTAGCAAGATCTTGACCTTTGGCAACGTATTAAGGAATATGACAAAAAAGCGGTTGAGCACCCTTCATTAATGGTTTTGTCGAAAAAGCAACAAAAAATAATGTGTAAAGAACTTCTTGATGGGAAGCCGCCTTATAGCATCCGTTCTAGGGGACCTACTCCAAACCGTCAATGAATTTTTTCTACTGGAATATTCGAGGTATTGGCAACTCCGATACTCGAGTTACACTAAGAAATTTATTTTTGTCTCATAAGCCTTTGTTACTTTTTATTGCTGAACCAATGATTACTATTGACAAAGTTCCCGCTTGGTTTTGGAAGAGTATTGGAGTTCGTAATTTTTCTGTTAATGACAGCGGTCTGTTGATTCCTAATTTATGGGCGCTCTGGGGTAATGAAGTGAATCCTACTATTATTTTTCTGTCTTCTCAGTGTATTGCTTTGGAGGTGATTTATATGCAGTATACTTTTTATATTGCGGCTATATATGCAGTACATCGTACTTGTCCCGTCCGAATCTCTGAGCAGACCTTACTTACATTCAAGGTAGATACCATGGGCCTTGGTTATTTATTGGAGACTTTAATGTTGTTTTCGGTGCTCATGAGAAGCGCGGTCGTAGGCCTCCGCCTCCTCTGTCGTGTACGAATTTTTTGTAGTGGTGTAACGCTAATTTGTTAACTCACCTTCCTAATATGGGGCCTTTCTTCACTTGGTCGAATGGTAGGTTTGGTGCGGACTCTGTTGCATTTAGATTGGATAGAGCAATCTGTAATGACATTTGGTTGAATTTTTGGAGGCGCATTAACTGTAAATCTCTTATCCGTCATCACTCTGACCATCATCCTTTGTTGTTGTATGTAGATGCAATGGATGCTAAAAATGCGGTTCTTTTCAAGTTTTTCAAAACTTGGACTTCTCATGTTGACTGTAGGCGGCTGGCAGTTGATACTTGGTCCAAAAATGTGTGTGGTTTTGGCATGTTACGGCTGCAACTGAAATTAAAAAATTTAAAGGTAGTGTTTAAGCATTGGAACCGTAATATTTTCGGTGATGTAGATAAGCAAGTGTGGTTGGTTGTTGATGAGGTGCAACGAATTCAACACTTAATTGATACAGTTGGCATTACAGATCAACTTTATGCTCAAAATCCTGAGGCTCAGTTACTTCTCACCAATGCTTTGAATTTTCAGGACCAGCTTTGGAAGGAACAGGCTAGGAATCAACATTTTATTCATGGCGATCAGAATACTTCCTATTATCATAGAATGGCTAAGGTGCGGTTGGCTTCTAAGAGTATATCTTTCTTGAATGTTGAAAATTCTGTTATTACTACTCCTGCTGACATAGAGGCGCATATCTTGGCATACTTTCAATCTATTTTTAGTGTCGACAATAATTGTGGTAGTAACAATATGGTGGCTCAGATGATTCCGAGGTTGGTCATTGATAATGATAATATTATGTTGTCTCGGCTGCCTTTACAAGATGAGGTTAAATCTGTAGTTTTTTTTATTTAAATGGGGATGGCGCTCCGGGTCAGGATGGTTTTGGTGGTCATTTTTACCAGACCTTCTGGGATGTTGTGGGCTCTAATGTGATTCATTCGGTATAAGAATTTTTTCGAGCAAGTGTGATAGCTCCAAATGTCAATTCAAATCTTATTGTGCTTGTCCCAAAGATTATTGGGCCGCAGGTTATAGGTGATTACCGTCTTATTGCTCTTGCAAATTTTCAGTTCAAGATAGTCACCAAAATTTTAGCAGATAGACTGGTTATTATTACCATGAGAATTGTCTTTGTTGAACAACGTGGCTTTGTTCGTGAACACAATATTTCTGATTGTGTGATTTTAGCATCTAAGGCTATAAACTCAATTGACAAGAAACAGTTTGGTGGTAATGTGGCTTTAAAGGTGGATATTGCGAACGCTTTCGACACCTTGAATTGGAATTTTCTGCTTACAGTCTTACGCCAATTTGGCTTCTTTGAGGTTTTTGTGGATTGGATTTCAGCTATTTTACAGCCAGCTCGTCTTTCTATATTGATTAATGCGAAGACGGTTGGCTTCTTCTCTTGTTCTCGTGGTGTCAGACAGGGTGATCCTTTATCGCCTTTATTATTTTGTTTGGCTGAAGAGATTCTTAGCCGTGCTCTCTCTGCTGCTCAGTCTGAGGGGCGCCTTTCTCCTATGGTTTATGCTCGCGGAGTCTCTTTCCCTACGCATATTCTCTACGCTGATGATGTTTTGATTTTTTGTATCAGGACAAAGAGTAATATTCGTTGTGTTTTGAAAATTTTCCATGATTATTCAAAGGTATCTGGTCAACATATTAATCATGCCAAAAGCCGTTTTTTCAATGGAGCTATGACGATGGCTCGGGTTCAAATGTTGGCTGCTCTTCTTGGTTTCACTGCGGGTACTATTCCTTTTCTTTATCTTGGCTGTCCAATTTTCAAAGGGAAACCGAAGACTATTTATTTTCAAGCAATTACCGACAAAATTATGTATAAGCTTTCTACTTGGAAAGGCACGGTTCTCTCCATTATGGGTCATATTTAGCTTGTCAAATCCATCATCCACGGAATGTTAGTTTATTCATTTCATGTTTACATGTGGCCTTGTCGTCTTCTGTGATTGCTTGATTCTTGGCTCAAGAATTTTATTTGGAGTGGTGATATTCACACTAAGAAGGTTTGTACGGTTTCTTGGAAGGTTTTGTGTCGGCCTTGGTCCTCTGGGGGTCTTGATATCAAACCTTCCCGTCTTATAAATGATTCGTTTATGCTGAAATTGGCGTGGAACCTTATCTCATCAGATTCTCAGTGGGCGGTTTTGTAGAAAGTGCTTTCTTTGCAATGGGAAGCCTCGATTGTCTTATTTTAAGTCCTCTATGTGGCCTAGTGTTAAGATGCATGTCGACATTGTGTTGTTAAATTCCAAATGGATTGTTGGATCAGGTAATGTTATTAATTTGTGGACGAATAATTGGTTGGGGGAGCCTCTTGTGGATTTGTTACAAATTGACCCAACTCTTCATGTCGCTTTTAATGCAAAGATCGAAGATATTATTGTTGATGGTGGCTGAAATATCCCAGCTTGCTTGCGCCTTTTCCCTCACGTGGATGCCCTTGTGAATTCTATTGTGTTGCCGGTTTCACACCTCCCGGATATTATGGCTTGGCTACACTCTCATGACGGTACTCTATCTGCTAAGCAAGCGTTTTCTTTTTTGCACCCGGCTGCCCCTTTGTTGGATTGACCGAACTTGATTTAGAGGAAATGCTTCCCTCCTTCCCATTCATTCATCTTCTGGCGTCTGTTACATGGAAAGATGCCCACTGATGAGAACCTTCGCGCTTGGGGTTGTGTTATAGTTTCAGTTTGTTGCTTTTGTTTGATCACTGACGAAACCTCAAAGCATTTGTTCCTCAAGTGCCCATTTGCTATTAGTCTTTGGAATTGGCTTGGTAGTAAGTTGGACTGTACAATTGATAAATCGTCTGTTTTATCCTTGCTTTCCTGTATTTTGATTGCTTGCTCCTCTCAGGTTTCTGACATCTTTGTTGCGGGGATTGTTCATACTCTGCATATTATTTGGATTTCCCGTAACTCTATGAGGTTCTCTTCAGATACAGTGACCCTTCACGCCTCTAAGGTTCGATTACATTCAGCCATTGCAATGAGTGGTAATCTGTCGACTGGTGAATGTATCCCCTCTGATAGGCCTTTGCTTGATTCTTTCTCTGTGTCAATGCACCACAGACAGATGTCAGATATCATTCCAGTTATTTGGAAAGTGCCTTCCCCTCCGTGGTTGAAGGTGAACATTGATGGTTCGGTTATTGGCAATCATGCTGCCTGTGGTGGATTATTCAGGGACCATCTAGGCTCTTTGCTGGGCGCCTTCACTTGTAACCTCGACAATGATTATGTTTTTAACTCGGAAGTTATGGGTTTTATTATTGCTTTAGAGTTTGCGGCTCAAAATGGGTGGAACCGTCTCTGGTTGGAAAGTGATTCCACAAGTGCTCTTATGGTCTTTAATAACATCTCCTTGGTCTCGATTCTGATGCGTAATAGGTGGCACAATGCTCGTCATCGAGGTGTCCAGGTTATTTCATCTCATATTTTCCGAGAGGGCAATTGCTGTGCGGACAAGTTGGCAACCATTGGTCATGCAGTTCACGACACTGTTTGGTTCACTTTGTTACCTCATGATGTAACCTCTGATTTTTTCAGGGATAGAGTAGGTCTGCCCAATTACAGATTCCCTTAGTTTGCTGCTTCTTGTTTCCTGTTTTTCTTTCTCGCTTTTTGCTTTGAGGGTCTTGGCCTAGTCCCCCCCTCTTGTATATATTTTCCCCCTTTTTTTAATAAAAGTTTGAGTTTGACGACATATGATGGAGGTTCTCCGGGGTGCCAACCTAATTGGGATGTCGAAGCTTCCTCTTGATGTCTGTCCTTTCTCCTTGTTTATCCAAAAAAAAAAAGCACGGAATGTGGAAAGAAGTTAGAGTTATTTCATGATATATAATTGATTTAAAGTTGGAAGATATTTTTCCATGTGCAAATAATAAGTTATACTTCTTTCAAAAAAAAAAAAAGTTAAACTTCTAGAAACAGATATTTTTCCATGTTTGTGTACGTGCACACAATAAACTAAACACTATATTTCAGTTAAAAACGAGTCATTTATATAAAAATATTTAGCCAAAATATTTTAATTTTAATTAAAATAACTATTGACAGACTTTATTTACCTTATGGTCGAACATCAAATTACCAGTCTTTATAGGGTTAGGACTAAAAAAGGAAAATAAAGTATACTATTATGCATTTTAGATAGAATCACGTATATAAATTTAAGGAAATGTTAACGAGTGCCCCTGGATACTCTTTAAAAACTATTAATAGTAGGGGGTGTAGCCCTTCATATGGGAGGGGTAGCCAAGGCTACCAAAAAAAAAAAAAATTCTTGAATTGGTCGGTATGTATTTATATCGGTTATCCTAAATAATAAACATTGAGCTACCCCAAACAAGTTCAGTTGGAAAAATTAACATAAATAATGAAGTAAAAAATCATTACATGATTGAAAAATTTATTTGTATTGGTTTAATACTTCGAGTCTCAATAACAACAATAAAGAAATCTTTTTCAACAATAAAAATTATCAAGACAATAGTCATAGATAAGTTAGATGGACAATGAGTTTCTTGCAAATAACATATTTATTTACATTTGAAAAGACATTATTAATCTATTATTAAACATACAATTATGGATGAAATTGGGTTCTTGAAACACATTTTGCCCACCATTTCTAAATAGTGATTTTTTTTGAACAAGCAAAAATGAGATATATATTAACACCAAAAGAGGATCATCTTAGCACAAGCAGTGCCAAAAAGACCTCGAAAGTTTACAACACAAGAAAGGTAACCACAAAACAAAAATACAATCAGAGGATTAGTCGACACCCAAACATGCAAATGGGTTCGACCACCAAATATGAAAGGTTAAGCCAAAATTGACATGAGCCACCATTATCCACCAAAAAGAAAATAGCCATTTTTATGTTAAGAGATTTGTTAATTTTAGTCCTTAGTATGTTGTTAGAGATTAAATTCAAGACTAAAAACTTTTTTTAAATTTTATTTTAAAAAACGAAGACAAAAATTGAATAATTTTTTGAAAAATATACTTTATGGGATTAAAAATATACTTTATCCTTAAATTTAATATGTTTGTTTAAAAAAAAAAATTCTTTATAGTTGGCCCCTGCATAAATTTTTTTGCGAGCTTCACCGCTGATTAATAGTAAGTTTTTATAAAAAAACTGTGTAATCAATACATTAAAATGTGTAACATTTAACTTTTTTAAAGAATATTTTATAAATTTAGTATCCTTAAAGAATGTCCCACACACTCGTTAACGAGACTCGTGAATTAATCGTAAGCGTGAAGCATGCGAGTGATTGGTTTTTCAAATCTACATGGTCACAATCTTGTGAGAGAGAACCAATGACCCACATTGGTCATTGGGATACCCTATTTCATTGATTTTTTTTTTCTTTTCCTTTTTCCAATTGATTGAAGCAAATTCATCTTCACACACTCTTGTTGAAATGTGCATGATTAAATTTAAGATTTTAATTACCCTATTAGCTTAGAAAGTCTCCTAATGAAGAAAGAAATAAAGAACTATTTTCCATATATTATTTGAAGATATTTTTTTCCCTCTATCTTTGATTTGAATATCTATATTTCATTATAGGTTTTTATGATTATATTTTCTTAGTAACACCTGGTTGTGTTTATTAAGGTAAAACATGTTTTCATGACATGATAAACCTTTGCATATATGCAACAAAAACCAACAAAAAAACAATTAAACACACACCTAGAGAAGTACATAGAGACACTCTTTAAGGCATGCTTTTACTACTGAACTACTACAGAAGTGGCCCTCTATTTTATTTGTAGTTTTGTACCTTACCCTTTTCAAGAATTGATTAAATGATTCTTTTTTTCTCATAGGATTCTTCTATCACACACCAAATCTCAAAAAACTCTTCATTTTTCTATTGCCTTTGATTTTGATGCTGAATTGATATTATCTAACATGTATAATCAGATTTCTTCACCTTCTTCTCAAAGGACTAATTCACCAAATATAAACATGAGAAGCAATTTTGATGCTGAAAGGTATGATGGAAAATAAATATTTGTTCTGAAAGTTCTGATTTTCAGCTACAACATATATATGTATTGACTTTGATTAATTGATTAATTTCTGGAGCATGTGTTATGATTTATTTATGTTGTTTCAGTCAGTACTTAATGGAGCTTTTAGCAGAACATCAGAAACTTGGACCTTTCATGCAAGTCTTACCCTTGTGTAGCAGACTCCTCAATCAAGGTATGTATATTCCAATGTCTAGGTATTTTGCTGTATAGTTTTTATACAAGTTTTTATTGCATTGAATATTACCTAATTATTATCAGAGATTTTGAGGGTTTCTGGAAAGAATGGATTGTTACAGAATCATCAAGGGTTTAATGAATTTGATAGAATGCAATTCATGAACCAAAGTCATATGGTTTCTTCAGATTTGAAACCAAACTTCACTGGCTGGAATAGCCTGTCACATGATGTAAGTACCTCAATTTTTGTTCTAATAATCAAATGTAAATTGATGGGTAAAAACCATTTTGGCATTGAATGTGTGAAGCGCTGTCGGTCTGTTATTATTCTCTATGAATGTATCGAAACTGCAAACACGTTCTTAAGTGTCTCTTTTGTTAGTCATTTTGATCTGCGAATGTGTCTTTAGTTAGTTACTCTTGTCCTCCAATGTGTTTTTCGTTGGTCAATTTAATCGATAAATTACTAACAAACGAGACACTTGGGGACGTGTTTCAAATTTCCCTGGTAAGCTAAAGTTTATTTTAATAATTGATTAAGCACACGATGCAACAGATGTTAGCTGAAGTGAAGGGACTGAACATGGATTGGCAAACAGCACCGGTTGTTCCAAATTCTTACATTGTGAAGAAGATATTGCGCTTAGATATTCCTAAGGATGGCTATCCAAATGTAAGATCTGTTATGTTGTAACATATTTTATTTGGTTTTACTATCTATAAGCAATAATTCATTCATTTTTCTTATCATGTTATGATGATTTTATCACCTGATGATCTTTGAATCACTATTAACTTGCATAAGTACTTGTGAAATGTTTGGGAGAGTTTATGAAAACAGGTCAAGACATCTCCATATACAGTTTTAAGCTTATTTTCGTAAGCTCTTCAGTGTAGCTTATGAAAACAACTTGTAACTTATATGAAAACAGTTTGACTTTATTTTACTTTTTGTTATAGAGATAGCTTATAGCTTATACATTAGCACTTATACAATAAGTTACTTACACTATAAACCTTTAACTAAGTTGTTAATTTATAGAAACATGGATTAAGGCTAATCCTAGTTTAATTTTCAGTTTAATTTTGTTGGGAGGCTTCTTGGCCCTAGGGGTAATTCACTGAAGCGTGTTGAGGCTACCACGGGTTGCCGCGTATATATTAGAGGAAAAGGTTCAATTAAAGACCTTGACAAGGTATAGTCCATTAGTCCTATATCTTATCACATTGGCTTGTAAGTTTACACAACCTAATTTTAACTACCTAAGAATTAGGCAAAGTTGCACCTGTGATCCTTTAAGTTTTTCCTTTGTTTCAGATTGGTCATTTAACTTATAGAGCCGCAGGTGCGGTTTTGCCTGAGATATCTATGAAAGTCATTTAGTGTCTCAACTTTTCTTGGCTTCTTTTAATATCTTTAACAAATTTTGTTGCCTATACCATTTTGACTTTAAAAGGAAGAGTTGCTACGAGGAAGGCCAGGCTATGAGCACCTGAATGATGACCTTCACATCTTAATTGAAGCTGAGCTACCTGCTAATATTGTCGATGTAAGGTTGAGGCACGCACAAGAAATCATAGAAGAACTACTTAAGCCTGTGGTATCTCATCTTAACTCTATTGCAATATGGATCTAAATATAATCATGGGATATGATATTGTTTTTTTTTTCTTTTACTTGTACCTAAGGAAAATGGTTTATTCTATGAGTCACTTTGGATCGATTTTAAAATCAGTACTTATTCATAGTAAATCATAGCGCACCACTTCAAAATAAAAATTGTAACTTCACTTTTATGGAACAGCGCATAATCTGCTGACATACTTGTGCAGACTGACTCACTTTGATTATGAAGCACTCACACTCTCACAAACACGGACACGACACTGACATGTATACACCAGAAAACAAAATTAGTTTTAACCAATAACCGTATGTATTGGTGTCTCATCTTCAATCTGAACTATGGTACTGCCTAGGTTAATTCTCAATTCCACCCGGCCCAATATGTATAAAACATAACAAATGAATATGTAATGTAATGATGGACTGATTAAAAAGGATAATACACCATTTTAAGATCGGTTATATGCTAAATAATGGAAAAAACTGACCATAGTTCAATGTGTATCAGAGAAGATGTTCGAAAACAGCAGAAGAAAAGTATAAAAGATTCATAATAACTTTAAGTATTCTAACTTCAAGCTTCTCATATAAGTTAAAGTCAAATTCAACATCTTAATTTTTTCAGAAGTTCTCTCATTTAGCTTCCCTATAAACACACATAAGATTATAAGAACTTTTTCTTGAGTTAAAAGTTAAATGTTGTATCAATTATAAAACGCCTACAGGTTAGAATTTATTGCGAACCAGGCCAATGAGTGCATTTAGGATAGTTCATTAGAACTTATCTTACAACATAAGCAATTGAAATCATGTTTGAAAAATCTTATGAAAATACCTGATGACATGTATATAAGAATTTTAAAAAGTACTCCATGACAACTTATGAAAATAATTTGTAGCTTATAAGCAAACAGTTTAACTATACTTCATCTTTGGTTATAAAAAATGTTTATGCATAAGCACTCATATCATAAGTTCTTATTCATACACTTCAGTAAACTGTATAACCAAACAGACCTTGTATCTATTGAAAATATTACTCCCACTTACCGTCCTTGCAAGAATGTTCTAGTTCTAGAATAACAGAAGAGTTAAAGCTAATGTTGAAAGGCAGTAGTGTTGGTCACATGTGTTAGTGTGAGCGTCGTGTCCGTGTCTGTATCAGTGTTAGAATGACAACTTAACAGTAGAACTTGTTTCCATTCTCTTTTGTTCTACATGATACTCCATTTAATCAATCCACAATTTTATTTTATTTTGACATTTTAATGCATAAATGTATGTTAAAATGTGTTTTGAACCAAATTTTCTTTATTTGTGTAGGATGAGTCACAGGATCTTTACAAGAGACAGCAACTAAGAGAACTTGCTATGCTCAATTCCAACTTTAGAGAAGAGAGCCCTCAACTGAGTGGCAGTGTCTCTCCATTCACTTCCAACGAAATAAAAAGGCCCAAAACTGAGCAATAATAGTTAATTATATGCTGATGATTATTGCACTTTATGTTGCTTCCTTTAACTAGGTTCTTTAAAGCTATACTGAGAAGACCTTGTTTATATAATTCTGATTTGAATAAGGAAGAAAAATAATGAGGAAAAACATATTCATTGTTAGTCTATTGCATTAGTAGACTTTCAAAACCAGCAGATTTCTTGCTGAAATATTTTGACCTGTTTACCAATCTATGTATAATGTGTGTGTGTAAATATGATATTCCTTGGATTTATAGTGCGATTGAGATAACTAAGTTTCTTAAGCATGTAGGCGGCAGGACTTCTTTCCAGAGAGGACATCTCTTTAAATATATCTTAGTATATTGAGTTTATTAATTTTCTACATTGGTTGAGGATGGACACAGATCCTTGACAACAGATGCATTTTGCAATGGCTGTAAAGTCGTTGGATCTTGGTGCAAGATTCAATTGCATCTAGATTCGATGATTATACATCCGCTACAAAATATATGGTTGCGTTGAGTATTAGAGACAAAAAAGTTGGTTAAAAATTAGTTACGATAGTTATGAGTTAGTTATACTCGTGGACTATACCAACTTTTATATCTCTTATATTGAGGAAACCTAATAAAAGACAATAGGGTTATTCACTTATTTGTGGTTTTGGCCTCTAACATCTGGGTTATGGTCTTAGTTCTTTGAATTTTTTTATAGAATTTATCCCAATAATTGAAGATTGTCATCTCTTTAGTATATGTTCTATCTTTTTCATCCAAATTGGTTGATTTGGCCTCTAACATGGTGTGCCATGTCATATTTTGATGCTACGTGGCACTGAGTTGTAATGTCATTGTTCAATGGATGACTGCCATGTGATAGGGACGAAAAACAAAAGTAGAACTCTTGCATTGTTCTCTTTTATCAATAAAGTTTCTTTCTTTTACTACTCGTCTTCTTTTATTTTTATTAGGTAGCTCATTTTCATGATGAGTGAGTAGTTTTCTTAGATGGAGCCATGAAAAGTAGTCTTATGGCAAACTTTCCATGATCCTTATTTTTTTTCTTCTGTTGTTTAGAAAATGCATTCACATAATCTAATCTTACTGCTTTTCAAAAATAAAAAATGGATTACAGTGTGCTTTTTATAACTTGGCTTGCCAATTTAGATTGGTTTAGGCACAGCAATATATAACAAACATTTGTTGATGCTATCAATGAAGGAACGAATGTCGAAGTTGATAGTGAGAAGATTAAAATATCTTAGACACTATAATTCACTAAAATTTTAGCCAACGACCAAGAGACCTAAAGGTGAAGGTATTTACTGGAAATATAAGGTTATTTCGACTCCCACTTGCTGTCCTTGTGAGAATGTTATAGTTCTAGAATAACAGAAGATGATCAGCCAGAGATGAAAAGGAACTGCGCAAAACATGCACACAAACCATCAAATTGTCCTCACAACATCAATTTCACTCAAAACATGACCGACCTAGATCGTAGAGAAGATTTTGAAGAGACAAAGTTCTCCCCTATTGAAGATTTGAACGAGGTTCAGATAGAATAACTCTGTCATCAGGTGACAAAGCTTAGAACTTCCCTATAAAGTGCATAGGAAAACTTGTTGTTTCTTTCCTAAGAAGAAATGTCAACCTCTTTGTGTGACAACCTCTAGACATGCCTGTCATTGATGAAAATGTGATACGACACAAATTGGCACTCCTACCAGTCGTGAGACCAGTAACCCAAATCAAGAGATCAAGAGATGCATAAGAGAAGAGTAAAAGGTAGCGGTAGAAGAGGAAGTAAGAAATCTAAAAAATTAAGCATAATTCATAAGATAAATAAAGTACCCGACCAGAGTAGCGAACATAGTAATGGTAAAAAAGTCCAGCAACAAATGGAGAATGCGTGTAGATTTCACATATTTAAACCTCGCTTGCCCAAAAGATCCATATCCCTGATTGAGCATCGACAAATTAATAGAGCTTCGGATACAAGACATTGAGCTTTAGGGATGCTTATTTTGAGTACAACCAAATTAAAATGGATTCCCTCAATACACCAAAAGACTGACTTCATGACAAACAATGTCGACTACCCTTACAAGGTTATATCTTTTTGTCTAAAAAATGCATGCATCACATACCAATGATTTGATGGATTGGATCTTTTTAGAACATGTTGGGAAGAATCGAAAGGTTTACATAAATGGCATCATGGTGAAGACCAAAGAAGGATTAAGTGATAGTCGAAACCTTGGAATAAATTTTGGTTTCGGTCAGAATATACAACATTTGTTTAAACCCCTCCAAATGCTCCAAGCAGTACAAGATGAAAATATTTTTGGAATTATGCTCGTAAACAAGATAATAAAGGCAAACTCTAATAAGTGTTATTACCATTGTCAGGTGTTCAAAGTCATACTTCCAAGGTCACATAATGGTAGTAAAGATTGATTATCTTATCAAATATTTCATCAGTAAGCCCAATCTCAATGTCGAACGATCGCTTGGTCAGTAGAATTGTCAGAATATGATATAGTGTCATTGCCGAGAGGATTCATCAAGTCTCATGTTCTGGTTGATTTTATCACGAAGTTATCATCACTAATTACCACTAAAGGTCCCAAAGTATGAATATTTTTGGTAGATCCAACCTTGGAGGGGTTGGTGGATTTTTTTTTTTATAGAAGGTAAATGAATTTTTTTTTTTTATTTTGAGGGGGAGATAGATGAATTTTTAATATATAGCTTCAGTTGACATCACATGAGACAAAAAGTATATACAATATAAGCTTTGACACACGTGCCAAGGTGGTAAGATAGCGAAATGGGTTCAAAAATATTACTATTTTAAGTTTGTTCTTTTTAAAGAATTATTTTAAGAATAAACTTCAATATTAGGCTTTGGATGTCAAGGTATTAGAGTGATGATATTTGCACATCCATTTAAAATAAACACACATTCAACCTTTGTCTATGTGGCAAATTTTGGTGACTCGTCAAAAAAGAAAAATGAAAATAAAACAAAATAATCATTTTCTCACTCATCGAACATCTCTTTCCACCGCGCCATCCAACAGACGACAACTCCTCCTGCTCACAACCTTTGGTCATGACTGTTTTCATCAGCTCTGTCCCGGCGTCTTCCTCATCCACTCATGTCCTGACCATCACCGATCTCTCCAACGTCGTCGCCAACATCTGGCCTACCGTCACGATCTTCATATCATGTAACCAATACAACTCTGACGTCATCGCTCGCTAAAAACTAAATCAGATCAAACTTATTAAGCGCTCACCAAATTCTCCATCACAAGCAAGCACAAGTCATGGATCACGTCATTTTCGGGTCAATGTATTTCCTCATAATAGTAGATGTAATTGAATGTGTCTGAGAAAGGAAATAACATATAATCAATTGAAAGGCCTACAAAGACGACAATGACTACGGCAAATGCGTGGAAAGAAACATAAGATAGAGGAAATGATATTCAAGGAAGAATGAATAATGACTTTTGCTTTTGTTTTAGGGTGGTTGAAAATGTTGTTGTTGGTCGTGTTTTGGAGTAGAAGAGTGGTGAACTTACGACGAGGAAGACGAACATTGAGTCAGAGAGGAGTGAGGAAGGTGAGAGGAGAGAGAGTGATTGTTTCATTTTGACTTTTTAGTCAAAAAATATTGCCACCTAAGGATTGTAGACCGGGTTGATGCCGGCTAGGGGTGTCTATGAAACATAACTTAATGTATTATTACAGTTGCTTTAGATCCTTTTTATTTTTTAAAATAGATAGACATGTTTATTATTATAATTTTAAAATTAATAAACGATATAAATACACACGTTACTAAATATTATAACATTCATTTATATATTTATACATTAAAATTATAGTAATGAACATTTTTCGTTTAAAAAATGAAGAGATCTTAACTCAGTCGCGGTTGTTAAATATATTCAAATTCAACAGCAAGTTTAATGGGGCAGGCATAGGCGTTGGCCTTGGTCCCCCCTCCCATCCTCTTATACATATATACGGTATGCTTTAAATAATATTTCCACTTCTCGAACTCACATTTGACTAATCATATACATAAATTAATATTGTAAAAACACAGATACGCATATGTGTATGGTATATATTTTGTATGTTTGCATATATATTAAACCGTGATTTTGGTCTCTAAGATGCGTGTAGTCTTGGAGTAGATGAAATTACAAATACGTCTTCAAACGTGTCTTTTATTAATAACTTTATAGATAAGTTGGTTAACAGAAAACACATTTGATAATCAAAGTAACTAAAAACGATATATTTGACGATCGAACTGACTAACGAAAGTCTCATTCATGTTCAATTTTATAATTTTAATATACTAATTAAAGATTAATATGATAATGTCTCACACATTTAAAGATTAAAATGAATGCATTTGGATTGATCAATGTCTAAGTTGCAAATACATTTCTAATGACTCTTTTGTTGATAATTTTATAGACTAAATTGATAAAAAGAAAACACATTTGAAGATTAAATTGACTAAAAAGTACTACCCCGGTCACATTTATAAGCAAAAGACAACTTTTTTGATACATTGAATAGTTAATGTATATGACTTATAAATGTGACTGGATACATTAATTAGTCAATATATCTAAAAAGTTGTTTTTTTGCTTATAAACGTGACATGAGGGAGTAGACGTGTTTATTATTATAATTTTAATATATGTTTTTTAAAGACAAATGGCTTGTTTTTTTTTTCAGTAAGCATAAATGGTTGTTTACCCATTATGTATTTAGCTTAATTTTAATATACTAGATCGGTAAATTTCTAAATCAATCAAATTATTAAAGCAATAACATCAATTCCATTATTTTTACGCACACTTTCATTGCTTACCTTTTCTGGCAAAAACCAAATTTTCATTGCTTACCTAAGCAATATTGTTTGTACGTTAGCAAAACTATGTGTTGAATATATAAACAGCGCATACTGCACACTGTTTTTTTCTTTTATTTAGGTGTGAAACTGCACACATTTTTTATTTAGTGTCCCCCTGCTCACAGTTTTTCAGTCAAAATATTTATTTTATTATCAGTTTCTTAGTCACAATACTTATGTCAACTTAATATACAAAAGCAACAATAATACGGTACTTTATTTTTATATAAAATATCATATTTCGAAATTTATCTATTTCCTCCATTTGTCAACGGTTACCAATTTTGTTTAGTACTATTCTATTTTTATAAATAAACAAACAAATAAATATAAACATTAATACAAATAGCTAGAACGAGAATGACGTATACGATTACATACACATTTCCCTAACAAGTAATTCAGCTTGAATGATAAACTATATATAAATTTAATTATAAATTAACAATTTAGTGATTTTCTGTGAGCTTAAATGGAAATGTAAATCATCTAATGTAATTTTCCTATCACAAACAAATACTATATGTACATGATTTAATCTATATAATTTGTTAGTACAAAGAGTAATTTGTTTTGTGAATTTTGATGGACTAATTTATCTTTTTTAAAAAAATATTTCTGTTGTGAATTAATTGGAAATATTAACTCACTACTTCTAGAATTTTACATATGAATTTATACGTGCTGACCGTAAAACTCTGGGTATTTAAAAAGTTAAATTTCACAAACAATATTTTTTATTTGACATATATAAAAATTTAGAGTGAAGAATTATTCTGATTCTTTGTAAAAAAAATAATATTCTGATTCTAACATTTTTTTTTCATCTTAATTTAACCTTCAAGACAAATAACATTAAAATCAGTTGTTACAATTTTATGTTGATTACAAATCAATCTCTATTATGATGATAAGTAGGTGACTAATTTTTTTTCCTGAAGTAATCTGGTGATTAAAGTTCACACATTTTAAATATGGAGAAATGAGGTGTCTGAAGCTCGATCCTTGTATGTAATATGTAATATCCTTACCAATTGAGTTAAACTCATGACTGAATAGATGACTAATTTTGCTACTATTTAGGAAATATGGAAAGAAAGAAATAACAGGTTATTCAATGCTAAAGAATGCTTGACATATCAGCTAGTTGATACGATTAAGTCTCTTACCTTTATGTGGTTGAAGGCGAAGTATGCTACTCTCTCTTTCAATTACCATAGTTGATGGCTTAGTCTTTTCACTATGTTGGGCATCAACTAATGTTATTTCTTTTCATGTTTTTTGATTTTGTTTTCTGTTTACAATTTTTTGCAAATACTCTTGTAACTCTTGCTTTTCTTAGTACACCTTGTATTAGGAAGGACGTTTTGATTGGATAATATATTTTATTTTAACCTCTAAAAAGAAAAGAATAGATAACTAATTTATCCCCCACTATAAAATTATCATTAAGTTTGGATCGGAGTTCAAATTTCAGACACTTCCCTAATTTATCTTTACAAATTTGGCTATTAAGAAATTGTGTGACTTAGAACGTTCACTTAAAAATTTATTGACGTCTATATGTTTGTAATTCTGTTGGCAAAACAGTTACTGTACACGTAGCAATAAAGACTTGCAAGTAGAATATACCAACAAAAAAGAATTATTATTTTTATTGTATCTTTATTACATGAGTTACTATCAAAAACTTGTGAATTCGTTTTCGTTATTTATTGGAAGTATTGCATGCGTTATTTCATTATCTTAGTTGACAACTGTTAATACAACATGGATGAGAATTCGGGTTCGGATCCTACCAGGCCGCTTCTCTCCGCCATACACGACGGTCGGACCACCAAAATCATCCGCCGGAATTCGGTTAACTCTCTCAGATCAGCTTTCCTGTCCACACTTCCTGATAAGGTCCGTTCTAGCATTGATTCTGAGTCTCCTTTCGATGTTGATCTCTCCAACGCCACCGCTTTAAGCCAAGGTCCCTCCTCTCTCTATCTCTATATATATGTGTCTGACACAGACACGACACTAATACATATAATAATAATAAGAGAAAATGAATCACATGTGTAAGTAGCAGTCGTGTCAGTGTCAGACACATACACATATACAACCTGACACCTCTTTGATCAGAGGTGTCAGTGATGTATAGTGTATGTATTTATGAATGATGAAGTTGAATAATTATTTTATGAAGGTGTTATAAGGTTGAATTTATGTGTGTAGGAGAGAAAGAGTACTATGAAAAACAAATTGCTACACTGAAATCGTTTGAGGAAGTGGATGCTGTGGTGGAATCTGACTGCATTGATGAGGATGATAAAGAAGAGCAGGCACAACAAGAAAGAGCTATGAAGATTTCAAATTATGCAAATGTTGTTTTGTTGATATTGAAGGTATATCTATCATATTTATGTATTAATTTCATGTATTAGATTTCAAGTTTGCAGTCGCCAGATTCATATGTTTGGATTCAATAAACAGTTATTATACATATTAACTGATTTTCAAAAAAGTGATTTTGAATTTAATTTGATTTTGTATTGATTCGTTTACAATTGAGTATAAAGTTTATTGATTTCTGTTTGGTATTTTCATTTAAAAAGCTATTTTGATGTTAAGTTTGATATAAAATTTTGTGTTAATTTTTGACATAGGACAAAAGCTACTTTTTGTCACTTTTCAGTTTAACTAAAGTTTGGAAGAAAAATTAACTTTATGTAATTGTGGTTATAGAATGATTCATTTTTAAACTTGTGACTTGTGAGAAGAATCAATCACTAGAACTTTTTGGCTGCTTGGATTGCATGTTTGTTGTTTTGTTATCAATATTATTATATATTATATATACTTGCTTCTGGTATAGTCCTTTTGTGAATTATTTTTATTTTTTTGTTGAAAAGGAAAAGAGCTTTTGTGAATTAAGTAAAATAATATACGTGTTGATGTGTAGTCATATGCGACGGTAAGGAGTGGATCTATAGCTATTGCAGCTTCAACTTTGGATTCTCTGCTTGATCTAATGGCTGGTGGTATACTTTGGTACACTCACATAGCAATGAAGAACATAAATATCTATCAGTATCCCATAGGAAAGCTGAGGGTGCAGCCAGTAGGCATAATTGTTTTTGCTGCTGTCATGGCCACACTTGGTGAGTCAAATTTGACTTGAACTACATTCCTATCCCCTATGTTGTTCATACAAAATTTTGAACAAAATTTGAAATCAATTTCTAAAACGTATAGTCCTTATTTACTGAGTTTAAGGAAATAATTCAGCTTTGGGTTATAGCTGATGACAGGTTATGTACAGAATTTATAAAATGATGACAGAAATTGAACTTAATTTTATTCATGAAAGTTCTGAATAAAAGTGAACATCAACATGTTATGAAGTATTCTTTTAAATATCAGGGGTTAATCTGACATTCCCACTGCTTCTAAAATTACATCATTTAATAATTTTTGACAATATTGGTACATTGACATGTAAAACATAACATGATACATTGAATCTATTTTGCTACAGGTTTTCAGGTGTTATTCACGGCCGTAAAGCAATTAATAGAAAACAGTCCTAGTGAAAAGATGACATCTGAACAACTAATATGGTTGTACTCTATCATGATATTTGCAACTGTGGTGAAGCTTATACTCTGGCTTTACTGCAGAAGCTCGAGAAACAAGATTGTCCGTGCCTATGCAGATGTAAGTCTCTTCTGATGTTTGCTTCATTGATTAAGTCAAAGTAGAATTTAACAGTAAAAAACATGTCAACATGCAGGATCACCACTTTGATGTGGTAACAAATGTAGTTGGATTAGTTGCGGCTATTCTTGGTGATAAATTTTACTGGTGGATTGATCCGATAGGAGCTATTTTGCTTGCAATTTACACTATCTCAAATTGGTCTCGCACTGTCATGGAAAATGCCGGTAACTCAACAAAATTTCAAACATATAAAATGTTACAATATGCATATATTCTTGTTGTTTTAAATATTGAACAGAATTATATACATAATTAACTTTTGCTCCGGTAAGGTCAAAAAGACATATCTTAATAACAATAAAAAGATTTAAAATTTAAGATGTAAATGCAATTGGTTAGCTTATAGTTTGTTTTTTTGTCATTTGTATGTGAATATACTTTTGTACTTATTCTGATTTCCTTTACAGTTTCACTGGTGGGACAATCTGCACCTCCTGAAGTTTTGCAGAAGCTAACATATCTCGTTATAAGGCACCCTGGAATTCAACGTGTTGACACTGTCCGCGCATATACATTTGGTGTTTTATATTTTGTGGAGGTCTGTTGAATTTCACAGAATCAATTTATAGGAGCATTAACTACACCAAAACACTAACTCCATTTATCCAAAAAAATGGTTATACAACACAAGTCCTGATTTATATAAATTTAACTTGCCATTCTCTATTAGCATTCACAAATTACTGATATGAATCTAATCTTTTTGTTACTGTTCTAAAGAAATGTGCTTAATGGATCCAGTTAGGTTTCTCTTATTGTGTACATAACACTTGGAGTATCCGATATTACATTTTGAACATACTTGTGACGAGTTCAATTTCTCTTGCCTAGTTAGCTTTGATTGTCAGTACATACATATCTTGTCATGACAAAGATAGGATAATTTTCTTTTACTAGGATTTAGTCTTACAAACCTCACATACTAATGTTCATGTATGCTATATTCACATAAGCGCACCAAACATAATATCACAAAGATAAGAAGATTTTATGTCTCATCATTTGGATTTGATTTTGAGCAGGTAGACATTGAACTGCCAGAGGAATTACCGTTAAAAGAAGCACATGCCATTGGGGAGACTTTACAAATAAAGCTTGAGAAACTTCCGGAAGTTGAGAGGGCATTCGTTCATCTAGACTTTGAGTGCGATCACAAACCAGAGCACTCAGTTCTCAGTAAACTACCCAACAATACGTAAGCACGTTTTACCGGTCTGTGCATAAGAAACGCATACTTTTTTAATTGAGTCTTCACCAATGATTTCTTCGTGAAGAGCAAAACTGTAAAAGAGAACGATCCAGATGGTTGCTTATATGGAAGTTGATAATGCAACCGAACTTCGAGTTACTTTTCATACAAATACATTCTGTAATGCGAGCAAGTTACAAAGTTTTCAATGTTTCATTAGTTCTATACTTCATTTTGGAATCACACATGATGTATTTAAGGTTACTTGTCGTGTTGTATCCTTAATAATATATAAATGCCTCAGTTTTTCGGATACATTCCATTTATGATTCGGTTTTTGTGATTGTCACACAAAAGCAAAGATGGCTAATTTTAAAAAGGGGGAATATGATGAATAACGTGAAAAGCATGGCTTCAACTTGCAGATGCAACTAACTTTTGCAGCCATTTACATCCACAGATTTGAGAAAAATTATTACTCATTTGAGCCTCAATTGATTAATTGATACTTGTATTTCCCCTTTTTCATATTTCTCAGAAGATAAAGATCATCTTACTATAGTATATTAAAAATAATGTACACACAACAACAAAAGCACTTTATTTTATATATTGTTCCAACCATGACAGTGCATAATTAAAAGTTAGATACATCATCTGTGCATCTCTCATACCCTAGACATCTTGGAAAAACAGTTTGATACATACACATCCATTGAGCATATTGAAGTAAAATAATATATTTCTAAGCAGGCAAGAAAGCTCTTCCAGGCTGACGATTAGCCAAAGGTCCATGGCAGCCAAGAACCTGAAAAATACAGGAAAGTTTTCAGTCAATTGCCTCATCCATCCAAAAATATGGTGAAATCTCCAACCTCCCTCATTGGATTAGAAAATGCAATTGAATCTATTGTTCCTTTTCAAAGCTTCATCTATCTATAAATAAATTGATATCATGTTTCAAATACTAACCTTTGCATTTACCCCATCCTGCACAATTCTGTTCTCAGATTTCAACTTTAAGTATTCAGCATGACTCAACTTTGTAAATCCCCTAAAAATTGAGAACAATCAAGTCAGCACAAATTACTACTACATGAAATTGGAATTGGTTTAAAATTAAGGCAAGACAAGTTCTACCGCAGACGTCTTATACTCGAAATTTCAGACAATTTTCAAGTACTTTAGTATGAAGTATGAACATCTATGTAGAACTCGCCGTATAAACAAAAACATGCATGCATAATTATGAATTAAGAAAATTAATAAGCAAAAAAAGATAAAAATCTAAAATAAGAAAGCCAACAATACTAAAAAGTACGTACCACTTTCTACTAACAATAATCTTCTGACGCCCAGGGAACTTAAACTTAGCACGACGAAGAGCCTCTTGAGCATGATCACCATTCACACTCTTACACCTAACAGACAACAGCACCTGACCAATACTAACCCTAGCACAAGTCCCTAACGGTTTCCCAAACGCACCTCTCATCCCCGTCTGCAACCTATCCGCCCCAGCACACGATAACATCTTATTAATCCTCAACACGTGGAAAGGATGAACCCTCACGCGCAAATGAAACGCGTCTTTTCCAGCAAACTTCGACATGTACTTGTTGCACGCAATTCTTGCTGCTTCTAATGCTTCACTCGATACATTTTCCTTCTCCCATGATACCAAGTGGACGCAGAAAGGGAACTCATCTACGCCTTTTTTCTTCGCTCCTACGTCGTAGATTCGGATTTTTGGATCAGGTACACCGCGGCAGAAGCGTGACTTTGGATATGGCTTGTTCTTTATTTGCCGATAACATCTCGCTGGTCCTAAAAATTATAAAAATTTTATTCTACCGTTAGAATAATTAGAGTTGTATTATTTAAACATAAAAATCCAGATACAAACATCTTACGTGACGTTATATATGTTAATAAAAAAATACACACAAAATCAATAGGACACCATGTTTGACATCAAAATTTCATTGTCGAAATATATTTTTGGAATAGTTAATATGAAATTTATTTGAAGATTTTGAATTAATGAGAAAATTTTGAGAGAATAAAAGAAAGAGAGAGGTTGTTTAGTTGCTTACTTCTTCCCATGGTAGATTTTTTTGTGTTGAAACTGAAAAAAATTGGATTGAGAAAAGTGAAAGGTTGGTGTTCCTTTTATACCTTTCCATTGGCGCGTTTGGTTTGTGTGCTTACGTACTGGATTACGTCATGTATTAAGAAAGTGGGACATAGCTAGACCCGTTTCCGGCCCAGAATATTTGAGAAAGTGGGTTAGCTTGTTGGACCCGGGTTCTTTTGAGGCCTGCCACCAACAATACCCCACCGACATTTTTTTAACCAGAGAAAAAATATTATAAGTAATTAAAAATGGATTTGAAGGATATATTTAGTAACTCTAAACAAGTTTTGTGCTAATAGCTCGTCACATAATCACATATTAGCTCACGTTGGTGATTAATTACATTTTAATTTTTTTTATTATATAAATAAAGTTTAGGTGAGTTGGACTCCGGGACTCATCAGAGTCAGAGCAGACACAAAACTCTAATATACATATTTACATTTCACCCACTCAAGAGGCCTTCATGCTTGTAACAGAAATTGAATCTACGATCTTGTGGATGAGTCAACTTCTGATCAACTGAGTCAACAATCAATGACTATATTATAAAGTTATTGGTATGTCGCTTTTGATAAACACAAGACATGTAGATGTAGCTGTATTTGATAAGAGAAGTTGTAATACAACAAAATGAGATGCACTCGACAGTTACTGGTAGAAGTAAAACATACAAATAGAGGGTTGAGTAGGATTTTTGCTATTAAATTTTTGGCATGTAACCAAACGTTGCTAGTAATGCCAATTGCCAATGGATGGCGGTTTACTATTAAAATCTTCTCATTTATTGAAATCGTTTTCCATACAGATAACTTGTACTCATTACTCTTATTTGTAGATCATGCAATAGGAGTGTCCCTTATCTTTTCATGCATGTTATGTCAATTTCGTGTTTAATAAGTTTACCAATATCTTCCCTCAAAAAAGTTTATCAATATCTCCATCCTAGGGTGTTGGGTGCATTTAACCAAACAAGGATTAGATGTAACTAAGATATTGGAAAAACCAAAGTGACACAAGAAAGAAATCAATTTTGCCCCTCGTGTCATAGGCAGGAAAACTATTTTCATCAATCCTTAGCTTTGGGCACACATATTAAAATATGCTAAGAGTTTCGATAAGATTAGATTTTTTTTTTTGAAGGATAAGATTAGATGTTTTAAACCCTTAATTCATCAAGTAAAAGTAAAATTCATTAACTTGGATCCTTAACCCATGGTCGGTGACTCGGTGTATATGAAAAGATATGTGTTTAGAGAGATCAACTTCTTAAATAATTCTCAATTCTTTTAAGAAGTTAGTTTCTGCAGTTGCGCATAGATGATATTTTGATTTAAAAATAAATAAATATAAAATTCATTTAATTCATGATTTTGGTTTATGTAAGGGTACAAAGGGGAAAATATCATTAATTGCACCTTGATTTCATAAAATAACCAACATTTTGGTATTAAAGAAAGCAAAAAGTAAGTTGAATTGACATATTTTGTAAACTCAATAGCATGAGGATGTGATCGTAAGAGATCCCTTCCGATTTAACCGGAGGATATGAATTCAAATCCAATTTTAAGAATGATTCAGTGGTAAATACATCAAAATCAAAAGATTAGTCTTTACCGTCGATACTCGTTTCGCGCACACAAAAAAAACATATATTTTGTAATGTAAATTAATAATTTTTAAATGGTAATGTAAATTACCTGATAACTATGAAAGCCAATTGTGCCGTCTAGTATTATCAATTTTAAAATATAGTTATAAGTGTAGTGACACGACAAAATAAATTGATTTTTATTAAAAGTCTCGGGCACCTAATTTACACACTAAATTCTTAAAGTAAATATACTTGTATGAGTTTTTTTTTTTTTGTTTTTGTAGTAAAAAAACAACAATGTTTCTGGAAGATATTTCCTTCGATCTTAAATATAAGAAAAAAAGTCAAATACATTTGATCTAAATTTAAATCAAATACATATAAATTTTTGCTTATATTCAAAAACCAGATAGAGTATTATCCTTAGTGTTAACATAGCAGCACATAACAAAATTTATAAATATGGTTCAAGAAGAGTGACTAAAAAATTGCTATACTGTTTGAATAACAACCTCAAATGTAATTCACTTTCCTAGTACTTCAATTGCACTACATATACAACACCTTAAATTATGTGATATAAGAAACTAATATGTTATATACACCCCCCCATGTTCTATCAGTGTATCAAGATTGTACAAAAGAAAATAATATAAAGAGTGAAAATGAAATCCAGTGACATACAAAGTCTCATTATTCAATTCACAAGGTAATTAATGACAACCTCAATAATATCTAAACCTAATATTTTTCAACTCATGTGTATAGTTCTATCTTGGCTTGATGCTTGGTATTACTCCACTAACAAGGTCACTACCAGACACATCACCTGATACAAAAGCAGTCCTTATAGCTGAGGATGAAGATGGTGTACTCATTGCTTTACTAGAATCACTGACACTGCCACTAGTTATAGACTCAGCTCTTCTTGTATCTGATTCCGGCATTACGTTCCATATGTTTTCAAGCTCTCTAACGACCTCTGCCATTGTAGGCCGATCATCTGGCTCGTCGTTAACACACTTGAGAGCCAATGTCAAAAATTTCTCCACGTGCTCCGATGGATAAGATCCCATTCGTTCATCGATGATTGAAAATATTACGCCAGATTGGTATGAAAGATTGACCTGAAAAAAGGTATTGAAAAGCGTTGGCGTCAAACTTTCCATTATTTTGATATGGTCAGATAGGAAATGAATAAGGGAAATAAGAACATAAGATAGGATGCATCATGTTACTTCAAGACTATCCAGTTTGATCCAAACACACATATGTTAAGAGATTAAGGAGAGAAACTAAGTGTAGTGGTAAGCAAATACCTCTCTAACAATATTTTTGCCATGTGAGATAGGATGCATCCCAGTCAAAATTTCCAGAAACACAACGCCGAGACTATAAACATCACTCTTGTCGGTCAGTTTGTGAGTTAAGAAGTACTCTGGGTCAAGGTAACCCTGCATATTTAAAATAGATAGAAGGGAAATAAGTAACAAATAAAGATCGTTGAATAAATAAAATCTACCTTTGAATACAAACACAAACACACTTTTTTGACCGGCCATTTATCTGAGATGTTCTTTACATTTCAGATGAAGGCCTGTTTGGATAAACAGTTTAATCAAGTGCTTTTAGCACAAACATTGATCATATTAGTGTGTATAAGCAATTTCTATAACAAAGGACAAAATAAAGTTAAATTGTTTTCATGTAGGCTAGATAAGTTGTTTTCATAAGCTATTCTAACGAGCTAATGAAGTAAGTTGTTTTCATGAGCACTCTTATACAGTCTCACAATTCAAATAAGTCGATCCAAACAAGATCTAACTCAACAGTAAGTTTGCTAATCCCCTTAACACACACATGCAAAGTTTAAAAAAGCCAAATCAAATTATGAAAGCCTTACCGGTGTACCCTTTACCACAGTAGATACATGACCAGGCACAATTCCTTCCATATCTGGAACTGGGGCAAGCCGTGAAAGTCCGAAATCTGCGACTTTTGCAGAGAGCTTAGAATCCAATAATATGTTGCTGGCCTTGACATCACGGTGAAATATTGGAGGATCGGCTTCATTGTGTAGATACATGAGACCTTTAGCCGACCCTAATGCAATCTTCAATCTCATGATAAAAGTCAGAGGTTCTTTTGCTGAAACTGTGGTAAAACAGCACATGATGTTACTAAATCATACAAAGTTAATAGAAAATGTTAGAAAACTAAAAAATAAGAACATATGATGTACCAGAAAGGTGATCTCTTAGTGTTCCGTTTGGCATATATTCATAAACCAGCATCTGTTCACCTTCTTCATCACAGTATCCAACCAGAGACACAAGGTTGCGATGATGTAACCTTGATAGTAACGATATTTCAGTAAGGAACTCCTTCTCGCCTTGCAGTGACCCCTCCTGTGCACGCTTTATGGCAACAGCTGTCCCATTGGAAATGACACCTTTATATACCTTCCCATAGCCCCCTTGTCCGACTTGAGCGGAGCTGCTAAAGTTGTTCGTAGCGGAGGACAATTCTTCATAAGTGAAGGACCTTACCCCATCCATTTTTATTTTGATTTTAGACACTGTTAATAAACATACAGCTATGTTATTCTTGACAACCGATCAAATATGGTCTATAACAGTAAATTTGTAGCACCACTGCCACATTTTGATAAGTTACAAAATAACGATACATTTACTCATTCATGATAAGAAACTCACCATGACGCCGTTTGGAAACTGCATGATAATCTTTCAATTTTGTTCTTAATATAAGAAGAGTAACAATAGCAGATAGCGTCACTGCACATGCAATTGCCCCTAAGACTATGCCAACTATTGCACCCGTACTTATCTGTGATTTTGAAGAGGTGGAAGTCGCTGCAACAATAATGAGCAGTATGTATTAACCCTATCATTTGAAATTCATAATATTCATCCAGATAAAGAAAACATGAACGCGGTATTAACAGTATGCATTAAATCAAAATTCCATCAAGCAATCTAGAAGATCATAAGAAGTTTCTGAGACTTACCCTTCTGGTAAAAACCCATATCGAAGTTGATCAATTCATAAGGTCCAAACAAATCACTGTCGGGAATATTCCATCCTGTGAACATGCTTCTAATTCGTTGGACCTCAGTTTCAGTGAAATTATGAGGACTAGATTGATTAACATATAGAGGGAAAAACGTCAAGTTCATTCTTAACCGAGGTCCTGCTACCCACTGAAAAGTAAAGTTTAGCTGACTGATGTTTATACTAAGACCAGTAGTCAGGTATTTCTCAAATTCATTTTTGTAAGGAAGGAAATCTGAAAACCCGGGACTTTTCAATCGATAACCAACATGCAACGGGGCTGCACAGAAACAATCCAAAGAGAGTTCATAAGGTGGCGGACATGATTGACAGAAGCCGTTGGCGTTTGTTGGAACGAGGTCATCTGTGTTGTTAACACCTTGAGAACTACATAGCTGACTCAAGGAGTTATTTGAGCATAGAGGATTCCCATGAAGCCTGAAATACAATAATTTTTAGATAACAACGTGGAAGCTATATAACGATGATGGAGTATGTATGCTAAATCTAATGCTCAATTCTTGATCTTCGGAAAATCACATGAGTAATTCAAACATGCATAACAAAGACAAAAGAATGGGAATCTGAAGTCTCGGCTACAATGATCTCGATACAAACTACATAGTAAGTTAAGAATCTTACAAGACTGTGACATTTGAAGGTAGATCAGTACTGCCTGATACAGTTGTGAATTGATTATTTTCCAACTCCCTGCAAGATCATAAACACATGCTAAGAAAATCAAAAGTGAAAATCATTCACTAGCATCTATGCAGAGGGAAATACATTGAATATATTAGCATTTTAAAACACAAAATATGTCCAAAGGTCAAATCTGCACCCATTTGATTGTGTACCGACCTATGTAGCACCGGCACTTAAAATTGAAGGCGTCTCCGGTGTCTAACATCGACACAAAACATGTAGATGTAGTTACATTCAATTACTTTCATTTTCTTAAATTATTACGGGAGTTTGCATATATGTCGTGTCCGGTATCGGTATCAGTGTTAGTGCTTATGATTTGGTAAACTGAAAAGAACACGCACGGGCAATCCCAATATACATTTATTTAGGAAAAAAATTGTGGAATTCATCACTTTAAGGCTTACAAGATAAATCTTTCTGATCCATTTAAATTCTTGTTCCAAATTGTGGAAGGAACACTGCCACTCAATGAATTGTTTGCAAGAAACCTACCACAGAGAAAGATATTATTAAGAAGATTTTATAACTTGATTGATTAAATAAGAAATATATATAAAAAAATATCTGGGTATCTAGTAACTTTAATTAGGTTCATATTAACAATTTGATGTATAGAATAAGAAAAATAAAACAAAAGACTACTTACAATCTCTGAAGTTTTGAAAGACTAGAAAACGAGGACGGGATGTTTCCAGTAAGCCTGTTGTTTGATAAATCACTGGACATAACCACAGGGGTTAAAAATCAAAAACATGTAATCTCACATTCTTTAGATTTACCTAGAAAAATAGAATACAAATTATTTAAATGATAGAGATTCTTACATTGTTGTGATGTTTTCTGCAAGTTTGGAAGGAAGTGATTCATTCAACTGATTCGAACTGAGGTCACTGAAATTCATACAATAACACTCAGTAAAAATTACTAGTTTATTTTAAGCAAAAAAAGGATATCATAATCTTAATACAGATAAGTGAACTTACAGATAAAGAAGGTGTGGTATCCGGCTTAAGTCAGGAATCGGTCCTTGTAAGTTACAGTTCTTAAGGCTCCTGATAATATCAAGAAACCAATAACAACATTTAGATAACCAAACATGAAATTAAATACTTCTCCTAACCAGACAGAAAACTTCAATCGCGATGACAAATTTTAACAAAGATAGTAAAGGAGAAACTACAAAGTAACAACTACGTGCTATCCTCTAGGATTGCGAATTCACTTACAACTTCAACAGTTTTGACATGTTACTATAAGTATCTGGAATGCTATTTCCTTCAAAGTTATTGTTGTCAAGTTGACTGCAAGAACAAGAAAATCCAAAACAACACTTCAAAAATCTTATTGACTTCAGCAATAGGTTTCGGTGTTTTTTCAACTGAAACTAGAAATATAAAATAGAATTATATCTGTGTACACACACATCTCAGAGACTAAGAAATCTTACAGTATAAGTAAGTTTGGTAGTTGTGATAGCTGAGGAGGAAGATATCCTGATAAATTGTTGTTATCAAGAAGGCTGCAGGTCCACAGAAACATTTTGTTAACAAACATGTAATTATGATAACTACGGATTAAACAAAACCAAGAAAAATAAGTTACCGGCTGCTTCCAATATCCAACTTACAAATGAACAAGTGATGGTAATCGCGCAAGTTCCGGTGGGATTTGCCCGCTAATTGAATTATTGTTCATGTGACTGCGCCAATGGGGGGAAAAAGTGAAACATTATTTTCTTTTTTTGGTAAATGATTACAAAGGTTGAGAAATAAAAGAGTTCAACTAAAAATAGCACAAGTGGTCTTGCTTAAACTACATTATTGTCGTAAAGAACCTTACAAATGCTTTGTTTTGTTAAGGTTTGCAAATGATTTAGGTAGAGGTCCTGATATATTGTTCTGATCAATTTGTATTCTGTCAAGCTTTGGAAGAAATCCAATCTCCTCTGGCAGCGAACCTGTTAATTTATTTCCATTCAGGAGCCTACAAAAAATGGAGAAAAAAAAAAGTTGATGAGAACGAAATCAAAATGACATAGCTATTTAGGTCAAAACACCTCGCCTTTAGAAGACATGATTGTGAATTCATGTGGTGACAAGGATGTTTATGTACTAAAATGTTTATAATGAGTCAGATTCCAGAATTAACCACGGCAATAAAAAGGTTCGACTTACAAGAGGAATAACGATTTGATATTGCCAATTTCCTTTGGAATACTCCCAGTTATTTTGTTCCACATGAAGTTCCTTTAGAACAAATAGAAAAGCATGTATCAGCAAATGAGGAAACACTCAAATGAGTTAAAACTATTACATAAACAAAGTGGTATCAAACAATTGCGAAATTGAAAATCATTCACAATATTAGTCTTACAATCTTTCCATATAAACCAAGTTGCCGATTTCTGGTGCTAAATTTCCAGACAAGCTCAAATTCATTAGTTGCCTACAAACAAGAAAATGAAAGCCGACGAATAAGATTAATAGCTTGTCAAATCGAGATTACAAGATATGTTAACTCATGAAAATAAATTTGAAAAGTTTATCATATAAAACTGTGAACTATGAAACAGAAATGTCGAGTAGAAGAGAGCCGTACAATTCTTGAACATGTAAGTAGCCATCCACTAATGTTTCATTGAAACACAAAACTCCTGTCCAGTGAGATGTACATGGGTCTCCGCGATTCCAATTGCTCAAATTTTGATTAGGATCAATCAACCTTTCTTTTATGGCTTTTAATGCTTCAACTGCATGTTAATTCAAACAAAATTATCACAATAGTCTCAACAAAAACAACATTACATATTATCGTAACCAATGTTTTATCGATAGTGTCGTAGTACCATTTTTTAGCACGTGTAGTCATTTTAATTGTGATCTTTGACACCATTATTATACAAAAAAAAAAATTAATATGTGGAAATATTCAAGAAAACAACTATTTGATAGAACAAAAATTCTACTTCCATTGAGTCAAGTATAGAAAACTCAACAATGAACCAAGTTCATCCAAAATGATACTGTTGAAACGAACTATCCCAAAAGCTTAAACTGTTTGGTGAAAACATGTGAATGGTTCTATATCATATTTCGAGCATGTATCCTTAGGCAAGGGCTCTTTAGGCTTAAAATGTGGAAAATGAAAGGACGGCCTACCTTGTGCTGAAATTCAACTTCTTATAGTGAGCGAGACGATGACCAAACTCAAGACTACTTGGTCATAGAATCTTAGTATTCATGTCATGAACCAACGATTAGGGGAAGAAGCATAAATCGTTTTATGTTACATTTTTTCTTTCTTTCTTCATCTAAGCTTTTTTCATACAACTGAATCACTAAACTAACCAACAATGTAACTAACTAAAAGAATATTATTTGCTACCACTTCCAGAAAAACTTATATAACATCAAAGAGAATTTATCAAGAATCAAATATCCGAAAAGCCTAAGTCATTAAACGAACAACTCAATTAAGTGTTTATCATATAAGTGCTTATGTGTAAGTTATTTCTATAACAAATGATAAATGTAAGTCAAACTATTTTCATAAGCTATCCAGAAGAGTTTACGTAAATAAGCTGAAAACAGCGTACGAACACGCCATAAGCTATTTACATAAGTTCTCCCAAACAATCTCACAAGTGCTAACGTCGGTACATAAGCGAAATCCTCACACAGGGCCCGTTTAGACTTAAGGGGTGAAAGTTGGACAAGTCCAAAGTCGTAGTTCAAAATTTAACTTTAGAACCTAGGTGGAAAGCATCAAATTCTAAGCTCAGCTAACAATTCCAAAAAATTGAGAAGAAACAAGTAATCCCTAATAGAACCAAAACAATCATGAAATTCCAAAAAGGGAGAAAAAGAAATATACCTTCAGTAGGGTTAGTGATATTATCTTGTGCAGCAACAAATAACACATAGCAACAAAACCATAAAATGAAAACAACTTCATGCTTGTGACCCTTTGAAAGATACATCCTTGAAATCACCATAACCCTTTAAATATCTCTCATAAACTACTCAATACTTCTTCCTCTCCCTGAAAACAACACAAAATCAAGTTAGAAAATTCATTGATGTGAATTGAACAAAAAAAAAACATGTTAGCATATAAACACAGAAGACAGAACCAAGTAAAATTTAACCTTGGACAACAGAAGCAAAACAAATAATATGGACTATGTAAAACTAAAACATGGCATGTTATATTATTAATACTTATAGGAAAAATACCAAAGAGTGTGAAACTTGGTCTTCATGAATTATTTATGTGAAACCAAAATGCAAAAAGACTCAAAACTTTGAAATTTAAAACATGAACCAGGTAAAACCAAACACATGGGTTGTTATATTACCTAAGAGGGTGAAAAAGGTGTAAACGTGGGGTATTGTCTTTACGACTGAGTTGACATAATAACAAATGCAGAAAAAAAATGTAGGTGGTGTTGTTGATTATAGAAGAAGCCATCACTTTCAATGCTATAGTAGAAAATGTACCATTTGCATTAAAAAAAGGAAGAGAAAAATAACAATAAGATAAAGAAAGAGTTGTTATTCTTAAATGGGTTGGCTTGTTTGACTTTATGAGAATGAAAAAGGAGAGAATTTATTTGATTTGATGATGAGTGTGAAACAATAAATCAACCAAGATGTTGTACATGAAAGGTTTTTGGGGGGCCAACTTCAGTTCCAACTTCCAACTACTAGAGTAGAAGATAGAGTGTCTGTCTTTACTCTTTTTTGTCTTTTTCCTTATATCTTTCTTCTTTTTTTGGTAAAAATCTTATAAGTATCTTTCTTTTCCTTAACTAAAATACAAATTACAAATATTGTGTAATATGATGTAATATCTCATGAGCCATTGATATCCAATAATACTGGATTGGATGATGTTACCCTTTATATAGAAGTAAGAATTTTTAATTTGTATCATTAATTGTCCAAAAATAATTATTTGTATTACTATTAGTCAAAACATATAAACATAACGTAAGATTAGGGATGCAACAGTTCGGTTTTGGATCAAAAACAGTTCAAACTGATCTAATCAACATCGGTTTGGTTCAATTTATTAGTTAAAATGACAAAATGTTGGGCTTAAGTTGAGTGTGAGTAAGTGTGTGAGGAGGGATAGTATTATGGGGGTGATGGTATGAAAATCGGTTCTTTGGATCTTAAAATCAAAAACAAAATCGAATCAACTGGTTTGGTTTGTGTTGATTTGAACCGAGTCAAAGAAGGTCGGTTAGTTTTTCAGCTTGTGAAAGACTAGACCGCCACAAAGTGTGAAAATTTAGTCATTATAGGTTTGTGTCAGACTTATACGTCACAAACATTATTTGTTTTTTTATTCAGGTTGTGACAGATTAGGTCGTCACAAAGTTTAAATATTTTTTTTATTTAAATTGACGTTGTGAAGGACAAGGCAAATACAAAATTTGAAAAAGGTTACCCTCACAAAAATGTCTTTTTCTATAAATACCACTTTCACCTTTTCTCATTTCTCTACCTTCTCTTTAAATTTTCTCTCTATCTTCTCTCTAAAAGAGTAGTAATATTTTAACATCAAAAACTTGACAAGGTATAAAAACATTGTATAAACATACATATAAAATAAATGTTAGATTGATCTATAGAGAGAAAAATTAAAACGAACATCGTATGAAAACATGGTTTGGGATATTTTAGAACAACCATAAGAACAATCCTTTGAAATGCATCTAAAAATAGTTATATTTTTAAAAATTGCTATTCATTTTTTGCTCAAATATTACATTTAAATTTTCTCCATTATTCCTTACCCTAGATGGTCCTCATTTCTTCATTTAAAAATAATTCCGCATAATTTAATTTCTCATTATTATTATATTATAAAATAAATCATCATAATTTCATTGAGATATGATTTATCCAAGCATAAATCATTGATCTTTCGGAGGATGCTGCTCTAAATCATTTTTTTAAGGGTCTTGACAACAAGTATTTCAGTAGGACTCTTTAAAGATTCTAAGGAAACTGATTTTTGGCGTGACTGTTGGTGTGGTAGTGTTCCGTTGTGTGAGCGCTTTAGGCGGCTATATGACTTGGCTGTCAATAAAGTAATCATGGTAAGGAATATGTTCTTGATGGGGGTGGTGGATGGTGGGGGTGCGTGGCAGTGGCGCCGTCGTTTGTGGGTGTGGGAGGAAGCATTGGTAGAGGAGTGTAGGGATTTATTACTCACGGTCTCTTTGCAGGAATCATCAGTTGACAGATGGGTGTGGTTACCAGATCATGTTGCCGGTTACACTGTTTGTGGTGTGTATGACATGTTGATATCACAAGAACAACCTCACTTACATCAAAATATGGAGCTAATCTGGCATAAACAGGTACCTCTAAAAGTTTCAATCCTTGCTTGGCGGCTGTTGAGGGATCGATTACCTACAAAAGCCAATTTGGCAGATCGTGGTATCCTTCCCACGGAGGCTCGGTTATGTGTCTCTGGCTGTGGGCACGTTGAAGATGTGAACCATATGTTTTTGTTGTGTCCAACTTTCGGTGCACTGTGGCCTATGGGGCGGGCTTGGCTTGGAGTCGAAGGGGTAAATTCTCATGCTATTTCAAAACATTTTTTGCAATTTATCCAATACGCAGGTGGCCTGAAAGCGCGTCGATCTTTATTTCATTTGATTTGGCTTCAGTGTGTTTGGGTTTTGTGGAATGAATGGAATGACAGGCTATTCAGGAATCGGCAAAGCTCTATACCACAATTGTTAGATAAAGTAAAATCATGCTCTTTGTGGTGGTTGAAAGCTAGTAATGTGGTCTTTAATTTTGGTACGCATAATTGGTGGTCGAGCCCGCTTGTATGTATGGGCATTGACTGACTTTGTTGTAATATTGATAGGATTTTGATCTTTCCGTGATTGTTTTGGCACACCTTGTGCTGCAATAATTACAATGTTTGTGGTAATATAATTCATTTTTGCTTGTTCAAAAAAAATATTATTTAAAAAATTCAAATATTTTAATTTTCAAAGATTAATTACACATATTTTTCATAAAAATTACCATTTTAAACCTTTAGTAAGTGCCATGAAGACACTCCGCATTTTCCTTCTTTTAAAATTTCCTAAGTAATGTGCTCATATTGGTGTTTTGTCTTAGTCTATGGAGAAAGCCAAGTCAATTAGGTTACCTATAGCAGGTAGGGAATCAAATCTCAAGGTTAAAAAAAATACCTGTATTGTAAGCAACCAAAAAATAATGGTCATTGAATACTTAGTAACATGGGTTTCGTTTTTTATGATGTAACTTTTGGAGGAAAGTATACATATTATTTCAAACATGTGATTGCCGAATCAAAGGTAAAAAATTCAACTTCAATTATTTTAAGAGGATTCAACTTGTAGAGGTTAAACTTTATATATAATATAATATCGGACAATTAGATGACTAATAATTAAACTAAAGCTTGTTTCCAGAAGCCTTTTTGTTCTTAAGTTTGGACTGATTATGACTTTTTTCGATAAGTCAATCAAACATTTTAGAGTTAAATAAATTTTTAGTCTTTATAAATATAACAAATTTTATTTTTAGTCTTAATAAAAAAAGTGACATGTTTTAATCTCTATAAAAAAAATTAGCACATAATTTTAGTCCCTGTCAAATTAAAATTTATTTAATTATACTTAAATTTTTAAATGATTTTTTTTATAGAAATGTTAAGAACTTTATAAGAAATGCTTATAGAAAATATTATAATTTTTTAACATGTAATGAATTAAATATGAATTTTTTAAACATCAAAATTTTAAGATAAAATTAATAAATATTTGAACCCAAAAATCAAATTTTAAACGCATTTTATGTGGAGAAACTTTTTATAACGTTATAAACAACTCTGTAAAAAATCGTTCAAAAATTTAAAAGTTCAAATATAATCAAACAAATTTTAATTTAACAAAAAACTAAAACTAAGTGCTGAACAAATTTATAGAGATTAAAACATGTCACTTTTTTTTTTATAAGGACTAAAAATATAATTGACTATATTTATAGAAATAAAAAAACTTATTTAATATTATATAGCTTTCAACATTGCCGTTACAAATGTGCAAACTGTTCACGATTGAAAACCATGACTGAAACATCCAAAATCAAATCTAACATAAATGCATAATAGATGCATGATACCAATACCTCTTGTCAAGCCATTGAGTGACTGGGTCTCACAACACAACAATGCACACAAAATAATCTGCAATTCAATTAGTGTTCATATGGATAAAAATCACATTTTTCGGCATCATCCTTGTATTATTTAGATTGAAATATAAAATATATTTTATATATCAAAGATTAATTTAATATGAATTGAAGTCTGTTTTTTGTCCTCACAAAAATAAACTAGGGCACGTTAATCCATGAACCATTATTCATAATTGAATCGTCTCTTCATGATTACGTGAAATGATAAATGCACTATGTGGCGTCAATGGTGTTGAAGGAAATCTCTCACAAAATAAGAAAATATCAATTTAACCCCTCATAAGTAGTTTTAGAGCTAGGTATCCAGGTAAAGATAATGCATAATATATGCAAGGTTTGGAGTTCGAACTCCGGACACCACCAATAAAAAGAGCTAGGTATCTAGACTAATCTTACCCGACTAACCCGCCATGCATAAATCCGCATGTTAAACTGATCGGGCTGACCTGTCCACAAATCACAACAAGTTTTGATCAGATGATTTGGGTTTCGCCAGCGTTGGTCTATGGGTTAAACGGATTATCTACGGACCATACTGAAATAAAATAAAACTTTCTCTTGCAAAAAGAAACTAAAAAGTTGGTACTCTAATTTTTTTTTTAAAAGCTAAAAAACTATACTACTTGATAATTTTATGTTATAACTTATATGAGTGGTATGTAACAAGTAATAAAAACTAAAATAATACTTAACAAGGAATTTTGGCTATTAATATAGTATATGACATTAAGGTGTAGTTAAATGATAAAAGAAAAACTCGAGCACTTAGATGAGATGGAACAGGTCTCTTCTAGCTTAACCAAGGTCCTGGGTTCGAATCCAGCATTGGGCATACAGCAGTGTTAAAACTCTTAGGGAGAGCTTGCCGCCCATTTGGGTCCCACAATGTTTGAGGGATTAGTCTCTGTAGTTGCGCGCAGAGGATACCTGGTTTACATCCAAAAAAAATGATAAAAGAAAAAAAGAAGTTAGATAGGTCACAAGCCAACCAGGGACGGATACATGTTGTTTCATGTGTGAACTTGTGCCTACACAAATTTTAAAAACACTTTTTTTAGTAGTATATGATAATTTACATTTTGACTACATGATCCACACCTACCACAAATTATTTCTCTCTTGGTCCACACCTATCATCATATATCTCAAATCATTTCTTGATAATATGAATATTATCAAGAATCGGATGCGAATCGAGTAGGAGATGACAAGTTAAATGATTGTTTAGTTATTTATATAGAGAAATATATTTTTATTGATATTGAAAATGAGAAATCATTCAAACTTTCCAAAATATAGAAAATCGTAAAGGACAATTTTATGTATGGTGCCCCTACTATTCAAAAATCATGAATCCGTCACTGGAGCCAACCCACAATTATGATGATTAAAACTACATAACACATGGTCTAAGTAGTCCAACTCACACAAACCAAGATATAAATGAACTAAAAATATCACTATCATTTTTCTCATCCTATAAACTTATGTGCCCTTTTGTTTTCTTTTTCAAACTACTCTTTATTCGAATTTTAAAACCCAAACAACATTTCAGATTCTAAAACCTGAAAAAACAACTTATATATAATGCAAAATCAGAAACTTCTCCATTTACACACTTTGCAATAGTTGTGCTATAACTTCTTTGTCCCACCCTGAAATCTAAAAATCACTCTTAGATTAACATTGGGTGAATCTTGGAGGTTTTTTATGCTCAAAATCATTGCATTTCAAGCTTCATCAAACATTAAACACAATGTAAGGTCTCATTCCCTTAATTTCTTAATGTTTGGGTTCATTTTTTTTTCTTCTGAACCACTGAACCTGTTCGACTTATATAATCCGAACAAGGTTGTTGTTTGTTCGGATTTTATAAGCTGAAGTGTATCAGTATTTTTTGGGCAGTAATGTGGATTTTTGCTAATTGTATTTATATATAATTTTGCATGTTTCAGATATTCATCGTATAAAAAATGAAAGACAAACCATGCATGCTTCTGTTAGTCAAGATTGGATGGTAAGGAATGAAGCGGAGGGGAAGGTGGGAAGGCGTGGTGGAAGGGTAAATGTCGTCGTGCTGATGGCGTAGAAATATCTCAGGTGAACGATCATGAGCCACACTACGAGCCCTAGCCCAAGCAACACCATATGGAGGAGGAGGGGCAGGTGGAGGTTGAGAATGTGGATGATGATGATGAGAAGCCTCGGAAGGAGGTGGAGGTGGATCCAAAGCAGTTGAATGACTATCTTGGTGGCTCATATGACTTGTCTGTGCTGACCATGTCCCATGTTCACGTGGTCAGTAGAATGTCTAATGGACTGGCCGTAAGATTCTACAACTTTTATTTTCTGTGTTGTATGTTTCATGTAGACTGTGTCCCTATGCAATAAAAGTCAAGAGAAAATACCTGGCTGGTTTGGATGAACATTAGTGATACCAAATCCTTAACCCTTCAAAACATTAGAATCACATAATCAACTTAAAAAATTATTTAGAAATAGAAACACCCGAAGAAATGTCTAATATGATCATCCTGAATTACATGATATTAGGTGAAATATATTACATGATATTAGATAAATAATATAAACCAATGAGAACATTTAGAGGTGGTTATCATTATACAGATTAGCATAGATAAACAATCACATATAAATATATTTTCTATTTTTCATATAGGTGTCGTTTTTAAGAGGAATTAGGTGTCGTTATATACACAATAAACAATTAACTCTCAATGAGGTAATATATGGATATATCTCCCCTTAAATGGTTTTTATTGTGTAAAAAAAAAAATTCCTTCTCATATTTTTTTTAATAAGACAAATGGAATAAGATTAACCAGAATCTTTCAGCAAGATGTGCTAGAAGGATACAATAAGATACAATCAATTAAAGAAAGAATTGAAACAACAACAAAACAGCGAGCAAAAGAAACTAAATTACAAACATCAAACAATGCCGATGATGCACCCTTCAAAATTGGTACTCAAAATCATTTCCTTCGGATGATTAACCTACTCATCATACGTTTTTCAAGTACTATATCCTTAATGGAACAACTCTTAATCATTAGTTACCTCACTGTCGAACTCCAAATTATCATCACCCTCTTCCTTTAAAAAGTGAAATGATAACACCAAAAAAATCCTCAAGCTCAACATAATCTACATGCCTATAGTGCAACAGAAACAAAAATAAATCACACAACTCAATAACAAACTTAAGCATGTACTCCCTCCGTCCCAAAATGTAAGCAAAAATTGGTCAACAAAAGTTAATGTATGTGGTTCAAAATTTGTACTAGATACATCAACTTACATTGACTCAGTTTTGCTTATATTTTGCGACGGAGGAAGTACTGTGTAGGCTAAATCATTAAATAGTCTATAATATTTGACATTTAATAGTTAATTTATAATCTGTTTTATAGGCAAATTTATGATATTGTTAATTAGATTCTCTTTATAATATCATCTTCGGGTGAAAGATTTCTGTTTTGTCAAACATGGGAGATAACTGAGACGGTGAAACCTCACCAAATGCCACTCATAGCCAATCTTGAGTAGTCTTTGTCTACGAAAAGTCAGAAGCTCCACTTCATATGTATATAATTGGTCACAATTAATTGACTTTTGATCCATGTATGTTTATTTTATTTTATTTTCTATTTTAGACATTAAAATATATTGTCCTTTTAAATTCCTTAAACGTATGAGTTAGTTGTATTTTATTTCCATTGTTTGGAAGTTTTATTCAGGATAATATTGTAATAAATAAAATAAAATTATGTCATATTCTAGATACTAGAATCAATATTGTCCAACCTATTGTGATTAGTCCAAATTAACATTAACTAATACGACTTGTTCAAAAAACATTAACTAATACAAGCTAATACTACCAACAAGAAATTAATCCAAGTAGTAAGATACTTAGAGCCCTTAAGCATATGGTTAAAGGTAAAAGATATGTTGAAAAAAAATAAAATAATGGAATAGAATTAAAGGTATAATAGATGCATCGGGTATTCGTAAAAATTTATCATGATATAGTTATCTGCTTAATATAGACATAGATAATATTGAGTAAAAAAAAGATAAATTACCTACAAAATTTGTTAGGTAATGCAGACTCTAGTGCTAACTCACAACTAAAACATTTGGGCGGTCAAAACTTATTGAAAACTTTTAGACGGATTTAAAACAAAATTTGAAATATTTATAGGACTAAAATCTTATTTAACATTAAAAAACATGGTAACTTTGTTGGCGTAAGTCTTAGAGGCCAATAACCTATGTTAAACTCATCTTATGTATCATGACTACATATTTTTGATTCTTATCCTTCTTGTATTGAACACTGGTTGATTAATGATAATAGTTAACTTTGCTTTGGTCCCAAAAAAAATATGGCACTCTTTATTATATTTATAATAATGTCAATAAAGTCCCTAGAATAGATAGTCCATGTAATAATATATTAAGTGTAACTTAATCATGAGATTACACTATCATAAATAACGTTATTCTTAAATGTATCCGTAGTCAAGCTTTAATATGAATTAGGATAATAATAAAGCGTCGAGACTATTATGTATGTAGACTGATGACCGCATCTCATGGGTCATACATATGAGATATTAAGTTTATACATAAGTATAAATATTATGAGTAATATTTATCCTGGATTGACCTACTGTGAGAATACTACATAGTATGTATGAAATTGTCATAAGATATTCTCACAATGATAATAGTGTATATCGCTCTTAGACCTGAAACCACTATGATCCCTAGATGTGGACTCAAGTGTTTTGTTGCCATTCTAACATTGTCTGTAAAAGGATAACCATAACGTTGGTTGATGGGTACTTGATGAATCATGCTGAGGGACATGAGTGTCCTAGATGAGATTTGTCCCTCCTCATAACATGAGATATATCTTTAGGCCTCTTGATGAAATATGACTGTAAAACTCCATGGCCATGCCGAACTAAGTCAATATGAAATATTGGACTTATTCGTTACTCAATATATTTTGGGATCAAGAAATATAAATATTAATCTTTACAAGGATGACAATATCTATGCCTTGAGATCAATATAGATATAAGGACAAAGGAGTAATAGTACAAATAAATATTATCATGGAAAAGGTTCCGTCAGATCACTTGACATTCTTGTCACTTGGGTAGCAATGATGTGTTGCTAGATACCGCTCATTGTTTATAGTATTAAATATTAGATTTAATATTATTGCCAACGTGACTAGAACCTATAGGGTCACACACAAAGAACGGTCAAAAGAGAAATATATAAGTATGACTTATATAAGGGCTGCGTTTAGTAAATAACGCTAATTAGTTAGCAAAATTACTAAACTCGTTATTGGGCTTACTGAAGCCTAATAGTGACTTCTGACTTACAAAGCACTCTAGGAGTTCAATAAATAGAACCCTAGTGCTGAAGTCTTGGTTACACGTTTTTGAGAAACCCTAGTTCTCTGAAACTTCTGATTCCTTGGCTAGCACCGAGATTTGGGGGAGCACTGTTCGTGTGGACTTGCTAGAGGTTTTGCTGCTTGCTGCTTGCTTTGCTGTGATCGTGATACCAGATTCCAGAATCTACACTTCGAGGTAACAATCGAATCACTGGTTCTTGACAATTCGTAATGATCCAAGGAAAGAAAATCGAAAAATTTTATTCCGTTGTTTATTCTGTAAATTCGATTTTCTTTCAAACTTTAGTTTAAGTTTTTTTTTTTGACGAAAACTTTAGTTGAAGTTATTTGAAAAAGTATCAAATAGTTTTAAAATATTATAAAAATTTGTTCGTTGCGGAGGAACCAAACTAAACCTGCCTTGGCCACGAAACCATATCCATCTATTGTCTCACCTTGCCTGCACGATCCATGACTGACACGATTCACATTTGTTTGCACAATCCTCAAATGGAACTCTTAATATTTCTTGCACTGTCATCAATGTTGACGGAAGTTGCCTTGGCAATCCAATTTCGGATGGCTACGGTGGTATCATCTGTAACTCCTCATATGTGTGGGGTGCTAGTTTATCATGACCTGTTTCAAAATTAACAAGCATCCTTAAAGTTGAGCTATATGGCATTCATCATGATTCCACTTTGTATCAATCTTACTGTGTCTTCTCCAAACAAGTTTCATAAGCATGTTGTGTTGATTCAAGACATTAAAAATATGTTGCGAGAAAATAGTCACTTTAGAATCATCCACATTCTTCAAAAAGGTAATCGATGTGATGATTTCTTTTCTAAACTTGATGCTTCTTTTGACATTGACCACTTGGTTTACGCTTCTCCTCCGTCGTGCCTTCAGAATATGCTTGACCTTCTTCTTGAGTATGCAATCCTTTTTCTTTTCTTTATTTTCTTACTCAATTGTTTATCCTTAGAACATAGTACACTCAATTCAAACTTTGATTTTAACGGTTTAATGGATCAAATTTAATACAAGGTCATGCTAACAAATACATTATAAAGGCACTCGTTAAATAACCTTAGATATTTCATTTCAATCAACCCTCCTCTTCTACTTAAATATAGGAACAAATTATTTCAGTCAGAGCTTCTTACCAATCAAGTATACAGCCGATATTTGAATTATAACCAGATGAATGTGAATGGAGGAGGATACCTAATTGGCATGATGCACCAAAAGGCAAAAAGTAGTTGATATGGTTTGAATTATTGATCTCAAATTCTAGATTACTACTATTCAGTACTTAATTTTTTTTAAAAGAGTATTTAGTACCTATTACATGGAGAAATCATATCTTAATTGTTGCCATCGCATGCCAACTTGATTCAATAATATAATATCACAATAAGCCACCTTATAATAAACTGGCTGATCCTAAAGATGTTTCTCCATATTAACATCAAATCCAATTTAGAACATGGACAGGTAGTCTTTATCCTATGTCCCACTGCACAGGCATTTAATAAATACTGCACCAATGTTTGAGTAAAGATTGTTACATGTTTGCGATTGGTTATTGGTCACAAATCAAAATTAAATTGGGATTTAATTTCAAACTAAGATGCAGCCATATAAGATTGTACAAGCAAATGTGTCCAATTAATTTCTTTCATGTACTTAAATTTATTTTTTTTAGGGATTCATGTACTTAAACATAGTGGTCCCTCTCAACCGTGCCATCAAAATGATATGGGTATTGTGTTGTTAATTAATTAATTAATTATTTAATCACTTGTAGAATTCTTTCACGGGGTTGCTTTCCCACTCTAGCTATTCCCATGATCTCATGATTAACCTGGAAAAATCTGTTAATGATGTGACATTTATTGTTTCAGAAACTAGAATGAAGAAAAGTCTCCATACCTCCACAATGTTCATAAAATCCAAGTTTTACACCCTCTATATTTTTCACAGTAAACATTTGAGACAAAAACTATATTATGATGATTTCAAAAATTTGAAATTCTATATTGTTTTTTTATAAAGTTAGAAGATAAATGAATTTTCACATTTATTTTAGAAAAGTTAGTGTGGTTCATACGCGACATTAAATCAGAAACTAGTTCCAACAATGAGTAGCAACAAACAATACTGTGATGTTTTTACGTGTAGCGTTGGTCATGGTTGACACTAACTTTATTATGATGTTATGAATTTTTTAAAATGTGAAAAATCCAAAAATTTTGATTATTTGAAATTCCAAATTTTTTAGAGAAACTTTGTAAATTAAATTCTTATTAAAATAGTTGAATGATTTTTTTTTCGTCGTAATTTTAATGAGTTTGTTCCACAAGCCTCAACTAGCAAAAATGTCGGAATTGTTAGGCTAGATGACATGACTGGAGTTTGAACTCTGACCCTTCCACTTATGTTTGTGAATTTTAATGGCTATTTTCCATTTTGTCTATCTTAAAAAAACAAAAAAGAGTTTGAAATAGTATAGGAACTATGCGCAGGGGTACCAATAAAGTTTTAGATATCAAAATGTTTTAGAAATGGGCCTAAAGCCCAGTGCCAAGTCCCATGGAAGAAACTCTTGAGAAATTCTGTTTAGGCCCCCATATTGCTAATCGGAAGAACATTGTTTTGGTAGGATTTTAGCGTAAAAACTGTGTTATTGGAAGATAGCTTCCGATAGATGGAGGGGTACCTGCAGCAATTTGGGGGGTGGATAGAGCCTCACTCAGAAACTTTTCAACCAACATAAATTTAAATGTACACATAGAAAATCCCATAATATTATGTCATTTCAAAGTGTACTTTCAGATTATATTTTTGTAGAAGTGCAATTCAAAAAACATGAGATTTTTAGCAACGAGAATGAGTGAAAATTAGCGCCCAATCCCATGGGGGTTAATTTGGTTTGGATTTCAATGTGAACGGATTATAGTGTGTAAAATTGACTCGTAGGTTCACTATTCATAATCACTCAAACTTTGTAGTTAAGTTTACTCGACAACAAGCAAATGAAGTTGCTCTTGATCATACCTTAACTAAGGCGACCATATCTAGAACTAGTCACCATGTTTTTGACATATTGTCATCTTGCATTGATGTGTTGATTATTCATGAATTACTCGCTTATAAAATGATGTTGATTTGGATAAATTATTTATCTGAACCCCTTCCATAAGGTTTATACCAACTAATCAAATCATTTAGTCATTTGCAATCATGTACAAATTTATATTTATTCAACCATTATAAACATGCAATCTTACAAACATATACTTTGGTAATAAAAAAAACAACACACTAGATCAAACATTATTGCTAAAGCTAATATTTTTCAACTTATGTAGTTCTATATTTTCTGGGTGTTTAATATTACTCCACTAAAAAGGTACATTATACATTTCTTGATACAAAAGTAGTATTTATGGCTGAGGATGAAGAAGTTGTACTGCTTACAAAACTAACTGTTTTGCCACCACTGCTTGTAGATGTATCTCTCATGGTATCTGAATCTGACATCACAAAACAAATATTTTCAAGTTCTCTAACCACTTCTGCCATTTTAGGACGCGGCTCTGGCTCATCTTCGCAACACTTTAGGGCCAAATTTAAAAACTTCTCTGCATGCTCAAATGGATAAGACCCCATGCGTTCATCAATAAACGATGATATCTCGCTCGATTCATATGCAACACTAACCTGAAAAGGATTTAGAGAAGTGTTAGTGACAAGCACTCTATAATTAACCTGAATTCCCTAAAATGAAGAGAAGCATGCTGTCACATGATTAGCTCTATAATACAACTCAAAATATAAGACGTCTGATATCTATCTTATGGTCGAGATATGTGACTGCCTAAGTGAGTGAACGCAGAGAATCCAATTCCACTATTATTTTGACATTTCAAGAGATAAGAAGTCAATAATATCTACATGACAAAAGGAATGTTGAGGGAAACTAAGTCTAGTGGTAAACAAGTACCTCTCTAACAATATTTTTTCCATGTGTGATAGGTTGCATCCCAGTCAAAAGTTCCAAAAACACAACGCCGAGACTATAAACATCACTCTTGTCGGTTAATGTGTGAGTTAAGAAGTACTCTGGATCAAGGTAACCCTGCATATATAAAACAATAAAAGAACATTAAAGAAAAAAGTTCATCAAATCAAGTTTCCATGAAATATACTTTTTTCTGGACTTTTCATTGTTTAGACTTCTGCGAAACCATTTGTTAAACTCCATCTTAACTAGCCCAAAAAGACTACTTCAAGGTTGAACATGGCCTACAAACCTAACACATGTTGTTCATGTGGCAGTGATTATGTACTATAATTTAATCTCTTGTACATCCAATGTTAGGAGATGATTATATACCGTTTGGACTTAGTATTTAACATCCACTCAATGTAGGACATGATCCTTACACTTACATAACAATAATACCTCTCTATGTTTGCCTAAAAGTTAAGATTTTGGAGGAAATGGTTTTAGTGTTTTGTATAATAATGCATGTCTATTATCTATCTAATCAAAACTTATTTGAGACTTTCACCTTTCTTCATTTTCCATCAAACCTTGCATATTAGACGGGGGTAGTGAACTCGTGTTGGTTAAATCTAACCATCATGTAATCTCTAATAAAAGATTGCTAAATTTTGTACTTAATATAAACATGCGCAGTTTAGAAAAGCCAAATCCAAATATGAAAGCCTTACCGGTGTACCCTTTACCACAGTAGATACATGACCAGGAACAATTCCTTCCATATCTGGAACCGGTGCAAGTCGTGAAAGTCCAAAATCTGCCACTTTTGCAGTGAACTTAGAGTCCAATAATATGTTGCTGGACTTAACATCTCGGTGAAATATTGGAGGATCAGCTTCTGTGTGTAGATACATGAGACCTTTAGCCGACTCTAATGCTATCTTCAATCTCATAGCAAAAGTCAAAGGTTTGTTTGATGTAACTGTAGTAAAGAATTAGGGATACTGTGAGAAGCAAGAAAGAAATAACAATATCCAAACATCATTGTTCATGTCTAAAATGCAAAAAGGTCTTGTGTGGGAGGATGTGTTAGACATAAAGCTAACAGAAGTAACCATTCATGTATATTTGGGAAAGTTAGTTGATAACTGAAACTCTGTTGTTACTAATCAATAAAAAGCAATGGAAACCAAAAAGTCTACTAGACAAAGCTCTTAAAATAGGAAATGGAGCACAAGATGTACCAGAAAGGTGATCCCTTAGTGTGCCATTCGGCATAAATTCATAAACCAGCATCTGCAAGTCAAAGGAGTTTGTGGATGTTAAAACTGGCAAAATTTACATTAAAAAGTCAATTCAATGATGCAAGATACTAAAATGAAATCTTGCAAGTGATGAAATTTCTGAATTTTTAAACAAATGTTACCTGTTCACCTTCTTCATCACAATATCCAATCAAAGCTACAAGGTTACGGTGATGTATCCTTGATAGTATTGATATTTCTGTAAGAAACTCCTTCTCACCTTGCAGTGATCCTTGTTGTGCACGTTTTATGGCAACCACATTCCCATTCAAAAGAATACCTTTATATACCTTTCCATAGCCTCCTTGTCCAATTTGAGCATTGTTGTCAAAATTTCTTGTAGCAGAAGACAATTCTTCATAAGTAAAGGCCCTTGTCCCATCAATTTGCATTGATATCCTAGATGCTGTGAATAAAAATCTATACTATTAAACACTGTAATAATATACAAAATGACATTGTCAAAGTTAATGTGAAAACATTAAGTAAGACTACTTAAATAATGATAAAAGATAAATAGTTTTCAAATCTGGTTTAGTAAAAGATAAAGTAGCAAATAATTAATGACATCAAGACTTTTTATCACGACAAGGGCCTCTCTTGAGGCAAGTGAAAGAATTTGATTCATAGTAAGGAGAAACTCACAATGACGTGGTTTGGAAACTGCATCATGACGTCTTAATCTTACTCTTAAGATTAAAAGAATAAAAATTGCAGACATCGAAATTACACACGCAATTGAGCCTAAGATTATACCAACCAATGCACCCGTGCTTATGCCTGATTTAGAAGAGGTGTCAGTCCCTGCAACAACATTAAGAAGTATGAGGACAATCATACGAGAAAAAGCTTCCATGAAAACTAAAAAAAGTTTCTGAAACTTACCATTATTATAAGGAACAGGATCCATAAGGTCATAAGGCCCAAACAAATCACGGTTAGGAATGGTCCATCCAGTGAACATGTTTCTGATCCGTTGGACCTCGCTTGTATTGAAAGTATGAGAACTATTGTCGTCAACATATTCAGGATAAAACTTCAAGATCATTAGGATTCGAGGTCCTACTTGCCACTCAAACGTATAGCTTATTTGATTGGGATGTATCTTAAGATTAGAAGACAAGTACTCCTCAAAAGTATTGAAATATGGGGGGAAATATGAAAAACCAGGACTTCTCAGTCGATAACCAAAAATCAATGGAGCCACACAGAAACAATTCACCGAGTATTCATAAGGAGGCGGACATTTTTTAGTGGGACAAGGGTCACTGAAGTTTGTCGGAGATGTGCCATTTGTGTCAATACTAGCTCCTTCAACTTTACAAAACTGATTCAGTGTGTTATCTGAGCATAAAGGATTCCCATCAAGCCTGAAATACAGTAATATAATGTTCAACTCTTTACCTTCACAAAATGAGACAAAAGAATGTGAAAGTTTCTACTCTCACTGCTATGATATTTTAGCATGAACTTCACAAAAAGTTTAGAGAAGCTTACAAGAGTGTGACATTTGGAGGAAGATTAGTATTGCCTGATATGTTTATAAATTGGTTATTTTGCAACTCTCTGCAAGATTAGAAACCAAGGATCAGAAAATCAAAAGCTAAAATCTATATAGGTAGAGGAGAAATATTGTAGAATTTATAATTTCACATCTTACAATTGCAATATTTCAGCAGCATTTGAAATCTTGTTCTGCCAAATGTTGGAAGGAACACTTCCACTCAATAAATTGTTTGCAAGTGACCTAACACAAAGAATGATATTAGTAAATAAAAAAATTATTTATAACAGATTGATTTATATAAGATATATAAGATAATAACATTTACTAGTTAGTAGTAATTAGTAAATAAAAAACCATAAGAAATCAAATGTATTACATGTGAGAGAGGGTGATAGATAGTAACACTTTTTCGCTTATATATAATATAAGATTAATTGTTATGAACTGACGGTGTAATTTTTTATTAGATATGAATCCAATCAAATCACTATATGATTGCAAATAGGTTAGGTTAGTTCCTAGAATATATCGAAAAATAACTACATGGTGAGATTTGAATGGATGCATGTGTAGAAAAGTTTAACACTGATGGTGTATACAAATTAAATCCATATAACCTGGTTTCTTGCAGGAGAAGAAAGAATAAAACAGGAAAACAACTTACAATTTCTGGAGACGTGGAAGATTAGAAAAATAGGATGGAATAGTTCCAGTAAGATTGTTGTTTGATAAAATACTGCACATAACCCCAATGGTCATAAATTAGAAGTACATTTATCTTGAACAATAAATAATAGAGAAAAATGATAGAGATTCTTACATGGTTGTGATATTTTCACCAAGCTTATTAAGAGGAATTGATTCACTCAGCTGATTGAAGCTGAGGTCACTGAAATATGGAAAATAATTAGTGGTTGATAAATGCAATTAGAGTTTACATTAGACTTTATTTCAAAATATATACATCAAAATGTTCACTTTGATTGGAAAAACCACTTCTTTTAATGCATAACTTACATATAAAGGAGATGTGGTATCTTGCTAAAATCAGGAATTGGTCCTTGCAAGTTGCAATTCCTAAGGGTCCTATTAGTACCAAGAAACAAAGTAACAAACAACATTGAGATAATCAGAACTTGGCTCTAATACTATCTCTAAGATTTTATATAGTATGAGAAATTAATCACAAAGATTTAGTATCTCAAATTGATACTTCAGACAAAAAAAAATATAATAAAGCTCTAGAACTAGACCTTCAAATCCATTTCTTCAACTTGCAAAAGCATGCAAAACTTACTTATAAACAAGGGATTACAAAATTAACTTACAACTTCACCAATTTTGACATGTTGGCATAAGAATCTGGAATGCTATTTCCTCCAAAGTTATTGTTGTCAAGTTGGCTGCAAAAAATAAAAAAAATCCAAAACAACACTAAGAATCTGGCTATACTATAAGAATTAAATATCAAAGAAATTATTTATAAGCATGTTTCCATTAACAAATAATTTAATCATTTGTTTTCCATCACATTTCCTAGCAATTTCACTTCTCACAACCAAAGATTCAAATGGAATTGCAACAAAAAAAAAAGCATGCCTCTGTAGCTCTTGTAATCAGTATAAAGTTCAAATTTGAAACATAAATTAAAACAATTGCACAAGTTATAATGATTTTAAGTTACATCCTTTCAACCTTTAAAAAAATATATTTTAAGTTACATATTTTCTTACTTCCCTCTGTATCTTGTGCTAATTTAAGCCTTGTTTAGATGAATAGATGAATAGTTTAATTAAGCACTTATCACATATTAAGTGTTTAGGCCTTGATTTGATAAACATCTTATTTTGCATCTCGTATCATAAACGTTTATCGTATGACCACTTATGAGTAAGATATTTTTTAAACACAAGATAAAATAAAGTCAAACTATTTTTGTAAAATATATATGTTGTTTCCATGAGCCATCTTAGCGAGCTTATGAAAATAAGCTGAAAGTAGCTTATGAACATGTCATAAGTTGTTTTCATAAGTTCTCCCAATCAGTATAACAAATATTTATGTGGGTAGATAAGCACAAATAAGCTAATCCAAACAAGTTCTGTGTATAGGCTATTTCTATTACATAAGTTAAAATAAAGTCAAATTATTTTCTTATAAGCTATAAGCTATTGAAGATAGCTTTTAGAAACAAGCTGAAAACAACTACGGTCATAAGCTATTTTTATAAACTCTCTTTGATAGTCTCACAAGTGCTTATGTGAGTAAATAAGCTCAAATCAACTTATTCTAACATGCCACTCTTTCAATTTCTTATGGGGCGGTGAAATACAAGTGTATGTTTAGAATCATAATGAGCTTGACAAAATCATTGGGCCGCCGTAAATTTATTGAAGCTCTAAAGTATAACTCGCAAAATCATGGTCCTTCGCCGAGATTTTGTCAAATTCACCATGAATGAAACATACCACTAAATGTGACACGAAATCAACACTAATGGACGATGTTTGTGTCCCTTGACGCCTTTTCCCACTTGGGTCTCTTTTTTTTTATTTTTTATTGTAGTCTTAGTGCCAAGAATTGAATAAGTGAAGAATTTAGTGTTAGAAATTTGACCTTATATATAATGTAATGTCCCTACCAATTGAGTTATGATTGTAGGGACCACTTCGGTCTTTATTTCCTATCTCCTAATCCCTTTCAATTTTATTTTTATTTTCCAAAAGATGTTTATTTAATTTTATTGAAGAAAAAAAAGATGTTTATGTTTTTTAAGGGAAAGATATTTATTATGTTTATGTCCACTCAAAAAAATTGGTATGTATCGTTTTCAAATTTTAATATTACACTAAGTATTTATATTTCAATTCTATTTTTATTATTAAATTTGTCACTTAAACTATTGTATTACCAATATTTTACACTTTTTTTTATCCCTGTAATTAAGATCTTAAATCTTAGGCACTCCAAAGTATTTTCACGACTTAAGACATTTTGACCATAATCTTCAAGTCGCAAACATCTAGTTTTTTTTTATGAGGGCTGAGCTATCTTTTAAATAGACAACTTTAGAAATCGGATCAATTGTATTTTCAAAGAAGAGTCATGTTGTCAACTCCATGCTGTTTATTTTACTTTTAAGAAATGTTTTATATCGCAAACATCGATCTTGCTAAAAAAACAACAAAGGTGAATTGTTGCTTAACTTAATATTTTTCTTCTCAGGTTTTCCACCGAAAACGGATGTTGAAAGCTTAACTTAATAAATTTGTGATTCCTATCTACGTGACATATAGATACTCCCTGTGATCCTTTTTAGCCAGCAAATGTTGATTCAGATGGTAAGTTGTCCATTAATATCCCATAAGAAACTCGAAACGAGAAACTCATTAGTAGGTAAATTGTTTCTCTTAATCTTAAAATTGTCTCCACCCTAATGAGCCATTATACTTGTCTCACCTAAACTTTCCTTTATACAAAAAGATTATTAGATGAATTCATATTTTAATTTTATTTGTTCACGGTTAAATTTAGTAACTTATTAAAAACTTATGTTTGATGCATGTCTAATAGAATCATCTATACTCTATGTTACAAACATTATACACGGAATAAGAAACCATACATACAGTATAGACAAGTTTTGCATCTCAGATAGCTCAGGTGGAAGAATTCCTGATAAGTTATTGTTGTCGAGAAGGCTGAAAATCAAGATAAACATTGTGTGAACAAAATAATATTATGTAAGCATGTAATTAAAATTTAAATGTTAATGATTGCAATCATTTTAAAAATATTCAAATACCAACTTACAGGTGAATAAGGCTTGGTAATTTGGAAAGTTCTGGTGGAATTTGACCACTAAGGGAGTTATTGTTCATGTGACTGTTCCAATATTAATGGAAAAAATAAAACATTAATTATTTTATTTTCAATTTTTGGTAATAATAACCAAGATAGAGTTGCTAAAAAAACAAAGATATAGAGAAATAAAAATAACATGATAGGTTTCTTAAACTAAATTTTCACTAGGAAAGGAAAACTTACAAATGCTTTGTCTTGTTCAAATTTGCAAATGATGAAGGTATAGGTCCTGATAATTTGTTTTCATCAATTTGCATTATACGTAGATTTGGAAGAAAGCCAAGTTCATCTGGCACTGGTCCTGTTAATTCATTTCCACTTAGGAACCTGCATAAAATAAAACAGTATTTAACGATGTTGATTAATCTTTTTTTTGTTGTTATTCCTCCGATTCTTAATAGAATGAAACCTTAGTAATTTGATGTTGGATCAGAAGTAATAAAAACACCACTCTTTTATTTATTTATGTAACCATTTGAATTTATTAATAATATCATCCAACTTGAACCGTTTATATTCAATCAATTTATTTAGAAGATACAATTATATTCTAAATTCAGACTATGACAAGGAGTATATTACTATGTTTATAAAGAATGAGGATTTGCAATGTTAATAAAATAAATGTTATGTTATAGGGAATTGAAGGCTCAACTTACAAGAGTTCCAAGGATTTGATATTGCCAATTTCCACAGGAATTGTCCCACTTATGTTGTTCCACATGAAATCCCTTTAGAACAAACAGAAAAGTATATATTATTATCATCATCATCATCAAAGGAAAAATGAAATTAAAAGTTGCAAATTGGTGGAAAGTGGAAACACTCAAATGAGTAAAATCTATACTCTTGAAGCAAAAGAGGCTAATAGCAATTGCTAAATGGAAAATCTTCACTTTAATATCTTGACTCTTGAGTTTAGAGTCAGTCTTACAATATTTTCAAATAACCTAAGTTGCCAATTTCTGGTGCCAATTTTCCAGACAAGTTCAATTTCAGTAGTTCCCTACAGTCAACAAAAACAAACTTAATAGAGAGTGATGAATATGAATATTGATAGCTTGTCAAAATTATGGTACAATAATATTTTTTTAAAAAGCATAATGAAAACTCTGATTATATTGAGTACATATCATAATAATTTTAACAAGTACATTGTACTTGTATAAAGTATTATGACAAGGATTTTTATTTTTTTTTGAGGAATGACAAGGATGTTTATGATATTAACTTGTATACAATATGGTAAAATAATATTTGGATTGTACAAATGATACTTTAATCCAAATACTTCTTGACAGAGTCCATCCGAGACAATTATAGTTATTTAATGTTGTTTGTTAACTTGGTAGATATGAAAGCTCTAAACATGTTGGTTTGTGTTTATATATATAGACTATGCTATTAAGAGTTATTTGTTGCAATTTTTTTCGTGAAAAAAGAAACCATTTTTCAAACAAAGTAACTTTTAGAAGTTTTAATTCGTTTGGCGATTGTAACATATTCTTGAAAAGAAAAAGAAAATAACTCAAAAATATCTAAAAACTGGTTAAAATGATAAACTTTTTTTAGTAGTCTCTTCAAAAATCATTTTTGATACCTCATTTTCTTTTTTTGAAAAAAATATTATCATCACCGTATGTAAACACAAAAAAACTTTTATTAATCTAAAATATTAAATATCAAAATTATTTTGTTTAAAATATTTTTTTTATCAATTTTAAGAGCATGCGCTAATATAATTTGATGAAAAATGTCTCATAACTTAGTTGGTAGGGACATTACATAATAATATATACAATAGTGAAATTTTAGCACTAGATTAGTTAGCCAAAAAAATAACTAATAATTTGATGAGCAATTCAAAATTAATTTTAGTTTGCTATTTTTGGCATAAAAATTGAAAATGTTTTCGATATCAAATTTTAAATGTTAATATATGTCAACAAAACAGAAATATAATATGTCATGTGGAAGATATAGAAGTCATACAATTCTGTAACATGTAAAAAGTTTTCCTCTATTGTTTCATTAGAGCACACAACTCCTGTCCAGCTAGATAGGCATGGGTCTCCATCGTTCCAATTTCTCAAATGTCCATTTGGATCATCCAAACTTTCATATATGCTCCTCAATGCTAACACTGCGCACTCCAATTCAAATTATATCATATCATCAATAGAACCAACATTAGACATTATATGAGAAATTAATACGGTTTCTAGCTATGCAAGTAAATGTGAGTATGTTTGGTATCAAGTTGAAATTATCAAAAAACTAATCACTGTGATTCTGTCAGACTCACCGCAAATCTAAAACATTAACTTAGATACATCCTAGTCATGGATAGAAACCTAACAACCATGGAATGCCTAAGAAAGAAAAAGAGATCAAACATACAGACCTTCAGTAGGGTCAGTGACATTGATAACTTGCGCCGCAGCCGGTATCAAACAGCAGCAGAACCATAAGATGATGAAGATAACCCCATGCTTGCAACAACCCTTTGAAAGATGCATCCCGGCAAAGTAGAAATCACTAACACTCTTAACTTTGTAGCAAATATTGTAATAGTGTTATATAGACGTGAAAATGAAAGAACTAACGGTATTTATATTAGTCTCCTTTTAATGGGTCGCCAAAACAATGTAGCAGAAAATGTTAGTGTGGTTGACAAGGTAACCCATCCCATTCAATGCTGCAACTTTGTACCAGATACATTAAAAAAACTTATTAAATATTTAGGAGTTGTTGATCACAAATGGTGTGAGCGACTTTGACTTTGTGTGAAGAGGTACGACATAAGTTAAGTGTGGGAAATAACATGATTCTTTATTTTTAGGTTACCATGAACATATTGGTACGAAATTTTCACAGTTGTTTAGCGGTGACTAATCTCAACTAGAGAATACACAAAATGAATTTTTCCCTCTCAATCGATTTTTTTCATACATATGAGCCAAAAATTGAACCTCTACCAAAATAACAGAATTTTTAATCTCTATAAATGTTTTATATGTGGACTACCTTTTAAAAATCATATAAATATTTGGAATTTCTAACATGATATTTATAAGTCAGTATCTTTTAAAAAATTTAAAGGAAATAACATAATTCTTTCAAAAGAAAAAGGAAATAACGTAATATTTTGCATGACATCATGGAGTACCTTTTTTTTTAAATAATCGTGGAGTACCTTTTAAAAATCGTATAAATTTTTTATACTTGTTTTTATATTCCCCCAAAAAAAATACTTGTTTTTATATAACCGTCTTAAAAGTGATTTCTTTTTAATAACTCATGTAAAAATTATATTGTTAAAAGGTATAAATTTGTAAAAATTTCTTTTTAATAATCGTGGAGTACCTTTTAAAAATCGTATAAATTTTTTATACTTGTTTTTGTATTCCCCCAAAAAAAATACTTGTTTTTATATAACCGGCTTAAAAGTGATTTCTTTTTAATAACTCATGTAAAAATTATATTGTTAACCGTGTTGAAATAGTCATTCTGAAATTCTTTATTTTGAACTTGACTATACATAAAAGATGCAATATACTACTATAGTGAATCTTTACAATATCGTATACAATAACAAAGAAAAAAGCCATATACCACCTATTATTAATTAATTTAGAGGTAAAGACTTCCTCTTTTTTTTTAAAAGACTTCCTTGTTAATAAAGTAACTTACCAATATGTATATTTGAATAATTTAGACTCTAATAGCATAGTAGATTATCATATTAAACCTAATTAATATATCCGTACAACAATTTGTAATATCCCTTAAAAAAAACAATTTGTAATAAAATAAAGAGTGTCACTTTTTTTTATATGTTTTTTTACGATGTAGAAGACTTAGTTTTAGTAGTTGATAATTTCCCACATTTTTACGTGGCATGCATCCAATAGAAATTATTAATCATAAATTCCAGATCACTATACCTCGTCAAAGAGAAATTATATCTTAACTATATCTATCACATAATCAACTTGAATATTCAGAATAACCTAAGTCTGCTCATAGCAGGTTAATCCAAACGATTGAGTGTATGAATAATGCTACTTGCATGTGTTTAATCTAATGAGAAATATTGAATGATGCTACTTGAAAGGAAAAAAATGCACCCGGTCCTCCATGGGTGACATGTCTCAATTAAACTGATATGTCAACGTTTGAATTTTTTAAAAAAAAGGCTTTTAAATTAATATATGAATAATGTTAATTTCATATGAACATGAGATGCATCCGTACACAACTACTCCTGTCCAATTTTGTTATCACATGCACGGCTGTGTACTTGTGTTAGGTCTTGATATTCTAGTTATATTTTCTTTTGAACAAAATTAACAGATTGTACTTACCAACAAAAAAAAAAATTAACAGATTGTAATAAAGAGAAAACACCCTAAGCACCCAAAAAACGAGAGAAAACACCCTATCAAAATTGGACTGGATTTGGATTATTATACAAGGAAACATTTTGTTCGAGAACTTTTTATTGCCCACACAAACTTCTCGCGCCCTTCAAAATTTTCATTTTGCTTTGTTTGGATTCTAGAATCCGAAGTGTGTTTTGAGAAGTTTTGGTTTCTAGAATCCGAAAGGAACCAAAACTTAGAAGACCAAAAAATTTGTCATTAAATCGCACTATACTTCAACATCAACATACTACAATACAACATAAATTAAAAATATAAAAGGTTATCGTCATAACATTGTGGACCACCACCGAATATCTTGTGTTTTACTGGTTCAGCATATAGAACCTAAAAAGCTAAAATGCATATATGTTGCGGGTTATAAAATTTGAATTGTGTCAACCTCCAATGCCCCAATTTTCGAATACACCTAGCTTTTGTATAGTGATATATTTTAAATTCTATAACGGAACAAGTAAATTACTTGTTCGGCTTATATAATCTGAACTAGGACATCACAAAGAAGTTTAAGTTTTTTAATCTAACGCTAGAAGTTGTACTCTAAGATAATATCAGCACACTTCAAAACATAACAAATGGAACATGGTGTAAAACATAATATTATACAAGCATATACCCAAACAGACAATAATATCCAAACATAACCATACAAAACTTGAAATGATAATATCCAAAAATAGAAATAAGTAAACCCTACCGGATAGTAGGACCCATAGCCCTCCCACCCTATCCTTCTTCGGCGGTACACCTATTCAATAATCTACTTTATAACATCCTAGATTGGGATCATTTGTTGCACATGACGACTAGCTAGTAATCCAGTTGTCAATGTCTTGATGCGACCACACCGTGGGACCAAGTCTGCATCGAGATTCCGCCCCTTCAACTGTAAGTGCCTCCTCTTCATATAGCCTAGGAAGGTTTTCCACATGTATGGGCAACAAGTACGGATGTGATATCCTTAGATACAACCTCATGTAACGTAGTGTGGTTTCCCACTCGTACAACACATGATCTCTTAGGTTCTCTATCGTTAGTACATGATAAAAAAAAATTGACATATGCCTCGAACACCTGCCCTCAAGTCATCATAGGTGGCAAGAGCCGGCTGGATGCCTGAGATTGGTTTGGACACGTTGATATGCATGCAAGTGCATGGTTTTATCGTCGTGATAAAAATAATGATCTACAAGGGCTTGTGAATACCAATGTTATTTTTCCTTAGTCTTTTGCTAGAATGTTTTCAAATATTTGTGAGTTTTGATGTTTAATTTTGTTTAAAATATGCAATTTAATAAAAATGTCTTGGAATTGTTGGAGTTCATCACAACAATGAACAACCCAAATCCCAATATTTTCTAATATTATGGGAGATCATCAAGTCCTAAGGGTGAGGTAACTCTAAAGTAACCCTTGTCCTCTTTCAAAAAACAAAGATGAGTCTTACCAACATAAAAGGCTATGTTGGTAAGACCCATTAAATCCTATTATCCATTTTACGCCAAAGATCTTTAGATTATTCTCATGTTTCAAAACATGAGTCTTACTCAGTTTAGTCCCTGTTAAATTCAAATTTGTTTAATTATGTTTAAACGATCTTGAGTATTTGGACAATTTTTTGTAAACGTATTAAGAACATTACTTAAAGTTTCTCTGTAAAAAAATTGTTCAAAATTTGATTTCTACGTCTAGATTTTTGTTAATTTTATCTTGAACTTTTGTCGTTTAAAAAAGTTCATATTTAAAATCTATAAAAAAATTAGTAAATAAAACTTTTATGATGTTCTAAACGTGTCTCCAAAAAACCGTTCAAAAATTTAAGAATTTAAGGATAATTAAATAAATTTAGTTTTAGTAGGGACTAAAATTACATATACATTTTTTGTAGAACTAAAAAACCAATTAAAATTAAGTAAGGACTAAACTTAAAAGTTCCTAATTTTATAGGGACTAAAATCATAATTATCTATTTGTCTAATTGCATAATGACCAATACCTCCTTCCTCTAACAGGGTGCAAAATGTCTTGCAAGTCACATGTAATATTATCATTTATATAATCTAAAATATTAATGTCGCGTCATTTTTTGGAGGTCAAGTTTTTTTTATTAGCATAGACTTACTATTTTATTTCACGACTGAACATTTAATTTTGAGAGAAAAGGGGAAAAAAGTTCGAAACGCCCCTTTGAAAAGATTTGGGGTTCGGGGGTTAGTTACATAAAGGGAAGGTGTTAGCACCCTTTATGTCCGTAGTACTCTACGGGAACCTCTTGGTTTTATTTAACGTTTTGTGCTACAACTTGCTTATTTTGAAAAAAAGAGTTAAAGTGGTAAAGGAAGAAAGAGACCTACTTATCTACATTTTTTATTGATTTAGAAGAACAATTGTCCTTTGCCTACGTACCCGTGAGGGATCAAAACCTCGTAGTTCGGGGTAAAAATCGACGTTTGATTTGTTTTGTGTTTTTTATTAGTTTTGAAAAAAGGTTTTAAAATGAAAGAAAAGCCTAGGCGGCAAATGAGTATTTGTTTGTGTTTTTTATGTTAAAAGAAAATGGCTAAAGTATGATTAAAGTTGATTGCAATTTGAATTATAAAAGAATAGAAAATAAAGGATCACTTGATTTTTGAATCAAGGTTTTGTTTATGAAAATATTTTTTGTGACTTTTGTGATTATTTGCATGTTTTTTGTTGTTTGTTTTTTGAGATATAACTAAACTAAAATTGAAAACTAACGGAGCAAGAAAATAAAGCGTAGGTACCTCATGGTGGTGTTGGACCCCCACGAGAACCCTTATCCTAAGCTAGCAACAAAATAAAAGGCATACACACACGCACGCACACATGCACCTACGACTATTACATAAGCCTATTATACATTATAAGGTCTGCAATAAAAATAAATTACATTAAGGCCTAATCAATTACATTCTAAATTATGTACAAAAAACGTAATTACATCAAAGCCTAAGTACACTTTCTAAATGACTAAAATAGAGGAATAAATATACAATGAATAATAAAAACAGAACGATAAACCCAAATGGATAAAAATGCATGAGAATAATAACAAGAATGCAATGCTAACGAAAAAAAAGGGAAAAAAACGCGGAAAAAGAATAAAATTACAGCAGAGGGGGGTGCAGCAGTAATCAGGGGGTGTGCAAAAAATAAAAATGAAAAAAGGACAGAAGGCGCGCGTTGGGCCTTGCTGGATCGGTTTACTAGGCCTAATGGGTTTGGGTGAAGGCTGGGTCGACCCGGTTGGATATGGGTCGGCTCAGTGGAGGTATAAATAGGGTGTAAGACCTATTTTCATTCATTCTTATCTTTTGTTTCTCTCTCATCCCCTTTTTTACCAAAAAGCTCTCACCTCTCCCTTGCTTTTCTTCTTCCTCTCCCTTGCTTTTTTTTGTTTTTTCAACTTCTTTTCACTCTACTCCTCCTCCTAATTCTATTTCTTTCCTCAAGAGTCTTAAAAGACGGAAGCTTGGTCTTAGATCTGGAATTTAAACGAAAAGAAAGAAAACTACCTCTTTGACGTTTTGTTTCGGATTCGGTGAGAATGAGGCCTTCGGTCCGTAGTTGTCGACGCTGGTTTCGTGTTGTTGTCGATGCCGCCGGTTTTGTGTTGTTTCTGTTTGCGATCGGTTTTGAGATTTGAGGGAGATGGGTTTGTGATGACGATTTTGGATTCTGGTTTGAGTGTGTTCTTGCTTTTGCAGGTTCTACGACCGGGGGTCCTTGGCCTATGTGTGTAGGTTTTAATTTACAGTGCTGGATTTTGATTCTAGGGTTTGTTTAAAGGATGCAGAAAATCTGCACTTGGATTGGAATGAATTGGGATAGAGTGTGTTTCTGTTCCTGGTTTGATGCAGATGAAGCTTACGGCTGTGTTGTTTGGATTGAGACCATTTTTGGATTGGGACAAACTCGGATATGGACCAAAATAAAACTAAAAAAAAAATGAAGACTAAATAATAATAACGATAAAAAAGTATTGAAAGTTTAATTAAAAAAGAAAAATAAAGACTTTTATATACAAAATTATTGTTAATTTAAAAAATAAAAGATGGAAATTAAAAACACGATAAAAACAAAAATACAGAGAGGAGAGGGCCCGACTCGGAACTATAATGAGGTATTTTAAAATACCTCTCCGCCGAAATTTTCACTGAAATGCAGAGATTGATCAGGTTAAACTGCGTATGAATGTAGGGTCCAACGACACGTGTCAGTGACATCTCGAGTCAAAAATTGGGGTATGACAATTAAAATCTAGGGTTAAATAAGTTTTTCGTCCCTAAAAATGTAGCGAATTTTGATTTCAGTCCCTAAAAAATCAAACATAATGTTTTCGTCCTCACAAAAAATATTATTTTGTTTTTGGTCCCTAATGGCCAATTTATATTAATATGAATGTCAAGATTATGAGTCTTTTATGTTCAAAATGTGTTCATGTTATATCCGTTTATTATGTTCATCTTTTATATGTTCATATTATGTTAAAAAAAATGTCAAGGACACGTCAAAATTATTTTCGCTAGAGACCAAAAACAAAACAAAAAAATTTGTGAGGATGAAAACACCTCATTTTATTTTATAAGGACCAAAATCAAAATTTGTTTTATGTATAGGGACGAAAAACTTATCTAACCCTAAAATCTATTAAAATAAAAATATTTAAACTAAAAACTAAAATTCATCTAAATTTCAAATTATTCAACAAATCAAAAATAATTTTATTATAAGGATAATTTTATTATTAAATATAATATATCTTGAGTGGCAATAGATATCTCAACAAGGTTGACACCTCTAAGACCACAAATCTCATACAAGCATACTCAAAAATTTATTAATAAAAGAGAAAAAAAATTCAAAAAGTCAGGGGTTGTGTCGTACCCAAGACAAAAGAAATTAAAGAAAAACATAAAAAGAGTTAAAGGAATCAGGAATTGGAAAATTCCAATCATTCCCTAGAAAATACATCTCTTAAAAACAAAGGAATTTTCTCATCCGTCGAATTTTTTAAACCAAATCATCCTCAATCGAAAAAGAAGGAATGACACTATAACACATGCTCCAAAAGAGAAACTTCATGATTAATATAATAGAACAATATGTACTATTAGTTTTTTCCGGTGCACATTAAACATAGAATAGGATAATACATTATCATATACATATCTTATTATATTTTATTCAACTCTCTTATAATATATTCCTCAAGAAAAAAGACTCACTTATTACATATCTTATTATATTTTATTCAACTCTCTTATAATATATTCCTCAAGAAAAAAGACTCACTTATTATTAAAAAAAATAGTTGCTTCACATGTGGTGGTCAAGTCCCTTTATTTGTTTGGGCATTGGCTAGATTGTCTGTTATTTTTCACTATTGTCTTTGTAACCATACATTGTTGAGCTTTCTCTAGCACACCTTGTGCTTGAGAATTCTCTTTAGGTTATTATATATATTCCAACTTTTATTGTTAAGAAAAATTATAGAAGGTAGAATATTCTTGAAGATAAAAACTATGCATTTCATTGATAATTATGTAGAATATAACACCATATACAAGCCACCAGCTAGATGTTGAAGAAACAATTCTCTGCAACAACATTGACAAGAATTAAAATTGATCAATCGGCAAAAGATGAAAACAATTGATCAAACTTTGGACAAATAATCGAATTATTGCTTACCATATACTATTTGTCTTGTAATTTTTCCTGGAAACTTGTGGGCATGAGCGATTTCAAGGTGTTGATGTTATCATATTATTTTTCATGTGTTTCCTCAATACAAGTTCTCTGAATCACAAACCACTAAAGGTGTCTTTTCATAAATCTGAATTGTCTCCTAACTTAAGATGAATTTTATTAGACGACAAGCAAACATGCATGGTTGCTTATTCGCTAGCTAGTGCATCCAGTTGTTGAACTAGTTACCAAATTTTTGAGATTTTTCCTTTTTGTATTGAAATTTTTTAATTAATGATAAAAGTTAAGTTTGTTTTTGTTAAAAAAAAAAAAAAAATTGGATTGTCTACAGTGAATAGTGAATATTGTCCCTTGGTTGTGAAGTTTTGGTTGTCCAATCTCGACCACACAATCCCAAAAGTATAGATTTTATTTTTATTTTATAATTCAAAATACAGAGTTTAAATTTAGAACGTTTGATCTTGATTGAACAATTAGTGATGTGTGATTGTGTGAATTTGCTTACCACTAAAGGTTTGTTTTCAGAAAATTGGATTGCCTCCTAACTTTAAGATGAAGTTTATTAGGTGACAAGCGTACATGCATGGTTGCTCATTCTCTAGTTATGGCGTCCAGTTCTTGAGCTTGTCACCAAGTTTTTGAGATTTTTCCTTTTTGTATTGAACATTTTTTAATTAATGATAAAAGTTAAGTTTGTTTTTGTTAAAAAAAAAAATTGGATTGTCTACGGTGAATATTGTCCGTTGGTTGTGAAGTTTGTGGTTGTCCAATCTCGACCGCACAATCCCAAAAGGTATAGATTTTATTTTTATTTTATAATTCAAAATACAAAGTTTAAATTTAAAACGTTTGATCTTGATCGAACAATCAGTGATGTGTGACTGTGTGAATTTGCTTACTACAACATATTCAAATTTGTGTTTTGAGGGAGGCGAGAACTAGTTTTCCTTTTTTTTAATTAAGAAATCTAAAGAAAAATATTTCTAAAAATATATTGAGTGTGATTAAAATGTTTATGATAATTTGTTTGTGTGTTAGGTGTGAACTAGAAGTCTCGTATTGAATGAAAACGTAGAAGTTGAGCATATATAAATGAGTTAACCTATAAATCGATTTTAAAGCTTTAGGTGAAGATGTGGTATACAATGCACTTTTTGGTTTCTCTAAGTATAATGATCCAACAAATGGTTAGACTAAAGGTGTTTGGTTCCTTGTATTGGAAATCTTCTTGACGATGGTGGTTAGGCGGCATGTCCTATTAATGTTAAGTGCAAGCGGTGTAAATGTATGTGGATGAAAAAAATCGTGCTAGAGGGGAAACATACTCAAATGAATGCACAGACTCACACTTAGGAGGGAAATTGTTAATGCATGAAGTGATGAGATAGAAGTCTCACATTGAATGGGGAAGTAGATATTAATCATCATATACGTGAGAAGACTCATATACCCAATGTCGCTCACACTTTAGAGAGATTGTTGGTGTACTAAGTGTAAGTTAGAATTCCTATATTAGATAGAAAAGTATATGTTGAGCACCAAATAAGTGAGAAGACTCGTGTCTGATGTTTTAAGTCTTAGGGTGAAGATGCAGTATGCAGTTATGTGATTGCTCAAAGTTCAATGTGAAGATCTCTCGGTCTTCCACAATCTTCCATGACCCAACATATCTATCATGTTATTTTTTCAAAAAAAATTAATTTCGAATATATACCGAAATATAGATTCAATCCTCCAAAATCTTTCAATTCCAAAATCTTTTAAAACCCACAATCCAAACATACATTAAGTGAGTATTTAATTTGAAATAAATTAATTTTGTAATAATTGTTAGTTAGTTTCACAAGGGTTCCTTCTACAGAGGGTAATCTTATAGTCACGGCACTATCGGGCGCCAAACTTTGATTCTAGGTTGTAAGACTTTAGCCTAGTCTACTAATTGTGATTCAAGTTTTAAATTAATTAATATATGTTTGGTTTTACTTTCAGAAGAGGTAATTGTGATTCTATAAGCATATATTTTGAATCTAGAATTGATTCTAACTTAGACGTAGAATTTTAGGTTCGCCTTCAAACATGATTTTAACTTCAAATTTAGTTCAACCTCAATTTTATTTTAACATGTCTAAACATAAATCAATTTATATTCAACTAAATTTCATTATTCAAATCAAATAAAGTTGGCAAAACATGTAAAAGTTTATTTTTAAGATCACTTTTAGATATCAAATTGGAAAGTTCAATTCATTTGCCACTTCTTGTGGGCTCACTCCAATGCTATACCACAACCACATGACATACTAATAATTTTCCAAAAACAATTGATTCAACACATAGGTTATGAAGTTTCTGCAACTGTCACTATCATTTACTAGTATTAAAGAGCAAGCAAAGCAAGGCTGTATTGGTAGTGTCAATTCAAATGATGCCAGCTTGACTAGAAAAATGGCGTATTGTGTTTGGAAGCATATGGAATGAAATTAGGTCAAGTCTGTCTCCAGCAATTTAGGCCACAAAACTATCCCCCCAACTTGGAAGTGGGAACAAGGGCAGGACCATTGTGGCTAGGGATCAGTCTGTTTCTACCCTAGGTTTTGGACTAGCCCATGAACAAACATTTAACATTACTTTGTCTTCCACGCACAAAACAACGTGTACTCTTCAGTTTAGGTGTCTTCATATATTAATTTGGATTGATTTTCAATCATAAAGACATTCATATCTAAAGTTAGAAACAAATTGTAATCCAGTTTGAATTAGATTGATTGCCATACTTTTTTCTAATAAGCAGATTGATTGCTATGTTAAATTCAAACCAGTGAAATCTAATTAGTTGTTTGGAGTAAACTAGATGGTTTCTTTTTACACAGAAAAATAAAGGAAAATGTTAATAAGTGTCCTAAAAACACTTTTTAAGGAATTTAGATAGTAAATTTTTATGGAAACTTATGCATTTAATGCATGGTAAATTGGAGCATTAGACTTTTTCAATAGATAATTTCTTAATTAAGAATCATCAAAAAGTGTTCTTAGGGTAATTGTTAGGGAGACACAAAAATAAATTGATTAAATATACTTTTAAGGAGAATGCTAACTAGTTGTGTAATCGTTATTTTATTAAAAGTAACATCTTATATTTTCAAGACAAAATTTATGTTTCTAAATTCCTTAATCAATGTCTTGAGAGCACTGGTTAGCAAGACCTTGTATTAATTCTTATTTTCTTAAAATAAATTTTTAAATATGTTTTTTTATTTTTTTTCCGTTATGTTTTTCATCAATGCAAGAGTCTAAATTTCCGTTGTTAAGAGTCACTTTATATCACATTTCGCTACATTATTTATTAATGCAAGAGTTTAGATATTCGTTGTTGATAGTCATTATGTATCACATTTTGCTACATTCTTCATCGACGCAAAAGTTTAGATATTTGTCGTTAAGAATCATTATGTATTTTATTTTAGTATGTTCTTGATTCTTATTAAACCACACTCTTATAAGTTTAGTCACAACTTAAATTTTATTAATTTTTTTTATTTTGCTTTTGCAGAAGCTTTATTTTTAGTCTTATGCATTTCAAAAATTAAAAATTTCTTAGTACATTACATAGCTATGTTTGGTTTATTTCCTTTCTTGCCGTTGTCCGTTAGTGATGTGAACCTAATTATGAAGTTGTTCCATTATTGATATGAATCTAAGATGGATGTTCAAGAAGAAATGATATTTCGATAATTGAATTCAATTTTTCAAGCAATTTTTAGGAATTATTCTAGAAATACAAATCAAGAACCAAGAAAAAAATTGAAAACTTAAAAAGCAGTCTGGATCAGAATGGGAATATGGAGATGAATGATAGTCACTTTCATGGGGAAGATAAGAGCAAAAGTTGATCGCCACAAGAGATTTGAAAAATTCCTTATAAGATCAACAATTGGTTCAACTAAGAACCCTTTGAGAAAATTCTCTACTTCACACATAAGTATGAAAGCTTGTAAACTCTATCAACACCTAAAACTAGTTACAAAAGTGTATGAATTCTAATTTATTACAAGTATCAAAACTTCTATATATGAACACCTAAAATTATGCAAGATGAATGCTAAACACCCCCTCCTCCATATTATATTATATTAATATAAAACTAACCTATGTGCTCAAATTACCCAATAAGCTCTTAAGGAAGAAGGCCAATCAACTTTTAGAAGGAAAAAAAACTCATTTTCTTTGTCCCAAAATATAAGCAAAAAAGACAAGCTTTTATTCTATTTAATCTTGTTTTTTAAAAAAAAAATCATCTTTTCCAATAAAAACTTTTGTTTATTCTCATGAAATTAAATGCAAATTACATTTAATTTTCTCTCTCTTCCATTTTTACCATAACGAATAGCCAATAAAAATTGTTTTTACATCTTCCCATTAAACTTATTCCAAAGAAAACACAAAAAACTATGCTACAAATTCTTATACTTTAATTTTCTTTGTCCCAAAACTACACAAAAAATCATTTTGGGAACCACTCCTTAAAAGGTTCAAATCTAGACTGTCGGGTTGGAAGCTGAAGCACTTATCCTTGGGTGGTCGTCTGGTTCTACTGAAGTTTGTCCTGTCGTCACTGCCTGTTTATGCCATTTCCTTCTTCAAGGCTCCGTCAGGTATTGTCTCCTCTATTGAATCTATGTTAAATTGTTTTTTTTTTGGGGGGGAGTGATGACCACAGGAAAATAGCTTGGGTGGATTGGACCACGGTGTGTAGTAGTAAGGAGGTTGGCGGTTTGGGGGTAAGGAGAATTAGGGAGTTAATACAGCTATGTTAGGAAAATGGTGTTGGCGGGTGATGGCAGATACTCATAGTCTTTGGTATAGGGTGTTGTCAGCTAGGTATGGAGTAGAGGGAGGTCGGCTGATGGGGGGAGGTCGTGACGCTTCCTTATGGTGGCGCGATATTTGTGCGCTAGGTAGGGAGGAGTGGTTTTCAGATCATGTTAGCCGCGCAGTGGGTAATGGTAGGAATACACGGTTTTGGGTGGATGGTTGGCTTGGTGGGGTGGCGTTTAGTGTCAGGTTTAGCAGGTTATATAATTTGTCGTTGGATAGGGAGGTATCAGTGTCTGATATGTTTCAGGGTGGGTGGCGTATTGATGGTGCGGCATGGAGATGGAGGCGAAGGTTGTTTGTGCGGGAGGAGGAGATGTTGGGAGACCTTACGTTACTTCTTCAGAATGTGATTTTGCAGGTACATAAGGATGACAAATGGATGTGGACTTTGGAATCATCTAATGTTTTCTCTGTTAAAAGTGCTTATAATGCCCTTACTTCTCAACCTCCAATTGAATTACCGGTGGTTGTTTCCTCCTTGTGGCATAAAGATGTTCCTTTGAAGGTTGTGCTCTTTGCTTGGCGGCTGTTCCGGGACAGGTTACCTACGAAGGACAATCTCCATCGCTGTGGTGTTTTGGATCAAGCCTCCATGCTTTGTGTGTCAGGCTGTGGGTTGACAGAAACATCAAATCATTTATTTTTACATTGTAATATTTTTGGGTCAATTTGGCATTTCATTAATAGGTGGATTGGCACATCCGCGGCTGCCCCGTTTAATATGTCAGACCATTTCAATCAATTCAGTTTCAGTGGTGGTATATCCAATGTGTGTCGCTCGATCTTACAGGTTATATGGTTTGTTACGGTGTGGGAAATCTGGAAGGAAAGAAATAACAGGCTCTTCAATGATAAAGTATGCTTGATTATTCAGGTGGTAGAAAAGATTAAGATTCTTGCCTATTCGTGGTTGAGGGTGAAATTTGTTGCACTTCCCCTCAACTACCATGGCTGGTGGCTTAGTCTGTTCGCCATCTTGGGCATAGGCTAGAGTTTATTTATGTTCCTGTGTTTTTAATTTTGTGTACAGGTTTCTTCTGTAAATACTGTTTCGTTTTTGGTGTCGATTTCTTTGTACGTCTTGTGCTTAGAAAGACACCTTATTTTTGGTAATATATTCCATTTTAGCCTCTTCAAAAAAAAAAATAAGTGTGATTTTTATTTTATTTTCTTATAATTTGAGACGGAGTATGTTTCAATAAATTTATTACACCTTCAAGAAGACTCCTAATTTAAAACGAGCATTACTTCGAATGATTTATCTTCATTTGACTGTTCAACAAGTTTCAACCCAGCAAAGTAGCAATTTTACCTTCCATTTTCTTTCAGAATCTCTTATATGCTCACATCTTCATTTGACTAGCTCACATATGTTTGATACTTAAGGTGTGTTTAGATTGAAGAATTAGGAGGGGAATGGAGAGAAGGATTTACTTTTCTTTTTTAAATAACGAATTATATAGGATGTTCTTCTAAAATAAATTATGTGTGATTGAATTATTATATGATCGTTTATCATGTTAATATGTTAACTTTTTTTAAAAAAATATATATAATTCATAGTGTACGTAATTTAAAAATAAAAAAGTAAATTCTCCTCTCCCTTCCCCTCATAAACCCTCCATCAAAGGACACCCTTGGGGTGCACTTGATTGTACTTTTTTGTCTGTTTAGATTTTTTAAAATAGTTTGGAACAACTGATTTTTATAAGAGATTATTATCTATCTTGGTTTTTTTAAAACAATAAAAATAAGAAATGGTTTTACATTCTGTCAAAAAAAAAAAAGGTTTTATACTTAGCTAATCAAACAATTTGTTTTTTAAGAAAAGAGAAATCGAAGGCTCTTTGCATACCCTTTTTGTACTAAATCAACCTTATTTTTTTATTGAAAAAATTGTGATTTTATTTTTTACGGCATATATATGTTTTATTCTTATTTAATTGTTATCAGAGAATTAAAATAAAAAAGAACTTTCTTTTTAGGTGATCTTATATATAAAGACCTACGGCACAAAAAATTATAACTAAATATTTAATTGAGTCTTTCACAGTTTGGCGATCATGTTAACTAATTTCTCTAGGGAGTCTTTCACCTTTATAATTTTTTTCTCTCCTAGGGTTTCTGTGAGCTAGGGTTCCTCTTGCACCCTCCTTTGGGCTGCCTCCATCTCTTGGGTCGGATTCTTCCTGGTGTGAGCTTGTTTCTTCATCTGATCCATGATCTAGATGCTTCTGTTTCCTCCTATATATATCAACCCTCATGGGTAACCAGATTCATCACAAACAAAACCCTAATAGCCGCAATTCTCATATATGCTCTCAAACCCTAGTGCTTTCTTTGTCCCAGTTTTCATGATCTTTTCCTTGCTTTTTACTGTCATCATGGATCCATCCGGCCTTAACCTTTAAGGTTTAACCCTAGCTGACGAAGGTTTGACCTTGAACCTGGCTACCGAATCTGCTACCTCTTCCATCCTTGAGCATTGTCTAGTTGGTCGTTTACTGGCTGACAGACAAATCAAGCTTGCCTATTTTGCTGAAAGAATGGCCACCACCTGGAAGCCTGTCAAACATGTGTCGATCTTGCAATCTGAACGTGACCGATATCTACTCCAGTTCCATCATAAGATGGATGTGGCTAAGGTCATGGAGGAAGGACCTCGGCTTTATGACAATTTTCACCTTGTGGTGGAACGCATTACTCCTGGTGTTGTTCCACGGACAGTAGCTTTGAACCATCTGGACATGTGGGTGCAGATACATGGCTTGCCTTTTGATTTTATCCAACAAGGGGTAGGTCAAGGTATCAAACAATTTTTGGGAGAGCTAAAAGCTTGTGACAGCCGTAACACTATCCATGGCTCTTATATGCGTATCAAAGTTAGGCTTGATGTTACTCAACCTCTGAAAAAAAGAATGGAGGGTCTTTATCAATGATGGAAACTATGTTCCAATTGCTTTCAAATATGAGAAACTCGGTGTGTTCTGTTATCGTTGTGGCTTTTTAGGACATACCGATAAAGTGTGTCCCGAATTATTCGAAATTAACTCTGATGATGGTGTACGTCCATAGGGCCCTGACCTGAAACCTATGGTGCGACGTGTGGATACTGCAGCAACCAACAAGTGGCTGCAGGATCCTATTCCGGATGCTCCAAATGCTAGTGATGTTGCGGGAGGTGGACAACCTTCTAACACTTATTCTTCTAATGTTGCTTTGGCTAACCTGTCACATCTCAATGGTCGGTTGCGTGCTGTCCACCAAGAGATTAATTCCATCAAGCAAGGCTTCATAGTTGCACAAAACACAGTGGTGACTCGCAATGGAGCATCTAGCTCTCAGACAAATATTTCTATGCTAACCTCTTCTTCTGCAGGTACTTGTCCGCAAGGAATTTCTCCACACAGACCTTTGGTTCTTGGCATGCCTGTTGTTCGTTTATTTATCACAGGTGTTGCACACCTTGCTGGTGATAGTGAAACTGACAACATGGACACATGTTCTGAAATGCGCAAGCGAAAGAGGCAGTTGGCTCTAACTTCTACAGATGCACCTATGGAGGATAATTCTACTTCTGTTGTGATTAGGGAGACTGGGGTTTCTAATTTAGGACAACTTGTTAGTGGATGGGGGGAAATAATATGAATGTAGTTTCCAATCTGTTGTATGATGAGTCTAATGTATCGGCAGGACCTACAAGCCAGGCTTGCCGGGGTCCATGATTATCCTAGCATGGAATTGTCGGGGTTTATGTAGCCCGAGTGTGATTCCTAATCTAAAATACCTAGTTTGGCGCTTCAATCCAGACTTTCTATTCTTAAGTGAGACACTAGTCCACCGAAAAAAAATTGAAGCTTTTCGTTACGTTCTTGGTTTTGCTTTTTGTTTTCTTGTTGACCACACCGGTAGAAGCGGGGGTCTTGCACTTTTTTCGCGTCCTTCTATAAATTGTAATCTTGTTAATTACTCCAACAATCACATTACTGTTGAAATAATTGATCATATTCTTGGTGTTTGGAGGCTTACCGGTTACTACGGGTACCCCAATGGGGAACATAGGCAAGTTGCGTGGAATTTCCTCCGTAACTTATCTGAACAGCTTGCCGGTCCTTGGTGTATCTTTGGCAACTTCAATGACATAATGGATGATAGTGAAAAAAGAGGTCGCACAACAAGACTGCGGTGGTTAATTAACGGTTTCCGTCAAGCTGCCCTTGATTATGGATTATCATATGTGCCGGTTGAAGGGTATCCATTTACTTGGTTTAAAAGTTTGGGTACACCTCGCGCCATTGAGGAAAGGTTAGACTGAGACCTTGCTAACAATGCTTGGTTTAATTTATTTCCAAATGCTTTAATTGAAAATCTTGCTGCTTCGGCTTCAGACCATTATCCGATTCTTTTGCATCGTTGTTATGTACCTCGAGATCCTACTTCTTGTCGCAAGTTCAGGTATGAAAATGCTTGGAAACTTGAACCAGGATTTCATGAGATGGTTACCGATTCCTGGTATTCGAATTTAAATCATCCTATCATGCCCAAACTTGCAGCTTGTGCAGATGATATGTTCTCGTAGAGTAGAAATCATTGTAAAAAATTGAAAGCTGACATTGAAGATTGCCAACGACAATTGAATTTTTTGGGTAATAATAATACAAGTACAATGCAAGTGCAGCTGCTGGAGGTTAGAAAAAAGATGAAGAGGTTACTTGCTCAAGATGATGCGTATTGGAAACAAAGAGCAAAAACGCATTGGTATAAAGACGGTGATCGTAACACAAATTTTTTTCATGCTTCCACTTCAGCAAGAAAAAAAGGTAAACCGTATTTTATCTCTTGATGATAATGAAGGTATTAAGATCACAGACTCATAAGGTATGCAGGAAGTAGCAAAAAATTATTTTGTTGATCTTTTTCAGAAACAGAATAATGTTACTTCCTCGGTTATCGATGTTATCTGTCACTCTATATCAGCAGCTGATAATGATGGGTTTACTTCTCCTTTTACAAAAGCTGAATTTTGTGATGCAATGTTCTCTATGCACCCCGATAAATGTCCTGGACCCGATTGATATAGTCTGAGATTTTTTCAAAAATTCTGGAACCTATGTAGTGATGACATTTTTAGAGAGTGTTGTGCCTGGCTTGATTCTGGCCACTTTCCCCCCGACTTAAACATGACAAACATTGCTCTCATTCCTAAAGGTAACGCGCAGACATCTATGCGTGATTGGCGGCCAATTTCACTTTGTAACGTGTTTTACAAATTGATTTCCAAAGTGCTTGCAAATAGGTTGAAGGTTATTCTTTCTAAATGTATTTCTGACAGTCAATCTGCTTTTGTTTCGGGTCGTTCTATTCTTTATAACGATATGGCGGCAACCGAGGTAATTCACTTCATGCAGACAAAGACTTGGGGCACTGACAGATGTGTGGCTTTCAAGCTTGATATTAGTAAGGCCTATGACAGAATGGATTGGGAGTATCTCCGCGAGGTAATGGTTAAAATGGGATTTTGTAACAAGTGGATTCATTAGATTAGCATGTGTATTGAATCGGTAGATTATTCTATTATTGTCAACAATGAGCCAGTAGGTCCTATTATTCTGGGTCGTTGTCTTCGACAAGGGGATCCTCTATTTTCGTAACTTTTTATTATGTGTGAAGGTCTCTCTTCGCTCATTAGGGATGCGGAGGATAGAGGCACAATTTCTGGAACCCGGATTTGCAGAGGAGCTCCTGCTATATCCCTTCTTTTATTTGTTGATGATTGTTTTCACTTTTTCAGAGCAGATGAAAGCGAAGCTCAAGTCATGAAAGATATTCTTGTTACTTATGAAACGGCTTCTGGGCAAGCAATTAGTTTACCAAAATCTGAAATATTTTGCAGTCGCAATGTGTCAGATCCTTTGAGGACTAACCTTGCTTCTATTTTAGGGGTTCAAGTTGTTCTTCGTACAGATAAATATATGGGCTTACCCTCTATGATTGGTAGGAATAGAAATTCCACGTTCGCTTTTATCAAAGATCGTGTGTGGCAAAAAATCAATTCGTGGAGTAGTAAATGCTTATCTATAGCGGGACGTGAAGTTATGATTAAGTCTGTTTTGCAAGCCATTCCATCGTATGTGATGAGTATTTTTCAACTTCCTGCAGCCCTTATTAACACGATTGAAAAAATGATAAATTCTTTTTGGTGGGGTCACGAACACACTAATCAGCGAGGTATAAATTGGTTAAGTTGGGAGAAATTATCTATGCACAAAACCAATGGAGGAATGGGGTTTAAAGACCATACGGCTTTTAACCTTGCCATGCTAGGAAAACAAGGTTGGAAATTCCTAACGGAACCAGACTCCCTCGTTTCCCGGCTTTTCAAAGCACGCTATTTTCCAAACAATACCTATCTCACAGCTAATATTAGTCATAATCCTAGCTACGTTTGGCGTAGTATTATGCGTGCTCGCTTCATTGTTCGTGGCGGTGCTCGTTGGAGTATAGGTACTGGCATATCTATCCCTATTTTGGAAGAACCTTGGGTCTTGAATGGAGAGAGTATTGCCACTGATATTATAGGCGCACATTATGTTCATCATGCTACTATTGATAATTTGATGTTTCCAAATGAAAAGAGATGGAATGAGGTGGTTGTCAGACATGTCCTTAGTGCAGATTTGGCAGATAAAATCATGTGCATGCCACTCGTTGCTCATGTACAGTCAGATCGTTTAATTTGGAAGGCTGAAAAGAATGGAAAATATTTTGTGAAGAGCGCTTATCGTTTATGTGTCTAGGAGCTTATTGACTCCTCTAATCTTCGTCGTCCTGGTAATTGGTCAAGTATTTGGAAGCTTAAAGCTCCTCCAAAGATTCGAAAATTAATTTGGAGGATGTGTCAGGGCTGTTTACCTACGAGGATGAGGCTTCAAGATAAAGGTGTGCAATGTCCTACGCATTGTGTGAGTTGTGAGTCCGGTCAAGAAGATATGACACATTTATTTTTTTCACTATCCTTTTGTGGTCCAAGTTTGGCATTTTGCAGGTTTATGGTCTCACATTCAGAACATAATTACAACTGTTGTACCGGTAACAAACATGATTTTCAACCTGGTGGAAACTCTTCCAACCGAACAGAAACAGGCCTTTGCAGCCATGGTGTGGAGCATATGGAAACATCGGAACCTGAAGGTGTGGGAAGACAAGACGGAAACTGTTGCTACTGTTGTCGAACGTGACCGCGTTATGATCTCTGACTGGCAGCTAGCTAATCTCAGCCTCCCGATTGCAGCTTCTGCTGTAATAGAAGGCTCAACTGCTCCTTTGCCTCCCAACGCTGCAACAACTAGCTCATCAGCAGCTGATCTGGTTCAGTGGAAGAAGCTGGGTTCGGGGCGTTACAAGTGCAATGTTGATGCGGCATTTTCGTCAAATTTCAACCGTACGGGGATTGGTATATGTATCCGAGACGAGGAAGGCACTTTTATATTAGCAAAGATGGTGAGCTTCCCTTATCTACATCAGGTTGCGGTTGGTGAAGCTATGAGCTTATTTGAAGCCCTTTAATGGCTTAGTGGCATGTCTTTCGACAATGTTGATTTCGAGCTAGATTCAAAGGTTACATGTGATACTTTCCTTTCTCGTAGAGATGATATTTTCGAGTTTGGGCACGTTATCGCATCTTGCAAAGCTCTATTTTCCACTTTCTTTACAAACTCCAGGGTAGAGTTTACTAGGCGACAAGCAAATCCATCAGCTCATGTTCTAGCAGTCGAGGCTACATTTCTAACTAATCCCATCATTTATTATCATATCCCATCTTGTATTAACAATATTATTATTGATGAAATGCAATGAGTATGTTTTCCTAAAAAAAAGTTAACTGATTTCCCTAAAGCATTAGTTAAGAAAACAAAAACAAAAAGTAGTGAAAATGTCTTTCTTTTTTTTAAATAATGTCATATCCATTTTTTTAAGACCAAAATAATTAATACCATATTCTTATTTTATATTTTCATACGGGGATACATTATGGATGATCTAATGTTATTAATTTAAATATTATTTTTTAGTTAAGACTAAATTAAGACGCAAGCAAACTATGAGGATGAACTTGGATTTTAGTCAAAATTAAAATGGAGAAGAAGCAAATGTGGGGCCACCGAAAGCCACTTTTATTTATGGATAGGATATCTATTCTTTGAACGTGTTAAGATATAATTGGTTCATGGCTGATTCAAGATATTCATCTTGCCACGGTGTGGTAGAACCCACAGCTTAGAATGTGTGGTATGAGGTGGAGAATCATCGACCCAGTTAAGCTTGTGATAGTGAATTGTTTGTGCTGCCCAACTCGTTGTTGAATGCCTCTTGGCCACTCACTCTATGTCCCTAACCCAATCAAATGAATTCCATATGCTTCACGTCCAATCTCGATCTCCCCATTAAGTCATGTCCTTAGCATTAAACTTGCTAATTTAATCAGATATTTGATAAGGAGAATTGTCAGATATATGTCACGCGGTCTTAGACCCATATAAGTAAAGATGGTGACCGATACCATAACATGAAAATTAGATTAATGTGATGACAAATGAAATGATTGGATATTAGGTATATTTAATCATTTAGTTTGAGTCATAAAAACATTTAGTAAAAATATATTCATTTAATTAATTTGAAGTGATTGCAATTTCGAATTAATATGAATGTCGGTACATCTACTTTTTTGGGTGAAAGAACTATCCTAATTCTAATCAATCATATCATATTTTGTTGTTTACATTATGTGATGATTATACTCAAGCAATTTATTCCGCCATTCACACATGATGGCAAGTAATTTGGGACACACATGATGAACTACTTCAAGTGATATATCTACAAATCTTCAAATAATGAATATGGTTTTTTTTTTTTTTTTTTGAATATGGTTGTCACACTGATAATTAACCAAAAAAATACCTCCCCATAAGCATACATGTATTTGTTTTGTATCTCCCACGAATATTACGGTTTGTCCAAAATGCCACATCAAATAGTATGTGATGCTCAATGGAGCGTGCTTTTAAGGGAGAATTCTGTAAATGCTTGCAACTATCAAGATAATGTCTCGCTCAAAAGAAGAAGAAAAAAAGTTAGAATTCAGGTACATGTGATAAAACCCACATCATTCTGCCGGATGAAACTGAAATCTAGTAGAGCCCGTAGACTAATCTTGTCTGCACTATTACCAACAGATTAAAAAAGACATGCACCCGAAGGGAAAATGACCTGAAACATTACCTTAAAAGTAAAACTACCCACTTTACAAAAAAGATAACATAAGATAGATAACAGACCAGTTAACATCAAAAAACTTGGACCACAAACACAAAGTTCAATGTTCAATCCATGCAGATTAAATCATCATATCATAATAATAACAATGTGCATCTACAGTATCCAAAATGTCCTTATATATTAACCCACCCACCACCATGCAATTCATTGTCCAGCTAACTCAGTCATAAATTTCATTCTCTTTGCTTAACTTCTCTTTCAATTCCAAGTCCACATACCAAAACCAACCATAGAAGTTCATGGCGGCTAATCCTAATAGACTCTCTCTTGCCATGGAGAGAACTGGCCAATGGTACACAACACACTAAACTCAACTCTTTTCCATTTTCAAATCCATGCATGCATCATACACATGCTTACTCTACAATTAATCTAATTTAATCTCTACCATATGTAATAACCATTTTCTATTTTGTACTTTGATTATTATTGCAGGGTTTTCTCACAAGAAGTTCCAACTGATGTTATAGTTGAAGTTGGAGAAGCTCGTTTCTGCCTCCACAAGGTATCCAAAAAATGACCCATGTGAATTATATTGTTCATAGATTAATGTGTTTACTTGCGCCGCTTGTGATCAAAGGCTTGTCTGGTGTTCGACATGTGTTAGTGTCCAACATCAGTAAGTGTGATTACAAGTGTCGGTATTAGAATCGTGTATGTGTTTGATAGTTTGTTTTAGTTCATATGATTATTGTAAATTGTATTTAAGTTTTGAATATGATTGCAGTTCATGTTGGTGGCAAAGAGCAACTACATCAGAAAACTAATAATGGAATCAGATGATACTCATCTAACCAGAATCGATCTCTCTGACATACCAGGAGGTCCTGGAATCTTTGAGAAAGCAGCAAAATTCTGTTACGGTGTCAACTTCGAGATAACGGTCCATAATGTCGCAGTTTTACGATGTGCAGCAGAGTTTCTCCAAATGACTGATCAGTACTGTGACAATAACCTCGCTGGCAGGACTGACGAATTTCTCTCTAAGGTCGCCTTTTTCACTCTCACCGGCTCCGTTGCAGTCCTCAAGTCTTGCCACCACCTTCTTCCCTATGCCGATGACCTAAACATCGTTAAACGCTGCGTTGAAGCTGCAAGCGCCAAGGCTTGCAGCGAAGCGAATTTCCCTAGCCGCTCACCCGCAAATTGGTGGACTGAGGAACTAGCTGTCCTTGATATTGATTTCTTCCGTAGAGTGATCGCTTGTATGAAACAGCGCGGCGCTAAGCCTCCAACTATTGCAGCCGCGCTGATTACATACTCAGAGCGATCACTCCAGGAGCTAGTTCGAAACCACTCCGGCAACGGAATCAGGTCATCAGATTACAGTGATTCAGACATCAGATCAAAACAACGGAGCCTTCTAGAGTCAATTATCAATCTCTTCCCATCGGAGAAAGCGGCTTTTCCGATCAACTTCCTCTGCTGCCTCCTCCGTTGCGCCATCCACCTCCGCGCCTCCACCGTCTGCAAAACCGAACTCGAGAAACGAATCTCATCAATCCTCGAACACGTAACCGTCGACGACCTCCTCGTGATGTCATTCTCCTACGACGGAGAGAAACTCTTCGATCTAGAAAGCGTTCGCAGAATCATCTCAGTATTCGTTGAAAAAGAGAAAAACACAGCAGTTTTCACACCGGGAGAACTCAAAGAATCATTCTCCGTCGCTATGCTACGCGTGGCGAAAACCGTCGACATGTACCTAGCTGAAATCGCCGCGTACGGTGAACTAAGCATCTCAAAATTCAACGGAATCGCTGTTCTTATTCCTAAACACGCGCGTAAAATCGACGATGATCTTTACCGCGCCGTTGATATCTATCTCAAGGTAAGAACAAAAACACATTTGAATTTGAATTTCGTTGATGAAAAACGACAACGTTTAAACGAGTTTGTTTATTTTTGCAGGTTCATCCAAAGCTAGATGAAATCGAAAGAGAGAAAGTATGCAGTATAATGGATCCATTGAAGCTATCATACGAAGCGCGTGTGCACGCGTCACAGAACAAACGGTTACCGGTGCAGATTGTTTTACACGCGCTATACTACGATCAGTTGAAGTTGAGGAGTGGATCAGACGACGGCGAATGCGACGGAGCTGCGACGGAGAGGAATCGTTTAGCGACGGATGTATCGTTGGTGAGAGAGAATGAGGAGTTACGATCAGAATTGACGAAGATGAAGATGTACATTACGGATATGCAGCAGCAGAAGAACGTTACGCCTGGAACGACGTCGTTGAGTTCGAGTAAGAAGACAACGTTTCTTTCTTCTGTGTCGAAGAAACTGGGAAAGTTGAATCCGTTCAAAAATGGGGCCGGGGCAAAGGATACGGCCCATTTAGAAGATGGGCCTGTGGATTTGACTAAGCCCAGGAGAAGAAGGTTCTCAATTTCTTAAATGGGCCTGTGAAAGTTTATACATAGTAGCTGCTTCAAGTTTGGTTTTGAGTGGGGTTTTCTTTGTTAGTTTTCTAATGGATGTTTTTTTCTTTTATTTGATGATATGATATTGTAATTTATGTTGTAAAGTATTTGCAGATTTTATAAAGATTATGGTTCATGACAATGTTTGTGGAAGTTATGCAATGTTGGTTGTAGTTCTGATTGTTGCAAAGTCCTTTGATTGTGTAATGTTTAATATATGTATTGGTCAGAGATTGACCTCTAGACTAAATAGTTAAGGAATTTAAATATATAAAATTTATGTCACACTATGTCGGTACACATGTCTTGTTAGTATGTATTTTTCGAAAGTCGTGTGCTTGCATTGGTGAAAGCTATACATCAAATTAGCTTGTGTCTTTCGTTATTTTGTTCCTTTATTAGAATAAGTATAATTGATATTTTAATTATTTTTTCTTTATTGCAATACTATTTTGGAATGGTTCAAGGCCCAAATGCACCGACACCAAAGCAAGCTAATTCCAGCCCAACGGACTTCAGATCCTCCTCACCTCATAACCGCTTCAACGGATAGTCGTGTATCCTATGATCCAGTAACGTTCCAACGTCTCCTAAGGACATCATAAACCTTTATTGATGGAGCGTTGATCATTACGAGCGCTCATGAACTCTCCAAAACCTATGTGCCTATACCTATATAAATCACCTTTCACCATCCTTATAACTTACACAATGTTTATCCTTCCAATATCTCTCACTCTTTGCTCTCATAATAACTTGAGTGCTAAAGTGTTTGCAGGTATTCTCTAACAAACATGCACACTTTGCATCTTGACGGATTGTTGTTCAAAAGAGGTCGTCTTCATGATCACTACATATCAACGACTGTACTTTTTTCCCCAAATAATGAAAATATGCTTGTTATTGACATTGTTTATGGAGGTTATGCAAGAGAGAACAAAAGACCTAATATCCGAGAACGTGGTACCCATGTTAAGGGGTGCAACACAGAGAGGTCAAGAAGATTGAAGCTTTATATAAAGGTTTAGGCACAATATAAAAAGGACACCCATAATTTTTCTAGAATATACATCTAGAGCCTTGATCATAGCACATAGCTAGCAAGCTTCAGACTTTCAGGGTTCGTTTGGTGCGCATGATAAGGAGACATGATATGATTAGAATATCATATCCTGACCCAATCCATTGTTTGATGCACCAACATGAAAGGATAAACTAAACTTGTTAATAATCCTATCATATTTGCTCTTTGTTGGAACAAGGGTGTTTCACAAGTCACCTATTGAGTTTTGACAATAACAAGGTATTAAAAATAATCAATTGGATATGCTAAACAATTTGTTCAAGTGTGCAGGATCCATATTCAGAGTACTA
>Ga0228710_1000059_pt1 | contig 82916 bp, 44 predicted proteins | sample MedpolnodulmetaG_FD_177995 | JGI IMG/M metagenome (GOLD analysis project Ga0228710, IMG submission 177995) | Root nodule microbial communities from Medicago polymorpha collected in Santa Monica, California, United States - pink nodules | ecosystem: Host-associated > Plants > Roots > Nodule...
GAAGATTGATGAAGGTTGTATGAAGGCGAAGATGAGAGAAAAAGATGAAGAAAAGTAAAATAAACCGGGTGTTGGTGATACACAGTTAGATCTGATAGACCTCATTTATCCAACGGTCTCCTTTTTTGGGGTTAAAATGAATAAAATAGGACCAAATTGAATGATGGAAAGAAGATAAAGGACCAATTTGAAACGTTTAATAGTTAGAGGACCAAATTGAAAACTGAAAATAAGTTAAGAGATCAAATGATGTATTAAGCCTATTAAATATATACTATTTTAATAAGTGTAATTTCAGCCTAAATTGTGTATTTGGCTGAACATGAACTTGGCATTTCTTGTTCTCAAGTCCTAACAATTTCCAGGAAAAAGTAAGAAAGAAAGCCTCTTTTCTACCCACTACACTACGCGTTGAATCCTCTTACACTCTTGCTCTTGCATGCATATATTGCTGTGCACAGCACCAAAAGCATTGTTTGGAAGCAAGTGGGTCAACACGTAGGAACTCTTGTTTTGTAAGACTTTGACAAACTAGGGAACCCGTCTCAGCAAGTGGTGCGTATTTATGTCTCTAAAAACATTTTCACCTTAATTTAATTGTGATCGGTACTATAAACTCATGAAAAAATATATTTGTGGTTACTATAGAATTTGTTTGGACTTTGTCAGAAGTGTTACATTACTTTGTTGGTAATATTAACCGGTGCCCCAAGGCACTTGTTAAGAAATTAAATGTAGTAAATATTACATTGAAATTTGTGCTGTCAACCCTTCAAAAACATAAAAATGTTATTTTCATTATAAACTTTTTTTTTTAGCTTCTTTAATTAGTGTCTCGAGGGTACTGGTTAACATGACACTACTTTATTTAAGATTTTTAAACTATTAAATGCATGAATATACTTGTATATCATCATCTTTGAATTAGTTTTTGCTATAAAATTCAAACTCATATAATAATAGAGATATACAAATAGTCTCTATGATTAGCCACAAAAATACATTATTTATTTCTTTTAGAAGACAAATGGAGAACATCGGAGGCAACGAAAAACTGCTGCTGGGTTCAACGCACATTTTGACCCCCTCCTCCTTGCGCGGAAACGGCATTAAGTACGGTCATAAAATACATTTTTTTTTTCTTAGATGAAGTAGTTATTTACCGAAATTAAACTCATTCATAATTATGAGGTCACGGCGTCTAACTTTGCAATTTTGACTGTCACTTGAGTTAGAATTTATTTTATTTAAGGAGATAAAATGATTTTTGAATTCTTTTGAAATGTTTAATATATACTTCATCCGTCTCACAATAATTGTCTCTTTACCATTTTTTTCTTTTTCTCAAAATAATTGTCACTTTAGAATACCAATGCAACATTTATTATTATTTTTCCATTATTATACCCTTATTTATTGAATTTTATCCAACTTAACTACTCCACTAACTACAATTAATAAGGGTATTTTAGTAAACGATATTAATTTTACCATTGAAATCAACATAATCAATCATTTTCTTAGTAATCATTCACAAACTTTAAGCGACTATAATTTAGGAGTACTGTAATTGTTTCCTTCCATCTGTAAGTATGTCACATCGTATTTCGATGTATTGTTTATTTTGGATCCTTGTGTGAACTCTTGCAGTTTGGTACATTATAAAAACGCTTTGTTTGATTGATGATTGTATGTGTTGTATATAAACTAGGCTTAATAGCAGTTTTAACCCTCTAACTTTCTCAAAGTTGCGATTTTGACTCATAAAAAAAAACTACAAAATCACCCCCTAAGTTTTGCACTTGTGGCAGTTTTGGCCCCAAGACCAATTTTGACTTGATCTACGCTGATGTGGCACCCTAAGGGAGGTGCCACGTGTTATTTGCACCTGTGGCAGTTTTGGCCCCAAGGCCAATTTTGACTCGATCTACGCTGACGTGGCACCCTAAGGGAGGTGCCACGTGTTATTTTTTTTATATTTTTTTTTGGCTTTAAGTGGCCAAAACTGCTACAGTTGCAAAACTTAGGGGACGATTTTGTAGTTTTTTTCTTAAGGGGCCAAAATCGCAACTTCGTGAAAGTTAGGGGACAAAAACTGCTATTAAACCTATAAACCATCATTTGCCTCAATTCCTAATCAATATACAACTTTAAGATTTACTGTAACGGTAATTGATTTTGATTGCACGTTTATTTTTTCACATTAGTAAAAATGTATTTGCTTAAATATGCAAATTGTTCATACGAATATGAGTTTTGGTTTTTAACCTTATAATTTTTACTTTTTTTTGTAGTTCTTGCAAATATATCGCTTTTGTTTTTTTTGTCCTTATTATTTTGTTTTAGTCCACGTAACATTCACTCATGTTGAAGTAAGTTTCAATAATATATAAAATATTTAACTAATTGATTTAGTTCAAATAATTAATGAACTTCATCAAAAAATAAATCGTTCAAAAGAATATAAATTTGATTTTTTTGTTAGAAATTCTTGATCAAATTTTATTTACCTTTCAACCAAATTGAAGTTCATTCTCAAAACCAAAAAAGTAGCAATGTAATTATCCTACTTTACTAAAAATTCAGCACACTTATTTTAATTTTAGTCAAGATAACATAACACACCTTATGGTTGCCATCAAATTCAACAAATTCTAGGACCACATACTATACCATATTCCAACCGAATCCATTTATGGCTAATAAAGCCACTTTTCTCTTTATCAAGAAAATAAAAAAAATCCACCCTGTTTTATTTTTTAAAATAACAAAGTTGAATTAATGCAAATAGCATAATAATTTCATATATAATCAAATTTAGATTCAGTCAAGCCAGCCAGCTTACTATTTCTGTTCCAAACAACGTTTCTCATTTCTTTCTTGTTTTCTTTCTTTTTTCTTGTTTTCTTGTGTTCTGTTTCTCTCTTCTCTTCTGCTATCACAGAGAGAAGAGAGATAATAACAATTAACAAGAACAAAAATGGAAAATTCATCACTGTGGCAAGGTGCGATTCTTGGTGGAATTCTCTTCTGGCTTCTTTCTTCTTCATACCTCAATCTCACTCTCAAACTTCGATCTTTCCTTCAACCTTTCGTCACTCACTATGTTCAATCCGGAACCCCAATTCTCCTCCAGATCCAGGTAACAAAAAACAGAGCACCCCATAATTTCATTCTCTTAAAAATCTCATCTTTTTTATGTTCTTGTTGTAAATGCTGATTTTTTTTGTTTGAATTTTTGGGTTATGCAGAGTTACAGGGCTGGATATCTTGATGCTCTTTTTTCTGGGTTGTCTTGTGTTGTTTCTGTGCCATTTTACACTGCTTTTATACCTATGTTATTCTGGGTATGTATAATTTGATGATATTATACAAAATTTTGATTAAAAAACTGTATATTTATTGGAATTTGGCTTCTGTGTAGAGTGGTCATGGTCAATTGGCTAGGCAGATGACGTTGTTAATGGCGTTTTGTGATTATATAGGGAACTGTATAAAGGTGTGTATGCTTGTTTTGAATCAGAATTTGATTCAACACTTTGTTTAGTTGTTACAAGTTGTTGTATTTGATGTTTGTGGACTCAACGTGTTTGTTGTTTTGTCACACTAAAGGATGTGGTTTCAGCACCAAGACCTGCATCCCCACCTGTGAGGAGAGTAACTGCTACAAAAGATGAGGAAGAGAATGCTTTGGAATATGGATTGCCTTCTTCTCACACACTTAATACAGTTTGCTTATCTGGGTAATTCATTTTTATGCTTGTGAATTATCTTATTTAACTCTTTAGACATATAGGCTCATAAATAGTTTTCCGTAAGTGAATAACGACAAATTTATTTTAATTGAAAAGTTTCCATGGACCTAAGCCTAGGCATTTCAGATATTTGTTATTCTAATAATTTTGTTAGAGTTTAGAGTGAGCGAGTTTTGTGTTGTGTTCTTAAAGCTGCTTGCTTATAGTGGGGTTGTTAGTTATACTCTGACCAAATAATTGATTAGGTGTGCATGCCTTACAATTCAAGTTACATGATTTAGCTTCATATTTCTTATCTATTTTCTGGGCTAACTAAGAAGGATTGGAAAAATTAAATAAGTAAAAACATGGTAATGTATTTGCTATCATATATTTCATGTTTCTCCGATCATCAGCTTAAATTGATTAGAAATGAGACAGATGAAACATTTGCTTTCAATTCTCTGTGTTTATCATTAATATATGTTTTTCCTTGGAATGGATGTTTATCAGCTACCTTTTGCACTATGTCCTGACTCATACTCAAATTCAAGGTGCCTATATTACTTACTTTGGAGTTTCCCTTGCTTGCTTGTTTGTGGCCCTTGTTGGTTTAGGTAGGCTTTTTTATTACTTCTAATCTGTTAGTGGATTCCTACTTTTTGGCCTATCGCAAAACAGAACAATGAAAATTGTTTGTTGTTTTTTGTAGGAAGAATTTATCTTGGTATGCACAGTTTGATTGATGTTGTTGCTGGCCTATTTATTGGACTCGGAATCCTTGGACTTTGGCTTACAGTTGATGAATACATAGACAGTTTCGTGGTCTCAGGGAAAAACGGTATTCCTCAAAATGAATATTTCAGCACATGCTGCTCGCTCGTGCTCATATTGTAGAAATTGAATTAGATCATATTTGTTACTAATTTCTCAAGGTTTTCAGAAATTTTGTTACTAATCTCAACGGATTGTTTTTCCTTGTATCTAACTTATCTTAATGTGTTCTGGTTGCAGTTACAACTTTTTGGGCTGCTTTGAGCTTCCTACTGCTCTTTGCTTATCCAACTCCTGAACTTCCAACTCCAAGTTTTGAGTTTCACACTGCTTTCAATGGTGTTGCATTGGGAATTGTAAGTAATTTATCCTCTTTTAATGTTATGGAAGTGCATTTCATCTTACTTCTTTTTATCATGAATGAATATACTCTAGTTTATATAATCTCGTAATTGTATACGGTTATACATACTGAGTGGAACAGAATTTTGTAATGTAGCACTTGAGTAGAGTCATAGACAAAAAGAGGACATTTGGAACTATGTTAATGTAGTGTCGCTAAATAGCACTTATAACGGCTTTATTCCGTGAAGGAATCTGAACAAATTGCTGTTGTTTTACAAAACACTATTTAGTAGTACAAAATGTCGTCAAACAACGGCTATAGTGGCGCTATAGCTCTGTAGTTAGCGAATTTTGAACAAACTGCTATTTCCGCGATTGACAACACTGCTTTAATGAACTATAACTGACAAGCTCTAGATTACTTAAGCATTGGCTGCTCCAGATCAGACTTGAAATTCTGAACGTTTCTAGGGCTTGAGCTGCATCTGACTAGTTTTGAACAGTGACGTTTGAGGTGAATGTGCTGCATGTAAATTCATGCAGCGCAGCTGTAAAGTGAACACATCAAATGCCTGGCGACAAACTATAGAGCATTAAAGATCCATATTAATCTTGAGCATGTTAGTTACAATTTGATATGCTTGAGGATAAATGTTAAGCAAGTGTTGTCAAATAGCGATGCTATAGTGCTATAGCATACCGGATTTTGATGAATCCTCTACAAAAACCACAATGCTATCCTAGTTTTGCTATTAGGGCAATAACAGCCACTGTTCAAGTGTCTGCAAATGCTAGCTGATGTAGTGAGTAGTGACTAGCGACAATAGCGTCTAGCTTAATTAGTCTCAGGTTGTTTGTCATGTCAATTCACAACAATAAGCCCATCAAGTCACTCCACTGAATATTTGTCAATTCACAACAATAAGCCCATCAAGTCACTCCACTGAATATTTGTCAATTCACAAATATTTCCTGAGCATTTTTGTTACTTGTACTGTATATGTAATTTATTTGCAAATGTTCTTCAGGTTTCTGGGGTACAGCAAACATACCATCAGTTTCACCACAGCACTGTTCCTCGTTTGTTCTCTTCAGAACTTACAGTGCCTGTATTCATGGGAAGAATGCTCTTGGGAATACCTACGATTCTAATCGTGAAATTCTGCAGTAAGACTCTTGCAAAATGGACAATTCCCGTGGTAGCAAACACATTGGGCGTCCCAATAAAATCAACCACCTATATCCCCACATTGAATGGGGCTAAGACTGGAGAAAAGTCAAAGGCTTTCGATGTTGATACCGGAATTAGATTTCTCCAATATGCAGGTCTTGCATGGTCTGTGGTCGACCTAGTGCCATCTATTTTTTCATACACGAACCTGTGATGTGCAGATTTACCTCTATTTTATTTAATTTTTGTACAGAGGGGTACATATAATGTATCATACAAGAACACTAGATCATTTCCACCCAGTGAAATTTCATCTCGACAAGAATTCACCGAAGGCTGGTTTTGTTTTTACAAGTAGGTTTAACATAATCCATCGAAGATGTTCTTCAATCTTCACGCACCAGACGAAATAAGCAACAAACAAGTAGCCTTCGATTGGAATTAACCATCCTATGTTTATATGTTTAAATTTGCATATTTTTATTCTTCACGCAAGGATTTTTCCAATTCAAAATCAAACACTAATAGAGAGCAACCAGAATTATATTGTCAAAGTACGTGTATCAATGATGTTTGTATACAAATAGATAATATTATTTTATTTTTTGTTTTTCATAAGTTACTTTCACAAAAGATATTCAATTTCAATCATGGTGAAAAATAAATGTGACAACTCTTCCAACATCGTCCAGTTGTCCAAACTTGTCTCGACACGTGGATAGGTGTTGCGCCAATTAGAGAGTTTATCATGTGTTTATAGAAACATGACTGATTGCAGTTTAAAAGAGTCAAAATCCATATTTACCGCATGAGAATGCAAGTTAAACAACTGAACGTGAGTCAACAACGAAAAATAGAGGATTTGCATGCAGTGACAAACAATAACTAACTTTAGATTAAACATGAATAACTTTAGATAATAATTCTTAAATAAACACGATATTATCATGTAACTTTCACTAAAAATTGAGATAACGTATCATAAGTATCCGTGAGTTAAAAAATCTTGTCATGGTGCCTAAAGCCTTGGAAAAAAAGCATACAAAAAAGCATACAAAAAATATCCACATTTTGCTGGAATAGTATACTTCCTTGTGGAGTCATAATCTTGTGTAATAGATCAAAGCAACCTTCGGACGACAACCACGTTATCAATGGATATAGTGACACCACCTTTTGTTCCTGTTTCAACAAAACAATGTTGTGCACATGTCTAAGAAAATTGCTCTTTAGGCAGCCTGGTTTGTTCTCATACATCTCAAAATTACTCTTTTACTCTCACCAGCAATTAATTATCATTCGTTATTTCGCGTTCTCATACATGTTTGTAAGTGATACATCCATATTCAGGTGATTTTCTTGTAACTTTATCATAAATCACACGCCCTTCCTTAATTTCTCCATGCTCTTGATATGCCTGAAAGAAAAAAAAAAATCAATATTAATAAGCAATCACATACATGATGACAAACTAAACACACTCAATAATGAATACAACCACAACACACAAAGTTTGTGAATTGGTTTTCCTGAACAAACCACGAAGTATAGTTAAGTATCATAAGGAGAACGACAATTAACTACCATTCACACCGATGAACTGCAGTTAACTATCGTTAGATGTAAAAAGGTAATTTTGGGATGTTTGAAAGCAAATCAAACTATTTAAAGAGCAATTTTTAAATTCTAAAACTTCACCCTTGTAATTCGAAAGAACAGATTAAAGAGGTATTCTAAGACTATACCTGGTTATAGTTAGATTGTTTCTTTTTCCACCCTAATAGTTTCTCACGCGTTATACGGATTTTGGATTTTAAAATCCGAATTAGGTGCGAGAGTAGATATTTTAAAGACAAGTCAGTCCATATGTTAGGTCTGACTTATCTTTAAAATACATACTTGTTCTTCATCATATAGTGTCACTAGCTATATTTCTTTTTTTTTTTTTTGAAGGACACTAGCTATATTTCTTAATTCGTGTAAAATTGTGAAAATGACATATTTTAGAAGGAGAATTAACTATTTTCTTTAATGAAAAATAAATCAATAGTTGATTATAATAATTTAGTAAAATAACTTCATCTAATTCTTTTAATTAATGCATTTTTAATATGTGTGTAAAATCTTGAAGAGTAGAGTATATAATTTGTTAGTGATATATAATTTGAGATGGATGGGGAAGTAATTTACTACTCTACACTGTACTCAGTCCCATAGTGACTCAGTTTTGATGTTCTCACAATTTTGCTCAACCCTAACTCTAACTCTAACTCTAACTCCAATCGAAGAAGAAGATGATGATGATGAACAAATTCAAAAATGCAATGCTTCCATGTCAGAATCTCCAATTTCAATCTCGCGGTATAGCAAAAGTACGTTTAAAATGGGTGAAAAATCGAAGCATTGATCACATAATCGACAAAGAAACCGATCTAAAAGCCGCTTCACTTCTCAAAGATGCTATCAAACGTTCCTCCACCTCTTTCCTCACCGCCAAAACCTTCTCCGATTGGCAAAAGCTTCTCGGCTTAACCGTCCCCGTTCTCCGTTTCATCCGCAGGTATCCTACTCTCTTCCATGAATTCCCTCACCCTCGTTGGAACTCTCTACCTTGTTTCCGTTTAACTGATACCGCGCAGTTGTTAGATTCTCAAGAACAATCGATTTATGCTGTTCACGAAAATGACATTGTTGAAAGATTTTCTAAGGTACTTATGATGATGAAATCCAGGACTGTCCCGATTCAGTCTCTTTATCCTCTTAAATTTGATTTAGGTTTACCTGATTCGTTTGAGAAAACTCTAATTCCTAAATATCCTGAGAAATTTCAGTTTGTTAAGGCGAGTAATGGTGTTTCCGCGATTCGCCTTGTGGATTGGTGCCATGAATTTGCGGTTTCTGCTCTGCAGAAGAGTAATGAGTGTGAGAGTGAAAATGCGTGTGATCAGTATAGAGATTTTAAGAGAGGTAAAACTGCTTTGGTTTATCCGATGAGGTTTCCGAGGGGTTATGGTGGGCAGAAAAAGGTTAGGTTTTGGATGGATGAGTTTCAGAAATTGCCTTATATTTCGCCGTATGCTGATAGTTCTAAGATTGATCCTAAAAGTGATTTGATGGAGAAGCGCGTTGTTGGGGTTTTGCATGAGTTTTTGAGTTTGTGTTTGCATAAGAAAACCAAGAGGAATTACTTGAGAAGTTTGAGAGAGGAGTTGAATCTTCCTCATAAGTTTACTAGGATTTTTACTAGATATCCTGGGATATTTTATCTTTCGTTAAAGTGTAAAACAACTACGGTTACTCTTAGAGAAGGGTATGCAAGGGGGAAATTGGTGGATCCGCATCCTCTTGCTCGCCATAGAGATAAGTTTTACCATGTGATGAGGACGGGGCTTCTTTATCGTGGCGATGGATCCTTGAAACTTGGGGAAGATGCTTCTTTGATGCTTGATTCTGTGGAGAACGATGAAATGGGAGATGGAGATTCTGAGGAAGAGGTTGAAACAAGCGATGAATTCTGTGAGGGTGAAGTTTCGGATTCGGATGATAGTGAATGAGGTTTTGTTTTCAATAATACGGAATTGTACTTTGTATTCATATTCAGACAAGTAATATGGTGATTACTTTGAAGAAATTATTTGCTCTCCACTTACCTGGTTAGTTGCTAGCTCTATTCCAAACTTGCAAGTAATTTTTCATTTGATGGCTCTGTTATTAAGGATCAAATTGTAACAATCACGTATTGGATATGTTATTTGATTTGTCTTGCTAGAAACCGTGAAACATTCTTATAGTTTTCATTTTATACTTTCCTTTTTACTATTATACTGCTATGGTGCATTTGGGTCTGCTTCTTCTAATTATTATTATGGACATTAAAAAATTGAGGTCTGAAATCATTGATCAACTTACTGAAAGTACAGTTTGTGGAGTGAAAATCTCACTCTCTATTCTAAAATTCTAAATAGGTAGGAAAATTTTGAGTATAGATTAGGGAAAGCTTGATAATGATTTGCAAGTGTTTGTGAGCTTTATGTTGTTGATAAATAATTGAATGTGAGTTTTGACAAAATTTTGTACTCTGATGTCTGTTCTGCATTGTTATACCAATTCACATATGTTGAATGATTGGCTACACTGTTACTATGAAATAATTAGTTTGTTTTCAGCAAATATTCCCAGTAGTCCCACCAATTCGGGATATCAATCTTCTTTAAAGTGGGAGTAAATATTCATGTTACTGTTGATCTTTTTTTTCTTGACGTTATCGATCAGGAAAATACCGCACAGCTTGAAATTTTTGTCTCAGGTTGGTGAATAGTCCCTAATGCAATGTTTTGGTTTTCTTTTATTTTCAGTTCAGAATTGAGAATTAAAGAAAAAGTAAATTGAAAGTTGCCCTGTTTTTAATGTTTTGTGCTTCTTAAGTTTGAATAGTAATTTGAGTCAAAAAAGTTTGAATGGTAGCTAAGAATGGGAATACAGGAATTGTGATTATATGAGTAATTAATGGTTAATTGATAGTAACGAGCTACCCCTCAGTTCCATAATATATGACTTGTTAGAAAATTTCAAACCAATTAATAAAATGAATAATGTTATGTCGATGTAATTACATCGTTGAATATTTCTTACTGCATGTATATCAGATAGAGTCGACAATTACGATGATGAATATCTTACTGCATGTGTATTTATAAGTATGATATATATTGGAGGTTGTACCACGATAGAATCGAAGAAGATCATTGAGAGATTTGTAATCGTTCATGTCTGGACTGTATGAAGTTGTTTGATCCATATGGCCATGATCAAGTCAGTGTATGAAGATTTTCGTTGTTGTTGTATGTTATGGTTTCAAAGGGTTTTTTGTTGGCTGCTAACTGACCAGCCTTCATTTGTATAGTGTGCTGGGACCAGCTTTTTTTGTGAATTGTGATACAAAGTGGGCACCGATGGGTCCAACATATTTTTGAGGTACTTACGACATGTAAGCAAGCATCTGGCTGTGGGAGAGGAATAGGTGAGCTGGTGGAGTATCAAACCTAACAGCATCGTTGGCCCCGCAGATGCGGATCAAATACTGTCGTCTGTTTATTTCTGGGTGCTGGTGTTTGTTCGCAATTGTATTCACTCTATACTCTTGGGTAATTGTATATTGTCCAGTATTCACTCTATACTTACCTTCAATTTTTTTTATTACTGTTTTGAGGGTTATAGGCTAATTTTTGTAAATATTCGAAGTTTTGAGGAATAAGGAAACTGAGTGTAATAAAGCAAACCTCTATGGATTTTTATTTTCATATAGTTAAATGAGAATTATATGCTTTCTGTTATAAAGGCATAGTCTGTCTAAGGTTAGGATGTTATGATCACCTTATTTTTATGCTTTCTGTTTTTCTTGGTCTCTCTGATTATGACTTATTTTTAGATACATTACAAGTCTCTTGGATAGAAAAACAAATTGTACATGTATACTAACAAAGAAAAGAAAGATGAAATTCTGAACCTGCAATCAGTGTACAACGGAATTGTTAGTTTGTTACTCCCTTAAAATGTGTGTATCGTACGTGCACATCTTCAATCACTTGTAAGCTTAGTTTCAATTAATTTCTAGCACATAGAAGATTTGCAACTGTGATAGACGTTAGCTCCTAACTTACAAAGAAAGGTTGTATGCGACTCTTGAATAAAACACAAACCAGTTTAAATTAGCATTTAACACATGATTTTTGCAGCTGAGATAAGTTTTAGTCTATAATAATTTATGAGTCGTGAATTTAAAGGTGTTTTGGATCAGTTAAATGAGATGGAGTATAAAAAACAAACTTGAGGTGTTAAGTTATTTCAAAACATTTCTTTTCTGTACGTGTTTAAAAAATATATCCAAACTAACCCATAGTTTTTATTTTTATTTTTATAAATGATCATGTGATTTGAGTCAATAGCTAGTCCTTGAAGATCAGGACTGTTGATGAAAAGTGGGAACCAAAATAGCCTGCAAAAATCTCCTCTGAACTTTTATGGTTTTTTATTGTTATTTTTGCAGCTTGGTTTATGCAGGATTGTAGGTTGTTTTGCTCTAATTGATTTAGCTTCCTTTTGCTACCCCTTGTTTGATTATATGTCTAATTCCTTTGCATATTTCCTATGTACCTTGTTTGACAAAATGATAGGTTGACGAGTTCTGGAATAGTCTCATCAATTTCTTACTTATTTCCTTTTAATTGGGTATTTGGTGTACAACATATTGTCTCTACATCATTGAAGATCTTGACTTAATTTTTTCTTCCTTTTTTCGTGATCATGTACTTGTCTACTAAAATGGAAATTACATGCTTGTTTGATTTATCTATTAGGCGCTGAGCTATTGGCTGCTTGAGAAGATCATGGCGGGGGATACTTAAGCTAGAGGAATTTGTGATGTAGAAGTTTTGCCACGAGTTAAAAAATCAAGTCATTGTACCTAAAGCCTCGAAAGCGAGATATAAAACATGATTTGAAAAAGAAATTGACGTGGAAAACGCACAAAATATCCAACATTGTACTAGGTGTAATGTTATGAGGTTGTTAATAGAACTCTACATCACCAATGAATTTTATGTGATAGCCATGTGGTTTCCATCAATTCTATGTTCCTCGTTTACTTTTTACACAATTATCATTCTAGGACATTCCTGTTTCGGGTTAGTTTTTCAAAAGTCTTGTTTATGAAGATTATTTTTTGACACATATCTAACTTCGTTTAGTTCTTTAACCAATATCCTAAAGATACTCATTAGCATTCTCCTTGTAGAAAGAATAAAAGCTTAAGTAACCTAGATTCATTTATGAAGCCTTTCAATGATCTTAATTTCCTTTCGGAAAAAGAAAAAAAAAACTTCAATTTTCGTGCATTACATGTGCACATTACCGATCCCAGAACCGGTAATCTTGTATATACATACATAAAATGAAATAATGCAGCAACTATTTCTGAATACTCTTATTGCCCATTTCAAGATGAAAAATGCGCATCACAAATTGATTAAGAACTCCCTCATTCTATATCTTTTCAATTTCAGTTTGGATTCACCAAGCATTTCAGTTCCACTGTGAGTTATGATTCTTTCTTTACTCCGATCATTTTCTGAATTGAGTATGAGTTCATTTGCCTTCAAAAGATGCCTCTCTTATCACTTGACTTGGTGTAGAGTAACCCATCAGTTTATGAAGAGTACATATTAGTGCTGGCCTTTGCCTCCTTTTATGCTGACAATTTCCTAGATTCAGACATATTTGAGGAAAATACAGTTTATTCATTTGTCTCCATTGAAGCTGTGATGGTACTAAAAAAAAATATCTTGAAGCAACAATGCTCCCCTTAAAAGTTGAGCTAGGACTGACGTCTGTGTTAACATGTTCACAACCATTCAAGGGATGAAATGGTTGTGTAAGAAAAATAGGATCTACTTCTAAGGAGAAAGCTTTGAAAGCGAGAAAACCCATTGTCATCAAAATATAAGATGGGTTTTGCAGGTGAATAGTTGTAATAGTTGACATGAGGTTTTGATGGCGAAGCTCACCAGATGGAAGACCTATAGTATTCAATGAAAATGGAACTAAATGACTTCTACTCTTCAGTGATGTAGAGTTCCACCCACCTTTTATAAATGAGAAATCTGCAGGTTGTTGCTGCAGTTTTGAGCATTTATGACAAGTGACAAAAGGAGCTACACCTGCTACTGGCTTGTGATGTCGCATAGCCAAGTTCAGCTCCTTCTTTAAGTATTTCCTCTGTGTAGTAGCAGATAGCCCTATGTGTCTGAAAATCAGAATTTGTTTCACAAAAGCATTGTGGACCTGAAGAGCAACAATCTTGCGCTCAATAGGACCTGTATAAATCTTCATGTTGGAAACGAACACGTAGTGACGAGTGATGGATATGCTGAGATATTTTAACAACAATGGTAACAAGAATGATCAACATTCAACACGGTGTGCGCAACTTGCTGCATTAGCTTAATAGGTATCAACGAGCATTTATTCCTTTGGCGCAACATGTTTCCATGATTACATCTTCCACTACCCATAGAGTGATCAAGAGAATGAGAAAACCTTCCCTCATGAAGGTCTTGGGTATGGTATTGGTGCGCAGAACTATGGTTTCCCTTGTAAGATACACCAGTGGTTCGTCTTCCATTTATCTCCTCACTCATATAGGAGTCTTCTTGTTCTTGTGTTGATCCTGCAACTTATTAGCCATTCTCAAAAGTTTCATCTTCTCCTGGTCAGTGTCCTCAAGAGTCACGTGAAAGAGAGCTCTCATCAACATTCCATTTTTTGGCCTGCAACTTTCATTGTGTGATTGATAACCACTTCGATGAAAAGACATACTCGATGGAAACTCGTGATCTCTCCATAATTTGTATTGTCCAACATTTCGTTTTGATTCTTTCTGCTCTCTTTCATGATATGGTTCTTTTCATGTGTCATATGTGATTGATGTTGTTTTCCAAGATCAACGTATATGTAGCGATTAGCAACACCTTTACTGTTTTTGATCCTTCCCTCAGCAACGGTGTCAGCGTTTTCAAAGAATAATAAATAAATAGAGAGGAACTGTCAAGATTGTATGTTTTAAACAGGTTAAACTTTCCCACTTCCAGTGTTTATTCTTTTTCTTCCTTTATACAAATCAATTTAGTCATTACAGTGGGATTTTCCCCCTCATTATAGTCTGATTCAAGTGTAAAATTTGTATACAGATTTGTTTTGAAGAAAGGCATAATTTATTCCTGAAATCAGTTGAAGACAAACTCTTCGGTTGATCCCAACTCCTGCATATACATTTTTTCTTTATTTATGTGATACAGAAGCATTTTTCTAAGCATGTATTTGTGGGAAGAATGCTCTTGTCTTGGGAATACATACGATAATTCACCAAAAGCTGGTTTTGCTTTTACAAGTAGGTTTAACATAATCCGCCAAAGGCGTTCTTCAATCTTCACGCACCAGACAGAATAAGCAACACACAAGTAGCCTTCCATCGGACTAATCTTTCTGCCTTCCTATGTTTACATTTCTAAATTTGCATATTTTTATTCTTCACCCGAGGATATTTCAGATTCAACTAGGGTAAAAACAAAACATTATCATGACCAAAAATAAAAACACACACTAATAGAGAGAGCAATCAGAATTACATCGTCAAGTTTGGATGTGTGTATCATACCCAATAAAGTCAATGTACAAACATATAATTTATTTACCTTTTGTTTTTCATAAGCTCTTTTCACGAAAGATAATTCGATTTCAATCATGGTCGAAAACTTAATGTGGCAACTCTTCGTGTTGTGATTTAACATCACCTCAACGAGACATGGAATCTAATTTTAAATTGTTTTACATGATAGATGTCACGCTAAATTAGATTTAAACACATTTATGAAACATGGCTGATTGCAGTTTAAAAAAACTTAAATTCCATACCGCCGCATAAGAATGTAAGTTAGTGGGTTCAAAGGATCGAAAAGTCCGGAACTCAAGCATCATACATTTAGTAACTGAACGTGAGTCAACAACAAAAAATAAAGGATAGAATACAGCGAAAAATTATGAATAACTTTAGCTAAGCGCTAATAATTAAATTAAACACACTTATCATGCAACTTTTACTAAAAAATTGAGATAACATATCAATATCCACGAGTTAAAAAATCCAGTCATAGTACCTAAAGCCTTGAAAAGGAGATATAAAACATGATTTGAAGAAAACATACAAAAAATATCCACATTTTGCTGGAATAGTACTTCCTTGTAGTCATAATCTTGACAACTTCTCCAGAAAGGGTGTCCAGCAATTTCTTGAGTGCAACAGATCGGTGGAATATTGTCTCCCTATTATACATCAATGCGGCCTTTGGACAACCACAATATCAATTGATATAAATGCCTACAGCAATCTCACCAAAGAGGATCCACAACTACCTGAAATTAGACTGGAAGTAGAGTAACCACGATATACCAGTATGACATCCAGCAGCAGCTGCTTTACAGGAAGTAATCAGGCGTTCTTCGGGTGACATCAGGTTCTCCTCTCCTTGGAGCAGGTTCAAACTGCAAGCAATTCAAATTTGTGTACAGACAATCCAAGGGATGGAACTAAAACATATTTTTACCAAACAATGTGGGCAAATTATGCTGAATAACAGAGAAACAGACCTGGATAAATGTGTGGCCCTTGCAATCATCAACCTCCAATATGGAAGCCATGTTCCCACATCGGTAACAGTAGTTAGGAGCACTAAAAATAGTAACCACCTTTTGTTCCTGTTTCAACAAAACAATGCACATGGTTAAAACTTTACTCCTGTAATTCTAAAGAGCAAATGAAAGAGATTATCATTCCATGAGAAGGACAATTACATGAGCCCAGTTAAATCCATCCATAACAAGCTGGTGAGCTCTAGCAATCAATTTAAGGCTGTTTGTGTGATTGAATTGTTCAGATATATCCTGAAAAAATGCAAATTGGAATTGAAATTAAAATTAAAACTAAAACAATAATAGATCTCTAGTGCTTCAACAAAAAACTCAGTCATGTACAGAGTTGAGATTAAAGCAATGATTTTACCTGACCAAAGGTATATCCAGCACCACGAGGAGAAATCCCCCAACCACATCTGTCATCTGGGTCAGACCACAGTAGATCACACATAGGCCCTTCATGAGGAACCTCTTGAACACGATCAAAGTTCCTTATGTTATCAAGGGTCTCAATTGAAGGTGACAGTCCACCATGCAAACAAAATATTTCTGATTCAACCTGGAAGGGGCATCATAAGGCTTGGTTTCAATAGAACTAGTCACAACAGACACTCTCATTTAAGCAGATTACATGTGTTTGTTGAAACTTACCACTTTGTATATTTAAGGCCGTCATCGCAATCTAGAAATCTACTACTTGCAAGTGGATTTTTTTTTATTAATATTGAACAGAAAGAAATTGAGGCTAGTTTATCATTCGTAAAATAAATGTACAGATATGATAAGTCATAAGACATGATGTAAGGAGCAACATTAGCATTCTTCAGGTATTAACTTCTTGAGGAAAAGAACAAGTGAGTGAAAAAGATGGAAGTCGCATGTAAGAGAAATGTACACACAGTTCTTTGAACAGCAAAAACAAAAGGTAAATGTTTATAATTTCAATTAATATTGGGAACAGAGAACACAATTATTCCAAAAAAATCCCTCAAATTTCCAAATTTTTAATTTTCATTATAACTTACATGAACTAACAAAACACTTCAAAATCTCGAACAAAAACACATAAATAGAGAGGGCATAAAGAACTAACCAATGCAGTCAATGGAAAAAAATCAAAGAGGTCTGTAAAGATCTTCCAAACATTAGCACTCCCATATCTGCAAATAAAGATTAAAAACACAAACAAGATCATAAATGTGAAAAAATAATAGAGCAAGAAACTAGACGGTTTAAGCGCAAGAAACTAAACCTATAAGGTAACATCTATATGATCATCTGAATTCTTAATTTATAAAGCTGAGCCTAGCAAAGGATGTAATCCTTCCCTCAAAAGCAAAACTTTCTTATATTGGCTATTTTGAACATTACTTTTGAAAAGATAATTTATTTTAATTTCATATTGCATCATGAAGTGAACATATTGTCTAGGTGTTTGTCCACAGTAAGTGCCAGGTCAAATCAAAAATCTTTATTTGGTTCTCTCATTTTCAAAATAAATAGTATTCCATATTCTTTATTCTTAGGGGAAATAATAGGACAGGTTTTTCTAGTTTTTACCAATGTTAACAAAAACAAAGGATGTTGTAATAAATAGTATGATATTTTATACCATACGACTTCCTTGACATCATCACTAATACGGCATATCTTTCACTATATAATAAAACTGAAGAACTCAAACCAACAAACAAATCAAAAGGCTACATAACCACCAAATCATCAGCACAATTCAGAAGCTCATCCCAGAACTCCAGTTCAGTACCATAAAATAATAAGAAACAAGGGAACAAATATCACAAGTTAAAATTCAATACGAGCATATTGCAATGGAAAATAAAAAGGATTTCCCTATAATTCACATTTAAAAAGAAGTTTATGACGCCAATAACACTACTATATGTACATTTGTATTCAGCAAAACGGGCTTCATTTGGAAAAATTATGACATTATATGCCTACAAATAGTTTTCTAGACAGAAGTATCTCATGTTTTGTTCTGTTGGACCTCCAAAGGAAGGTGCAAAACTCACTTTCTTAGGCATTCGTCGTAAAATCCATAAACTTGAGTAATCTGCATAAGAAAAATGATAAAAAAACAACTCAGCAAATAATAAAAACCAATAAAAGTCTTCAAATTAAAGCTGGCAATATTTAGCAATAACAATATAAAACAGAACTAAAAAGCATCCATGAATGGCTAAATTTTAAATCATTCAAGACTAGTTACTATAAAAGTTTAGAAATAAATGACATAAAGGAACTCAGGAGACATGAGCAACATAAAAATTTGAGTGAAGAGTGAAAACAAGAACCTGACGACTTTCATGGTTTCCTCTAAGAATAGTAATTCGCTGAGGATATCGCACTTTCAGCGCCACGAGGAGCTGGATAGAATAACTAATTAGTACATCTGATAATATAAGACATGTAATCAAAGGAAAATTTAGAAACAAAATGTATTAACAAAAATAAATATCAATGCAGGTTCACCATCAGTCAAAATCCCGCCTCAAAAGAAAGAATACTTAGAGAAATAGGTCAACCCTATGGATGAATCTTTCTTATAAATGGAAAATAATTTACTGTACCGGTGAATGATATTTAGTGAATACTTGAATTTTTCCAAACCTCAAATCATGATATGTAAAATTAAAACATCAGCCTTGAAATAGCTCAGATATTTGACTACAATATATTCATTGCAGGTTTAAGATTTTATCATATTATGAGCTGTTCATAAACATCACCCATGGTCCACCCCAATGGCCAAATTTGACTAGACTACCATTATCTGTTACTCACAAGTCAAAAAGTAAATGCCGACGACCTTGAAAATATGATTGTAAGATAATGTAAATATCTAAACGATCTCAATGCACATGTTATCCATATTTCATCTTTGTAGACCTTCTAAAACTTAACACATTAAAAATACAACTGGACATTCTAAAACTATTCCCTCACTTATGTGCCTGTGTTAAAATAATTTGAAGGCAGTATCTGCCATTTGGTAAGGTTCCATTATCAGTTTAATCCCCCGAGCAAAAGACGAATTAAATGAAGCTCAAAGTCACAGTTGGCCTGAATTTCATCAACTACCACTTGAAAACAATTTCCCACCTAATATTTGGTCTCCCTATCACATGAATACCATAAAAAATGCAGCTCCAAAGAGGTCTTATGCAGAGAGTAAAGAGCATATTTTCTGAAAAAACTGTTGGAAAGTGAAAGAAAGAAAAAAAGAAAACAAGTTTCGGATGGTTGAACTTACTGTTACAGTCTCAACTGAATAATAACCTCGGTCCACATAATCACCCATAAACAAGTAGTTTGTATCTGGACACTGTAAACAAAACACACATTCAATATCAAAATGGTTAGCAAATATATCATCCAGAAACTTGCAAAAAATTGCCTTATCATGTTATGTTACATTTTGCAAAATTGAAGACAGAATCTTGGGGTCATAGTGAAGTCAGTTACGTAATTTGTGCATTACTCCTCTATACCTCCGATGCACTTTAAGCCTCGAGCTTTTTCTTTGACAGGTCTCAGTTGGTTAGTTAGTTAGTTAATACATTCCCCAATTGAAACAGAAGATTGATTACAAAAATAATTTCAAAGTCAGAAATTATACCTTCCCTCCAATTCGAAATAATTCAGCAAGATCATGAAACTGCCCATGAATATCGCCACAGATTGTCACAGGACTTTTCACAGGCTGTAGTACAGGAGATACCAAAAGAAAAAAGGATTAATGTTTTCTTCATCTAAGATGAGAAAATGGCAAATAAAAGGGGCATTGAAATGCTGTAATGAAATTGGTAAAACTGCTATATTGAACTAGGCCGCAAGCAAATTAAGCATTTCAAGAATGAAAGATTGAAGGAATTACTTCTTTCTTCCACAAAAGAGGCCTTAAAAGCAAAGATATCAAGTCTAATTAACCACACAATATGGGGGGAAACAAAACCAATAAAGCTAAAGTTCAAAATCAACTAATTATTGATTTGATAGAGGAATATTTTTCATGCAATGCAAGCAGGCAGTGATGCAAGTGAGATGAATATTTCCAGAAACAGAAAAAGCCAAATTGAAAAATAAAGCAGGAAGAAAGGGCTCTGCTCTACCTGGACATTACTTTCATCCATTAAAATCTCCTTAGCCTTCTCACACAATTCTTTAACCTACAGTTAGAGCAGAAAACAAGATCATTAGTTAATTTTTATGTACTATTTGTTTTCCCCAGGGTAATAATACCACAAGGAGTAAATGAAATATAGCCCTCTAATAAGAAACAACTATTAAAAATAAATACAAAAATAATCTGACATAAAATGATATTTCTAAGGTGAATAAATACTGCAAGGTAAAAACATTCCCCAAGCCAAGATACATCACTCAGATAGCAATGACACCCATATATTGTTCCCATCTCAGTAAATTGAAAATAAACGAATTTCACTACTACTTTTGCATGAAAAAATAAACAAAGAAAAACTAGATGAAACCACTAAAATATCATAAAGAATATATTAAGAACCAATACACTTCCATTTTAATACATCTGAATCCACTAAATTATGTAGGTAACCCAATCACCAAATTGCTACATTCGACAAGGAATTACAGAAATTGTTACAGCAATAGCAACAATTGAAGATAAATCGAAATTAATAAAAACTACATCTTTAGATTCCAAACATCAAAATGCGTTAAAAACCATCATAGCATAACAAAGAGAAAATCCCTTGTAACAAAACCCAATAAATAAATAAATAAATAAACAACAAACAAGATAGAAAAAAATGAAATTTCATCAATTTAGAGCGAAATTGAAATGTAAAAAAGAAAAAATGAAGGCATCTGAGTCTGAAAATGGGGGAAAAAGTAAAAGGTAGAAGAAATGAAGAGAAATTGGGCGTAATTGATTGGGAAAGATGTAGATCGAAAGAATTGAATGGGAACCTGTTGTTCGGAAAGTGGTTTGCACTGCATGAGCTGAGAGATCTGCTCGTTGAGATCGTGAGTGACATCGGCTATCATTGAATTTGCACCCATTGTATTGTGAATGAATGAATCTGAAGAAAAAGATTCAAATCAAGGAACCCTAGCTAGCTAGGAGAAGAAGATGATGATTTTCTCGCTCAGAGTGACGACGAGAAAAGAAAGAAAGAGGAAGAGCAAAATGAAGATGGCGCGTGATTTAACAAGCAAAGCACGCTCCCCGATAATCGCTTTTTTCTTTATTTCTTTTTACTCCAAAAAAAAACTTATCATAATTCAAAATTCAATTAAAAGACAAATGGGTTATTATATTTTTATTTTTATTTAAAGTGTCGCGTTCGTATCAATCTTATCAACGACAGTCAAAAGAAATATCATGTCTGTTCTTATACAAGACATAAAAGAGTTACTTCATCAAAATAATGTCACACTCTCAGAACAGGGAACCGTATATCGATTTTTTAGCAAAATTTAAAGCTTCTTCGGATGTTGATCTCCTCATTCACGCTTCTTCCTCATATAGGCTGCTAAGCCTTCTTAAAAGTGACGCAAATGGAACCTTCATAGATTAGTTAGCTTCTGTTAGGCTTTTTCTTTTTTGTTCCTTTTTTTTTTCTTTCTTGCTGTCTCATTTTCCTTTGTAACCAAAAAAAGAATCGCGTTTTTACCGACGTGTCAATGCTGGCTGGATCAGATAAATCATGTAAATGATTGAAATGCCCTTCTTTTTCCAATTGAAGGTTTATAACCATGAGCAACACCTTGCTCAATGAACAAGGTTGAGTTTTGGGTTTCCTAAAGCTGCAATTGTGGAAGCAAATTTGTGTTCCTCCTTCTCTTTTTGATCGCATGCCTTGTCCTCTCATTCCCTTTCATTTCATGTTTTCTTTTGTTAACCCAATTCGATTGTCAACAAGCATGGAAGATCATTTGTAACACTCAAGGAATGTTTCCTCTGTGTTTTGTTTAAACATATTTGTCTTTTTTTTTTCTTTCTTGAACTTCATAGTTAGTTATATTTCAATTGAGTTTGTCATATTTGTGGTTAACTTTATGCAAAAAAGAGCAGCATGTGATATGTTTATTTGGAACGATGAACTTGTTGTTGGTACAAGACATATGATCAATGCTTCTACTATTACAATTGAGCAGAAAGATACATGAAAGGCCAAATTGGTGGATGAGAAAAAGAAAGTGATTAGCAAAAGGGGACGTGTTTGGTTAGTTGGTCTTTTTTTTTTCTTGTTGTGCAAAAAAGTAATTGACATAATGCAATTTTTTTCATGTTCATCATTTATCTCACAGGACCATTTTTTTGTATAAGCGACTTTTCCAAACATTCATGACACTCCTTCTAGCCTTACGCTAATCAAACTTCCTAACAACTGTTTTTGGCTTATGATTATGAGGTGCAGCAGGTCTAACAGCGTGACGTAAACAAATGCAGTTGTTTACTTGTTTTAACAACAGAAACAACTTGCGTAGATGGTTCGATATTAATGTTAGCAAGTACAAATGGCTTGACAACAGTGACCACATAGTTTGACAACAATGTTAGTAACTGCACATGACTTTATAATAGTGTTCAGGGGTAAAGACGGTTACACATGTGATAACACGTGTCTGAGAAAAGTCTTTGAAACATGTTTGACACTCCATTAAAATAGTTGGGAAATTCTTGTGTTACTGTTACCGATGAATAAAAGGTGGGTAATATTACCCATGTCGTGCCGAGTTGTCTCAATCAAAATCATGTATTTATATAACATTAAAAATAATAGAAAACAAATAAATAATTTGATTGGTGTCAACAAGCACAACAGTTTTGCGACAGTTTTTATAATATAATATTTTTCTTTTTTTTTATTGGTCAAAAACAACGTAGAGATAAAAAGGAAGAGAGAATAAGAATATAATATCATTGTGAGAGAAAAATTATTAAAAAATATCATAAAATTGTTGTATAAATATCATTTCTCTAAAATAGTTTATTGCTTTTTTTTCCTCACGTACTAGAGATAGACCGAGTACAATGTACTCCTCTATTTCTTTCTCTTCCTTTGATTTTTATTTTTTCTATTATACTTCCTCCGTTTTAAATTATATGTTATTCTAGTAAAATATATTAGTGCTTATTTTTCTATTATGCTATTTTGCAAGTTCAAATTCAAATCTACATCCAAACGTATCAAATTTTCATACAATATTTTACCATGCGAATTGGACAAGGTTTTGTTTAACATGCACAAGTAAAATGAGACTCCCTCCATCCCACAATGAATAACCTATTTGTTACAAAAATTGTCTCAAAATAAATGACTCACTTCACATATGCAAATATTAATTACTTTTTATTCTTCCTGATTAGTATTAATTTCGTCACTCAATATATTTCACTTTACATTTATAATAATGGTGAATGCACCAATATTAGACAATAGTACTTAAGACTTTTTTTCTCTTTTCTTTCATTTATACATTTTTTTTAATATATGTGAAACGATCGAATGACTCATTCATTATGGGATAGTAAAAATAAGTTTATCATTGTTGCAAGAATTATTTCACTTATACACCATACAATTAATCGCCCAACAATTCATCTCTAATTGGGTACATTATCTACGAGTCAAGACCAATTTTTTTGAATCAGCTTATTAGAAGACTTACCATGGAGAATCATTTTTCTAGTCTTCAATTTGTTTAAAAAAATCCTCATTTGTTTTTTAGTTAAGTAATCAAATTGCTAGAGCTTACACGTTATAAATGTGAACAAGTGGGGGTGTTTAAAATTTGAACTTCAGCTATACATATATTATGTGATATTCCTACCAATTGAACTAACTCATGGCACCGTCCTTGTCTTTTTTATCCTTTGTTGAAAAAAAAGTTATATTTGAATGAAATTAATTGTTTTTTTAATAATAAAATAATTGGTTTAAATATAATATACCTAAAAAATCAAAGGAATGTAAAGAGATACGTTTAACATTGAGGTATTCTTCCATGGTCACAAGACCAAATCAATAATGTTTGGACACACATAGATAAAAAGATTCTCCTCAAAATATTCAATCATATTTTTTATCAATTTCCTCTTTATTATTAAAAAAAAGAAAATGTTAACTTGTGCCCTTAAACAACAAAATAAGGAACCCAACATAGTAATTTTTTGTTAGAATGTGTGCATTCAATTTAATTTTTTAATTTATAATAGAATGCACAAAACTTGAGAGAATATTTCTATTTTTAGGTTCCTTGTCTTGTGCCCTATAGACGGAAGTTAACATAACCCTTAAAAAAAATATTTCTTTATCCGCGTGACCACTCCAGTTGTTAGAATTTCTGTTAACCACTTCCCTTCACAGCATCAGTCGTGACAACCTCAAACAGGCAAACATCATTCACGACAAGACAACGATAGATAACTTCAAACTTTATTCAAAGCTTGATTATGCACTTGTTTATGTGTTCTTTGAATTAATATTATTGAAGTTACATGTCTACCCAAAAGTTTCTACCTTTCCATTCTCTTGAAATGAAACTAACCTTAACAAATCACAACTTCTCAACACTCTTGAATTCTTCTTTTATCAGTCTAAGAAGACCCTTTTGTTCTTTATTACTATCATCATCACCCTCTTCTATAAAACCCCAAGTTCCAATCTTTTTGAGACCACCCATTTACTCAACAAAATTGAATGACCTCAAAAAATGGCATAATTGGGCAAAAAACATTACTTTTTCAATTGGGTCATCTTTTGTTCAATCAGATAATGGACCAGACTCAACCATTTTGTGCAGAGAGCTAAAATGGTTCATTGAGGATGTTGTTGAAAATCACCACTCACTCTTTTCTCATATGGGTGATGGTAATGAGAGAGTGAAAATGAGGGCAGATATAGATGAACTATATTGTTTGTGGAAGCAAAGGATTGAAGAAAGGAAACCTTTTCAATATATAGTTGGATGTGAGCATTGGAAGGATTTGGTTTTGAGTGTTCAAGAAGGGGTTTTGATTCCTAGACCTGAGACTGAACTTATTGTTGATTTGGTCTCTGATGTTGTGTCAAAGAATGAGGATTTGAAAAGAGGGGTTTGGGCTGATTTAGGGACCGGAAGTGGTGCTCTTGCTATTGGCATTGGTAGGGTTTTAGTAGATGGTGGAAAGGTTATTGCGTCAGATTTAAGTCCCGTGGCTGTTGCCGTTGCAGGTTACAATGTGCAGAGGTATTGCTTGCAGGTTAGAAATTCAAGCCTTTTCAACCTCCATGTTTTATATTCTGTTTTGTTGTTAAGTCGGAATTATGCAAGTCAATTTTATTTCTGCAGACATAACAGTGAGGTGGAAAAAACGTAGATTGTCACGTCTTTGTTTAACACGTCCCTAAATGTTGTCTAACGTAACATCTGAACAACAAAGGGACCATTTTGATTGATGTGTTACAATTTCAGGAACGAAGCTAATTTGTAAAAATCAAGGACAAATTTGATCAATGGTTACAATTTCAGGGATAAAATTGCCTGAAGTTTACTATATTTGCTTAATTTTTATAAAACCTTTGCTTATAAACATACTGAAACTGGTAAAGACAAATTTCCACCTGCCATATGATTTAAATTCCTTTTATCCAATTTCACGGTCCATGTTTTTGTTAATTTTGCTTATGTCTTTCATCTCATGTTGTGTGTTAGTTTTGTTTTGTCTTCAAGTCAAAATCAGGAAAACTGAAGAGAAGTATGATAATTTAAAATCAGGAAAAATCGTTGATTTTCATATAATTGCCTTTCATCACATCTCACCATGTTCCCTTTAAAATGTAATTTCTTTGAATATGTTACTGCTTACAGTTCCACTCATGTTAATCATCATTTACAGGACAAAATTGAACTAAGGGAAGGATCGTGGTTGGAACCATTGAAGGATATGGAAGGAAAGCTTGCAGGTCTTGTAAGCAACCCACCTTATATACCTAGTAAAGAAATCCCTGGTTTACAAGCTGAAGTTGGTAAACATGAACCTAGAGTTGCGTTAGACGGAGGCATTGACGGCATGGATGCTCTACTCCATCTGTGTGATGGGGCTGATTTAATGCTGAAACCTGGTGGATTCTTTGCCTTTGAGGTATGTCCCTTGTTCTGAGAAAGTTCTCTCAAATTTCTTGTGTTTGTGTCGGACTTCTGCTTACTCTCAAAAAGGATCTAAATGGTACCCCCAAGCATAATTGGTCATATTGCAAATATTTTTTATGAACAGTCCTTTTAATAAAAAGATTTTAGTCATTTGTAATTCTCTAAAATAATAAGTCAATGCTCGTTAAACTAATTTTGCCTGAATAGTATCACCTAGCCAGAAATCAAGTTAACTTCTTAAAATAAGCATATTTCTTGGCAGTTCATCAAGTTAATTATAGGGATTTTCTTTCTATTGGTATCTTTTATTATATTGTGTATGTTGTTATTCGATGTCGATGTATATCTTGGGTAGTTTATATATGTTGTTTTAAATCTGTTTGGTCTGTTGGTTTAGAGACTTGGTTGGTTAGTCAGTTTTTTTTTTTTTTGACAAAAGCAAAATTAACTCATCATTAATAAGGAAAGGTTCAATACAAAAAGGAGAAAACCCAAAAACATGGTGACTAGCCCATGAACCAGCCGCCCTAGCTAAAGAGTGAGCAACCATATCCACTTGTCGCCGAATAAACTTTACCTCGAAGTTGGAATGTAGAGATAACTGGTTATTAATAACCGAAAGTAGCATGTAAAATTCAGAAACTCCGCTACGCTGAGACAATAGAGAATTTACAAGAGTGCACGAATCCAACTAAAAAATGACATTGTGCCACCCTTTGGTTGGTTAGCTAGTTAAGCTGAGATAGTTTGGGCATGTTGCCTATAAAAACAAAAGGGTAATTGAGAAGGAGGGAAGTCATTTGGTGAAAATTAGAATTGGGATTAGGGAGAGTCCTGAGTTTCTCTAATATCTTCTTGGGATTTTCATACTTTCTGTTTATTTGAAAATAATACATTCCTTATATTCTTCATCTTAGCCAGTTCCTGTCAAAATCATAGATTGCATGTTAGTTTAGAATACAAATATTAGCATTAATTTATATTCTCACTGAAGTATGGAACACAAAATACCTGACTTGTTTAAAGGTTTTGAAGCTACATACTACATAGCTATGTTAGTGATTCCTTGTTTCTCAATTTAGTTTTAAAGTGGTGACCCGTGAAATATTACTTGTGCAAAATGCTGCATTATAGAGTTGTCACGCCCAAGGTTTCATTTTAGCTTAGAATACAAATATTAGCATTAACTTATGTTCTCATTGAAGTAGGGGAACATAACATTTGTCAATTTAGTTATGGTTTAATGGTTTTGAAGCTACACAACTATGTTAGTGATTCCATGTTTCTCAATGTATAATTGATGCGATTTTAAATAATGGGTGGTTACAAAGAATATGGGTGTTGCAACTTGCAACTACTGGTATATGGGCTGTAGTTGATATATTTGCGAAAATTCCCATGTTAGTAACTTTGAAATTTTTCAATTTTGCACAAAGGCCGTGATATTGCAGCTGCTGTGCCTGCTTTGCGGCTTCTATTCTGTGTTTCTTATTTTTCCTACAAATAGAAATCAACTGCGAATAAATTTTTGTAGTTAGATTTTTAGGCTTAAATTGATCAAGCTTAAGTTTAATTGAGTTTAGTAGTTGCAACTGTTCCTCCTTATCATCAACTAATCAAAAACAAAAACAAAAAATTAGGGTATGGAACAGGACAGATCCATGGAGCTGCTATAATATAAGACAGTGGAAAGGTTTGACGATTTCAAATCTAAGGTTAGCTTCGGTAGATTTTAAAAAACCAGATCTCCTTGTTAGAATCAAAGACTGAAATCCGTCTCTTTATTCTTAGGATTTCAATTAACGAACCATATCAATTAGCATTTATTCTATTTCTTCTACATGATATTATAAATAGAGGTGAGTGTAGTCTGATTCAGACACACAGAATCTCAACTAGTTTTAGAATCCTAATCCTTTAGCAAATAATTATGATATATTGTGGAATATACAATCAACCATATAATCTTCACAAGTAGCCCAGAAAGTGGAATGCAGTTATATTAAACTTAAGCTTTCTTCATGCTATTGTATATTGATTATATGCCGCTTCTGACTGTTTCTTTCCTTACTTGTTATTACAGACAAATGGTGAGAAGCAGTGCAGGGAACTTGTTGATTACATGAAAAGTAATAGAAGTGCAAGCTTATGCAATTTGGAAATACTTGCTGACTTTGCTGGTATTCAAAGATTTGTAATTGGATTTCATCGATAAGCAGTTTAAATTACAAAATACAATTTTGGTAAACTAAGGTATCCTCGCACGCAACTGCAAAGACTAATCTCTCGAGGTAGTTGAGATCAATTTTAGAGGTCCGTCTCTCCAAAGATATGTTTTTCCATACGCACCAATATGAGATCGAACCCCTGACCAAATGATTAAAGGACTCAAATATCTACTATTGTGTGACACTGTATTGGTAGTTACAAAATACATGTTTTTTTGGATAAATAATTCTTCCTATTTCAAATTGTTTATTGAGTGAGACAAGCCATTTGCTACCAGGTTGAGGATGACAATAGCATGCTCCCAATACATAGAACTACCAAATTAAGTTCAGCTTGCTGAAAGCATCGTCACTGTGTTTCTGTGTTGTTCACATGACAGTTTTAACTAAGTTCTTAAAATTAAGAACCATTCTTATTTGGGTTTACTATTGAAACAGGATGGCATAAATAACATGGTTCTTAGCATTAATCCATTAAAGATTAATGCGAAGTAAATTTGGGTTTACTATTGAACTATTCTTATTTGGGTTTACTACTGAAACAGAATGACAAAACTAATGGAGTTTTTTCTGTAGAAATAGTTATCTTATAATAACATGGTTTTAGCATTATAGATTAATTTTTCCAAGTAAAATTAACAGCTTTGAATGTGTGATAATCTGTAGGATTTATTTTGAGTTCTTCCAATAATTGGAGTTTTTTTAAATAAAAAAATGGAGAAAGGGAAAAAAATTATTAATTAATAAAATGGGACTAATGATCATTTTGCAAAGAGGACATTTGAATGATGTAACTTGAGATCATAAGGTTTAACTTTTCCACTAAGCTAGCACCTAAAATTTTTCTGATAAGATAAGATTTAAAGTATGCATTCCACGAGACTTTTAAACGTAGACACTAACAACGTACAAAGTACTACGAAACTATATGAATTATTCCTTGTAAATTATGCCAGACTTGAGAAGAAGAAAAATGAAAGCCACTAGCAAACTAAGCTAAATACTTATTTTTTTAGCTTGATATGTCATGTTTGAATCCATCTCAACCATTGAGAATGCTTCCTACCTTGGCATAAATCTTACGATTTAATTTTTGTTCACAATTGGCTCTTTAATATAATGAATTGGTTACAGGGGAGAGAAAGGTGGAATTAAATCATTGTTGTCCCAAGCTCAATTTCTTAGAATTTAAGTTCACGATTTGCACCTCTTGATTTTACAAATGTTGTTGGGAAAAATTATGTAGGAAAGTAATGTGAAATAAATAAATTTTGTTCTCATTTGGTTTGTGTCTTGAAAGAACGTGGAAGACGTATCAGACTATCTACTTTGGGGGCTTAAAATAAAAAAAGATAAAATTAAGAGACACAAAGGGAAGGAACTCTGGCAGACATGGAAGCTTGAGGTACGAGGGATGATAAGGTGGATCTACTGAGCTTTCAACATCCAGCGGTAGTCAGACATGGACCATTTGTTACACTTGTCCGCCAAAGCACTCGCCCAGTATTAACATATATATAGACTACACTTAGACAGTATAACATCCACTTTAAATAGCACAATAGTCAAAAGTAAAAAATGTCAGAGGCTAATAACTCATATTTTCTTATTAAATATACACCATTATTATCGTTCAAAACCTTCTATAAAAATGCCTATAAAAGAGAATGCTGCTCTCACTGATTTCACTAATGTACAAACTATTGTACTAAACACCTTTTCTTTTCCTAAAAATATAATTTATGAACACTACAACAGAGACATACAGAAGACTTTTTCAGAAAAGGTGTGTCCCCCAAATGTTATGTCGCCCAAACCTTATGCCGACTTCCCAGCTGCTGTCCAGGCCTTATGGTCACTGCACAACCGCAACCATAAGTTTTTGTTTGTTTATTGACAGCACACTGTGAGGCAGGAAGCCATTCACAGCGGGTAATACTGATTTGAACTGCACTGCATATAGTATATATATGTATTCTGCTTCCCACATACAGATGTTGGAAAAAAGATGAACCGGAAGTGTGTTTAGTTCAGTGCATAATGAACCCGTTCAAGAAGCTGAACAACTTGGTTGACAGAAAATTGTGGTAGGAGCGGCTTCAAACTTGGTTTTACCGCATCAAGTGGTTCCAAAGACAAAATGTTATTTTGCTGCATATTTGTCAGCTCCAGAAACTGTGTCAACATGTCCCCGTCAAGTATCTTTGGTGCTCCAACCTTATATAAAATACATGTAAGCAAAATAAATGACATGATGCAATATTGTTTACTCAATCAATCTGGATTTCTGAACAATGAATTCAATTAAGAAAAGAAAAAGATGAAAATGAATTATGATAAGATAAAAAAGCCATGACCTTCCCCTCCTGAAATGCTTTCAGTATTTTTTAGAAAAGTTCAAAAAAATATTAAACTTGTAATCATATTCCATTCACCATATGAGCAACATGCAAAGAAGTAAGATACTGGAGTTGGGTAAAAACGTGAATAGCAAAGAAAATAGGAACAGCTTCCATAAAATGAACTAAAAAGTTAAAGTAGGATTTCAAAATTATTACAAATTTTACACAGCTGATAAAAATTTGAGGTAGAAAGATGTCACGCTGTAGGGGAAACGTACCAACATTGAATAATAAACTTGTAATCAAGTAATTAAAGTAGTGAAACTTTTAACAATACTTTTTATAAATATCATCAGTATTGAAAAACATTGAATGTCAAATTTGGACTAAATTCACTTCATAGTTCTTACTGGATTTTCACGGCTGCGAAACTCATTATGATCATTTCCAAGAACAGGTGCAGTCAAATGATGGACAGCAAGTCTTGCTTGCACAGCTTCTAAGAGCTCATATTCCTCTCTACAAAAGAAAAATTAGTTCTATCAAACATGTCAAAATGCAAACCCTATCCAAAAGGACTGGGGCATTATCCTAGGACTGAACACAGTATATATGTCAAGCGCACACGTCTAAATATTGAAACAGAACAATATGGTTCTGTGGGGAAAAAAACCGTTGACATTTACCTTCCTGAAACAAAGGAATGCACAATTCATGAAATGGCACACACTACTAACAAGAGAAATTCTAGTAAAACTTTGAAGTATGGATACTCATTAAAAAGGTGACAAACCCATACCGGGTACAAATTTAGTATCGGTATGCGTGCGGTACTCAATGGTACTCTCTCATTATTCCGTTGCGAATGAAATTTGTGGCTGTCTCATATATTAATATAATAATATATAGTTGTATAATATTATTTGAGTTTCTTTGTTGTAACAACAAATTTTTTTACTTTCTAATCTTTTATTGTGATGTTTTGTTGTGAATTAAACAATTTAACCATCTCATGTTATATCATATAATAAAAAAAACTATAATGTTTTTATTGCCGTACCCGTACCTTACTTTGTTTTAGAACGACGTAACCCGTACTTATACCTATGCTAGTAACACACTCCTAACACTGATATTGACTTAAATTTACGTGGGTTCTATTTCATAAGTGGTGGGATCCATTTTAAAGGTGGAGGCAGGACTCGCATGAACTTTAAAGTATGCAAAGAGCATTCATATCCCTCATCAGCGTGAAAGTATAATATTAATTGCTACTATATCATCATTTTCCAATGTTTCCACTTGAATTAAATCATCCATTGCAATGTGTCCAGTTAACACACACACCCACTAATCCTTACAAAACTGGCTTGTAAGGTGAGGACTACCCCCATTTACAAACATATGTTCAAGCCATATCAAATTCAACGCGGAACTCTTAACACACACCTCTCACGCCTAGAGCTAGACATCTGGAGTGTGACTCGAGTGGCCCAACGGATCTTGGATAGACTTTAATACTATATTAAGTTTTTATATTAGGTCTATTGAGAGACTTAAGAGAGAAGACTGAGAGTGTGTTTGGATGAGGAAATGTTTTGAGGGAATGTAATGTTTTGAGGGAATTCAAATACTTTGAGGTGAATTCCATTGTTCGGATAATAATTTGAAGAATTTTCAAAATGATGGAAATTTATGAAGTATTTGGTTCAAGTTAAATTTAGAGAATTTCAAATGACACCTAAAAGTTAAGAATTTCATTGTCATAATTTTTCATTTTGGTCCTCAAGTTTTTCAAAAAATTGCAAATTGATCCCTCAAAATTTTCAAAAATTATAATTTGACCCCTCAAAATTTTAACATTTACAAATTGACCCCTAATTTCAATTTTTCAATTCGGCCCAAAAAAATTGAAATATATAAAAGTTGCCAAAAAATGATGACAGTGAAATTTTTTATTACTCCATCCAAACAAAAGTATTGAGAAATGAAAATAATTTAATTGAATCATTTAAATTGCCAAGAATTCTAAATTCTTCAAAATTTTCCAATTACCTCATCCAAACACACTCTCAAAGTTTTTCTAGCTACCCCTACATCTAGTGATCTGACTCCCCCTCCATCGGATCTACTCTCTTAACTACAAAATCTACAGGTCTTCTCTCCACATGCCCAAACCACCTATGTATTTGTGTGGTGCCCTATGCTTTTGACATTAGCAATGTTGGCGAGTCCGTGATTCATAGTTCATAGATATGGAAATATAATAGTATTCAGTCTTAATCGGCAAAATTCCAGGCAATGACTAAACCACACCTGACAACTATTTACCTTGATATTTTTATAGTTGCAGTCAAAATTAATTGGTACCTTGATAAAGGGATGAAGATCATTATGCTTCCTAACAGAGTACTAACAAGAATAGTATTTTGCAGCGAGTCAACATTTGTCTTGGGGCCAATACCACCTGACAACAAATCATCAGCTGGAAGTCTGTATGAATATGAGCCCTGCAATACAAAGCAAAAATTACATTACCTAAAAACCAAAACTACACAGAAGCAAATTAGGGGGAGGGGGGACAAGACATTACTAAATTCACGAGCACTAACGAACAGTAGAAAAACGCATTAATGCCCCAAGAATAAGAAACTAATCCAAAGTACATATTACAGAACACCCAATATATTGTGCCAAAACACACTTGAATAGAGTGTTTGTAAAACAGGGAAAGCACACTTCAGTTATTGGAGAAACAGTGTAACTCCCCACAGCAATAATAAAAGATGTGTCATTTATAAGGAGTGAAATACTGCACCAAGACAGGTATTGGTCTGTCTTTGCAAGTGATGAAGGATATGGCAACATTTTCGAAAGAGTTTGGCTCATTTATAATATATTTTGAATAAAAAGTGTCCTTAAAGTCTTTTTCTTGGCAACAATTTCAGGATTACATACAAAGTGACTGTCTCTGGCATGATTCCCAGTACTGCAGAATAAAAAAGTCGAGGAACAATCACCTTCCGTGTATAAATCACATAAAAAACAAAATTAAGCTGAAAAAATTGAAAAACAACATTTTCTTCATTTGACACTGTCGAATTTGCGATTTCAATGTGTATAATAGCATGTAGAATAAATACAATAAATGTTAATTGACATGATTTGCTGCTAATTCAAATCCTAATCTATGATTTTAATCCTAATAATAAATATATGGATTTGATTCATCAATTCCAACAGAGATTTTTAAGAAATTCATGAACCAGACACATGCTCCAGCGCAACTCACAATCGCACAGCGCATAATAAATTTCACATCTAATAAATAATTAGTCGTAACTGCCTCTGTAGCAAAGCTGTCACTTGCAGATTAATTTACATTCCTGTGCCGATTGGGTAGAGTACACAGCATTTGCATTCTGAACTGCTGTTTTCAAATCAAATTTCTAAAAAGAAATGATAACATTAAATGCAAATTAATAACTAATATTCCAGGAAACTTAACAATATACCTTTCGGATGCTCACAGCTATCTCAGCCATGAAATAAGCACAGCTTAGTCTCAAATTGCATTCCGTACTTGCATTGTTTGGTGCTGGTGACCAATAACATAACATGTTTAGAATTTTGTTATAATGAATAATAATAATAATAATAATAATAATAATAATAATAATAATAATAATAATAATAATAATAATAATAATAATAATAATAAAAATAAACTAATTGCTTTAAGCATGCCAATAGCAACATAGGCTTTAAAAAATTGAAGAGCAGCCAATATAGATATTGCTCCCTATAAAGCATATCCACTTTCAACTAAGGTACAAACTGCACAATCCCCTCCAAATATAAAAAGTCGCGGCACTCAAACTGTGAAAAAAGCTAGCAACATATGCAAACTACAAAATTTTCCATGTATTTCCCAATGAAACTGTATTATAAAACCAGTAACCAGGAAGAACATTCCGTATAGTATGAATGGAAAAATATTTAACAAACTGGTTTGATATTTTTCCTAGACAACCAGAAGTTCATCCGTGAAAAATTTCCTTCAACTTAAGCGGTACTTTCACATCACATAATACACCTGACGAACTCCTCCATTTCAACCACCTAGCGTGGATTCAATGGTTTACATCTCCAATTTCTCCATCATTCTGTACTATAGACCATCATTGTGGTATGATATGATCTCTAACTTTCACCTCTACACTCGAAACGCTTCGCCTCTTGCTAAATTTACATTCCATATACTCTGTCTTGCTTCTACTCAAGCGAAAACCATATGCTTCTAAGGCTTGTCTCCAACCTCCCATTTAATTCTTCCTTTGACTCTCCAAGTAGGACTATATCATCTGCAAAAAAGCATACATCTTGGTGCTCGCTCTTGGATGTGTTCTGTAAGTACATCCAACACTAAGGTGAAAAGATAAGGGCTTCTTGTTCAACCTTGGTGCAATCTTATTGTTATGGTTTTCGGTGTCTCCTCCTTGTGTCCTCACTACTTGAGACCCCTTCATACATATCCTTGATAGCTCAAATATAGGCCACCCTAACACCTTTCTTCTCTAGGGCTTTCCACAAAATCACTCTAGGCACTCTATCATATGCCTTCTCCAAAATATGTCATTTTAGCAAATTGCACACGGATTAAGAAAGGTGGTTAATGTTGTACGGGAAAGAGAAATTATGAGTTAGTTCAAAAAATTACCCTATATTAATGGTATAGAAATGGGAAATTAGAAAAATTCAAAAGAGAGAGAATAATAATAGTAAGAGGTATAATAGTGAAATCAACATCAATATGTCATTGATACTGTAAAACGACATTTAAAATTATTTTTTTTGGCTAGAATGATATATATTGTGGGGATGAAAATGTCAATTAGGAAAAATGTTCCCTTACATATTTTTTAGTTAATTGTTTTGGGTTAATGTATAGTTTTGAGCTAGATGTTATTCTTACTTGTGATTTATATCTTTTATACAATCAAGTCATATTTATTTAATATAGTTTTTCAATATATTTTTTAAAAAAATTATATTAGTGTACCCGTACAATAGTTTTTTGGGAAATCTCGACCCGTACTCGTGCCCGGTACGTGCCCGTATCCGTGTAACATAGGTTACAGCAGTTTTGTTACTAACAGTTATGGCAGTTACTAGTGCCTCTATAAACGGAAGAGATGGAGTCATTTGTAACAAGTTAACATTTCTCAGTCAGGTGATGAAATTCACTCTTTTCTCTCTATCTCTGAAATTCAACAAGGCTTACCTTCCAAATGATCTGAACATAAAACAGCTATGCTTCCTTTACGATCTGAAACAATAGCCGTGTTATCATCCATGAGAATGCAATCAGCAACCAACCTCTGTGATGGGTCACCGTAGAGTTGCTCCAACTTTCTTGCCTCCTAACATAGAAGATACAAATTAAACAACTTCAGCATTGGAATTTCATATAAATGATAACAAAGTATCAATACAGAGGACTGTGATCATGATGTGTAAAGCATAAACATCATAAAATGATTTCCATGCCAAAGGAAATAAACATGTAGCCAACCCCATGAGAGAAAAAGCATAGTGTTGTTGCACAAAAGGAGATGAAGAGAGGAGCAAGGGGCACAAAATATATGGAACTTTATTTCAAGGAAATGAATGCAAAGGACAGTTTCTTAAATTAGCCTCAATAATTAATAACAGGAAATAAGCAAATAAGAATACACTACAGAATTGCTCTCCAATCTTTACGCATGCCTTTTTTTAATTATCAGTTAAAATTTGAATAATACAACAGAGGCAGTCATCACCACTCACCTCATGGTAAGAAAAGAAAAGGATACCATCACGATTATCTCCAACTGCAATTCTACTAAAATATGCAGTCAAAGATCTTATCGAGTAGCGCGTCCTTCCCACAGCATACTTTCTCACTCTTTGTGGAGTGTCGTTTGGGAAACCACAGACATAGAACTGTAAGAAAATAATTGAATGAGATGACTATGGCCAAATGAAGATACGAAACTTGCTTATGTGGAGAGAGAAAATTGAGAAAGGAAGGGATGGTGAGGAAGTAAAATGAATGAGAAACATGTAAGAGCTTTGCAACATACAGCATTGGCAGCAGATGCCAAAAAATAGCGATCAAGATAAGGACAGATCGCTTGTACAATTCCCTGCCATGTAGTTGCAGAAGCCAATCGGAACTGCCAAATTTCATTTTCATCAAGTTTGATGCCATCAAAGCTATTATCATCAGGGCTGCTGGCAAGGCTACTGCTTGATAGGCATAGCTGTTCAGGAACATGACCAACAATTTCATTGAACGGTGAAGTTCTTTGAGATGATGACCCTGCCTTCGAACAGAAGGTCATTGAACCACTGTCTGAATTTTGCACATGATCAATGCAGAGAACAAGCAGACGACCCTTGGCACTGCCAAAGAAGCATCCTATTAGAATATGGTAATCAGTGAAATGTAATTACCAAAATCTTAACTATGGAAAACTATAAGAACATATTGATTTGTTTTGCCATCATATATGCAGTAAAAGATTGTTGAAGTAAATGCAAAAATGTATATGTTTGCTACCATGAAGATTTTATATAATTTTGGAAACTTCACTTCAGGCACTTTATGCTAGTTATTATGGGAAAATAAATATTCAATATTTCTCTTTAAGTGGCCAAGTCAAGTTTTGTGACCAACATTCCAAATCAATGTGTGTCCTACACTTCGGAAATGGGTCCCACATAAAGTGGTGGGACCCATATGGATTTCACCCAATAAAATAGTCTGTTAGAGAGAGTGTTGAAAAGAGTGTTCTTAGCACTCCTCATTAATAAATTAATTGTTGACAAAAAGTAGTTCGGAATGAAAATTTTCTCAAACTATGACAGTTGTAATAATGTAATGTAACAAACAAGCCCAACATGCTATATACTATACCACGTTATATTAATTCTCAGTACCCTTTGGTTTGAATCTGTCAGAAAAGGAGAATGCCTATTGGAAAGTATACACTGCCCTTTCCAAGAAAATGTACAACGAGACTTTCATGAGGAAAAAATAAAAACAGTTTTGAATTTGAGACCCTGTGTTGGCAGGTGAAAGCCATGTGCCGATGCTGGTGGTTACTGATTTCTATAGGAAACTTACCTTGGGAATTGAGTGTCTTTTTTCTTCAGCATACAAATAATGCATTATTGCATGCTTGTGGGTATCAAAGCAGTCTATAATGCATGAGTCAAACTCTTCTTTCAGTGAGTATATGCATATACGGTGATGGATTCTCGCCATCGGAATTCTCAATTTTTTTCATTTGCAACATCTCAACCATGAAACTCGATCTCCTTTTTCCTTTATAAGTTTTTCTCTCGTTTTCTCCCTCATATTTGATGGTTTAAACGCTTCAATTGAGAAAAGTTGAGAGAATTTCAATGGAGAGAATCCACTCCCATGCATATACACTTCTTTAAAAGGAACTTGCAAGAAGCTCACTAGCAGTTTAGCTCATTTTAAGGCATAAAAGTCATATGCAACTCGTAAAAGAGGAGCAACCAGCAAAGTGATAAAAAAAGGGAAAGCAACTCCCATCATTTAGCATTTGATATACAAGGGAAGTTAAAAGACCACAAAAGCCTGATGCCATACCTCTCAGCTTCACCACTGGGGATTGCGGGTGGACCAGAATACAGACTAGTTCCAACCACAAGCACCTGCTCACTTCCAACCCTAATTAATTCCATGGATGTTGCTGTTTCTCCAAGTTCTAGTCTAAAAGACGATAGTACTGACCCGCTTAGGGGATCCACACAACATATGTCAGACAAACATGTACCAATACTCAGTTCGGTCCTCATCACAAGCAACATCTGACTTTCGTTGTGATACAGGACCTTCCGTGGAGTGCCCTTTAAATGAAACTTTCTCATATTAAGTCTCTTGCTGTAGACCATCTCCACCTAAAGCATCAAAGTGACAAATATAGGTAAGTCAAGATAGCAACACATACAAGAATCGCATACAACATAAAATCAGGAATGAAAACAGTGGTTGTTTCTTGGTGGGGAAGAAAGTTTGAGTGGATATAAATCAGTGTTATTACCAAAAATTTATATGTTTCTTGAGTAATGACTGCAACAAGACCCTCCAACAAAATTATATAATGCCCAGCATCTCATAATTAAACAATTGACAGTAATCACAATGGGACTTTTAATATGCATTTAAATCAGCAGTATAAAAGCATCTTCAACGCACTATAAGTTAAAAGAGAAAGAACAACCAAAGAAATAGTGGAATAGAGCAATGTGACAGCAATAATACTGTAATATGATTTTCTTACCAGATGCAAACTGTTTTCAGCAACAAATAATATTCCTTTTGGACAGTCAATAGAGCAAACAGGAGTTACATGTGAGGATGGTTGAAATGAGATAGAAGTATAGGAAATGCTGTGTCTTGCACTGTTCAACAACCAAGGCCTATCACTTAGTGCAATTATATCAGCATCAAGTGTGTCATCCAGGGGAACCAAGAAAACTGGAGTGATGCCAATGCGACGAATGGCAATCAATTGAAGCATGCAAGGAAGGTTCACGTTGATAGCCATGGTCGTAGAATTTACCAAATTTATAGAAGATAAAGCAGTGTCCACCACATTTATTGATGATGAATGAGACGGTTCGGTTGGCCACTCAAAGCGAAGGAGCATTCCGTTCCGCAATCCGGCAAGAACATAATATTTATCAACAAACACGAGTCGTACATCTTGAGGTATGCAAAAACTTTTAGCAGTCCCCGCTGTACTTTTTAATGAAATTGTTCCACAAGCAACTACCGTGACTCCACCATTCGGATCAAAAGACCAAATCTCCACAGAAGGCCTGTGGGTGCCAATAACAAATGTTTTATTGATGTCCACTCCACTTACAGCAGAAGCCATGGAGCTGTTATTTTCTGAAATGGATGAATTTGATTGTTTTTTTCCGTACTTTGTTCTAGGGATGGAAATGCATGATACTTCGTTCTGCAGTTCCAAATGTTGCATTTCATAAATTTCATATTGATAAGCCGATAGCATTCTAACCCCAAGGATAAACAAAAAACATGGGTTGGAGGTTGACACAACGATGAAATTATGCCCAACTGCCCCCAGACTAATATTCAGATTGTCTGGGTACCAAGATGTGCAAATAGGAGAGGACAAAGGGATGCCTTCAGAATGACCATCCTTAGTAGGCAAACAAAGCTTAACAGCAGATTGATAGATCTGAACAAGCAAACCATCACTCACAAGGCCACATGCCAAAGTACATACATTAGGTTGGAAACCAACAGAATCAGTCACGTCAGTAAAACTTAAGCCAACTGACAATATTCTGGTCTCCCCAAGAAATGATAGAACTAGAAAAGAATGATATTGATCTGAAATTTTCATTCGAACGGTCCAAGTACCAGCTACCCCTTCATATGTAGAAGGGGTTCTAAGTAGCTTTTCTACATTGATACCACTTTGAATAACCCTTAATGACCCCTCAGGTGTCACACCACAGCAAGCAAACATTTGGTCATGCTTCTCATCATGATAATCCCCAGATGTCACATCAAAGATCGGTGCAATGTTTTGAATAAGATTTGTAAAGCATAGCCTTCCATCTTTCAATTTCAGGACCACGCTGTCCCCCATTTCTACAATTGATGCTAGATATCCCTCCTTAACCCACAAAAGTTCTTTACAAGGTAGACCTTTATAGAGACACTCCGAGAGACTCAATTTAGGGCCATCGGAGTCAAAATAAACTTCAATCATAAAAAATTCTCCAGTGTCTACACAAAAGATCATCCTAGGAACTTCATAATTTTCAGGTTCCCAACTCCAAGAGCATATGTACTTCGGACCAGAATTAGTACCACCACTGTCACTGTCTATGCACATAGGATCATAATCACTAAGCTGCAACAAAGCACAGGCGGCAACACTAAAGCCTTCATCATCAAGATCGTGTAATTTACAAGAGTCGTCCACATAAGTCTGCTCTTCAATTGCATTAGGTAAAATGTTCAAGCAAGTCTTGTACACACATAATGGATTGTGAGGATCTCTAAGATCCATTAACAGAACATCACCAGCCCTGAATAGAAACGCAAGTCCCGAAGAGTTAGGAACTTCAACAATGTTATGTGCTAGAGGTCCAGCTTCAACATACTGAGAAATGACAGAGACTATATGTGCTTTAACATTCCATTCCAATAAGAGCAATTCATTTAGAAGAGCTCCCCTCCTGTAGGACAAAGAAAATGCATTCTTTTCAGTAAGCATGTGTTATGACAAATACAGCAGAGAGATAAACTAATTTTATTTATAGAGCAATTTTTAAGACTTGGAATAAACTCTTGACAATGGCCAAACAAATCAATCACCACACCTATTTAGAATAATAGCTAATACAGGATTCTGCCCCTTGATTGGTTGTCGGGAATCTAGTGAAATAAAGCACATACTCCAAATAGTACCACTAATACTGGTTTTCTGCATGGTTCTGGAAGTACTTGCAGTCTCTTCACTTTCAGAGGGATATATTATTCTCTGGAATTTAGCAGAAACCATCACATGAGTATATTTCGTCAGGCAAAGGAATGAATTTATCGAAAGAGAAAAAAATTAGAAAATACAAAAAATAGAATTGTAAATAGTTAAACTTCTAGAGGTATAGGGCATCGTAAAAAATACAAAACATTAGATCTTTCCAATTTTTTTGAAGTTCACAAAAAATCAATAGCTTAACCATAAAGATAACCAGACAAATTTGCCCTATATTTATGCCCAGTTGCCTATCAGATCACCTATGCTACCAGAAAACTGTGCTATATATGAATTTTTTCCAACACAAACACGAATGTGTGGCTTTTCTAAAATACAGGATGGTACAGTAGTTTTGGACCTCATCAATGATATCACTCCCAGTCATTGACGTTGACATAGAAAACAGAGCCAGCCGATCTTCATATGCACTTGCAGCTATAAAACAACCACTGCAGAAAGAGAACCAGAGGAGTTAGTATTTAGTAAAATTCACAGAACTTAAGCATTCTGTTTTAACTCTTTGTCCAATTTAACATTATTTGGTTTGATGTCAAACCATCGTGACTCTTCAACTAACAGCTCCGGCTTTCAGAAAAGCTGGATATTGACATGGCATATGGGCCACTTTATTAACCTAGTAGTCTATCCAAGAACCGTTGGGCCACCCGTTATTTGGTCACTCAGGTAATGCTTCAACATGTCTAGTCTTAAGTGTGATGAGGGTGTTCACATTAGATGTGATATGACATGAAAACGTGATATTACCAATGAGCATTATATAATTAATATATATATATACACACACCAATAACATACAAAGATTCAACTCTCTTGCACTTAAATGTGATTTTAAAATTTCAAGTAGATTTTAAATGCATTGTAGGTTGTGTCCATTTAATATGAACGTTAGTCCTCATCACGGTTGATTGTAGACATCGGGACATCTTATCAGCCCTATGACTTGTTTATTATCAATCAAAGTAACACTCCATGCTGCAAAGGCCGGGAGTTTCCCAAGCATGGTTTAGGGGATAACATACCATTGCCAGATAAAATATTGGAGAAAAAAGGGAACAAATTCAGGGGATGACCATAGACAAATTTCTGGGGCTACACTGTTATTTGCAATATATAAAGCAACTAAGACAAGTTTGCAGAATGGCAGAAAGACACACAGCTAAGGACAAAAAGAAATACAATATATATGCCTTCCAATAAAATTTCCGACTAGAAAAGAGATCACCTAGAATCAACTGCCAGCATTCGTCCCGGAAGATCCCGTATGTTTCCAGGATTAGATAGTTGAACATGTGTTATAGGAAAAAACCTACAACAATGCATAGCAAAAAATGAGAAAGCTTAATAGGGATTTAGAGCTTCATTGTTTTCCAAAAAACAAATGTAGTTAATGCTTTTTTAATAATAGTTTTTCATACTATAATGATACGCTGATGAGCCAATCTGAAAATACACCCAAAATAATATGCAGTAACAATCCAACCAAAAAGAGAAGACAGTGAAAGAAGTGGACCTGTTCATTTCATTGCAAAATGTGAGCAATGACAGCTTTCCGGAATCCGATAAAGCAACCAAGAGGTCTTTACCTTGAGTCTACCAAACAGAGGGGGAGAAAGGGAACTCAATAAATCCAATCTTGTCAAATATCAAAAACAACTACTTCCATTCAAAACAACTAATATTTTATAAGGAAATGTGAACTCTGTTGACCAAGGACTGTCTGATTGATGAAAATATTTTGTTTGAATAAAACAAAGCATAAGATCGACGCACAAGATCTGCTATAAATTAAGTTTGTGTCCAACATGAAACACTGCACACACAGAGTTGACTAATCTCTGCAGTCGAAATTCATTTACATTATACAATTATTGTGCTACAAATGTCTTATTTTTCTTTCTTTGCTTTTTTCATGTGTCCGTTACTCCGTTCGTTATGGGATCGATGTCCTTCCATTAACTTCTTCACATCAAACAAAAATATAACTTATATTGATCTATCTATATTCTTATTCTAATAAAAGTCTTTTGCTAATTAATCATCAATCATAAACGCTAGAATTTCACATGTTTTTAATGAGGTTTGAGACTGCAATTTGGGCTCAATTTCGTATTGACGAAACACAATGTTGTTAAATAGCATCTATATACCGTCATATCATAGTGAAATTAGGACAAACCGTTGTTGTTTCGCGGTCCGCTAATTAATACAGAATGTTGTCAAATAGCTGATATGGTGGTGCTATAGCTTTGTTGCATAGTGGACTTTGAACAATCCACTATCCGCAATTGACAACATTGGCAAAACAGCAGATATCTTGAAAAACCTCACCCTACTAATGGCAACCTAGAAAATATAAATCAATCAAATTTACTAATGCCATCACACACACCTGTGGTTGACGGGCTCGGAATTTGTCATTCCATGGCAATACAGCAAGATCTTTAATGATACCAAAAACAGGCTGATCACAAACAGTTTGTACATTCCCCTCCTCATCAATCACCACCAGCTCTATAGATGTCTCCTGAAATCATCACAAACCAATAACAGTAAAAATTACATAACCAATTCAATTAAATTACACTAACCATGTATTAATAGGGTTTAGGTTCCAAAATTGCAAAGCTAACTGAATAAAAGTGCGAAAAGGGGGAATAGAGAAAAACCTTGCCGAAAACGACGTCGTTTGAGGAAGGAGAACGAAGGTGAGCGTAGAGGACCTGGAGAATGGCGCTTGCTCTGACAACACACTTGGAGAGATAATAACGCGAAGTAGAGGATGATGAGGAAGAAGGACTTGACTTGGCGGAAGAGCATTCTTGTTCGGAAACCGCCATTAATTCACGATTTGAAGGTTTTCGAGTTAGCGATTAATACGATTGGTTGTTTGTTGAGAAAATTGAGAAGGAAGAAGAGGTTTGGAATAGAGAGGGTTCATTGAGAGTAGAGAATGGTGTGATGATGATGGTGATGATGATGATGCATAGTGTATTGAACTTGGAAGCAGAGCGGTAGAAGGAAAAAATGTAGAAAACACACGACACAGGTTTATATGTATTGATTGAATTGATGCGTAACTTTCTCTTGGTTTATTTTCTCTACTTTTTCATGGAATACATAAAATAAAATTTAGATAAAAAAAAATTAGAGAAAAATTTAGATAAATTGTTAAACCAAATTTTTTAATATGTTACTCAACTTTATTGAAACACAAATCATCCCAAGAACCCGAGTTATTGGTCGGCCGAAATATAAACTCTACTACTAAAAAAGATACTGTTTAAAAATTCTTTGTCGAATCACGTCGTCGATAATAGAAGTTGAACATGTAACTTTATGAATGAGTCGACTATTAATCAACTCAATAGACCATCGTTGTCTTTTCTTTTAAAATTTATTAGATTAAATTGCGTTTATATACTAATTTTTTACGTTTCTTTTTTATTTATACTAATTCTTTTTACAAATGAAGTAATATTTTATCTTTACAATGAAAGTAATATTTTAATTTCAATGGGATTCTTGGAGTATATGATGGCAAGAGTGGGGATGCGTGCCAAATGGATGGTATGGATGAAGGCGTATATTTTCGGATGGAGTATGCCCATCCTTGTTAATGGTAGTCCGACGGTTGAGATTGATATCCAAAGAAGGTTGAAGCAAGGAGACCCTCTAGCTCTGTTTATACTCCTTTTGGTGGCGGAGTATTTTAGTGGGGTGATGAGGAACGTGGTGAATCGTAATTTGTTCAATGGGTTTAAAATCAAAAATGAAGGTATGGGAATCTCACATCTTCAATTTGCGGACAATACTTTATGTATAGGGAAAGCTTCGGTGGATAATCATTAGACGCTTAAGGCATTGTTGAGAGGGTTTGAGATGGCCTCGGGTCTCATAGTCAGTTTATGTAAGAGTTGTTTGCTAGGGATTAATGTGTCTTCGGAGTTTATGGGTATGGCATGCAAGTTTTTAAATTGTAGTGGGGGTGGTGCCGTTAAAGTATTTGGGGTTGCCGGTGGGAGTGGATCCTTTGAAGTTTGTCACATGGGAGCCTCCACCAGAGCGACTTTCTCAAAAACTTCAATCATGGGAAAATAAGTATGCGAGTCTTGGGGGTCGTATTGTTCTTCTCTGTGCGGTGATTAATGTGATTCCCATTTTTTACTTATCCTTTTTAAAGATGCCGAACAAGGTTTGGAGGAAGATTGTCGAGATTCAACGTGATATTTTGTGGGGAGTGCTGAGGGGGGGAAGGAAGCTTTGTTTGGTAAATTGAAGGTTAGTTTGTAAACCAAGGAGTAATGGAGGTTTAGGGATGAGAGATATTAGATTGATAAATTTTAGTTTGTTGGCAAAATAGAGATGGAAATTGTTACAAGGCGAGGAAGGTTTGTGGAAATAGATGCCTATTGAGAAGTACGGTACTCGGGTGTGTAATTTGTTGATGGAAGGTGATGGTGCTTGGCCAAGATTCATCTCTAAATGGTGGAAGGATGTTGTTTATATGGAGGAGGGGGTGGGGATAGGTGGTTTAATGCATAAGTCATCAGGAAGGTGGGGATTCAGCAACTCAGCTAATTTTTTGAATGACCTGTAGAGGGAGGCAATTTAGTTTAGCCGGAAATACCCAAGACTATTTGCAATCTCTGATAAAAAGGAGGCTTCGGTCGAGGAGTGTAGGCGAGTTTTTAGAGATCGGGGGATTGGGATTTTATGTGGCGAAGACCTCATTTTGTTTGGGAGGAAGGACTTCTTATTAGGTTGAAGGAGGGTTTGGAGGGGCACATGTGGGTGAATCACCCGGATAGATGGGTTTGGAATTTGGAGGAGGAGAGGGTTTTTCCAGTTAAGTCTTGCTATTTGAAGTTGAGGATGTTATTGGTGGGTGAGGAGGAGTGGAATATTGAAGAATTTAGAGTTTTCGAGAGTATTTGGAAAAGTAAAGCTCCTTTGAAGGTGGTAGCTTTCTCTTGGAAACTTCTTCTAGATCGGATCCCTACTAGAAGAAATCTTGCTAGGCGTAATTGTTTACCGCCGAAAGTGTCCTATAGGTGTGTTTTGTGTGGGATTACGGAAGAACCGGCCAACCACCTTTTCTTACATTGCAGCTTTACGACCAAGGTTTGGACATGTGTAATGAGATAGCTTGATTTCTCTTTTATTACTCCTCCGAATTTGTTTGTGCATTGGGCTTGTTGGAGTAGTAAAGGGAGAAATAAGAGGATTTGTAAAGGTTTGTGGATTATTTGACATGCAACTATTTGGGCTATTTGGCAAGCGAGGAATTATTTGATTTTCCATAACGAGGAGAAACAAGGGGATGAACTTTTACTAGAGATTTTTGTGCAGTTGTGGCGGTGGAGTTTGTCTAGACTTAATATGCAAACTTGTTTATGTTATGAATGGAGTTGGAATCCTCAAGAGTGCCTTTTGAGGAAGTAGTTGGTTTGTGTCTCTGGAAGGGCATTTTTAGGGGTCTAGGAGTTTTTTGCTTGTTGTTTTCCTTTTAGTGGCCTTTTTGGTTTTGGATCCCTGTTGTTTTGTTGTGAAGCGCACAACATGTGTGTTTTGGGGGTTGGTCTTGAGGCCTGGGTATGCTCGTCTGGGATTAAAGAGGACCTCAGTGCCTCGGTTGAGTTTTAAGGGGCTGTATAAGTTGCTGAAATCCTTAACAGTGAAAATGATGAACACTCTATGTATGAATATTCATGAGGTAAAAAAACTAAAGTTAGTAGAGGAGAGACGTGAGAATTTCCTTCCATTTGAACATAAATAAAATGATTTATCATCTCTTGTCAAAATTATAGTTGAGCTAATGTTTGAGAATATTATATTTATTCAAACATGCTGCAATACGAGATAATATAATTAAAAAAGTGTTAAGATTGTATAATGATTAATATTTGTAAAATTGTAGTATCATGTATAAAAATAAAAACACTAATTAATTATATGTCTGAATCAATTTTGACAAAAAAATTACTCATTAACCAAACATGAAATAAACACACACGCAAGCATGCACTCGCGCGCGCGTCCACGCACATGTGTGTGCGCGTATGGTCTAAGATTTTGAGTAAAGACAACAGTTAACTCGTTCATGTGATACAAACACACCTAACATATTTTGTATTCCTAAATGTCACTAATTTTCTGCACAATTTAGGAATACATAAAACTGTGTAACTATAATCACAAAAACCAAGTCATAAACCATCATATCAAGTTTAACACCATCCAAGGCACATTATAATCATAACATGGAAGACAATAAACAAATTATATGCATATACCGTGACTCGTATTCAAAACAGTCATGTAATCACATAGAGGTAATGAGACAGACACCCCATATAAGTTATCCATCCCCAAGACAAAGGGAATGAGGTCATGACTCCTAAGACAAAAGGAATGAGCTTTGGGGTTACTTCAAAGTGGATATGGGTCTTTACTTTAGAAATAAATCAAAATTTAATTTGGTGTCCCAATCCACACTGTAGTTCCCAGATAATCATCTTTAAAATTTTATTCCATGGTGCATAATTGAGTTGGTGTCCATCAAATGCACAATGCTTTGATGGAGAGTACTTGACGAGTCCATCAAATTCTTGGGACCTCGGTGCAATTTTTAGTCATTGGAACTAAAAAGTTCATCAGCCAGAACTATCATTTCACGGCTACTATTGTGGATGAACAGCCTTTTCAGGCAAATATGGTATGGCAAAGAATATCATCAGTGTCATGCTTTAAAATTGTGCTGAGTGAAAGAAGGAAAGAAGTGTAAATGAGAATGCAAAATATGGAAAAGGGATCTTAGTACTTATTGTTATCTCAGGGGAAATATTAGTCTTAAATTGGCGAAAATTATATTCTTGAATCAAAATATAGTTCGATGTTGTTGTGTTATTGCTTGCTTGGTGTTTTTAAGTTATGTTTTTGCCCAAATCTAAGTTGTTTGATGGGTTTATGTGAAAATGATGAACAAGAGCATGGGAGGGGGGGTATGAGTACCTTTTTATCAAAATTATTGGCTTTTAGATTTACTGGTTCTTGAAAAAAAGTTTTTTTAATGTTAGTTGAATTAAAAAAGCTTGTTTGGATGAAAAAAAATATGGATTTATAAGTTCAAGTGGGTGAAAATAAAGTTGAAGGGATTAATGTGATTTGGAAGATAAACAAATGGGAGAAAAGAAAAGTGCAAATGATTGTACCAAAAAAAAAAAGTGCAAATGAAATTTCAATTTGACTATGTTTTTTTGTTATGTTATGACATGCTCACAGATTAATACACGTGGAACGGAAAAACAATGAAAAATACAATTACTTACACATTTAGCGTGCCACATCAGCCAAAAGACCCACTCATAGATTTGGGGGTGAAAACCAAATAATCTATGTTTTGCAAAGGGAAATCTCTAACTTTTGTGTATGAGTGAACCAAAATTCATCAAAATGGCAAGGAGATAAATAGATATTAACCATGGATTTTAAAGTATAAAAAATCTGTCAATTTAGTCTATAACGTATATAAACATTTGTAAATTTAGCCTCTAATATCTTATAACAAAAATTAAATTTCAATCTTTTCATTGCAATTGTTCCTTATTCCATCATGCTGATTTCAAACCCAAACTCATATTGGTAACAATTTTTAACTAAAGTGACGTAATATAATATGATTAAAGATTAATTTATTATATTTTGTTATTTCACCGGACATTCGAACCACAAACTAGACCCCACATGCCGCGGTGAAAAACAACAATTAAGTAAAATATTATAATTTTTGCCAAATACAATGCAAAATATTATACTTTTATTTTGAGCAAAAAACATTATAGGCTTAATACATCATTTGATCCCTTAACTTATTTTTTGTTTTTATTTTGGTCCCCTAACTATAAAGTGTCTCAAACTAGTCCCCTATGTCTTCTACCGTTACCTCTTTTGGTTCTCTCTGTTAATTTTTAACATCAAATGTCTAAGGTGAACCATATTTAAAGTGGTCCACCATAAACCTTATTAAATTTTTAAATTTTAACCCTTTGATTTTTTCTTTAAAAGCGGATTCTTGGATAATGTAGGGTCTATTGTATTTTATTATGAACCACTAACGCCTAATATTTTCTCACTTCTCTTCATCTTCTTCACCATCTTCGTCAATCTTCAATTAACCCATAAAAAAAAACTTGGAAAAATCCAAAAGAAGATAAAAACATAATTTTTTCTTCAAATAAAAACATAATTTTAGTCCCCGTGAGCTTAGCTCAGTTGGTAGGGACAAATACATATTATATGCAGGGGCCGGGGTTCGAACCTCAGACACTTCACTTCTCTACATTTAAAAAATGTGTGAGCTCCAGCCACTAGGCTACCTCAAAAAAAAAACATAATTTTAATCTGTTCTTGAAAAAAAAAAAAATTGAAAATTACTACCACACCATCTTCCTTTCGTTTTCCTTAACATTCTTAAAAGAAATTTCTACCCAGAACAAGAACCATAATCATCATCATCTTCATTTCATTCATTTTTCAATCATTAGTACTCATTGTTCCTCAACAACAACAACAACCAAAAATCATCATCATCTTAATTCTCGTTCTTTTTTTTTCTTTGCAAAAGATTCAAATTTATCTCAAATTGCAGTTTCCACAGTATAATAAAACCAAAATACATAGAGTATTTAGTATTATACACAAACAAACCATGACATTCAATACAACTTGGTACTCAATAACAGCTACCAGAACTTGTAGTAAGACTAACAAAAACTTCTTTAGCATCAACTTTCCTTCCATATTTCTTGAGCCCACTCTTATTGGTTTCAAGCTTGCTTGACTTATCTGATTTTTTGACAGACCTGCTACGATTCAAACTACCAGAGTAGAGAGATTCAAATTCAACCCTTTTTCTTTTTGACTACTTGCTATTGATTTTCGGATATCAAATCATTGTTTGGTTTTGAATCGTCAATCTTTGAACTCTCTACTTTTATTCGTGAAAAGGGAAAAAATGAGTAAAAACCCCTCGAGGCCGTGGATCTAGGGTTTGGTTTCGAAAAGGGAAGGTTTGACGCACCCTAAACGACTACGGTACTTCGTGGGAACCTCTTGCCTAATTTTATCTTGTGTTAAGTTATTTGCTTATTTTTGAAAATAGTTGCCTAAATGTCTAAGTGAAAGAATGGAGGGAGAAGAAGCATGTTTTTGTTATTTTTTATTTGATTGAGAAGGATTGGGTCATTTGCCTACTTACCCACAAGTGGGATCAAAATCAAGTAGTTTACTCTTAAAAATTTATCTCGTGGGTTGGATTGATTTTAAAGTTTTAAAAAATATTTTAAGAAGAGAAAAGAGGCCTCAAAGGCATAAAAGGATAAAAAAAGTGAAGTTGTTTCATTTTAATTAAAAGAAATCCAAGTCTAATATAGATATTAAAGTTGCTTAAAATTTGATTAAGAAAATAAAAGGAAAACAAACTCTTGAGTTAAAGTCCAAGGTTTCTTAAGAAAATATTTTGAAGTTTGATATATTTAATTTTTCTGGTAAGAAGATTTTTCTAAGCTAACGGTAAAAAACTAAACGTTTCGACGTAACGTAAAAAAAACAAAACGTGAAAGGAATTACCAAGGATGTTGGATCCCATGTAAAATTCTATCCCAAAATTACTAGTTGTTCATTTTTAGGGCTCTCAATTTAGTCCAAAAAATTACCTAGTTTGTCACTAATTCGTTTGGTCCTCGCTCACGGTCATAACATAATGCGGTGAATAAATTATGGTGTCAGTGCATTTTTATCATGTGAGTATTACATTATCCCTAAATACATGCTAAAGCTTCAAGAAAAAGTAAATGACAAGAAAAATAAAGTGCATCAAATAAATTACATCAAATCCTATTATACACACTAAAAATTTAATGATTATAAAATAAAATGACAAAACTTAAATACGCATGGGATGATGGACAAATATAATGCAAAAAAATAACAAAGAAATAAAAAAACAGTAAATAACAATTAACACAAGGCAAAATATTTTTTGTGAATTTAGAGAAAAAAATTTAAGTGAAAAAGGTGCAGGAAGTAAAAACAGTGGTGTAGTTAGCAAAAATGTAGTGAAAAAGAAAAGGAAAATGGGCTCAGACTGTATAGATCTGGGCCGTCTGATGAATCAGAGGGTCCAAATTTAATCACAGTGAAATATCATCACAACCACCAGATCAAGATCAAGAAGTTAAAAAAACGAAGGAACGCAGTGACCTAAAAAGGTATGAACAGATACACACAAAGAGGAACAAATAGCATGCATGTGAATACACAGAGGGACAGATCATGGCCGTCAAATCTAAGATCTGACGACTCGGATTAAAAGGCACACAAGATACTAAAGAGATAACACATAGGATATTAAGGAGCAATATATATATGTTTGTTGGAAGAAAAAAAAACACAAAAACAAGACCTCTTCTCTCTCTAAGTTAAACTTAGAGAGAGAGGCTCTCTTCTCCTACCACCAGCGCCGCCCTATAGGGCTTTCTTCTCTGACGAGGCACTTTGCTCCGACGCGGTGGCCGGTGGTGACACCACCGTGTCGGAATCTAAAACTCCACAGTTTTAAAAAAAAAATCACATAATTAGAGATCCTCTTTCACCCTAAACACGGATCCAGCCTCAAAAGTTCAAGAAAACACTTTAAAAACCGTATATTTACATAAATAGAACACGAAAATTACCTCTTATCTAGTTCAACACAGTATGCGCTTCTTCTTCTCCGATTTCAATCTGTTTAACGATTTGTTTCCACCTTCTTTGCTTGAACTCGGTCCGATCTGCTTGTATTTGTCTCTGTTTGGTTCGGACTAAAGCTCCATACACACTGTTCTCAGTATTCTGTGAGATCGGAATCGAAACAACTTTGATGATGGTGCTGGATCTCGATTTGGATTTGAGTGATTTGTAGTGGTTTTGAGTGATTTCGAAATAAACAATTGTTGTGGTGTTAGTGTAGAGATTCGAAGTTGTTCTGAATGAGTGTGATTTTCGGAATTTGTGATGTTTGGTGATAACTTGTCTTTAGTTTTTGGAGAAAAGAAGATGAAGGTTCATGATGAACCTGTATGAATGTTCATGAGTTCTTGGAGAAATTTTATGATTTTGGGTGTTTTGATCCAAAAATTCACGAGAGGGAAAATGAAAATGCGTTTGTTTTGATTTGATTGGACTGAATAGTGACTCTGATGAGTGAACAGTGCAACAATAATGACAGTCTATTGATAGACTGTCATTTTAGGGTTAGGTTGAATAGGTGCTGGCTTGTGATTGGTTTGATTGGATCACACCAATCAAAGGTTGACACATGGCCTAGCTTGGAAAGAAAGAAAAACTCTGGACAACTTTGGATACTTTTCTGGAGAAATAGAATATGGACAAGTGCACAGGACTAAAGACTAAAGGACTATTTGACATAAAAATATTTAAAAAGCTCAAAAGAATAAAAAAATAAATAACAATGAAATAAAATATAAAAAACGAAAATAACAATAAAAAATAAAATAAACTAATAAAAAAGAAAATATTAAGAAATAACAAAAAGTAATAAAAAGTAATTAAAATTGTCCCTTTCGGTAACCAAATGAGGTATTTTAAAATACCTCTATGTCGAAATTTTGTTTGAGACGACAAAATTACTCGGCTTTTAAAATGCAAATAAAACTTTTAATTAATCAAAATACGAATAAAAATTAACTGAATAAAAAACGATTTAAGTTTCTAAAATACGAACAAAAATGTTTTAATTATCGAAAAACGAACAAAAATGGCTTTAACTGCCTAGGATACGAACATAAATATTTTAATTATCTACGACACGAATAAAACGTTTAACTACTTAAAATACGAATACGAGGAAGCTTAACTTTTTCAAAACGAAGCAATGATTTTAACTGTTTAAAATACGAACGAAAAAAGTTTTGACTGATTAAAGTGCGAATAAAAATACTAATTGGTCAAAAATTAGGGTATGACAGACTCTCTTCTACCCTTTTCTCTTTGAATTTGGATTCAGACTCCAAAGGAAGAATATGAGAAAGAATTCAAATCGAGATTTGAATTCGGATTCAATTGGTGATGGAAATTCGGAATCTGATTTTTGGGAAATGGTGGATTTTAATTAGCATGAACTGGGAAATGAGGTTTCGAGAAAAGATTAAATATTGAAACTTTGGAGGGAAAAGAGAAGGATTTTGAGGTTGGTGATGATTGGAGTGATGTGATTGAACGTGGAGATGGTTTTGTGGAAGAGAGAATTGAGATATGGAGATGAGTCGTGAAGAACGATGATGATGGATGAAGAAGGTGGGTGATAGGTCTCATTTTTGTGTTTCAATTCTAGATTTTTTCTAAGTAATTGGATCCAATTAATTTAAGATTTTAGTGAAGGTTTCAATAAAAAAAATGTGGTTTGTTTCTTCAAGTTTTTTTGGGTTTTATATGAACATAGTGTTGAAGATGATGAAGATCAAGAGGAAAAATAGGGAAGGAGAAGAAAAACAGGAAAATAATTAGATATGGATGGTTCACTGTAATATACTATGAACCTGCAATCAAACAGTTATAATCATATTAAAAATATTATACATTAAAAAACTAATGGAGATAATCAAAATAGCAAACGACAGAAGATTTACGGGACCAAATTGAGACACTTTACGGTTAAGAGATCAAAATAAAAACAAAAAATAAGTTAAAGAGACTAAACAATATATTAAGTCAACATGGAATTTTGTGTAAGTCTTGTAAAAAGAAAAACAATTGGGCAAGAAACATAAAACAGAGAAGAAGGGGGTGGTATTTAATTTTATTTTATCTCAATATAAATACAAATCTAGGGTTAACCCTGTCACTCTTGCTTTGCCTTCAGAACCAAAAACCAGTGAGAAGCTGACGGCCGCGCCTCACTATCTTCAAGGTAGCTTTCTTCTACTTTCTGCATTTTTTCTTCTTTCTCAATCTCTCTCGTTAACTAACCCTAACTCTAATCATTGAATTATCCACACAGCCATGGCTGATGAAACCGTCGCTATCCCAGTCGAAGTTGATCCCAATCTAAACGAAGTCAAGCTCTTCAACCAATGGAGCTTCGACGACGTTCAGGTATTCTTTTCTTTCTATCACTGTTGATTCCAACCTTTGATGTATTATTTGTTTGCTATCTCGTATCGTAGAATCTGAATCTCAGAAAGCATTTCAATTTACACTATTTATTTTTCCAGTTATAAGCTAAACTCTATAGCAAAAGATATAATAAAGTATGATTATTTGGTTTAATTTATAAGCTATTTTCCTAATTCATATTGGAGAGCTTGTGAAAATCAGTCGAAAACATTCCCTACAAACATGCCATAATTTTTTTTTTATTTTCAAGTAACTCATGTCGGTAGATAAACTCAAATAAGCCAATCTAAATAGGTCCTTAGTGGGTTTTTATTTTATTTTATTTTATTGTGTTAGAAAGTGTGCATTGTGTTTTAGTAATTAAAATATGTTGTGATTAATTTTGCAATTTTTGTTATACCAGATTACTGATCTGTCTCTTGGGGATTACATTGGAGCAAGAGGATCCAAACATGCAACATATGTTCCTCACACAGCTGGTAGGTACTCAAAGAAGCGTTTCAGGAAAGCTCAGTGTCCCATTGTTGAGAGGCTCACTAACTCTCTCATGATGCACGGTAGAAACAACGGAAAGAAACTCATGGCTGTTAGAATCATTAAGCATGCCATGGAGATCATTCATTTGCTAACTGACCAGAACCCAATTCAAGTTATTGTTGATGCTGTTGTCAACAGGTATGGTGATACGTCTGTGCATTTTGTTATGTTTCCCTATGGTTGCCATTTATATAATTGATTGATGTGTCTTTTTAGATTCTTAGTTTAATATTGACTATTGAATGATTTGAAACTGAGATGACAAGTTAAGTAACTTCAACAATATATACTGTACTGTGAAAAGTACTGCTGATTTGTTTCATTATTTTTTGAAATTGAATTCTTGATGTGGTAACTGCTTAACATGTCTTGATTTGGAGAATGGAATGATGATTATTTGTTTTCCTATTGGTTTGATTGCCTGGATGATGGCATTTTTTGTATTAGCTCTATCTGACCATTCTCCTTATCATTTGTCACTTTAATTTGGTTTCTTGTGTATTGTAATTACTAATTACATGGCTGAACAAGTTTTTTCAGTTGTCTTTTTATGAACGATAATAAATCACCTAGAATATTTTGATGGTTTATGTGTTTGTTCTTTAAGAATTTTGACTACGCATGTTTAAAAGGTAATATCAAACAAGCATGACACTGTTGTATAAACTCTGATGTAGTAAACTTGACCTACTTACTCATTCGAATTGGGAGGATGAAATGATGATTTACCGGTTCCCTATTGGTTTGATTGCTTGCATGATGTCATTTTTGTATTAGCTCTATCTGATCATTTTCCTGGACTTTGTTTTATGAACATATTTCCCTCAGTAGTAATAATACATGTGAGAATTTCTGATTTTTTTCATTGTGATGCTATATTACTTGAAGTTTGTTTATTCTCACTATGTTTGGTTATTCACATGAAATAGTATGATAGTTGAATTATTATTAATTGGTATATTGCAACTGTTTTTTAATTGTTAAAATTGGGAGCTGTTGATTGGTTGAACTAGAGAATGAAATGATGATTTATTGTTTCCTATTGGTTTGATTGCCTGGATGATGGCGTCTTTGTATTAGCTCTATCTGATCATTCTCCTTATTTGTTATGTATAAGCAATCAAATATATAGGCTGTGTTTTAAGATAATACTTTCCATGTTATAATGCTACGAATATTTTGTGATGGTTTGTTTTGTTCTCATTGTGTTTGATTAATACATGATAGAGAATGATAGGTGGGTTTGTTATTAATTGGTATGTTTGAACTATTTTAGTAATTGTTAAGATTGGGGGCTGTTGATTGGTACCAGACTGTAGAATGAAATGATGATTTATTGTTTCCTATTGGTTTGATTGCCTAGATGATGGCATTTTCGTATTAGCTCTATCTGATCATTCTCCTTAGCTCTATCTGATCTTTCTCCTTATTTTGTAATTTGTAATAAAATTTGTGGATTTCATTTCAGTAAATATTTTATCTTGGTAGAAATCATGCATGGAATTTTTATTGCGTAAAGTTTGTAATTTGTACTTGTACGAAAGGAAAGCAATCTGGATACTTGCTGCAAGTAGTTTTTACACAACTAGCTTTTGATTGCTGGAACCCGAGAATGAAATGATGATTTATTATTTCCCTATTGGTTTGATAGCCAGGATGATGGCATTTTGTATTAGCTCTATCTGATCATTCTCCTTATTTTGTCATATTGTAATCAAATATCTTGAGTTTGTTTAAAAATATTTTCCCCTTGTAGTAATGATGCAAGAGATTTTTAACTGTTTGTTTTTTCTTGTGATGTTTATTTCTTAAAGTTTGTAATCTTTTCTTGTGGTAAAGGAAATCAATCTGTTATCATAAAAGAGTTTTTTTATTGTTCTTGAGAATGAAATGATGATTTATTATTTCCCTATTGGTTTGATTGCCTGGATGATGGCATTTTGTATTAGCTCTATCTGATCATTCTCTTAATCAGTAATACTTTTTTGAATATTTAAGGAATTTGAAAATAACAGTCCTTCACCCTAGATGGTGCTGTGTGTAATTTTGGTAGGATTCAGTTAAAGTTATGTGTTTTTTCTAACATATGTTTGTGCCTGTTTAATATGTTGTTTTTACGTTTTTACTTTCAATGTCAAAAGTGTCATTTCATTTCCTCCTTTCAATGTTATGTGCTGAGATACAAAATGCTTATTAACAATTAACTGTGTATGGTCTTATGTGATAAACTTTTTGAATGAGAAACAAATTGTAAATAAGGTTGTTTACATGATTTTATTAATTCAAGCAAAAATTGAGGCTTGGATCATATTTCCTGACCAGTTTTAGTTTTAGGATATTCCATCTGATTTGTTCAATTATATTCTTTTATGTAGTGGTCCTAGAGAAGATGCGACCCGAATTGGATCTGCTGGAGTTGTTAGGAGGCAGGCTGTGGATATTTCTCCCCTTCGTCGGGTTAATCAGGCCATATATCTTCTAACAACTGGTGCGCGCGAAGCTGCATTTAGGAACATTAAGACCATTGCTGAATGCTTGGCTGATGAACTTATCAACGCTGCCAAGGGTTCATCCAACAGGTATGCCACCATTATTCAATCTTTGTAGTTTCCAATGTACTGAATTTGCTTTCTCTTGGATCTTTCCTTGTTTGGTTCTTTGCTAACAAAATGTTTCATTTCAGCTATGCGATCAAGAAAAAGGATGAGATTGAGAGAGTTGCCAAGGCCAATCGTTAAGCATCATTTGGAAGTAGTCTTAGTGATGAGAAATATTTTATTTTTGTCCTTGTATTACATTTTTATTTAACATTGTTGTTTTTAAACATGGTGTAAACCTTTTACTGGTTTATTTTGCTCATGTTGAATTGACTTGTTATGCTCAATTTTGTTGCTTAGTCTATGACTGTTTCAAGGATCATTAATAGATTTTCTTGCACCGCCTGTGGTTTTCTACATTTCATGCTATTTAGGTAGTTTGAGTAATACCAATACCAGTTTTTCCAAGCTGACGTGTTTAAGTATTGCTCGTTGATTTTCATAGTCAAGGTTTGAAATGATGCTGGTTGGGATTTTCGGTTATAGCTGCCGAGTAATTTTTTAGTGCTGTATAACAGAAAAATTTAAGTAATTTCTTCAGATTATTTCTGGGTCTGGGAGCCAAGGAGACCAAAATTTGACATGAAAAAGGCAACAATGTCAACACCATGCTTAAATACAAAAAAATAATGGTGGATAAAAGTGGAAATGTAGAGATAAAGGTGGAATGCAGAGAGGATCTTGGTTACAGCTTGGATCCTATGTTGTAGCCTTCTCTAAAAAAAAATTGTTCATGAAAAAGAGACCCAAAATTTTTAGTGACACTGTCGTTTTTATGCAACAAAATCACCATTTTCCTCGTGGAGAAACGATGAGGATTATGAGAGAGAATAACGAGGATATTATGAGAAAGAGAATAGTCAATCAAAATCGGACAAAAAATTAATACAAAATATTCTCGAGTCAATATATCTCTCCTCATGATCGGTGTTATACATGTAATGTCATTTGTTGTCAAATGAAGAAAAAAATGTTTGCAAGTTGAATGACATAACCATTATCAATTCTGAGTTGGCGATGGTTTCCACGAAACATTTTGGAATTTCGAAAAGTTTTATATCAATTTTTTTACATTAAAGTTGTCATCCAATCGAAAGAAAATATAGAATTCTCTTACAATAATTCGCAATATTTTTTTTAGTTCTTTCACATTATAAAGTTATTCAACCGTTAATTTTACTAAATACTAAAACCTCGATCAACTAGTTTATCCGTTAATTTTATCTGTTATAACTCATAAGTTTATAAGTCAATGACTATAAATTTATGCTGAATCTATCAATTATTTATTATTAATTATCACACAAAACCTTTATGATATAATTGCTTTTAAGATATCATTTATATCAACAATGAATTTGTTCATATTTTCGTTACAAAGATTAACGATGATAAAAACTTGAGGAATGATATTTTGACAACCAATCTTCAACAACTTTTAGCAATAACTTTTTCCCTTTTTTTCATTGGACAATAACAATAGAGAGATAAAAAAGGAAGAAAGAAAATAAAAAGTACAATAAAAATATGAGAAAGAGTTATTACAAGAGTTATTAAAAATGGATGTTTAAATATCATTTCTGTAAAAACATTTCTGTAAAAACTTTGTATCAATGATATAATAACATTTTTTACTAGTTATCCGTGTACACCACAGTACGTTAAGAAAATAATTAATAAAAGGGACAAAATTTTGAAACTATGTAAAAATTGATAATTTACACTTTGGGATTTCATTTTCAATCCGAACCGAGGAAGAGTGAAAGAAAAGAGAAGTAGAAGAACGTTCTACGATTTTCACGAGTCAAGTGTGTGTCACTTCAACATTTCCAATTTTCCATTCCCAAAACTGAATCAGAAACTGAAATTGTTGCATGCGAAGACCAAGAACTATGAGACCAAATATCGTCACTGAGGTAATTTCATTCCTGATCCTCGCTAAATCGCTTATTGCTATAATTCATTTCTAAATTTACAATCTCTGAAATGTAATTCGCTGTTTTTTCTTTAAGAATGGTTAATTAGGGATTTTAGTCGTTCTTGTGTTGTTCTGATTTCGATTATGCTTAATTGAGCAGGCAGGGTTGCCAACTAGGGTGAATCAATGGTGGGAAAGCATTCCGTTTTTCACTTCTGCTGTTGTTATTGTCTGTGGAGCTATTTACTTCGTTTGTCTTCTGGTTGGTTATGATTCCTTTTCCGAGATTTGCTTCTTGCCTTCTGCTGTTGTATCGCGATTTCAAGGTTATACTATACTTTATTCTTCAATATCTTGCATTATTGTTCAGTTAATATAGTTTAGAGTTGTTAGAACAGAAACCATCAACAGAAGATTAAAGTAAACGAAAGTAAAAGACAATGGACCCGATCGATCTTTGTTAACGTAGTTCAGCCAATTGTGCCTACCTCTGCGACTATAGAGAATTTATAGTTACGTTTGTATTTCTGTGATGATAATTAGGGGTTTCAGTGTTACAAGCAATATATATAGTAGTACTACGATTTAGATTACAACAATACCCCTGAACCGTCTGCCTTTCTTCGGCGTCTTTTATATATATATAATGAGCCACACTCAACATTAGTGGACTAGTGACCATTTTACAACTTGGGTGATTTGAATACTGTGTCTTGAGGTTATTATAAGGCCATGCTCTGACCACTGAGCTAGCACCTCAATTGTTTTCTAAATAGTTTTGAATCTTGTGCTATTGGTTTGTAGAATTTGCTTCAATTTAGGGATTGAGTGCTTGTGTTTTATGCAGTTTACAGGATTTATACTGCCATTCTTTTCCATGGTTCACTGCTTCATGTTCTCTTCAACATGATGGCTTTAGTTCCTTTGGGCTCTGAGCTGGAGAGGATCATGGGATCAGTTCGCTTGCTATATATCACTATTTTGTTGGCTACAAGCAATGCTATTATCCATGTTTTCATAGCACTGCTGGTGGCATACAATCCTATTCTTACGAATGGTTATCTCATGAATGAGTGTGCTATTGGGTTCTCAGGAGTTTTGTTTTCGATGATTGTTATAGAGACAAGCCTGAGTGGAGTTCAATCGAGGAGGTTGGTTATATAAATATAACTGCTGTTGGGGAATTCACCACTATTGGCAATATGCACTTTAATAGATTAATAATTAATCAATAATAACCATGTTTTTCTTTAAGATAATTTGGTAGAAACCACGATTTGCAAGCTGTTCAAGATGCCGAGTTAATAATATCATGAAAGAGTGTTATCATAAAAGATTATTTTAAGAATGCTAAAATATGCTTCTCATTGTTAAAATGTGGTAAGTTTTGATTTTGTTCCCTATTTTGAAGTCCAGACAAAAGTGGTGTCTCAAGACCCTTACAACGGACTAAAAAATCACAGTTTCTGGAAGTAAAAACGGATTAAAGTTTTATAGGATCATATACCAAAATTTGCAAATTCTTTAGAGACCCAACACATATTTAAGCCTTTTGAGAGGGTTTATCTCAGAAATGAGAATTGAGCGATGATAGACATTTTATCACATTTATTTATATAATTTTGCCTTGCAGTTTACTCCGCAATGATTTTCTTTGCTTGTTTTGCTGAAAAAGACAACATTTTAAGATATGCTATGTTACAAATCGTGAATCTGCAAGGGTTGACTAACTTTTTTCTATTCATTTTGCAGTGTGTTTGGGTTGTTTAATGTGCCTGCCAAGTGGTTAGTACAATTTTTCATTAATTATGTTATTAGTGTATGAAAATATAACTTTTTTGCTGCTAAATCCCTGTTTAAAATTTATTTGTTAATAGTCCCTGTATTTAACAAAAGCAATGCGTTTTTAACCCCTCATCACACCAGGGAGGCCGAGATTAACAGAATATAATTTTTTTTTTTAATATAAGGACTATAAGTCAGTACAATTTTAATAGGTACACAATATAATTTTGTTATATTTATAGGGGCAAAAAATATGGTTAATTTGTATAGTTTTTAATAACATATATAATCTAGCTAAATCCTTTTTATAACAACTGGATTTTGGGCATATTATGTTTTAGGTATGCATTTTTTTTGTTGGTAGTGTTCCAGCTCCTCATGCAAAATGTCTCACTACTTGGTCACCTTTCTGGCATTGTATCTGGGTTTGCATGTAAGATTTCTCTCTTTTGCTTCTTCCTTTTTACTTTTCTATCTTTTCCAATAACCTGAACTACTCACTATTAAAATGTGATGCTTGTTGTTTCAGATACATTTGGCTTGTTTAATTTCCTCATACCTGGGACATCATTTTATTCTTCAATTGAAGCCTCCTCCTGGCTTGTAAGTCTCTTTCTTGAATTTGCTTTTATAGCGCACAAAGATGGGAAAGTTTGCGGTCATTAGTTGCACTTTGCATGATATTAAGGCGCCGATAGGGACTTGTGTCATTACTAGAGAGAAAGAGAGATACGCCCCAATTACAAATATTGAACACTGCAGAACTTCGAGGGTTTGTAAGTTCCCTGTTCGAAGGCCCAATTTCACTCTCAGATGACTAGCCATATCTTCCTCTCGACCCCCGTTCTTATTTATTGACAATGTATTATTTCTTTAATTATCTCAACCCCCAACTAACTAATTGATTAACTAGCCGAGGGGGTTACCTATCAAGTTCTAATCGGTTGTTCCTAGTCAGTTGTTTCTTTCTGATTGCTGTCAATATTTTCCCCGACATTGTGCAGGGTGCAATAGTTTTGTGTCTGTGTCTGTTAAGAACATGCTTTGCCTGATTAGCTGATGGTGAAAATCGCTACAAATTAAATTATTTAAAAGGTTTCAGGAACATGAACCACTCAAGCAGTCAGTAATTTTCAAAGAATGATTAAATATTTAACCACATTGATTCAAATTCAATTAACCATTGGAGTTGTTAATGTAATCTCCCATTTTCTGGAGGCTAATTGAATTCACAAGATGAATTGACGTACCGAACAAGTTATAATTGACTGGAGTATAAAAAATTCTTTATATTATCATATCATATTAAGCACTTTCATTTTAGAATGAAAAAGAAAAATGGAAACAAGCATCCAATAGACATCCATTTTTTGAAAATAAATGCATATTTATCAATATCATCGCATATGCGGACCTTCTGTAAATGTACATGTTTTTCCTTCACTTTCAGTCATCATGTGTGAGGCGTCCGAAATTTATTGTTTGCACGGGCGGAAATCCTTCGGGCTATATCCCTACAAATACAAGCCCAAATTCAACCACTAGGTAAGTCTGTGATTTCCACACTAAACCTTACTAATGGCACTAGATATCTAGCAATCCTCATTTTAAACATGCATTTTCATGGGGCAGTGGAATCTTTTCTGGGAATATTTGGAGGAACCTATCATCATTGATGCCTCAAAGAGAAGCGTCTACTCAACCTCAGGTATGTGACTCATCTTGTCTCATGCTTTTGGTGGTCTCTCAACTCTCAAGTAATCTTGCACTTGTTTGCATTGCTCATCATGTGAACAAATGCTATGAAATTGGTATGCAGTACGTTCATGAGAAGCCTGAGTACATAGAGCTCTTACATATGATATTTGGATCAAGTCAGTTTCTGTAGAGTTAATTTTGTAAAAGCATGTTAGTTTGACCTTGATTGTCATGTGCAATTTGCGAAAACAAATGCAATGGATAGTTATTCTTGTGTATATTACCTGTTCGCTATTCGTCTAACTTGTGCAAGTATAACAAGAATTCGTGTACATGATATTTTCTTTCTGTCGGCTTTTGTGTTTACCTCCTGCCATTCCTTTGGCAAGCTAGTTGTGTTTCTCTCTTTTAATGCATTAATAGTTCTTCTTCAGGAGATTTTCTGAAAACCCAAGTAGCTGGTTAGTTTTAAGATTTTCTGACCTGTTTTTATATTTTTAATCAATCTTTCATCTTTAAATTTTTTTCATTCAGATTAATCAATTTATCCATGGTCAATATAATGCTCTAACAGCAGCAACTGCTTTTTGGAATATAACAATAACGTCGAGTGCTCTTCTTATCATAAAAAATTCACCTCATTCTTGGGAATATTGAATGTGACATAGCATGATTTTTCCTTTTCACTTGAATCATATGTCGTCTGTCCATTTCAAGCTGTTTATTAACTGGCTTTGCATCTTGTTGTGCTTGTTTGTTGGCAATAGCAGTTTTGCAAGCTCAACCTATATCCCTACCTTTTATGCAAGACATAGTTAATTGCAAGTTTCCATTGTTTTTTCGTGTCTATATTCTCCTGTCAGCTGGAGTCATTCATTTGTAGATTTGACTGTATTATGCGAAACCCTGCAGTCAGTTGAGGACAGTAGGTTCCCTGGGAGGGGAAGGACCCTTGCTGCTGCTCAAGGTCAAACTGCTTCTGGTTTTCATCCAGATTCAAATCTTCAAGCCAGACTCTTAGAGGATAATAGTCCCAATCATCTCTCAGATCCAGCCATTCTAAGTACTAGGTATGAGGGACAGTTTTGTGCATGATTGGTAACTTATGGTGGTTGCTTTATTGTCAGTAAAATTTTAGGATGCAAACCACAGTCATCGTTTTCTTTGTAGTTTGATCGTGTTCTCGCTTCTTAGAGTATTAGATATAGTCTGATATAGTGTTTTTTTTTCCTAGGAGTATCAATTTCAACTTGAATCCTACAGTTAGATGAGCTTGGGTTACAAATTGGTTTCCTGTTTGCCATGGACAATAATAACTTGTTTTCAAAGTTCATTTTTTATTATTTATTTTTTATAATGATTAATTCTTGGAACATATATATTGGTGAAATTACATATCGAGTATATTTATTAAAAACACAGCATTTATCTATTTAGCTTTTAATTTAAAAAATACTAATTAACATGATTTTCTATAAGCTAATAACTTAATCCACAAATAGTTCTAGTTGTATGTCCATAACCATTGGAAATTAATATTTATGCATAATGTTGTTAAAAAAAAAGATTTATGCATAATATATGGCTAACTTATAAACGTCACATCTGCAGAATAAGAAATAAGAAATATACATGATACTGGTTAATTTATAATTATATATCCGTTAATGGGTTGCTCATAATGTTCAATGCTTGATTTCCAATTATATCAATGAAAGGGTTCACTGACTTCTAAATTGGTTGATGGTTAACCATTGCTTGCTTGCTCAAGTTAAACTTATTCATCTGGATTTTACTAGGTTCGGGTTCCTGTTTTTTAACAAACATGTCATTTAGTCTCCTTGTCATTATCATTGGAAATGGGAAGTTGGGAACTAAACATAGTATGTTCACTGATATTATGCTATAGTATCTCTTGCTTGGATTGATAAGTTTAACTTAAACTGCTATACTTTAGTAGGATAGTTTAGTAATAATATAATATTATTCAAAAGTTGGTGTTCATGTCTGAAATGTTCACTTAATTGTCTAATTTTATTCAGGCATCCAGTCGATAATGTAGCTACAACAGGAACAGCTGTTCCACATCATCAGGTATTTTACTTATTGTGTTTGAAATTTTCTTGTTTTCTTTATATAATCTGGATATTTAATATCATTATTGTTTCCCCTATGAATGCAGGGAGCAGTTGTTTCAGAAGAAGAGATTAAGAAACTTGTAGCAATGGGCTTTGATAGGGTAAAAATCAGTTTCCATATCTTTTAAGTGATCAAGAAAAATGGCTTGGACTTCATAGAAAGTTTTTCTCATCTAAACAATTAAGTGTATAAATTTATCGTTGTTTGATCTCCTTCTGGGTCCTTCTTGCCTTAATAATTTGATTCTCATCTAAACAATTAAGCGTATAAATTTATCGTTGTTTGATCTCTTTCTGGGTCCTTCTCGCCTTAATAATTTGATGATTAGATATTCTATTATGTATATCACTTATTGAACTTTTTACTTGACTGGTGTGGTATCATTCATGTGCATGTGCATCAAATGTACATTAGAACCTATAGCTCAATTTTGCTTTTTATGCGTTTTTTTTGGTATGCTTTCAGACGCAAGTGGAAGTAGCGCTGGCGGCTGCTGATGGTGATCTTAATGTGGCAGTGGAAATACTCATGAGCCAACAGGTCCTAGTTGAATTTCTTTTTTCAATTATTTGTAATTTTTCTCATTTACTTAGCTATTTGTTTCTTGATTCTTTTTATTGATAATGTTTTGTTTGTTGGTCTATTGCATTTACAGGGTTAATACATGAAAGCTTATCTTGGATTCCCAGAGACTTCCCTGACACTGTTGTTGTGCTTGTTAAATCTTAGACTCCATCGCTAACAATTTGGTGACACCTCAAAACACATATGAACAGAATTGAACATGTGTAAACCACATAAGCGTAGTGTATTGATGTATAATAACAAGGTTGAATATGATTAACTGGAGTTTTGCAAATAGAACTTATAGAAGTTTGTGGTCAAATTGTAAATATTCTGTTGCCTGCTCACCCATTCTCTACCCTCGTCTTCAATATGACTGTTTTATATAAACTATAGAGAACGCCGCTAATGCCCATGGCCATTCAGTAAGCTGAAATAAAACTTCGATTCTGTAATTTAGAACTTCAATATGGAGTGTAATATAGAAATGAAAATGGCCGGATAACACCTGATGATATGGAACACAATTGAGTAAAATTAAATAGTAACAGATGTTTAAAAAATTTGAGTAACAACCGTGTGTAAAACTAATTTTGTTTTTCACCATTGATCAATAAATTTTATTATGGTTTATTTGATTTAATGACGACTTATTGATTCAATGGTGGAAACAACCGTGTGTATGGCACAAGACTTATCTTGTACATGATAGACTTAGCCTTCAAAATAATCTAACAAATACAACTTTTATTTTGCAATTCTGAAAAATTAATAATTATGTATCTTTCTATTCTTTTTTCTACAATTTTTGTATATACAGGGATCAAAATTTTGTTTTCTTCAAAAATAAAAATTAAAATAAGCTATTTTTATAATGTTTGATGTCATTTCCTTTCTTTTGGAGTTTAACTATTTTTTATTTAATAGTTCAAATTTATATAAAGAAAAATCGTTTAAATCAAGAATATAATGAAACATAAAGTCATCCCAATAATATGTATTTCCTCAATATAAGTATAAAATATTGAGGAATGCTAACGACACTCACTTTTGAACACTCTCTCTAACACTCACTCTTTTATTGGTTTAAATCATTATGAGTGTACACTTTGGAAATAGAACCCACACAAAGTGGTGGGACATGCATGAATTTCATCCAATAAAAGAGTGAGTGTTAAAAGAAAATGTTTAAAAGAGATTGTTGTTAACATTCCTCATAAAATATATTATTATAACGAAAAGACAAACACTTAGCTATCATTCTTTCAAAAAGGAAAGAACGTGCCTATCTATCCACTTTACTACCGAATTTAATTGTATAGGCACTAACGTACCTGTATATTTGTTTTGTAAAAAATAAAGTTTAAATTCTTTCTATTATTAGTGGTGTTGTTTATCTTTAAATGGAATTTAATTAAATTTTTTAATCAATAATTTAAATATTATAAAAAAACTGACACCAAAATTATGTATGAAGTTTTAAGATTATATACTAAATGAGTTTCTTTTGTACGAATGCCTTTAAATCTCGTGATGCATACACCGTTGTCTCTTTTTCGCACATTTCATTATAAAATATGCAGATTTATAGTCTTTGAAATGAAAACTGAAGTAGCAAATTTGCTAGTGAGTTGTGAACTAGCTATTTGACTCCATGCTACACGTTTGCTGAAAAAAAAAGATCCACAGCGACATCACGTTGATATAAAGATTCACATAGATCCAATCAATAAAATGGACATACCACAACATAAATGAAGGGAGTACTATCACATTACATATGAAACAGGTTGTAAAAAAAAAAAAGCTGCTTCCAAAAATTGAGACCTGATTCTAAAATGTTTCGACCAAAATTATGCGAGGCAATTTTCACATAAACAACCAATAAGATCCCTAAGCCAGCCATCAAAATCAGAGTATTTTCATCAATATAATCACAACTACATCGAGGAAAAGTTCAACAAGTCAATCTCTTTCCACTTAGAATACATTAAATACTATATTATTGTATTAAAAGAAACCAACTACATGCGCTAGTTTTTCCATTTGCTTGTGGGTTTTAAATTTGAGGAAGGAAATTAGGCATGATTGAACCTTTAGGTTCTATCATGCTAAAAAGAGGAAATTAAGGACATGTTAAACATATAAAACATTTTATAGTCGTTAAGGTTTTTTATTTGTTCAACATGTCCTTTAAACGTTACAATATCCATAATTTCCTTCTTCATCAAATTAAAAACCCATAAGCAAAAACAACTAGCGTATGCCATATTATAGTTCTGCAGTTGTGGGTTGATTTCATGAACCAAAGGTCCAAGTCTTTCCGCGCGAATCAAAACTATTTTATTACTTTCTCTCAACTGAAGCGTATTAAACTAAGCAAGTCATAGATAAACACTAAAGAACACCATGATCTGAACAACTGACCCACATCACAAATAATGTATAGATAATTTTGTAGATAGATAGATTATCAACAAACGTAGACCAAGAATCAGGAGGGGGAAATCACCTCAACACATTCTCAAATTATAAACTTATAACTGCATTAACATTAAAAAGTACAGCTTAACCAAAATATTCCAAGTCGTAAACAAATCTTCTGCAACTCATATCAAACAAGAAAATGTTTCTCAGCTACCAAAAAGACTAATCCAGATGTTACTTTTGGGAAAGGGAAGGTAAATATAAATTGAAGGGATATCAAATGATCAAAAACCACTAGCTTATTCCCAGCCAGTTGCTTGGATGGACTCGACTCCAGGAGCAGGTATTTGTTGTGGGGCTGGAACAGCTTCACCCCAATCCCCCCCTGCAGCTGCAAGACAAATCTACATCAACAAAACATGAATACATTCTGAAAATAGTTAAATCAATTACACATGCGACATCAATTTTATCCCCTGACAAATCTTAAATAGAGAAAACAAGTTAATGAAATAAATGTTGGCGTAGTAAGTAAAAACAAAATTAACAAATGCCAATGACAGGATTAGAGGAAATTTGAGATATCAAGGTAAATCAAAGCTGAGAGAGATCAAGGTAAATCAAAGTTGAAGGGATGTTCTAAATTTTTCTGTTTAGTCTAAATTTTTTTAAAACGCCATATAATCAATCAAGTACCAGCTTCTGGGGCTGCCCAGTTGACAGCAGGAACTGCTGGAATAGGCTCTGGAACTGCATCATTCCATGGTTGGTCGATAGCAGCAGGCCATTGTCCATCATTGGGGATAGAACCTGCATTAAAGTCAGCAATAGCATAATCTGGTGCAGGAACTTCATCTTCCTCTTGCTCCTTCGCCTCCTCAGGTTCTCTATAGAAGAACAAGTCAACCTACATCAAAGAAAACCCAAGACAATAATAGACTTGATCAAAACCTGCCAATTCAACCGATGGGGACATATGGATACTTCACATTTCAGAATCAACAACACATACACAACAGTAACAAAAAGAAAAAATAGTTTACCATGACATCCCACTTAAGGCCAGGGCGAATAGTTCCACGCATCTGCAACACCATCCTAGCCAAAAGCCAAAACAGACATCCTATACTGTGCTTGCCCTTGTTGTTGGCAGGGATTCCAATGTCGACATATCGCATAGGCGAATCAGTATCACAGAAAGCAATTGTTGGAATATTTCCAAGAGCAGCTTCCTTTATTGGCTGCACACAAACAAAAACATAAATAGAATTTAACAAATTTCTTATACTACAATATAACACTGAGAGACAAAAGCAGACAATCTGGTTATTGGGCTTGGCTTAATTGAGCTAAACTAATGTCATAAACACTTGTAAACCAACTTGGGAGAGGCTTAAGACATGTTCATATTCTGTTTTCAGCTTATTTCCATAAGCTCCACACAGTAAATTATTAAAACAGCTTATAGGCTCGTAATGAAATAATTGAACTCTATTTTATATTCTATTATGAAAATAGTAATAATAAGTGCTTATATAGAATATGAGGTTATGCTATAAGCTGCAAATCAAATTCAAAAACCAATGGGGCTGTTTGGATTGACTTATTTGAGCTTAATTATTGTCATAAGCACTTGTGAGTCTGTTTGGGAGAAGCTTAAGACGTGCTCATAATCTGTTTTCAGCTTAGTTCCATAAGCTCCCCACAATAACACATGAAAACAGCTTATAGCTCATAATGAAATAGTCCAACTTTATTTTATATATTCTACTATGAAAATAGCTTACAGCGTATGATAAGTGCCTACATATGAATAAGCAGTTATTGTATAAGCTGCACATTAGACTAAGATGTTTATCCAAAACAGGGACAAAGCTAAAATAAAAAAACTTGCACAAAAACCAATCAATCAAGGAAAATACATGCATAAATGCATAAATATAAATATAAAATACACAAAAATTTATCATATAGCATTGATACACAAAATGAGAGAAATTTAAAATAAAAAACTCCATATATAAACCAATCAATCAATATGCATAGAATAACAAAATGGACAAAGAGTGAAACCTGATGATCAGTTCTTGGATCAGTGAGGATAAGAAGCCTAGGCTCACTGAATGAAACTTGCATCTGATTGGTAAAAGTACCAGGAGTGTGTCTTCCAGCAATAGCATTGGCACCAGTATACTGAGCAAATTTGAGAACAGCTCTCTGTCCATAAGGTCTAGCAGATTGAACAATGATATCTTGTGGGTTTTCAATTGCAACAATAACCCTAGCCGCAAGTTGAAGCTTTTCCCAAGTTTTTCCCAGATTTATAATATAAATCCCTAGATAAACAAAGAAACAAATTCACAGATAAAAAAAGATTAATTTTTGACTACATTTTAGTGAAATTGGATAATTTAGGGTCTGGAAAATGGAATGTTACCATCATTGCGGCGCTTGAAGATGTATCTTTCCATCTGAAAGTCGCAGTTTTTAGTACCGAGATGGACATCGGCGGCAAGCATCATCTGGACATCGGCTTCTTTCTGAGAAAGTTGACGAGGGGCAGCCATGGTGGCGGAAGTAGCAGAGTGAGGTTGAGATTAGGGTTATGTATGGAGCAACTTCAACAGTTAGGGAAGAAAGAAGATTTTTATGTTCTTGGTTCGTGCCAAAATCCGGCCCAATACTAATAATGGGCCCTAAAACCCAAAATATGGATTCATTTTTAAATCAGGATTTTTATAATATATCATAGTAAAGTAATAAAAAGTAAATAAAATATTATGCTACCAACATAACAAATAAATTAAAAGAATTAGTTGTATTAAAAAAAATAATAATGATATATTAATACAATATATCATACTAATAAAAGTATATATTAATATATGTATGTAATTTGGTTTGATTTTGAAAAATTGGTTTAAAATCAAATCCGAGTTGTTTTCATAAAATGATATCCTTGCATATCCAACGATTTTCGATTTTGTGTGGTTTTCAGATTTTTTAATCAACTTGCAATTTTATTTGTATCATTTTAAATTTGACCACTTGTATCGCCACTCTAGTGCCACACTTGATGGATTGTATAGATGGTACCACTTTAATTAGAGGGGACGTGAGGTATATTAATAAGTATCTGTGTTTGGATTTTCAATGTACTTTTTTGTATTTTAAATGGTTCTTGTTGGTGCAACTCACTTTTGCACCTCAAAGATGATGTTATTGACTTTACACGCCACTCACACACTTGATACATTTTTTATCAGAGAAGAAGACGAATAACCGAAAATATGAAAGTTGTTTGAGAAAGTTTTGGAGAGAGAGGGAGAAAGAGAGAGAGATGAAAGCATTCTTGTGAAATTTCTCTATTGATCAATTTACTTGTGATTCTCACTTGTATTCACTATCTCTGTATATATTATTACATACACTACCGTTGTTTATACACTTTACAAAATACAACTGTTACTTAACACAAACAGTTAAAACTAACTAACACAAAGCATTATGAACTCTAACTTTTCTTACTTTAATTGCAAGCAACCTATTATAATTGGCTAAATTGAATTACAACTCAGAGCAATTCCTTCATTATTCCTCCTACATTCTACAATAATAAGCTCATTTTCTTCAATTCCCTCTTCTCAGTTTTCACAATATATATGAACTACTTACATTTTAGTGAAAATAACTTGCAAATTTCTTCACTTCTTTAAGCTCTTGGGTTTACGTGTGTGTGCATTAACCTTTCTTTTGTTTTTTTATCTTGCAGAGTTCATTACTTTTGGCTTTTTACTTGTACCTAGCTTCTTGAACTAGAATGGATAATCAGAAGGGAAATGGTATCAATTTTGAGCCGTTCATGTTGACAATTGAGAATATCTCAAAACAAAACACCAAGAATCTTCAATCCAAGGCTTTCCGAATACGAGGTTTATAAATGGTACCTGCAAATGAACGAAGACTTAAATATTCAGTGTTATCTACTTGTGGATTGCTTGTGATATAGTACTTTATAGAAAAGTGAAGGATATGAACTTATTTGTGGGATGAACTTTATTTTGCTGAAGGTTCTCCAATTTTCATCATTTGCTAATTATGGGGGAAAATGGCTTTGGTGATCGAAAATATTTCTTCGTAACCACATTGCAATAACATGCTCATATGCTTCTTGATTTAGTTTGAGTATAAGATATGATAAGTGGCCAATTCTCTAGTTAGTTGGTTTGTCACTTTTTAATGCACCAAAAATTAAGACATGAACAATCACGTAAAGTCAATTTCATCTCTCGTAATTATACAATATAGAGTTGTTAGTTATCTTAGCAAGTTGCTTAGAAGGTTAAGATATTATTAGTTAGCACAATTAGCTCTACAAACTGCAGGATTATTCATGTATTATTTCACATATTATCAATTACTATATTACCGTCAGAGTCTTATGCTCTTTTCTTTCATATGCATATAATCTAGAATCATGAAATTATCTGAGTATTAATAGAATACTTTTCCCTTCAATTTAATTTATACTACTAACATTTTGGTCCTTTTTATGATTATTTCACAATATAGGGCATTATATGTTATTTTTCATTTCCTTTTCTTGTTTTGTTGTACTTTTGGCCCTCATTTTTTTTTGGGAATTTTGACCCAAAGTTTATCACATTTCAATTACGGAGTCCCCACTTCGATTTGCGCAGATTATTTGTTTTTTGTTTACTTTTTTTTGAATTATTATTATTCAATGTGGCCAAATGATAAAGATGACACGGCATTGAAATTATTTTCACTAAATAATTTGTTAGGGTAAGTTTTGTGAGGGTTAAGAGGAGTAACGTTTGACAATTAGATACTACTATATGAATGACAGAGATTAAAACAATTAGTTTTTTTTGGAGGGAAAAACAGTTAGTTCTTTATGTGGCTTTAACCCTTCAAGTATCACGATTATGCTCTTTTTGGCTTCCACATATTTTTAGTGGTTTTCACCCTTATGTTTTTCCTTTGTGATTGTTTGATAGTTCTCTTTTTGATTTTTTCCTCAAATTTACATTGAGATAACATCGTTTATTGTAGTGTCTCAATGTAGAAGTCTCTTGCTTAGAAGATTTAACTATGTATTGTTGTTTGTACGGAGGCAAGCTAATAAGGTTGTTCATAATATTGCAAGAGCATACTTATCACACCCTAGTATCCATGTTTTTTATGATTTACCAACAACTTTGTACGCGTTATTTATGAATAAAATGAATTAATCTTGCCTCTGCTAAAAAAATACATCATTTATTGACGTGGAACTCACGTCTCATAGTCCATGTGATTTTTCTTTCAAAATTTAAAATTAAGAATGCCAAAAAACGAGCTCCTCTTTGGTGTTTTTCTTTAACTTTAATTCTAAAGAAAAGTCATGTTTGTTTTGAGAGTTGGGTGACACGTCAATAAATGATGTCATCTTATTGTAAATTTTGGAGGAAATTGGGAAGAAGATTATCATTAAATAAGAACAATTTTTTTTTGCAAAAACATATTTTGAAATGTTTTTTGAAATCTTGCAATGAAAATACTGTTTGTTTATACAATAAAAAAAAATATGGAGTAGCAAACCATCTCAAACTGTAATTTTTTTTTGTATGATCGATAATTTTAGTGCATAACCACATAAATTATTTCCTCTAAAATAGATGGTTTCTTTGAGCTACATAAAACAACAATAAATGACAAAATTCTCCCTTTTTTTTAATTTATTTTTAACATTGTTACATTTCCAAACCTGAATTCATATGGAAGAATCTCCGGTTGAGGTCGAAGAGGCCTTAATATCATCATATTTTTTTTGAGGGAGCCTTAATATCATCATCTTAAAAAGTAAAAATTATTAATAAACATTAAAAAGTAAAATATATATAACAATATTAAAAAAAGTAAAAAATATATAAATACTATTTGTGTAATTTTCCCCTAAAAAGGAACTTTTTGTGCTATTTTTAATAAACAACTCATTCTTTCTTTCTTTCCTAATTTTGTAAGAACAAAGAAACTAGTGAAAGCTGCATTAGGTTATTTCCCCTAAAAATGTTTATTTAGAGAACCCTAAACCACTAAAAAATACAAGAGAACTTGATTCCTTACTCTCTCACTCTTCTCTCTGTGGGTTTCGCTCCTCCTTCGAGAGCTACGTCTTTCTTATTACCGGTAACCTTAACTGCTTCTCCTTTTGTGCTTTTGCTTTCTTCTTCACATAATAATTATCGTTATTAGCTTTTTTTCTTTCTTTCTTCCGTAGTAGCTATTCTACACTGTTATTACTGATAATGAATGATCGTATGCTGTTTAAATTTTGTTGATCAAATGCTTTTTGTGAATTCTCTCAAACTCAAATTTGTTATGTGAGAAATGTTCTGTGGTCACACAAATTTGACATCTGACACTATAAACATACAGGTTCGGATGGGGTTTGAATTATTTTCTCCTACCTCGGATGAAAAAGTAGATGTTGAACATTTATAAGTGAGAGCACCCGTAAACCTAATACCTTATACCTTAAGGTTTTAGGTTAGTCTAACTCACTTGTAGGATTGTTCAAAGCTCAATGTGATGATCCCGAAACCCCATGACCCAACATATTTTGTACATGTCGAGCACAATATCACGTTTTGCGTGTCCAAATAATAGAACCATCCCTCCACATCGAAAACACCGTGTGGCACCGACAATTCACAATGAAAGTGTGTGACTCTGACACTTCACATTGTGAAAGAGCGTGACACTAACAATCCGACATAGAACACCGACAAAGAACACCCACACATACATGTTGCATTCAATCACATTTATTTTCTCATATTATTTCCGGTATTTTCATGTGTGTGAGGCGTCTAGATCAGTGTTGGTGCTTCGTAGGTTGCTTGTCACGGTTAATCAACAATCTCTTATAAAATTGGGTTCTTGAAGGGTTTGTAGGAATGGAGGATCAACAATCTAGGTTTGATATGTTTGAGAAATTCTCATGGAAGGTTGAGAAATTCGCTCGAGTGACCAGCATCGAGAAGGTTTATTCCGAGCCTTTCGTCCTTTGCGGCTATCCATGGTATTTAAATGAATGAATTCATACATGTTAGAATTTATTGAATAAGTAGATTTTGTGTTCTTTGACACCATTTATATTAATTGCTTTGGTTTTGGTTTTAGGAGGATTCTTGTTTACCCATATGGGAATGAGAACAATACAAACAGCATGTCAATTTATTTGGATACTATGCAATCTCCCAATTCTTATCAGGGAGGGACCAGAGATGTGACATTTAGGCTTGTTGTATTTAATCAGTTCGATAGCACCATGTCAATAAAAAAACGTATAATTCCTCCTCTTTCCTTGTCTGTTTCATTTTATTCCCTTGCTTTCAAGGTTAAGATAATGAGTTTAAATGGAATACACTTACATTGTAATTTTTTTTTTTTTTAACTCATACATTCAGTGTATGTAAGTCAATCAGAGTCCATTAAGTCACTCTTATAACTTAATCTTTTTTTTTTGACTGAATCTTGTAACGTAATCTTAAATCAATGGTATGTAGTGCCCTTGATCTCCTAATGTTTATTTTCTCAATTTTTGGTCCTCTATTTTGGTATTTTTATTTTATGGGTTAAAGTAGGGTGGAACTCTTGTTTCCTCCCAATGTAATACAGAGGTTTTGTTCTGATTGAGTTTTAGATATTTTATTTATAAAATTGCATGATTTCATTTTTCACTAAAGTCAGCCAAATTAACTCTTCATATATGAACTTGACAGAGACTCATCATGTGTTCAGTGAAAGGAAGAGAGACTGGGGTTTCACATCTTTCATGCCTTTAGTTGAGCTTCATAATCATCGCCTGGGGTTTATTGTGAACGATAGTTGTATTGTTGGTGCTGAGGTTTATGTTCACAATTCAAGATATGAGAATGAAATGAATCGAACCAGCAACTTAATGGCTTCACTATTAACTAACTCCATAACATATGGTAGTCATATTAGTGGTGGATATATGGAAGTCCCAAGGCCTGAAGCCCAAGTCCCAAATCTGGAATCTCTTTCCGAATTTCCTATATTAGTTCGTACTGAGCCTACAAGAGACACTGACATGGAATTTTTCAAATACTCAATTGGTGAGCGTATGGATTTCATGGGTTTAGGGCAAGTGGAAACGTATTTTGTTCCACTACTAGAGGAAGCATGTTCTCAACATCCTTCACTTATTGAGTGTCAGCAGAGGAGAAGTCGCAGGTTTACTGAATGGGCTTTCACCGCTTTGGGCAGAGTTCTTTATTTCCTTAAGACTAGAAAGGCGAAAGACATGAACGAGCAAGCTTGCAAGGATCTTCAAATTTTATGGGAGGAACTTGAGATATTTGGATTTGATCTGGCTTGGCTAGAGCCTCATGTTCAATCTGCTTTAAGAATGAAAAGTTATGTGGAGAAAGCTGTGCAGATGGAGACGCTGAAGAAGAATGCGGTGGGTATAGCGTTGGAAATGGAGAGGCTTAAGACAAAATTGGTTACTCTTGAGGTAGAACTTAACATAGCAAGAGACTTGTTGATGGAAGAAGGCTTCAATGGGAGAGATTTGAATGTTGAACTAGGATATGGGATACCATAGACCTCTTTCTCTGCATTAACATGCATGTTTATATGGATGGATTTTTAATGTCTTGAATAAATTGTGACTGCTTGTCTATCTCTCTAATAATACAATGTTATTGCAGATTCATCTGTTGACAATTGAAGCCTATTTATTATATATATTCAACTATTGTTCAGGGTTCAATGAGTATGATATCTTTTGTTGTTGATCCATCTCAGCACAATATTTTTTGCTGTTTTCACATCATGAGTAATTTCTGCACACATGCTGTAAGATTGTAGCCTTAAAAATAAGTTAATAATGTGGGAAAACAGGATAACTTATTAGACCGTATATCGAAACCACTGTATTATTATCGACTCAAACTTTTCAAGAAGTCAGGTACTAATGGAGAAGTACTTGCATAATCAAGCAATCAATCTCCATCTTCTTACGGTACACATCACATGGCAATATCGCGACAGGAAAATATTTTAAGGCAGAGGAAAACCGAGGAAAATGATCATTGCGAATAATGCATTGCCATTTAGTGCATTTGTTCATTTCAACTACATTTTAAGTTGTGTGATAGCTCTTAACCCGATGCTGCGATCCTCCAATATTTTAGGATCCTATTGCGACTCAACATTAGCCACCTTTAAGAAACTTCATTTCGGTTCGCTATTTGTGCAAACAATTTATTTTGGTTAACATGTTACGGATGGGGAATATTCAACAACTTAACTGATGGCATATTACTCTTAAGTTAACCACACTTTTTTTATCCACAAGACTTAAACTTGAGAACAACTTAACTGATGCTACTATTTCTAAATGAGTTTTCTATCCTATGCAATACTCCATTGCATAGGTTATGACTACTACAAATGATAATATTTTTATTAAAACAATTATTTATTAACAAATTATGTACTGTATATTTAATATTAAGTGCGCAAATTTCCCCCTCAAAAAAATTAAGTGCACAAGTTTCGAGATAAATTTACTATTTTGACTTAAGCTACAGTATTGCAAGTTTGCACATGAAACATGCACCGTGGAAGACCATAAAGTCCATAACACAGATTCTATGTAGAGTAGTACTAGATTGAAGAAATTCATGAACTTGCTTGTGGCTCCAATTTAATGTAACTTTAAGAATGAAGAAATTCTATGCACTAGATTAAAGGGACTCACGAACTTCATTATAGTCACCAAAATAAAAAAATAAACGATATACAATTAATTAAATTAAAATGGCCAATAAATATGCAGTATAGGTAATTGTAATTTAATTGTAATGCAGTAATGTCACCGTTACTCAGCACAAAATCCTCTCTCTATATATAGCTGAGCAGGGCTGCAAGTACCTATATTGTAAGTTATATATTGATCCTATTCTTATGTGTGAAGGGTACGATGAGTTTTACTTATGTATTCTGTTCTTAATTGATACTGCTTTACATACTATGTATATTTGTGTTGATTTTAACTTTGCATTTTTTCCCAGTTGTTTCCAAAATGCTTTTTATGAAATCTCCAACCAAATTTGTTCTCTTATAAGATAATTTGTTTTGTGTGTGTGTGTGTTTAGTATAGCAGAGACGGTAGAAATGGAGCATGAACAATCTAGTGTTGAGAAATTTATATGGAAGGTTGAAAACTTTTCTCGCTTGAAAACCGACGAGGTTTGCTCTGAGCCTTTTGTTGCAGGCGGCTACCCATGGTATGCCATTTGAATGAATGGATTCTCACGAGTTAAAATTTATTGGATTTCCAAGTATGCACTCTTTTTACATGATTTAGTGTGTTTTATCTGCCATGGTTTTGCTTTAGGAAAATTTGTCTGTACCCAAAGGGGGATGGAGTAGACGGCTACTTATCAATTTACTTGGAGGCTGTGAAAACTGCTAATATGTCTGAGGAATGGAGCAGAGTTGCGAAATTCAAGTTGCTTGTACTCAATCAAGTCGATACCAACAAGACAATTACAGAAGGTTTTTTTCTTTCTCCTTCTCATTGTAAACTTAACTCTACCTTTTTTAAGTAGATACCTAAAAATCCACAAGATTTCTGTCAATGGTATGAATTAATTTTTGAAGAAATCTTACGGATTAAATCCACAAGATTTCTGTCAATGGTATGAATTAATTTTTGAAGAAATCTTACGGATTTTAGTACTTTATAGGTTTTAACATTGACAGAAATTTTATTTCTTAACGTAATTCCATTGTGGAGTTACTTTTATTCATTTCATACAAAACTAGTTTGACTCTTGATATATGAATTTGCCAGATTTCGGTGACTGTGAGTTCAATGCAAGTGAGAGTAGTTGGGGTTTTGATACTTTCATAAAGTTAGCCAAGCTTCGTCATCCTAAAAGAGGGTTTGTTGTGAAGGATGCCTGTATTGTTGGTGCTGAAGTTTATGTTTGTAAGTCAACACATGAGAAACGGTTAAATCAAGCAGCTAACGTAACTGTTTCCCTAACATTTGGAAATCCAACAAGCCATATGAAAAGGGAAGTCCCAAGGCCAAATCCTGTAGTTCAAGACCCAAATCTGGAAACTATTTCACCGGTTTCAACACTTGTTTGCGCTGAACCTACTAAACATACTGATACAGAGTTGTTCTCACCCTCAATTGAAGAGCTTACGGATTTCAGCAGGGTAGAACTACAGGAAATAAGATTTGTTGAGCACCCGTCAAAGAGAAGTTGCAGTTTTAATAATCTGGCTTTCTCCGCATTGGGGAGAGTTCTTTATTTCCTTAAGACTAGAAAAGTGAAAGACATGAATGACCAAGCTTGTGAGGATCTTCAAGTTTTATGGAAGGAACTCTAGAAATTTAGATTTGATCTCACTTGGCTAGAGCCCCATGTTCAATTTGCTTTAGGAGTGAAAAGTTATGTGGAAAAAGTTGTGCAAGTTGAAAAGCTGAAAGAGAATGTCGTAGCTCTTGAGCTGGAAACAGACAGGCTAAAGGCAAAATTGGTTGCTGCTGAGGTAAATATTGTCAAAGAAACAGACTTGCTGAAGGCAAAAGGATTTGAAGTGAGAGATTTGGATTCTGAATTGGGATGTTGGAGCTGGAAACCATAGAGATCGATAGCCAAATGTGGATTGATTTCAATAAACTCAAAAAGTGTTTTTTTTAAAAAGTATTTTATGAAAATGTGTTTTCTGATCTGGTTAACATACCATACCTTATTTCCTTTGGTAGTTTTTTGGTTTGAAAGTTTCACATTTCATATATCATGAGTCAAACTATGCTAGAGAAAATTTCACTTCCTTTTGAGCTGATAAAGTTGTAGGTATTCATGATGCCGATATCTTTCATTATGAATTTATCTTTTTGAAATTGAGAATGTTAATGAATGTTGTGAATGGTCAAACCATTTTCTTGTTTAAAAATGTACTAATACTCTGCATAGCTCATTAAATTTATATAACTAGTTCGTTTTATGACTGATACACTTGCAATTGGAGTGTAGTTTAGCTTCGTTGTATAATTTTCCCAATTTTCTTCCTCTCCCTTAGGGATATATTCATCTCCTGAAAATAGATCTATATAGCCAGGACCAACATAATCGACCGATAGAATGGGACATTACATTTACTTAACACATAAACACAATCAGTTAGATAACAGAGGAGGAAAATACACTCAATTCTTGAAAAACAAGGCAGTGATATGCTAAGGTGCATAATCATTTTTTTATAGGCTTTCTACACTTAACAATTAAGCAAATAAACCTTAGCTACTACGAAAAACAAAATGTTGGTGTTGCATAAAACAGGCAGTGCCTGCTACTTTGCTTTGGTCCAATAACACTTAATGATTATGAATAACACCATGTCAATAATGTCATGCTTCTATAATCTTGTAGCTATTACTTGATATAAGTTCCAACATTGCCTCATTTAAATCAGGAAATTGATTATTTCCATTGAAATTCTTTGAATTTTTCTCAATTGCATCTCTACCACAAACTCAATTTCTTTTTTTCTTTATAACTTGATATCTCTTTTTCTCTCTCATATTCAATGATTGAGATGAAACAAATTGAGAGAATTTCAATGTAGCAAATTCATTCCTCATAAATCAAGCTTCCAAATTTATCATTTTTAGTATCTTCTTCAACCTGTAAAACAATTACCCAATCTTCAAAGGCTTTGTAAAAATATCAACAAATGATTTGTAAAAAAATATCAATAAAATCTTTCTTGATGTATAGCATTGCTCTTTATTTCAGAGGCTTTGTAAAAAAAAGATTTCCTTTTTGTGTTGGGATTATGTGTATAGTTAATTTTGATTCTAATGTAAATAAATGGTCTTCTTGATTATACGTAAGTTGTATTTCACTATGTCAATGAATTTATTCTTGCACTAAATGTTTTTCCGACTATAAATTTTGAAATTGAACTTTTCATTTAGAAATTGCAAGACATGGACTTTATTTAAAGAACATAAAATAAATTGATTTGTACGCGAGGCTAGGTTTACTAAGGGTGTTCGCGGTGCGATTTGATTTGGTTTGGTTTTGAGGCTAAAAATTATCCGAACCGCAAGATAAAAAAATATGCAGTTTGGTTTGGCTGGTGCGGTTTTTTTAGACAATATTTTTTTTTTGTTTCCAACGTTAAAATCAAATTAAAAAGCTAAAACACAATATATTTCAACAATGTTTTAAATTTCACCCAACATTACAATTTTATTTTCATCCAACAATGTTCCCAACTAAGTAGACCAAATTAAACATGGGCAAAAAGTAATTCAATTTCGTTAGAAATACAAAAGACTAAATTTTTTTCGTTCCCCAAGAGTTCAAGTAACACATAAATACATTTTTGAAAGAAAAAACAAAGAATAAAATTAACAAGAGAAAAAATATGTCATTTTATTAAAGTTTTCATTGAATTTCTAGGAGTATTGGTCTAGGTGATATATATTTAATTAGTGTTTTTCTTATATTGCGGTTAGATCTGGTTTGGTTCGGTTGATAAAATCAAAACCGCAAATCAAACCAAACCATGCGGTTGAGTAAAAAAACTGATTCGAATACATCCGAACCAAATACAGTTTTTTGTGGTTTCAGTTTGGATTGCTTCAGTTTGCGGTTTTTCTATTGGATTTGTTCGGTTTTAAACACCCCTAAAGTTTACCATAAAAAATCACTATCAGAGCGCAGTGCTATTTTATCGGTTAAATGAGTGGCACGTTAGAAGTTAAAAGATGAAATAGATTTTGTTATCTGCCATACATGATGTATGGCCAGTGATAGATGAAGACATAATTGAAATAGTAGGACTATACTCTGGTTTATACTTCTTCTCGTCCTATTTACAAGAAATAATTGACTTTTTAAATTATATGAGTAAATTACACTCCCCTCCCCTCAAAGATGCTTGAATTACACACCCCTCCCCTCTTGTGTTAAAATATACACTCCCCTCCCCTGAAAAGAAAAATTTATACTTCCATCCCCTATAAGATGTTTGAATTACAACCCTCTCCCTTAATAATTGAATGTGCACTCCACTTTAATCTATTTTAACTTAAATAAATATGATTATGATATATACTAATTTTAAACCACCATTTGAGAAAAATAAATTCGTTTCTTTATAATTTAAATGTCAATGATAATTAAATTTAAATATTTTGCTATTAATTTTATATTTTATAGTATAAAATTAAATTGTAAATAACCATACTTTATTGTCTTTAGTAATTTTTCACATGTTTTAATTTTATTTTGGGTTGTTTCATATTTTATATTAGGGTTTAAAGCTATATGTTAATGAAATTGTCAATAAATAATAGCGAAAAATATGTATTCAAATTTTGATTATATTAAAATAGACTTGTA